>Ga0181535_10004260_pt1 | contig 16047 bp, 7 predicted proteins | sample PEATcosm2014_Bin_44_FD_119774 | JGI IMG/M metagenome (GOLD analysis project Ga0181535, IMG submission 119774) | Peatland microbial communities from MTU Mesocosm Facility, Houghton, MI, USA - PEATcosm2014_Bin17_30_metaG | ecosystem: Environmental > Terrestrial > Soil > Wetlands > Peat | place... | reverse complement strand
GAGATCGGAGGCGGCTATCCGATTGGAGGCAGTATCTTCGCCGGTGACGAGCTTCACTGGCCGAACGACGTTATGGGTGCGCCTGAGCCCGATCCGTCGCACGGGCTTTGGACATGAGACTATCCGTCCGTTCGATTAGATAGGGCAGCCGCAAAATCCGGACTGCACTTCGGCTGGGTAATCAAACATCTCGATTTGCATCCACCCGCGCGCTTCAAAGACGGAAAGGATCACTGTGACCTTGAGGCCGGCTTAGCGCTATCGATGTGGATCGCAATCATTCTGTGAACGGGCTCGGCTCGATAAAAAGGCGAGTAAATCTGTGACGGGTGGCGTGCCTTTGTGCCGCTCATACGTTCAAATCTATCGATTACTCCGGTTGGCGTGAAGGACACGCGAATGCCGTGCTGCTTCATCGGCCGCTGCACGCGCAGTTTGCCCACGCGCGTGCCCTTGCGCACGGATGCTTCCGCCTGATGCGTGCTGACCGGCCTATGCCCTGCTATCCTCCGCGTAAACGGCCCCGCTATGCACTACGAACGCCTCATCGTTAAGTGGCGGCGCTGCGCAATCTCCTTGTACGCGTCCGATGCTGATAGTAAACGGAGAGCGCCCGGCACTGTACTTGGATGGGCGGGCCGGGGGCTGCTCGATTGAATCGCTTTCGTTTACCACCGTGAAATGGAGAGACTGGTCAAATACACAGTGACAGTCCCGCTTGAGCCATACCCATCAACCTGGAATTGGGTGTTGATCGTTGGACCCCACCCGAGATCGAATGCTCCATTCACAGTGGCATTCAGCTTGCCTTCGGCTCCATCGAGCCACACAGAGTGATAAGTAATTGTTCCTGAGTCAGTCCGGGAATAGCTGGCCTGAACGTGATGCCATTTGTCTCTGGACCAGTTTTGCGGATTGCATGTCGTTCCCGATACGCTCACCCAGTGGGGGGAAGGTTTCGAATCAGTACCTCGGTTCTCGGTGTAAGCCCAGTGCCCTGAATAGCCATCGCACTGTACGCCAAACAGCGCGGTTTTTCCATTCGGCATTGTTTGATTGACATCCATCTCCAGATTGCCAATGTGACTGGCCGAACTCGTGAGATACACCCAGGCGTCATAGAAGAAGTTCAAAGGTTCTGTACCGTCTGACCATGTAAGTGAATAACGCTCGTCGCCTGCATCTTTGAACTGTGTGACAAACCTCCGCGAGTTTCCATGGAGTGAAGGCGAACTAACTATGGCCGTTGATCCGGATGAACTACCCGATCCCCCCGTATCGTGCGCTTCTTTCCAGTCGCCCATCAGTTCGATATTGCTGACTGTCACAGCATCAGTGGGAACAGCCGAGGTATCAGTGGGAACATTAGAGTCGCCGTTTGCGGACGTTGCTCCAGCTTTGACGGTGATGATGACATCAGTGACGCATGTGGCTCCATTACTCCATGCCTTAACATGCAACGTGTGCGTGCCTGCTGCAGACCCGACTAACGTATCAATAGATGTGTCGTCAATAATGGTGGTGTCGGTACTACTATCGAACGAATATCCCATTGAAGTAACACTCTCAGACGAGCACGTGGTTGCGGTTGCGGAAAGGGTGAACGGGGACGTGACGTCAGAATTGTTAGCTGGATTGTTGACGGTCACCCCAGCCTGTGCGGGAACTGCCAGAATAACGAAGATCGACAATGCAAGCGATAACTTCTGGACAATGCTCATAGAACTCCTTTGCAATGGTAGGCGTTATTAAGCGCAACTCCATACTTGCTCTTTTGATGGAGGAGCCGGAGACGTTCGCGGATGTGAGTGGGCTGTTCTGAGCGGAACAAAACGCTAACGCCTAACAGCTCAGCAACCTCTAATCGTAATGTCGGCGGTCACAGTGACGTAATGCTGCGCGGCCGAACTAATTCCGGTCAAGCCCGAGAAGCTAAAGGGAGATTCCATGATGCGGGTATTTTCTCGTCATTTCGTCCCGCTTAGGCTAAGGCTCTGACCGGCCGGCAACTCTTGAAAAGCAATACGCAATAGTTTCATGTTTTATCAAAGACGACAACCTTTTTATTTGAGCAGGTCGGGAAAAACATCCGATCATGGGCAACCTGGAAATGATTACTTGCAACGTGTAAATACTTCACGCAGTATCGTGTAAGAACTGCCCACTTTTACCTCAGGCGCAATAAAAGTGAGCCTTATGCTTTATTCGTTTGCTTTTGACTATGCTGCAGGCGGTGAACCTACCAAAAAACACCAGCAGCTTGTCTTTTTCCGACAAGCCGCTGGTGCTTACTATGAAGTTTCAGTGCGGCCCATGTGCCTCATAAGTGCCTCGCTATTGACCTGATCAGCGCGAGCCCTGCATCGATGGGGCCGCTAGAGTTCCCGATCTTCAGGGTTACCAGCGATAGATGGTCAAGTTATCCACGTACAAGACTGACGACCCGCTCTCACCAATACCATCAACCTGAAACTGAGTGTTTACATCTCCTACCTTCCATCCCAACGCGAAGGACGACGGTACAGTTTCGTCGATCACCTGCTCGTTGCCATCCAACCATACGGAATGATAAGTGACATCCCCGGAGTTATCCCGAGAGTAGCTGATCTGAACGTGATGCCAGACGTTAGTCTGCCAATTCGATGGGTTACAAGGTTGCGAGGAAGATACCCATTTGGCCCCTGCGCCGCTGTATTCCCACGTGCCGGTATACCCACTGCACTGAAACGCGTAAATTACCGTTTGCCCATTGGCCGTGACCTGATTAGAATCCATTTCGAGGTTAGAAACGGAACTCCCGGCCTCAATCCACACCCAGTTGTCATAGAGGAAGTTCTCTGAGGTGGTGTCGCTCGCGTAAGCTATGCTGTATCTCACACCACCCTCACCTGTGTAGCTGGTTGAAAACTGGCGCGAGTTGCTGCTGATCGACGGTGTGGTAACTATACTTGTTGCCCCAACCGCCGTGCCGGGCGTGCCTGCGTCGTGCTCGAAATGCCACGTATCGAGCAGTTGCAAGTTTGTTGATGCGATGGCATCCGCAGGAATGGCAGGAGTTGTAGGTTTGGCTGGCGGGATTGGCGCAATGATGTAGCTCGACGTGGCCACGCCGCTGTTCGTATGGCCAGGAACAACAGCAATCGCTTCGATCTCTTCGGATTCGCTGACCGAGATTGCCCCCGTGTATTCAGTCGAGGAAGTCGACGGCGCTGTTCCGTTGGTGGTGTAGTAAATGGTTGCGCCGGTCGTTGCGTCAGACAACGACACCGACTGCGCAGATGAATATGATCCAGCCGCCAATGAAAATGCGGGTGTGGCGACGGTTGTGGCGACGGTTGCGGAAACGACCTTGATAGTGACATTGGTTACGCATGAAGTCCCGCTCCCCCATGCCTTGACATGCAGGATGTGTGCTCCCGTCGGAGCCACAACTACAGCTTGTACGGATCGAGCCTTCACAACGGTCGTGTTGGCACTGCTATCTATCGAATAGCCCATTGAAACTGCGGGCTTTGAGTCGCAAGTCGTTGCGCTTGCTGTCAGCTTGAAGGGTGAGGTCACCTGAGCTCCGTTTACAGGAGTTGTTACGGTGATGGCATTGGCCCCGGCAGAGGCCGCGAAAATGGAAAGTGTTAGGAGGGTAGTAAGAACAGAATTCATGTAATCGCCTCGAGCGGTTTCTCCGGGCGCGCGTATTCAGGCTTGCGAGATCCAAGTGCTTAAATGAACAGGCTCCGCCCTAGAAGGGCTCTCCCCATCTTCTTTAATGGACCTTCCAGATTCGCATTCCTCAGAATCGTTAAGAGCAGAATAGCTCGATACTCATGGAGTAAATGTGACCCATATCACACAGAGATGGTAGCCATGATCAGTGAGGTAACTGATTGAACTTACGAAGTTAAAGTACTGTTTATCGATTTTTTCGTTGCTCGGACGCGAGACGGCTGTCATTATCTATGCACCGTACGTATTTAGACTTTCTTCAAGATGGAGTGAATCTCTCGCTATGGCAACGGGGACAGTGAATCGCTAATGATCACGCAAGCATTAGTTGATAGATTCGGCTTATGTCACTTTAAAGGAAGAAGTCATAATAGCAATCCATCATTAGGTCAGGGGCTAAAGCACGCGTTGAAATTGGACGATTAGCGGCACAGCTAGAGTCGTGCCGTGACACATTTTGCAGTTTCGAAGAAATTTTGCAGGGGGCTCAGGAGTTTTAGTTAACTTACCTCCCAAGTTATAAAACGTTGACGATCATTGATGCTTGATTGCAGTGAGTTTTGCTCTGGCGTCCGCACCCTTGCGGCAGACCAAAGAAAACCCCGCGGCAGCCGCGAATCGAAGTGGATTCGATCATACGGTTGTCGACAGGGTTACTTACATCGTGCTGAGCCAATGCAGCTCCTGCTCACTCTACTGTGACATTCACAATGGTAGTCGCATTGATCGAACCACTGGTGCCCGTCACTGTAACCAAATAGCTCCCGACGGTTGTTCCCCCACTGGGCGAATCGATCCCCTTATTTACAGCGCATCCTGTGGCTGATGCGGCGACGGCCAAGAAGAGCAGCAGGCTAAAAAGTGTCTGCCACTTGCGCCGGCGGGTCGGCAGGCAGAAGAAGAGCAGCGCTGCAAGCGTTCCTCCGCCGAGGAAGAAGACTCGCTGCGGCGGGTGGCGTAGCGAGGCGGTTGATCCCGCCGTAGTATTGATGGTCAGCGTTGCCGTTACTGCCGCCGCTACTGAGATGACCGCAGGCTGCGAGGCCGAGCAGGTGGGCGCATTAACAGCTCCCGACGGACTGGCGGTGACAGCACAGGCGAGTGCCACGTTCCCTGTGAAGCCTCCGCTTGGCATAATTGTTATGGTCGAAGTGGCGCTTGTTGCCGGCGACGCGATGCTGATTGGCGTGGCACTTAGCGTAAAGCTGGCCGTTCCACTTGGGCCGGCGACTGACATTGCGAGGTTGGTTGAGACGGTCATGCTTGCTGAGTTACCTGTCACTGTCGCCGTATAGAGCCCTGGACTGGTTGTTGCCTGAGTGTTGATGGTAAGCGTCGCGGTTACTGAGCCCGTTCCCGAAACAGCAGGTGGCTGGGTGGCAGTGCAGGTGGGTATGTTGACCGCACCCAATGCGTTGGAGACGACTGCGCACGTGAGGGCGACGCTGCCCGTAAAGCCGCCAATTGGAGTGATGGTGACGGTCGAGGTGGCTGAGCCTCCCTGAACAAGGGCTGTCACCGGGGTGGAACTCAATGAGAATGTGCCTCCAGATACTGAAGACTGGATTACATAGGCAGCGCTCTCGACAATGCTGCTGCCCTGAGTGGGGCTGATGGCGATGGCCTCGATCGTTTCCGACGCAGCGACCGCGATCGAGCTCGAATAGAGCGTCGACGCAGCGGTGGGCGCAGTTCCGTCTGTGGTGTAATGGATCGCGGCGTCGGCGGTTGCGCTGCTCAAGGCTACGCTCTGCGCCGCGCTGTAGGCGCCTGCCGCTGGCGCGAAGGTGGGGGGCACAGATTGAGTAGAGTAAGTCCAGGTCAGGATCTTTTGGCTCGCTGAAAGTCCTCCCGAACCTCCCGTAAAGCCAACGTAGGCGGTATTAGCGCCCACAGTCTGTGGAATGTTAATAACATCTGACATCGTAAATGTGTCGTTTGTTACCAAGTCCAGAAGATTCAGAGTCAGCGTTGTTCCGTCATAAGTAACGTGCGCCAATATGGAATCTCCGCTAGCCAGTTCTATTCCGCTTGGGGTCAGGTCAATGGTTGGGAGCGTCGGCGGTTGCCCATTGGTATATACACCGGTCGAGTCGTTTCCCTCTCCCTGGTAGTTGTAGAAGTTGAACTTGATGGCGACACTCGTTCCAATGCCCTGATAGCCGAGCCCGGCAGAATTCCCACCGAGAGCTGTCGGCCCAACATTCTGAATGGTAAAGGTAAAGCCGTTTCCCTGGGCCAGCGATAGCTGAAACTCAAAGTCTGTCGTGAATGCTTGGATCCCGATTGGTGCATTCCAAAAGACGCTCCCGGCCTGATCCAAACCGCCGTTGGTCAACTGTAACCGGGTGTCGTTGGTGGCTACGGCGTTGCCATTCAAAGTCAGGCCCGCCGTGGAAGAAAATCCGCTTCCGAAATTGATTGACGCTCCTCCTGGCTGGATTATGTAGGCCGCAGTTCCGACGTTACTGTTCTGCAAGCTGGGGTCGATGGCGATTGCGTTGATCGTCTCTGAAACCGAGATTTGGATCGGCCCGGAGTAAAGGTTTGAGGAAGACGATGGAGCCGATCCATCCGTCGTGTAGTAAATCTCTGCGTTCGTATCCGCATCCGAGATGGTGACCTGTTGCGCGGCTAAATAGGTGCCACCGGCCGGCAGGAAGCCGACGGGCGGCGTTTGGGTCGTGAATGTGAAGATGGCGCTGCTGACTCCACTCTGAATGTAGCCGACCGCGCCCGCAATCGCCTTAACGGTGGTATCCGTACTGATTGTGATCGGACCCGTATAGAGCGTCGATGCAGGTGTTGGCGCTGAGCCATCCAGCGTGTAATAGATTTCTGCGGAGGCGGTCGTGGTGGAAAGGGTAACGCTCTGGCTAGCGGAAAATGTGCCACCATCCGGGGTAATTACGGGCGCGACTGCATTTGGCTCCCCGTTGAAGAGCCCGTACACATCCACTTGTCCGTTGGCCGCAACGTACACTTTGCCATTCGTCACCATCGGGATGGAGAACTTGTTGGCGGCCCCGGCAGCATCGCGTTTGGAGTTGGTGTCGCTCTCATAGAGCGGAGTCGTAAGATCGGCTGCGCTCCAGGCGTACAACACTGCCGCTCCATGGGTGTTAAACTGGTCTGAGCGTACCGCCCATGCAATGCCATCCTGTGTGCCATTGGACGACACAGAAAAAGATGGGCTTGGAAATGCCGACGTGATGGGTGACTGACTCGACGGTACAGTGTCCATCACACCGCTGTTTAATTTGAACAGTTTCGGTACATCGCCGTCGCCCCAAATGTAGACATTGCCGTTCCAGTAGGCTGGCGTGCTCCATAGCCCTTTGATTGCGTTGTCGATGTCCTGGAGCGCATTGGTGTTGGATGAACCTCCCGCGGCGGCATACCCGCCGAGTTGGTCTCGGTTCAGAACCACAATTCGCCCCTCTTTGCCGGACTGAACCAGAATATGAGGGTACGCTCCCGGCTGGTCCGGCACCATCAGAACTCCGCCCGACCCCACGTCCAGGTCGGCATCATTTAGCGTCTGATAGTTAAACGCCGTAAACGAATCTGCAAGCGTTAGTCCGCCATTTGCTAGATTGAAGTCTACGATGCTTTCGCCAAGTTCGGTGGTTGCACTGAGCGGCGGATAGGCCGAGTGGGTGCCATTGCCGGTTGCCAAAAACATCCGTCCGCCTGCTGCGTCCTCGTCGATCGGCATGCCTGCGCCCGCTTCCCACACTCCGGAGCCATATCCATTGGGCGACAGGCATACCACCGCGCTCTGCGCCAGCGTGGTGGCGTTATAGGCAAACAACCAACCATGCCACGGTCCGTTGTCTCCATGCGCACCGTATCCGAAATAGACATACCCATTGTAGTAATTCAGTGCAGTTCGCTGATTCTCCCACAATGGGCTGAAAGTCAGTTTCCCGCCTGAACTGCCATTGCCGGTGCCCGCCACCGTTGCTGTAATCTCCACAGGACTGTTCGGTTGTTCCGCACCGGTAAGAATGTTGATGGCATGCAACCGGGAGAAGTAAATGCCATTCTCCTTGGTCGCGGCCACCACATAGAGAGTATTCGTTGCAGGATTAATCGTCGGTGTTCCGGTGACGCCGACTGTTGGAGCAACGTCCGGCGAACCTGAGTCTTCCCACGGTACCGATGTCGCTCCCGCACCCGCTCCGTGTGCGGCAGTGAGCAAGCTGACTTGCCAGATTGGATTCGCATTCGCACCGCCGTTTGAATCCGCGTCGAAGGCGTAAATCGAGTCATTTTCCGTGGCAACAAACAGGACATTGTGGACCAGGCCGTCGCTCATCGTCAGCCCGGGCACATACAGCGGCTGTGCATACACTGTTCTATCCACCGGCAACGAGAACAGCTTGCCAAAGGAACTCGTATTCACGTTGGTGGGCGTCAAGGCAGTCTCGCTGGTGTTCTGCCCCGCATGCGTCAAGTCATAGCGCCAGGTAGGCACCGTGACCGGGGTGGGAGTCTGGCCCCCGATGCTCTCGGCCGTCGCGCACAGCAAAGCCAATAACAGCGGACCGAGGCCGGCAGACTTCGTGAGCGGCTTGTCGGTGGCAGAAGCCAAAGGCTGGGCGACAGAACGGAAAAAGCTGAAATGCTTAAACATTCAGAGCACCTCCCCAACGCAATGAGTGACACGTTAAGTTGTCCCGTCGAGCAGATGCGGTCCGAAACCGAGCTGTACAACACGGCTATGGGCCGAGTTGAGAGCCTGTTTATGCCGGTTGCAATCGACGGCCAGGTGAGCCGGTCCTGTCACACCTAATCTAGTGACCTAGCCGTGCAGACTGGTCGAGCAACAGTAGTGCAGAGATGAAGAAGTGGAGTTTCCCCGAAAATTCAAGCCCCCAGGCTGATAGGTTCGATGGCAACCTGAGGCGATTTGGTTGCTCGCAAATCGACTTATCGACTTTAGGACGCTGTTGAGGCAATATATGCAATATGTGTTCAAGGTCAAAAAACATATTCACCTTTCAAGGTCTAGGCAGCGCAATGATCCTTTCCAGGCGCGTCCTTATCTGTCTGTCGTTGTTGGCGCTGCCCGCAACTTCGCTTTGGGCTCAAAGAGCCAGTGGGGCTGCTCTAGGTGTCGCCTGGCGAGTGCGGGGTACGTGGCAGGTGAAGGGCATGGGATCTCCAATTCTCACCGGTGATTCTGTAGAGCCTGGGTCGCTTTTACAGCCGGGCGAAGGGGACTCCAGTCACTCGATCACCGTTTTGCTGCCGGATGGCCAACGCATTCTCTATGAGTGCTTCACTACTCAAGACTGCGCGCGCGGGTTTAGGGTCCCTTCGCTCTATCGCACGCCCGAACCGCTCGCTGTCGAAATGCTGGCGCGCATTCATGCGGTGCTGGCCGACGGAAAGCGCAATTTATCACCCGAATCCAGCACTCAGCAGTCGTCACTCTTGCCACGCGACGAGGCAGTGGCCGTGCTTGGTCCCGACAACCGAGCCGACGTCGCTGGCCTGGCTGGAAAACTCTCCGACGGTCGCTATACCTACGACCTGCAACAGCTTGATCATGCATTTCCACGCCAGCTTCATCTCGCTATAGAGAAGAAGGCGCCCTTTATCACCCTTGTGTTTCCGTCTTCCGGCCTCTACGACCTGACCATCACTGACGATCTGAATACGCCGCGCATTGATCTCTTCATCGCGGCGGTCGGGCCCGCAAAAGCAGCGAGCTTTAAGAAGTCCTTCCAGGACGCCAAGGCGCTGATGGATGAATGGAATAGCGATTACTATGGATGGCCGATCCATGATTTTCAGCGGGCTTATCTGGAATCGCTCATGCTGAGCGCGAAGCCGCCGACCCCCAGGCTGGTAAACACTGCAGGCAAGCCTGCTTCCGATGCACCGGCCCCCGATAGGCTGGCTGACACAGCAGACGAACGGGTTGGCATGACCGCTGAGCCCTCATACTTTCCCAAGCCGGGCGTATTTACAGGGGATACGACGGTAATTCTACGGTGCAACACACAGGGCGCAACGATTCACTTTACGGTTGACGGCTCTCAGCCGGTCGCCAGTTCGGCTGTGTATCGCGCACCGATTATGGTGAAGGGAACGGAACTCACCATCAAGTCGTTTGCCAGCGTGGCAGGGAGAAAAGACAGCGCTGTCGTGACCGGGATCTTTCGCATCAGACAGTAACTTTCCAGAGGAAGCATACTGTCGCGCCCGACTCGTGAAAGAGATCCAGAGAACTTGTAGTGTTGCGTGTGAAACCGTGGAAGTGCCCTGGCGAGATTGGAATTCAAAAGTCGGTTGACAGGCGCAGAGAAATGTTCCTCGATGGTCCAATCGCATTTCCAGAGAACAGGCCGCCGAAATCGATCACATCCAGAACATTGTTCAGATTCTGGCCATCAGCCTGCAAACGCATCTTCGCGCGTTCCGATTTATAAATGTCAGCTCCCACGGAAGCGTTTGCCTGAAACGCTGGGAGAATTCGGCCACGAGCGAAGTTGATACGATTCAGGACTTGCTGACCGTACTGGTCTAGCACCGTGGACCGATCGCCGTCAAAGGCGAATGGCAGGCCGGTATCATATTGAGCACCAAAGGCGGTCCAAAGCCGCGACGTGACCTGGCAGCGAACTCGACCACGAACAGTATGGCGCTGGTCCTGTGAGCCACGGGTATGACCGCTCAATTGGGAGGCAGCAGCACTGGCATCGGAGCCGAAGAAGAGCCCACCCGTAACTGGGAACCAAACGTTTCCGACAATGTAGGAGTAACTACCAAAACCGGAGAAGCGATGCCAGTCGGGAACCTCCAGTCTGCCCTCCGCGCCATAGAGGATTGCTTTCTGGAAGGCGATAGGAAAACTGATCGCGGTGTTGAGGATCTGATTGTCGTCGGCATAGTTGTCCACAACCCGTCTGAAATAGTTGCTTCCCATCTCCAAATGACCGAAGAAAACTTTCGTTAAGCCTGCTTCGTAGTAGTCGCCTTGTGAGGGCTTTACCGGAAGATTCAGAAAGCCTGTGGGATCGATGGATGGAACAGCACCTGCGCTCGACAGCAGGATGTTTTCAAATGATGGAGTTTGAAATACCCGGTCGTAAGAGAAATGGACTACCGTATCCCTTGATGGAAAATAACGCGACAGAGCAAGACGCGGCTGCAAGGCCTGCTGGTTGAGGAGCAACTGATAGTGGTCCCAGCGCAACCCGGCGTTGATTGTCCAGTTATGCAATCGAATCAGGTCCTGAACATAACCCGATTGCTCCAAGTCAGGGCGATTCGCCTGATAAGCAAATGTGAGAGGAGAGCCGCTGTCGAACCGTGTGGGGTCAGTGATCAGGTAGTTCAACTTTTCATTCAGAAAGAGATTGTCCGATTCAACACCTGCCTTCCACTCACTATGGTGGTGATCAAGCGTAACACCCGCCTTGAAGTAACCCTCGCGAAACCAGTTATGCTGAAAAACGATAATGGGCGTTGATTGCGGGTTGGAGTAGAAGTCGTTGGAGTTGTCGCGAACCATCCCGCGCAGGTCGCCTTCGGCATTGAGAGAGAAAGTGTGCTGGTAGGAAACGATTCCTACCGTCTCAAAGTTATCTCCAGTTTGGCGTTGTCCTGCCATCTGCTGAAGCAGCTCATTTGGAATGTCGTAGCGGGCGAGTTCATGGAGCACGATGAGCTTGACTCGATCATGTGGCGTTAGGTCGCGTGCGTAGTCTGAAGTGACGTCACTCAGGGTGCCCGTATTTGAATAGTTTTGTGGAACCACAGGATTCAAATACCGTTCCGTCATGCTTCCACTTGCACTGGCGCCAAGAGTATTCCTTCCCCAGACGTATTGGCCCTTCCCGAATGCGCCACTGGAGTTGAAGCTGCCACCCGAAAGAACGATCTGACCATGGAAGCCCAGCTGGGAATTCTGAAGTGTGTTCACTTCGACGACGCCGCCCATTTTTCTGCCGTACTCCGCGGGAAAGCCTGCGGTAAAAATGCTTATTGATTGCACAGTGTCCGCTTCGATTTCGGGCCCGAAGCTGGGCGAACGATTATCGGTCAAGGGAACGCCATCGACCACAAACTGTGTCTGATACTCCGAGCCCCGGGGGTGCAGCACTGCATTGCCTTCATAGAGCCAACCGGGCTGCGAATTCATCAGATCCTGCAAGTCGCGGCCTGGAATCGATCCGAGCCGTTCCTGGATGAAGTCCGCACCTATTTGACTAACAGAGCCGGCCTGATCGGGATTAGTCAATGTATCGATTGCTCTGACAGTTACGGATTGATTCACTGGAGCGAGCTTAAGCTGGATTTTGAATTCGATGGGAAGGGACGAGTGAATCTCAATCACGTCTATTTCAGTGGCAAAGCCGGGCTGCTCAATTTTCAGCTCATAAACGCCGTAAGGCAAACGCTGCACGTCCAAGTCACCGCTAGCGCTGGTTGCAAGAGTACCGCGATACCGATTCGCCCAACTGATGATTTGGACGGTTGTTTTTAGGCCAAGACCGGAGGGATCGGTCACTCGAACTTGTAATTCGCCACCATTGTTTTGGCAAAAGAGCGGCATCACCATGAGGAAGCAGAGGGCTGCAAATCTATTCATGCAAGGCCGATCTCCAGAGTTTCGCGAATGGTCCTCTCGCCCATGGTCATCACCTCACACGTGAGATGCTCAAAGGCGCACATTTGTTGCTTGATCTTGTATTGATGTTAGGCTGCTCGCCCGGCATGGCCTGCCCTTCGATCTCCTGGAAAGCAAAATGGCGATCAAAAAATCTTCTTAAACAAAGACAAGGCGGCAGCTCAGACGAGGCAGGCATCTGTAACGAAGCCGAGCGCATCCAACCAACCGTGGGAGATTAAGCTCAAAAAAGCCGCGATAGCCTTGGCGCGGAAGTAGTGCATTCACACCAACCGACACGATCGGATGCGGAGCCGATGACTGTGCACGAGGTTCCCCACCCTGGCATGCTCCCCTCAAGCGATAGGAAGGAAAACACCTTGACTCATGCACGCATTCGCCAACCGCTCCGCTGGACATGTGCTTCGACGGTTCTCTGCCTCTTGCTGCCCCTGCTACTCAGTGGATGTGGGGCTGTGAATCACGTTAACACAGATCCTGTGCTGGCCGTCAGCATCACCGCCAGTCCCGCTTCGATCACTGGCGGAGGCTCCTCTACTCTGAGTGTGACCGCGACGAACGCTACCTCTGTGACAGTGAGCGGAACAGATGGCAGCAGTTATAGCCTCCCGGCGACTGGCGGAACGCAGACAGTGAGCCCAAGCGCGACCACCACTTACACTGCAACAGCAGTTGGAGCCGGAGAGGTGACCTCGGCGACCGCGACCGTAACGATGACTGCCGTTACCAATCCCGCGCCAACCGTCACAATCACCGCCATGCCCGTTTCGATAACTAGCGGGGCTTCCTCCACTTTGACTGTTGCCGCGACGAATGCCACTTCGGTGGCGGTGAGCGGAACAGACGGTACCAGTTATATACTCTCAGCGACTGGCGGAACGCAGTCGGTGAGTCCATCCGTGACCACCACTTACACAGCGAGCGCCACTGGTGCTGGGGGAAAAAACTCGGCTGCCGCGACGGTGACTGTGACGCTGAATCCGGCGCCAACCGTGAGCATCATCGCGGTTCCCACTACGATCATCTCGGGGAATTCATCCACTTTGACTGTTGCCGCGACGAATGCCACTTCGGTGACGGTGAGCGGAACAGACGGTACCAGTTATACGCTTTCAGCGACTGGCGGAACGCAGTCGGTGAGCCCATCCGTGACCACCACTTACAAAGCAGCAGCAACCGGGCCCGGTGGAAATGGCTCAGCGAGTGCAACTGTAACGGTGACACCGGCAGGCTCTGTTCAATCTATCGACCACGTCGTATTCATGCTGCAAGAGAACCATTCATTCGATAATTACTTCGGGATGCTGAACCCGTATCGCAAGGCGAATAACTTCAATGTGGGTGACGACGGAAAAACATACGACGTAGATGGCATCGACGACAAGCTGACCCAAATCAGTAGTCCAGACGATGAAGGCACATCTTATTCACTCTTCAAACTGATCAGCACCTGTGTCGATGATGAGAGTTCGGATTGGCTGTCAAGCTACGGAGACGTCAATCGCTATGACTTTCTCACAACACGCAAGATCCAGGAGAATGGTTTTGTCCACACCGCCGAGGGTTATGCAAATAGCTGTGCGCTGAACGGCTCCACCTGTTCCGGAAGCTTTACAGATCTAACAGGACAGCGGGCCATGGGCTATTACGACCAAGGTTTTCTCAATTACTACTACTACATGGCATCTCAGTTCGCATTGTCCGATCGCTGGTTCTCGCCGGTATCGAGCAAGAGTGTTGACAATCGCATAGCCACCTTTTCGGGAGGCACGACCCAGGGCCTGGTTCGGGATCCCGGCGGCAATGACCATCTATCTCAGCTTGCTCTTCCGGTCATTTTCCAGGAGTTGGACAAGGCCAAAGTGTCCTGGAAGATCTACTACACGGTTACCGAGGGCTACTGCCTCGACCCGGATGAGTGCTCCGGTGGGTCGAGCGCTGAGTATCCCGCGACCAACTTCTCCAACTTTCAATATTCGTTCAATTATTTGTATGAGAATCCAACCAAAAGTCCCTGTACCGCTCCCACGCAGGGATCTTTGATTGCGGTCAACGATCCAACGAACTCTTTCTGCATCGATCCAGACCACATTGCACCACTGTCAACTTACTTCACCGATCTCACCAACGGCACACTTCCCAGCTTTGCATTCATTGAGGCCGGGTATGGCAACAACGACGAGCATCCTGGGTCAGGTCAATCCATTCTATTGGGGCAGGCGCAAGTGGCGAATATCGTAAATTCTTTTATGGAGAGTCAGGAGTGGAATGACTCCGTCTTCTTCCTGAGCTACGACGAAGGAGGAGGACCATACGACCATGTTCCGCCGGTGCCAGGTCACTCAAACGACAACACCGATGCGTCTCTGGGAACAATACCGGATATCTCGGCGATCGCGGTAAATCCCGATAACTACTTTCCTTGTGTGCCAACCAGCGGGACGCCTACGACCCACTGCGACTTGGAGTCCTCTGATCCTGGGGCTAACCCCGGTGACGCTGCAACTGTCTACGGATTTGCGGCGCAACTAGGATTCCGGCTCCCGAACATCGTCATTTCTCCGTTCTCGCGGAAACACTATGTTTCGCACATACCCATGGATCACACGGCGGTGATCAAGTTTGTCGAGAGCCGCTTCATTCCGGGCAACCCAAGCCTCACTCAACGAGACGCAGCGCAGCCAGACCTGCTTGATTTCTTCGACTTCGACAATGTTCCCTGGGCCACTCCGCCCACGCCGCCGGCTCCGGTGACACAAACTTCACTGGGGTATAATCCATGCACCCCTGCGAGCTTTGCACCTTAAGTCAGTCGGCCGTGCAGCTTGCTTGGGCCACTGGAGAAGATGCTTTCCGATACGATCTTCCCCGCACCTTGCGGACATACAGGATTGCGGCTTTTGATCCTCGCCACTACACCCCTGGATTTTTCAAGAATCGAGACTGGCAGTCTGCAGGCGCTGTATCGACCCATCGAAACGATGGGCCCATCCTTGCGCCGGAATGACGGCGCAAGGATAGGACACGGAGATTGTGTTGGTGAACGAGTCGCTTACCTGTCTGTGCAGGAGTAGCAGGGGTCGATGGAGGCCTGGATTAATGGCGTGTCGGCCAGACGGGCACCAACAACCATCCAGCGAATCGCTGGCATGACAGCAAAGGTCGGCGTGCGCACATGGACCCGGGCTGGGTTTCTGGAGCCCTCTTTCCAACTGACCGAGTACATCACTTCTCCGCGGGGCGCTTCGACACGGCTGGTGGCTGTTCCGGTCACGAAGGAGAACTTCTCACCCTCGGTAGCGATTTCGCCGGGAGGCAGCTTGGCCAGAGCCTGACGAAGGATTTTGCAACTCTCCATGATTTCGAGGGCGCGAACCAGCAGGCGGGCGCGGACGTCGCCGTCGGGCTGAACCGGCACATCGAACGCCATCTCGGAGTATGCTGCGTAGGGCGCGGCGCGGCGAATGTCCTGAGGCAAACCGGAGGCTCGCGCAACGGGCCCAACGACGCCGCAGGAGATAGCCTTCTCTTTGGTCAGCACGCCGATGCCGGCGCAACGTGAGCGCGCGGTAGAACTGGTGGTGAAGATGGGGATGACGGTGCGGGCCATTTCGAGTTCAAGGGCCTCGACCAGCTTGAGAATTGCCTGTGGGTCGTCGATGTCGCGGTTGACGCCG
>Ga0181535_10004259_pt1 | contig 16049 bp, 8 predicted proteins | sample PEATcosm2014_Bin_44_FD_119774 | JGI IMG/M metagenome (GOLD analysis project Ga0181535, IMG submission 119774) | Peatland microbial communities from MTU Mesocosm Facility, Houghton, MI, USA - PEATcosm2014_Bin17_30_metaG | ecosystem: Environmental > Terrestrial > Soil > Wetlands > Peat | place... | reverse complement strand
CCTGGTGGCAGTATCTGTTCCCGCTGGGGGCAACGGCGTTGCTGGCCGGGTGCTGGTCGATCCGGCGGCGGACGCGGGCGCCGTTGGCCGCCCTGCTGTTCTTCGCCGGCACCCTCTTCCCGGTGCTCGGCTTCTTCAATCTGTATACGTTCCGCTATTCCCTGGTGGCGAATCATTACCAGTATCTGGCCAGTTTGGGGCCCTTTACCCTGGCAGCGGCCGGCGCGGCTTGGCTCTTCGCTCGCTGGCCGCTCTGGCCCCGGCGGGCGGGCTATGCGGTGTGCTTGGCCGCGCTGGCCGTTCTGGCCGGTATGACCTGGCGGCAGAGCCACATGTATGCCGATAGTGAAACGCTCTATGCGCAGACGATTGCGGAGAATCCCGATTGTTGGCTGGCCCACAACAATCTTGGCCTCGCCCTGGCCGGCCGGGGCGAGGACGATGAGGCCCTGCAACATTATCGGAAGGCGCTGGAAATCAACCCTGATTACGTCGAGGCCCACGTCAATCTGGCCGTCGCTTTGACGGGCCGGGGGAGGGACGATGAGGTCCTGCAACATTATCGGAAGGCGCTGCGGATCAAGCCCGGTTTCGCCAAGGCCCACAACAATCTTGGCGTCATTTTGGCCGGCCGGGGGGAGGTCGATGAGGCCATACGACATTATGAAAAAGCCTTGGAAATCGAGCCTGATTACGTGGAGGCCCACAGCAACCTCAGCAATGCTCTGGCAGCCCGCGGACAGGTGGACCTGGCCATCGCCCATTACCAGAAGGCACTGGAAACCTGCCCCAACTTCGCCGGGGCCCACTACAATCTCGCCATCCTCCTGGCGGGCCGGGGCCAGGTGGACTTGGCCATCACCCATTATCAGAAGGCGTTGGAAGCCAAGCCTGATTACGCCGAGGCCCACTGCAATCTCGGCAGCGCCCTGTTGAGCTGCGGAGAGCTGGACTCGGCCATCGCCCATTGCAAGAAGGCGCTGGAAATCAAGCCCGATTTCGCCGAGGCCCACTGCAACCTCGGCGGCGCGCTGTTCGGCCGGGGAGAGGTGGACTCGGCCATCGCCCATTACCAGAAGGCGCTCAGAATCCGCCCCGACTTGGCCCAGGCCCGCCACAACCTCGACGTCATCCTCGCCGAGCGGGAAAGAATCCGGGAGAATCTGGCGCAACAGCGTGAAGCACTGCGATTACAGCCGAATGACACGGCCCTGCTGAACAACATCGCCTGGATGTTGGCCACCAACCCCAACGCATCGGTCCGCAACGGCGCCGACGCCGTCGAACTGACCGAGCGGGCGTTGAAGCTCTCCGGCGGCAACCAACCAGCCATCCTCGACACGCTGGCCGCCGCCTACGCCGAAGTAGGACGCTTTTCGGCAGCCGTGGCCACCGCGCGCAAAGCCTTGGACCTGGCCACGCAACAGAACAAACGATCCTTGGCGGATGCCTTGCAGAAGCGGATCGCGTTGTACGGAACGGGAAAGCCCTATCGTCAGACGCGGTCGCGTTCCGCGCCCGCCTCCACGAACCCGAAGCCGTAGCCGCAGGCTCGGGGAGAATCCAACTCGCGTGCAACAACAAGGGCGTCGAGCCCGGGAAATCGATTTTCAAGAAGCAGGTAAAACATGAGCGGAGAGTGTAAAACGATAGTACTTTGGCTGCTGACGGTCTCGACCGGTGCTTACTGCCGGGCGGGAGCGGCACGGCGACCTGAAAACCCTCAACGGCCGCTGGGGCACCGCGTACCAGAGCTGGGACCAGGTGGAGCAGCCGGCCTCGGCCCGCTATGTCGAGGAGCTGAAGAAGCGGCCCAGGCCCCAGGGGGCCGCAGCCGTCGACTGGACGGCTTCGCTCGGCACGCTCACTCCGGAGATTCAGGAGCGGATGCTGGCCGTACGCGGCCGGGGCATGGACTGGATGCGCTGGTGGACCAGTTCGTCGCTGTGGGCCTATGACGCGTTCCGCACGTCCGCCCGGCAGTACGATCCAAAGACGCTTTACAGCAGCAATCTCTGCTGGCCCAACTTTTCGCCGCAGATGAGCATGCCGTTTTTCCGCCACATGGACGTCACGATGCTCGACATGCACTACACAGCGGGCTGGAGTCGGCCAACCGGCCCTGGATGTCGACGTGGATCCGGACCCGCAGCAACCTCTGCTATCTGTCGCGGCTCAGCGGCATCACGGCCGACTTCGTGGACGACGAGACCTTGCCGGCCGGTCCGGGCCAGTTCCGCACAGTGATCGTGCCCGCCGCCTACGTATTGAGTCAGGAGACGGCGGAACGGCTGGCGCGGTTTGCCCGCGGCGGGGGAACCGTCATTCTGGCCGGCGCCAGCGGCGTGGTAGACCCCTGGCTGAACAAGTATGCGAACGTGGGCGGCGCGGCCTGGGCGGAATTGGGGTGGATCGCCGGGAGTTTTCGCGCGGAGCCGGCCGACGTCGATTTCCTGCCCGGCAAAACCCTCCCGCCCCGCACTGCCAAGAGCAAACCGTTTCGAGGCGTGAACTTCGGCACCATGCCGGGCGCAGAGCCGCTCCGCGACGGCCGGGGCAACGTGGTCGGCTGGACGCGGCCGTGGGGAAAGGGAAAACTCGTGGCCTACGGCCTCCTCCCCGACGCCGGCCTCTATAGCGCCAATCCCCACCCTTTGCCCCAGCAAGCCGCCTGGATCAGGCAGCTCATCACCGCCGGCGGACTGCGTCCGAGCGGGCACTGGGCGTCCTCGCAAACGATCGAGAACCGCTCGGACCAACATGGCGAAGGCGAGCCGGTCGTGGAGGTGGTCGTCCGCATCCGCCAGGGGCGGGAGTCGCAAGAAAAGTTCGTCTTCGTCCTCAATCGGGGCGGCGCCGGCAGCGGCCTGGTCGAGGTTCCCCTGGCCGGCGGCGATTGGCAGGCAAGCGATGCCCTGAGCGGAGCGCCGCTGGCCGGTGCTCTGGCCGACGGCGTGTGGCGGCTGGACCTTGCCATGAAGCCGTGGGAGTACCGCGTGTTTCATCTGAGTCGAAGGGGCGGCCGACTGTGATCACCCGCGGCGTTCGCAGCGGCACAGAGGCCGCTCCCTACAACGCCGGAGGGCGCCTTATGATCGCGAGGAATGCGCCAGCTCGGCCGGGAAAAGCGCGTCGGTGAGCGTCAGCAGCGCCGCGTGCATGCGACTCTTGACCGTTCCGACTGGGATCGACAAGACCTGGGCGGCCTCGCAGTACTTCAATCCTTGAAAATACACGAGCGACACCACTTCTCTCGATTTCTCCGCCAGCCCGTCAACCGCCTGGCGCAGGGCGAGGCACTGCTCGGCCGACTCGGCGTTGTCGGCGGGACTCATTTCCGGACTGCCGAGCAGCTCCGCCAGCCCGTGGGCTTCCTCCACGACATTCGGGCACGCCGTGGGGCTGAGACTGCTGAGCCGATGCCGCCGGTTGCGCCGCCGGTAGTCGATCGCCTGATTGGTGGCGATCGTGTACAACCAGGGACGCACTTTCCGACCCGGCTCAAACTGCTCGCACTTCAGATGGAGTTGGAGGAAGGTCTGTTGAAACACGTCCTCGGCCATCTCGGCATTGCCGAGGTAATGCCGCAGATAGGCGAACAGCTCCCGCTCGTAGCGATGGACCAATTCCTCGAAGGCCCCGCCGTCCCGGTCCGTGCGGTAGCTCAACAGGAGTTCCTCGTCGCTCCACGAGTGCAGCGGATCAGGGCAGGAGGAAGACAATCGCCGTGATTCCATCGTTCCGTTCATAATGATCCGCCTCCCCTGTAGCGATCGCTGTTCGTCCAGCCGGAGTTTCGACCGCGGCCGAGGCGCCGCTTGATCAATCTGTTCCGCGCTGGCACTACGAGTAGAAAAGCTAAAAACCCCCGCACACCACTAGGCACAGAAGAGAGACAAAGTTCATCATGGTGCGAATCCACCCTGCTGTACGCCGGCATTCTACTCTTAGTTCACAATTAATGAAAGATGTAGAACGACGTAAGGCCTTCGCCGCAACCATTTTCCGGGAGGCCCGCGCCGAGCAAAGCGAGCAGCTCGAAGATGATTTATTGAACCGAATAGGTCTTATTCAATCTCACAAGCCTGGCCCTCCTCAATATGTCTTCAATAAAGCTCTCCAAACGGTGCGGAGACGCCGGTCCGGTTTTAACGGGCCGGCGCTTGGCCGCGAGAAAAAATATTTTTTCGACGAGCCATTTTAGGGCGCGGAGCGAGCCTTCGAACGGTTTTGTCACGGTGAGAAGCTCACGTGGCGAAGCCCCCGGGATTGCAATCCCGGGGCGTTTATCACGGTATGCACTGCAAGCTCGCGTCGTCGATTTGGAGCACGTCGTCGGGGCCTTGGTTATAGGCGCTCACGGAGAAAACGAGTTGTGCGCCCTGGGCGTGGACCTCGGCCAGCGCGCACAGCCGCGCCCAGTCCGGCGCGGCCGTCGCGCTCAACGGCACCAGCGCGGCCCGGGGCTTATCCGTCTTCCACGAGCGGCAGTCCAAGCAATGCGGCAGTGACGAGGATTGGCATGGTCGACAACATGCGTGGGCTCCTGTAGTCGGAAAGATTCGAAGAACCATAAGGGCCCACTCAGTAGCGCGCCACGACCTCTTGCGTACCCCGCAAGGTCCCCGGGAGCACGATCCATTCCTTCTGCGCGTCAAAGCGATCGTAATTGGCTCCGTTCAGGGTAACGCTTCGGATCGGCTTGCCCTGTGGATGGCGCAGCCGCAGGTAGATGCTGTGCGGCCTGTTGCGCTCTGGGGGTACGAGCACGGCCGTGATCTGCCCGCCGTCCGCCTGAGACCGAAGCCGCAGCGACAACGGCCCAAAATGCGATGCCGCGTGCTCGATTCCCACCGTGTTGCCGTGCGCCAGCCAGTAACGGGGGATGGCCTGACCCAGGTACAGATCGGCGCCTTGCTCATGCACGAACATCAGCCGCAGCCAGCAGGTGAGCTGGGCCTCGTCGGACGACTTGAAATGATCGCCGAACGGGTAGCCCAATTCCGGGTTCGAGTGCTCGTTGCACATGCGGATTTCCGGGTAGAACCCCGAGGCGAAGCCGTTGAAGTACGCGCGGAGATAATGCTTGATCTCATCGCGCAAAAGATACGGGATGGGGCCGTCCAGCAGGTTGGCCTGCATCGAGAACCCGCCGCGCGAGAACCAGAACCGATCGAACACGGGGATCGAATAGCCGTAGCTGTTCGAGATGTACAGGTTGTCCTCGTAGTCCTTGAGGATCCAGGCGGCTTCCGGGCCGTCGGGCGGCAGCAGGCCGTCGATCAGCAGGAACAGCGAACCCTCCAGCGTCTCGCGAATCCAGCCCAGCGCGCGGCCGCGGGCGTGCAGGTGCGACGGATACTTGGGCACGTACGTCCCGTCGCGCAAACGAACCACCGGCGTGCGAATCCTCGCCTCGTTGAGCCCTCGCAGCACGTCGTCGTGATAGGCCTTGGCCTCCCGCTGCAACCGCGCCCCCTCGGGGTGGCCAAAATCGGCCAGGGCATGGGCCAGGGCATCGAAACCCCACACCGTGTTCACGTTGGTGGCTAGCCAGTACCAATAGTCCTGCACGTCTTCCAAGCCGCCGGCGGGCAGGAATCCGTACTCGATGGGCCGGCCGCCCGCGGGGCTCCCGGCCATCGTCGCCCGCCGTTCACGGCTGACCCAATCGCAGGCCTTGATCAATTTCGGGGCCGCCCGCTCCATCCACGCGCGGTCGCGGGTGTACCACCAATGTTCGGCCATGTTCCACATCACGTAGCCGTGGTGCTTGTTGTAACCGATGCTCTCTTGCCCGCCGGCGCCGTGAAATACCCCCTCGGCCGACTTGAAGTTGCCGGGCAGCGGCACCGTGCCCTGGAAATCCAGCCAGGTTTGCAAGCATTGCTCCGCCGCCTGGTGGCATCCGCGGCGGTCCAAGTCGCTGACCATCATCGTCGACTCGTTGGCAAAAACGCCGTAGCTCATGGTTCCCACGTGCGCGTAGCGGCGCGGCCCAGTGGCGTCCCGCAGGCAATTCACTTCCAGATGTCGAAGATGCGACTTGTAGAAGTCGTTCAGCCAAGGTTCCGGGGTCTCGATCTGGGCGCTCTGCCGGCTAAGCTCCTGCCAGAATTGGCAGATCCGCCGGCTGTCGCTGCTGAAATCCCGACGGCGCAGCGGCTCGATCTCCTCGTCTTTCTTGAGCGTGACTGCCGGAATCACTGCCAGCAAGGGATGCGACTGGCCCGGGGCCGAGGCCAGGGACCAGTCGACCGCGTCACCGTTTTGATGAAACTTGCCGCGATGGCCCGTTTGAAGCAGGTACCGCAACCGCGATCCATCGGCTCCGCGGGCCAGCACGCGATCGCCTTCCACGGCCAGCCTTTCGCTTTGCGTCGCGGAACAGGTCAGGTGCAATCGCGCCACGCCGGGCGTTGACGCCGAAACGTTCAGCATTCGCACTTGCATCAACAGCACGGTCGGATCGTCCAATCGCACGTCGCCCAGGTCCGGCGCGAGCTTGTCCAGGATCGCGTTCTGCTCGTAGTAGATCGGGCCATCAACCCACCATGTCCGCAAGAGCGGCAGATAGCCCTCCCGCAATTCGCGTCCCCCGCGGCGATCGGCCGGGGGAAAGCCAAATCCCAGCGTCAGCCAGTCTCCTTTCCAGCCCTTGCGCCGCGAATCCTTGTCGCTGGTGGGCAGGCCAAACCAGTGTGCGGCGCCGCTGACCGTGATCTCGCCATTCGGATCCTGCCGCATCGCGTTGCGGTTGCCGGGCAGCCCGTGCACAAACCATAACGGCCGCTTGAGCGGCATGTCGTTCCATGCGCCAGAGAGCGTCTGCTCGGGCATGCCCGCAACCCGCTCGTACACCGTGCGGCCCGGAAACTCCTTGCGCGCCTGCCGATAGCCATCCCACGTGATCGGATCGTCGCTGCGCACCACCAGGACGCCCAAATCATCGACCAGGATGCGCTCGCCGAGCGCCACCTCGTCGGCGGAGAAAGAAAACGGATTGTGCCGAGAGCGGACGGTGACGATCGTCCGGTCGTAACGCCCGTCGCTTGGATCGACGGCCATGAGCAGGTCGGCTTCGATGCCACCTTGTGCGCCGGCCGACAACGTCCAGTGCAGGTCGCTGCCGACGGTCGGCCCGCCCGGGCCGAGCGGCCGCAGGGCACGGACCGAGCCGTTGTACACTTCCAGGTGCCCGGCATTCTCGCCATCCACCCGCAGGGCGGCCGTGGCCGGAGTGCCCCAGAGGATCCGAGCGCCGAGCGGGCGACAGACCGCGTCGGTGAAGGCGCGAAACCGCCGGGGCTTGGGCAGCGACTTCTCGGCCAGCAGGCGGATCTTCAGCGTTTTCCGGTAGGCCACCCCCGGCTGACCGAGGTCCTTGAACTCCTTCGCCGCCGTGGGCGCGAAGCGATAGCTCCATCGGTTGCCGCTTTGTTCGACGCGCGTATCGGCATCCTTCCAGCGGCCGTTGGTCCAGTCGTCGACGGCGGTCCAGCCGGCGCCGGCCACGCCCCTTTCGGCCTGGATGGGGTCGGCCCTGCCATCCCACGCCCCGCACCAGTACTGCACGCGAACCGCGCCCGCCGCGGGCAACACGGCCTCCGTCTCAAACTCGACCTCGAGGCGGCGAATCTTCCGCGGCTCGTCCCACCGGACCGTATAGGCATGTGCGTCCGCATCGTAGCGGGCCTGTGCAAAAGGCGCGGCATCGAAGGCGTTGCCAGCAACCGTGGCACTAGCCGGCTCGCTTCCCTGCCCGGCCTCGGCGGCCGAGAGCGCGGCGAAAGAAAGCCCGAGCCATAGGCCGATGATCGATCGCATGCTTCGAGATCGCATGGCTCAAAGACCTCCAACCCCGAGGTGTTTGGCCGGCGCACCCGCTGCGCCGGCCGGTCGTATTATGACCGCCTCACAATGGCGATACAACCAGGCAAAGGCAACGCCCTGGTAAGCGATTGGCCCCGGAGGGGCCGTTGAAAACAGCCCGGCGATTCATCGCTGGGTCCGGACGTCGCGAAAAACCAACTTGTCCCGGAGGGACAACTGAAGGACGGGCTTCAAAACAGGGTTTCAATCGTCCCTCCGGGACGAAGAACTATCCTGTTTCGCCGGGCTTCCCAGCACTGAAGTGCTGGGCTACTATCCGACGTCCCTCCGGGACGGGGCGCTGCAAACAACTTGTGTGTAACAACGAGGGTGACGGCTCCGCGGACCGGGCCCGCTCATCCGCGGAAGTAGAGATAAGCCCCCAGGATGCAGAGCAGAATGAAGGCCGACGCCAGCACGTCGCGCCAGTCCCAGCTTTCCCGGGTTTTGCGGCGTTCTTCCGCCGAAGCCGTGCCAAACGTCAGACCCCTGATCCGTTCGTAGTCGGGCGCTTCGGTCAGATAACTCACGCCCACCATGGTTGCCGCCGAGATGAAGGCTATCAGCAGGCTGAAGTACTGAAAGTAGATGTTGTTGATGATCCACAACAGCGAATGTTCGGGGTATCCGATGGCGACTCCCTTTTCATAGCCGAACAGCCCCAGCGTCACGGGCGTATCGACGGCCATGCGGAAGATGCCCAGAATAAAACCCACCACCATGGCGGCGACGCAGCCCTTGCCGTTCAGTCGTTTCCAGAACACGCCGAAAAAGAAGACGACGAACATGGGCGGGAACAGATAGCTCTGCACGGCCTGCAGGTAGTAGTACAAGCCCCGCGCGTTTTCGATAACCGGCAGCCAGAGCATGGCGATCAGCACCATGACGCCGGTCGCCATGCGACCCATACGCACCAGTTGATGTTGCGTGGCCCCGGGCTTCCACTTCTCATAGAGGTCCACGGTGAACAGCGTCGAGCAGGCGTTGAACACGCCGGCCAGCGAGCCCATCAGCGCCGAGAGCAGGCCGGCCACGACGATGCCGCGCAAACCGGCCGGCAGCAAAAACTGCACCATGAGCGGAAAGGCGGCCTGTGCCTCTTCCTGGCCGACGTGGCCGTCGCGAAACAACGCCGCGGTCAGTTCCGGAACCTTGCCACTCTTGGCCAGGGCAAAGCACACCAGCCCCGGGACGATGAACAGATAGACGGGGAGCAGCTTGAGGATGCCGGCGCAGATGCTGCCGCGGCGGGCCGTTTGCTGATTGGCGGCGCCCAGGGCCCGCTGCACGATGTACTGGTCCGTGCACCAGTACCACAGGCCGCCCATCGGCGCGCAGAAGAGCATGCCCAGCCAGGGAAAATAACCGTTGAAATACCAGGCCATGCGGCCGGGTTCCTTCACGGGCTCCCAAGTCCCCACGACGCCCGGCGGCACCAGCGGCTTCCAGAGGTTGAACATGTCCGACCCGCAAATCTGCCGCAACTCGTGCCAGCCGCCCAGTTTGATCAGCCCGTAGGTCGTCAGCAGGGCCGAGCCGATGATGAGAATCACCGCTTGCACCGAGTCGTTGTAGGCCACGGCCCGCATACCGCCCAGGCTGGTGTATAGGCCGGTCAACACGAGCACCAGGATGGAGCCGATCCAAAAACTGTTCAGCGGAATGCCGCCGATGGACAGATGCATCTCCGGCAGCAAAGTGCGGAACACCACCCCGCCGGCGTAAATGCCGACCGCGATCTTCGACACGATGAACGTTACCAGCGACACGATCGAAAGCACGTAGCGCGACGTGGGCGAGAACCGCCGCTCCAGGAACTCCGGCATGGTAAACACCATCGAGCGGGCGTAGAAGGGCACGAACACCCAGGCCAGCACCAGCAGGCACCAGGCGTGCAGCTCGAAATGGGCCATCGCCACGCCGTCGGTGACGCCGGAACCGGCCAGTCCCACCACGTGTTCCGAGCCGATGTTCGAGGCGAAAATCGAGGCCCCCACCACCCACCAGCCCAGGTTGCGGCCGGCGAGGAAGTAGTCGGCCGCGGTGTCTTTGCTTTTTCGCACGACCCACCACGCCACCCCCAGCAGAATGCCGAAGTAGAGGGCGATCATCAGCCAGTCGATGGCGGCCAAGGTGGGACGCGTTGACGCCGCGGCAAAGAGTGGTACGAAATTCGTCATGGCACTGGTCCGTGGGAGTCTTCGATTGTCCTAGTGATGATATTAGCGGGCGCATTGTCGGAACGTGTCGCAAAAAGCAAAGAGCAGGTCGTCGCCCAGCATCGTGTCCACTTCCAGAAGCGTAAAGGAGAAGGCGCGGAATCGTTCTCCCAACTGCATCAACCGCCTTAGTTCCTCGCGGATCTCCGGCAACGGATGCGACCTGATCCACGAAGGAAACAAAATGCAGTTGACCTCCGCCAGCGGACACAGCCGGCTCAACTTCTCGAAATCGGTATCCTGCCCGAAGTCGAAGCCATGCGCGTACTCAAACCGCGCGTAGCCCTCCAGATGCGGGTTAACGTCGGAGTCCTGATGGATCATGAACCTGGCGCCAATGGACCGAGCGTATTCCATGAGGCATCGGTCCTCGCTTTCGTTCAATACGGCATACTGGCGAGGCGAGATCATCGAGACCATGCAATTGCCCAGAAAAATGTCCGTTAGCGGCCAGCCGTCCACCCTCGGAAAGCGCTCCAGGCAAAGCAGCATGAGCTGCGTGATGTTGCGATAGAGTCTCCTGACCGCGTCGGGATCGACGGCATAATCGAGAAACAGTTGCTGCCCTTGGATCGAGAAGGCCGTGTTGATGACCGAGCCCAAGTTTTGCAGGCTGCTCATGCCCCGGCAGTGCGGATTGAACGCCTTGTCGGCAACGCGAAACCGTCCGTAGCCCTTCTTCAGTTGTTCCACTTGGGAGAGGATGATCCGCACCGGTTCGCTCGTTTCGAAACCTTCCGCCGTCCAGGTCGGAAGGGCATCGATATCCTCTCTCGTCAATTGTCGCGGGTGGCTGCACGGATCGGCATCCTCGGCATAGCGGCACTCGCAGCCGTACATCGCCGGCATGAATCGATGCCCAAACGGTTCGATGCTTACCCGTGGAAACGGTTCCTCGTACCCTAACCCGATCTTGCCATAGGCGTCAAAAACCGCCCGATCGATTTGCATCGTGGTCTTGATGCGGTATTCCAGGTCGCGGTGATAGCGCTCTCCCAAATCGAAACCGAATCGATCGTGGATCAACTTGTAGGTGAGCCCCAGTCCCAGCCGGTATCGGCCGAACTTCTGACTCGGATACATAACTGGCATTTGCGGTCCCTGCGGCTATCGTCGTCTGCTTTCGAGGCGCCAATCTCATCAAATCGGTGGTTTGGTGCTTCCGAGGCGCCAATCGCATCGAATTCGGTGGTTTAAAAGAACTTCCGAGCAAACCGTATGGCCAGAGTATGGGGCCGAACCACGCTTGTCAACGCTTCGTGAGGTCGAACGTCCCGGCCCCAAACCGCCCTCATCGATTGCCCCGCCCAAAGCATAAACTGGTGAATTGACAACCTGGGTTGCCGCGGTAAACTAAGGGGTTTCGTGGTAGCGCGACGAGCGATCGCGGCCGCTGTTGAATCCCACCGAGGTACCCACCAATGAAATCCATGCTTGTGTTCGTAACAGCCGTCGTTGTCCTTATCGCGCTGCCGATCGGCGCCGGGGGCGCATCGAGCGACTGGCCCCAGTGGCACAGCCCGAACCGCGACGGTCATTCTCCGGACGTGGGGCTGTTGAAGCAGTGGCCGGCCGGTGGCCCGACGCTCGTATGGAAGGCCTCCGGCCTGGGCGCCGGTTACACCAGCGTGAGCGTGGTGGGCGATCGCCTTTTTGCCATGGGCGAGAAGGGCGATGCCAACTTCGCCATCGCGCTCAATCGTGCTGACGGAAAGACGCTCTGGACAACCCACGTCGGCAAAGCGGGCGCGCCGGGCTGGGGTAGCTTCGCCGGACCCCGCGCTACGCCCACCGTCGACGGCGACCTGGTGTTCGCAGTCGGCCAATATGGCGAGGTCGCCTGTCTCGATGCGGCCACCGGCAAGGAGCACTGGCGCAAGAGCCTGGTCGACGATTTCGGCGGCACGGTGCCCCATTGGGGATACGCCGGCATGCCGCTGGTCGACGGCGACAACGTGATCCTCATGCCCGGCGGCCGTCGCGGCGACCTCGTGGCCCTGCGCAAAGCAACCGGCGAGCTGGTCTGGCAGAGCAAAGATCTCACCGATGGCATCCATTATTCCTCGCCGATCGTTGAGGTAATCGGTGGCGTGCGGCAGTACATCCAGCTCACCGACGCCAGCGTGGCGGGCATCGCGGCCGCCGACGGTCGCCTGCTCTGGCGGGCACCGCGCAAGGGCAAGACCGCGGTCATTCCCACGCCCATCTACCATGACGGTTGCGTGTACGTAACTTCGGGCTACGGCATCGGCTGCAACCTGTTCAAGATCTCGGTCGACGGCGACAAGTTCTCCGCCACCGAGGTGTACGCCAACAAAGTGCTGACCAACCATCACGGCGGCGTCATCCGGGTCGGCGAGTATTTGTACGGCTTCTCGGAAGGCAAGGGTTGGACCTGCCAGGACTTCGCCACCGGCAAGGCCATGTGGCAGGACAAAAAGCTCGGCAAGGGCTCGCTCGTCTATGCCGACGGCATGCTCTATCTCCGCGCGGAGTCCGGCAAGGGAACCATAGCTCTGATCGAAGCCACGCCGGAAGGTTACCGGGAGAAAGGGCGCTTCGACCAGCCGAATCGCAGCGAGCAGAACAGTTGGCCGCACCCGATCGTTATCGGCGGACGCCTTTATATTCGGGACCAAGACGTGCTGTTGTGCTACGACGTGCAGGCGAAATGAGCGGCCGCCGCTTCCTTGGGAGGCCTGTTGTGCGGAATAACTCTCACACCGTCTGGCAAGAACTTCATGGCATTGTCTTCTTCGTCGGCGCCGTTTGGGCCGTATTCGTTCTCACGCTTGCCTTTCCGAGCCTTGACTCGTTCGGAGTGACTCCCCGAACGCTCGTCGGACTCGTCGGCATTGCGGCCATGCCTTTCCTCCACGCCGATCTGGGCCACCTGCTCGGCAACACCATGCCGCTGTTCATTTTGCTCAGCCTGCTGGCGGGGTCCCAGGCGCGCTCCTGGGAAGTCGTCGGCGCGGTGGTTTTGCTCGGCGGTCTGCTGCTGTGGGTCTTCGGGCGGTCCGCCACTCACATTGGAGCCAGCGGATTGATCTTCGGGCTGATCACGTTCCTGATGGTCTCCGGCGTGCTGGAAAAACGACTGGTGCCGTTGGCCGTCTGCCTGCTGGTGGGCTTTCTCTATGGCGGCACGCTGCTCTGGGGAATCCTTCCGCGGCTCGGCTCCCACATTTCCTGGGATGGGCATCTCTGCAGCGCCCTGGCCGGCGGAATCGTCGCCTATGGGCTGACCCGCCAGGCCGGACCGCCGAAGGTGCCGGCAGAGAACAACTAGCCGCCGGAGCCTTGCAGGGCCGCGATCCCCCGGCGATAATCGGCGACACCGGCTCCGTCTTTGTTCGCTGGCTGCCGCTCCAGAAAGACTGACCATGACCTCCCCGCGCTACGCTACCGCCCCCGGCCGCGCCCATCCCTTGGGCGCAATCCCCGATGCAACCGGCGTCAACTTTTCGGTCTTTTCGCGCAACGCCACCGCCGTCGAGCTGCTGCTGTTCGACGAGCACGACCAGGTGGAGCCGGTTGAGATCATCACGCTCGACCCGACCGAGAACAAGACGTTCTTCTTCTGGCACGTGTACGTCGAGGGACTGCGGCCGGGCGCCTGTTATGCCTATCGGGTTGACGGCCCGACCGACCTGCAGGGCCAGGGCTTTCGCTACAACCACAACAAGGTGCTGATCGATCCCTACGCCCGTGGCAACACGAACACGCTGTGGAAGCGGACCGACGCCTGCGGACCCGGCGACAATCTGGCCTCTTCCATGCGCAGCGTGGTCATCGACATGTCGGATTACGATTGGGAAGAAGACCGCCCGCTCCTCCAACCGACGAACGAAATGGTGATCTACGAGATGCACGTCGGCGGTTTCACGCGGCATCCGTCCTCGGGCGTAAAACATCCTGGCACGTTCTCGGCCGTCGTCGAGAAGATCCCCTATCTTCTCGAGTTGGGGATCAACGCCGTCGAACTGATGCCGGTGATGGAATACGACAACAAGGAAGAGCTGCGGATGAAGCCCGACGGCAGCGGCCCGCTCATGAACTACTGGGGCTACAGTACGGTCAATTTCTTCGCCCCCGAGTCCAGCTATTGCGTCGCGCCCGAGCATGGGGCCCACGTCCGCGAGTTTCGCGACATGGTCAAGGCCCTGCACAAGGCGGGCATCGCGGTCATCGTCGACACCGTTTTTAACCATACGAGCGAGGGCAACCAGCTTGGCCCCACCATCAATCTGAAGGGCCTCTGCAACGAGATTGCCTACCATCTCGTGCCCGCCGACCGCCAGTACTACATGGATTACTCCGGCTGCGGCAACACGGTCAACTGCAATCACCCGATCGTGCAGAAAATGATTCTGGAGTGCCTGGAATTCTGGGTGACGCAGATGCACGTGGACGGTTTCCGCTTCGACGAAGGGTCGATCCTTTCCCGCGGCGAGGACGGCGTGCCGATGGCCCATCCGCCCGTGGTCTGGAGCATCGAGCTGTCCGAGGCGCTGCTGGATGCCGAGATCATCGCCGAAGCCTGGGACGCGGCCGGCCTGTACCAGATCGGCTATTTTCCCGGTTACCGCTGGGCCGAATGGAACGGCCGCTTTCGCGACGACGTCCGCCGCTTCCTCCGCGGCGACCCGGGCCTGGTCGGCGCGGTCGCCTCGCGCCTCGGCGGCAGCTCCGACATCTACCAGACCAGCGGACACCTGCCCATCAACAGCATCAACTTCGTGACCTGCCACGACGGCTTTACCCTGAACGACCTCGTCTCCTACAACGATAAACACAACGAGGCCAACGGCGAGGGCAACCGCGACGGCATCAACGAGAACCTCAGTTGGAACTGCGGCGCCGAGGGCGAGAGCAACGACCCGGCCGTCGAAGCCCTCCGCAGCCGCCAGGTCCGCAACTTCGCCGCCATCCTGTTGCTGGCCCAGGGCGTGCCCATGATCCTGGCGGGCGACGAGGTCCGCCGGACTCAGCGGGGCAATAACAACGCCTACTGCCAGAACAACGAGATCACCTGGCACGACTGGCGGGCCCTCGACCGGCATGCCGATTTGCTCCGCTTCTGGAAGTTGATGATCGACTTCCGCAAACGCCATCCGGCCGTGCACCGCTCGCGGTTTTTCGACGGCCGCATCAACGAGCGCGGCCTGCCCGACGTTAGCTGGCACGGTTGCCAGCTCTTGCATCCGGGCTGGGACGATCCCAACGCCCGCGCCCTGGCCTTTACCTTGGCCGGCTGCGACGCGGAAGCCGATGTTCATGCCATCCTCAACATGGATTGGGAAGGGCTGGACTTCGAGCTCCCGGCCCTGAACGGCCGCCAATGGTATCTGGCCGTCAACACGGCGGAACCATCGCCCCAGGACATTGCCGATCCGGGCCAAGAGCGGCCGGTCGCCGGCAGCCGCATTCACGCCGACGCGCGCAGCGTCATCGTCTTGCTGTCTCGGTAGAGTGTGCGGTCCGCAGTGATTGCGGGCCATGCTGTAGAATTAGCTCGAAAGTGCATGGTGGAGTTGCAAGAGGGTGGTTGAGGCCTCGGGTGGTTGCGTAGGGCGGTAGGCTCGACGCTAGGGTTATGGCGCAGTGCGTTCCCCGCCGCAAGCCGCATCTACGACTTGGTGGCGTCGCGACTGGCTATTGCCGTGATGGAAAACCTCGCCCCCTCTCCACGGGAGTGTTTTTCCTGTTCTTGCATATTACCGCTGCCAATTGTTTGCAAATATTTTCAACGGTTGGTACATTGAACGGCAGGCATTTCCGTTCAAACCGATCGAGGCAGCGTTGGCGTCGCGGACGGTCTGGGGCCGAAAGCGACGCCGAGAACGATGGCGAGGCAATCATGTCCAGCCGCTCTACGGTCGTTCCAATAGTTTTCGTCGTAATGCTCCGTTGCGTTGGATGGGCCTGGGCAGCGCCGGCGTACACGGTGACGGT
>Ga0181535_10004257_pt1 | contig 16055 bp, 17 predicted proteins | sample PEATcosm2014_Bin_44_FD_119774 | JGI IMG/M metagenome (GOLD analysis project Ga0181535, IMG submission 119774) | Peatland microbial communities from MTU Mesocosm Facility, Houghton, MI, USA - PEATcosm2014_Bin17_30_metaG | ecosystem: Environmental > Terrestrial > Soil > Wetlands > Peat | place... | reverse complement strand
TGTTGCCGGCCAAGTAAATTTTCCGCTATTTGACAAACTTGCCAGGTCTGACTTCCACCCTTCGCCAAAGTGTTAGCAATACCCTGATTCGTTTTTGGGCTTTCCGGAAAGCAGCTTTGGCGGTAAACGGAATGGCGACTGGCGGGTGTGGGAAAAGACACCAGGCAGGCAACCCTATTCCCGTCCGGGTTTTTTTCCAGATTCTTTCCAAACGTGTTTGAATGACATACCATCAGTCGCCAGGGGAGTTTCCCCGCCTCCAGCCATGTTCCAGGCGTGGCAGGAAAAGAGCGTGGGCGTCCGCATGCCTTGGCGGGTTTTCGGCCACCCACGCGACCAAACTGAACAAGGTAGCGTACCTGCTTAAGTCGAAACACTTCAAGACCTTATTGCCCACATTGGAGCCGCCGTAGGACTTTTAGGCTGTCCGCTGTGCGGGGAACATCACGAGCTTGTTTTCCATTCCTACCCGTGGAGATGGTCTGTCGGAAGCGACGGAGAGCGGACTCGTATCCGCGTTGTGACGATACTCTGCACGGCGTCGCGCGCCGCGGGACGGTCCTATACCAAAAGGATATTGCCGGAGCACCTGATCCCGCGCAGTCCCTTCTGGAGCGACCATCTCGTGAAGCTGCTTGGAGAGGAACGGGACAACTCTTCCGGGCTCACCGACGCAGCTTGCGAAGCCTTGGGTTGCATCGATCCACGGACCGCCAGGAAGCACCTGCGCCATACCAGCACGGCCTGCAATGCCAAGCTCTCCATCCTCGCGGGATTTCTCGCCGCTGCACCGGGCCAGGCTGAAGGCCCCGCGTTTCCGCCGGGCACGAATATCTTCGTGATCCTCAGCCTCTTGTGGAAAAGATTCCTCACCACAGTACGGGAGCGTTCGGGATCCCTGGCCGCTGCGTCCCTTGCGCCACTGCTCTGGCTTGGCCCTGGCTTCGAAACCTGGCGACAATTCAATCGGTCATGCATTCCGATCCCTGCATCGCCGCAGTAAACCGCATGCATCACGACTTCAAGGAGGTTAGATGCATGAGCGAAGCCGATTGGCAGGACCTGTCAGATGCCCAGTTCGAGAAAAACGCCACGATCCTCGAACTCGTCGAGTCTCTCGCCGATGAATCATTGTCTCCCGAGGAATGCAGGGCTCTCCGTGACGAGTATTGTACCCGCCAGGGTGTCTCGGACCGGACCATCCGCAACTACATCGCCCGCTACGCCCACGGGGGCGCGCAGTCTTTTCTCACGAAACGCATTCGGACGTCATCCCCGAGGGTGCGGGACGAAGAGCTCGCGCGGGTGATCCTCCAGCTCATCGCGGAACGTCCTACGCGTACTGTCCCCATGCTCAGGAAAATCCTTGCCGCAGACCAACGCTTCGCGGACACCATGGCCACCGTGTCCGACCGCACGGTCTACCGCTTCCTTCTCGAGCATGGTCTGTCGCAAAAAGAGCGTTATGCCCTCCTGTCCGAAGACGGAAGGATGTCCTATCACCGCTTCCAGGCCGAGCGGCCTCTCGATCTCGTCCAGGGAGACGCCCGCGACGGCATTTGGCTCGACACGAAGGACGGGGAAAAGAAGACCTACCTCTTCCTTTGGGTCGACGATTACTCCCGCAAGATTCTCTCCGGTCGGTACTACCTCGACGAAAAGCTTCCCCGCATGGAAGACACCTTCAAGCGCCTCGTGCTCCGTTGGGGAATACCTGCCAAAGTCTACCTGGACAATGGAAGCGTCTATATCGCCAAGCAGTTCGCCTGGATTCTCGGAGAACTCAAGACCATCAAACTCCACCATAAGCCCTACCAGGCCTACTGCAAGGGCAAGGTCGAAGCCGTCAACAAGATCATCAAGAATGAGTTCCAGGGCGAAGCCCAGCTCGCTGGTTTTAAGACCCTCGAAGAGCTCAACTCCGCCTTCGCGGCCTGGGTCGACCTCGAGTACAACGTCCGCATTCACTCGCAGACCGGCGAGGCCCCCGACAAGCGATTCGCCGACGCCCTCCCGCCCGACCTCCGCCGCGTTGCGGACATCGCCTGGTTCGAAGCCTTATTCCTCTTACGTTCGACCAGAACCGTTACCAAGTATGGCAAGATCAAACTCGAGTCGAACGAATACCCTGTCACCTGCGCGCCGCATAGCACCGTCGTCGAGGTTCGCTACGATCCCTTCGACCTTACGAAGGTCTTCATCTTCAAGGATAAGGCGTGCGTCGAAACGACATCAGTCTCGAAGCTCGTCTCACGGACCGCCGCGGTAAGCGAGGAATCGAAGGATTCCCCGCACAAGGTCAGCAATCAGGCTTCGGCCTATTTTCAGGCACTCAGAGAACAGCACCTCAAGTTACTCACGCAGAATCCCTCCCCCGTTTCCTATTCGAAGCTCTCGCCAAAGGATCCCCAATGACCACGCTACCAACCCATCCCGTCATGAACTTCTACGGCTTTGTCCGCATGCCCTTCGACAAAGACTTCGAGAGCGCGCAAGCGTTCAGCTCTCCATCGCTCATCAACACGGTCGCCATGCTCGCGCTCGGAGTCGAAACGGAGGATATACTCCTCGTGTCGGGCCCCATCGGCTCGGGAAAATCCGTCGCGCTCAGATCCTTCATCGCGGCCCTCGACCCCAACCGCTTCTCCCCGGTCTACGTTCGCGGGCTGGGGATCTCCGCTGCCGATCTGGTCAAATCGATCCTTCTCTCCCTGCTCGTCGAACCGCCCTATACTTATGCGAAATCTCGTGACCTCTATTTCAAGACGGTAGCCGAGCAGTCCCGCAAGCCGGTCGTCGTCATTGACGATGCCCAAGACATGAAGGAATCGGCTCTCCTGTCCGTCAAGGATCTCGTTAATTTCGACTCTGATTCAAAATCGAAGATCACCTTCGTGCTCTGCGGTCAACCCGAGCTCAGGGAAACCCTGCGCTATTCGCGCCTGGCGTCGGTCCATCAGAGGATCAGGCATTGGGTGGAGTTCTCCGGCCTTTCTCTCAAGGACACCTGCGACTACATCGACCACACCGTCGCGCTCGCCGGGCGGCCCTCGCCAGTTTTCTCCGACAACGCCAAGGCCGAGATCCACAAGCGCTCGCTCGGCATTCCGCGGCAGATCAACCGCATATGCCTCCTGACGTTGTTTGAAGGCGCCGCGCAGAAACGCTCGATCATCGACGGTGCTGATGTCGTCTCGGATGGAGTCTAGCCTACGGTTCTACTCTGTTTGAATCATGCGGCAATACCGGGTGGTGACACCCGGTATTGCTTTCTGGCGAGGGGTGGAAGGAGAGACTGCGAAGGGTGGAAAGTGTCGCAGGCGGGGAACAGCATATTTACCACATTATTATACATGATGTTTATGCCCATCAATGTTTTATAACTACCGACATAGCCCCCAATCACGACGAGTCTCCCAGGCGCGATTCCAGGCAATTTATAGTCTAGCTCCTCGATATAAAACAGCGGCCCGCGTGCTTCCCCAGGCTTTACCCTGACCATCTCTTCGAGGCTAAGCTCTCGCATTGTCTCTACCATGCCGTCCTCCGATATCTCTTGCCTATTCGTTATCGCATCCGTGGGTCGCCGTTCCCAGGTCTCGTACCGTTAGGAATCCTGGTCATCGCCATCATCGCGTATCGGCACAATCCCCCAGTACTCATCCGCAAAGAGGTCCTTCCGATCGGGCTTCCGTGGCACCACCGGCACTGATGCTGTCTTTATTTCGGTGGGCACCGGTTTCGCCAAGCGCTCGAGCTCAGTCTTCATTTTGTCGATGAGCTCGGCGACTGCTTTTATTAATCCCTGCCGCTTATCATCATCCACAACATCTTCAGTGATACTTCTTAGCGGACCTTCGAACTTACTTGATGATCTGCTTCTCTGCCTTACATATTGTGCGAGGATCGCCGTAAGCTCCTGCCGCCTTTTTTCATCGCGTTGTATTTGCACATAGTCCTCCGGTTCAATGAGGACCGTATTCCCTAGCATGATACTTCTATCGATACGTTTCTCTAGGACATATTCTTGTGGGGCTTCCGATCGAGGTCTATTCTTGGCCGCTTCGCGCGCTTTGATCCTGGCCTCGCGATGAACTTCGAGGTAGGTCTTTATGCCCTCGCAATCGTTGCACAGGAATTGCCCGAGGTCTTCGATATACGCATCATCCTCGACGATCTCTTCGATTCGTTTACCTCGGTCGAGCGCATCGACTTCCACGATCTTGGGGATATTCGCAAGCTTGTCCGTCCGATCGAACATCGACATATGTCTAGGCAGCGAATAGTAAAGGTAGGGCCACGTCTCCATGCCAATGGCTATCTTCTGGAGCGCCAGGGCCTTCCCTTTGGGGACCAGGACCCCATCGTGGTACTTCAGGCGCTTGAGGCCGAGATACTCTGCCAGGCTCCTCGGTAGCTCGAAGGAAGCATCAACATCGAGCTCCGCCTGTATCTGATCGAGGATCTTCTTCTTGTGCTCCTCGAGGCTTGCAATACGAGTCTCTATCTCTTCGGTTTCCTTCTCCCATTCGCGGATCGGAGCCATACCGCTCGTAGGTTTCCGTCTCTTAAGTTCGCGCTGTCGCTCAAGTAGCCCTTGATATACCTTATGCGCCTTCCCCTTATAGAACTCATCAGCATTATAGAATCTCAGCCTTAGACCATCCATGATAAGGGCGAGGTGGAAGAACTTCTTCTCGGGCTCCTCGCTCTCAATCGTGAAGAGCTCTTCAAGCTGCGATATTCGCTGGGTTGAGTAGCTTGGGCTTCGGTACTCTACTGGGAACACCTGATCGAATCGCTTCATGCCTGCATCTCCGCCTCAATAGTACACTCGCCCAGGTTAGGCTTCCAGATACTCCCTCCGGTTGTCTCGTTGGCATCCTCAAGCAACTAAGCGCCTGCACCCCGCAGCCTCCTGCGGCTACATATACCTTGATTCCCCAAGGAGGCTTTTGTGATCTACGAGCTCGTTAGTGAACGTCACGCCGCACCCTATAAGGTTAGCCGACCCCAAGACATCTATGGAGCGCTCGCCCGCTATTCTCGTGCGCGCAACGAACGCTTCTTCGCCATTACACTCAACGGCGCTCACGAGATCATCAAGGTTCACATCGTTTCGATTGGCCTCGTGAATCGAACAGTTGTCCATCCCCGCGAGGTTTTCATTACAGCAATTAAGGACAATGCTGTTGCGCTCATCGTGGCTCATAACCACCCAACGAACCATTACGAGAGCGTGTCCGCCGAGGACCGCGAGTGTACCGACCGCCTTCGCCAAGCCTCCGAGATTCTCGGTATAGCGCTTCTCGATCACATTGTTTTCAGCCGCTCTGGCTATTATTCTTTTGTCGAGCATGGCCTCCTCGAGGCCCCTCGTCTTGACTGATCATCTGGATACTCTTGGCCCTCTTCACAATTCGAAAAAATTTTACTCTGTGTGTTTATTGTTCGATTGAGGGCCGTCTTCTCGACATAGTATTGACTCATTGATTCCATCACCGGGGAATATAGATATAATATAGGGATATCCCCCCATACCAATATTACATATAGCTATCTATGCATCGGTGATACCGCCATACGTATTCATTCCATTCTACCACTTCAATCTCGGAGGCCCTATGAAGCTCAAGCCTAACGAGGTCCTACTCGTCGAAGGAGGCCTCGGCCGCTATCACTATGTGACCGCTATCTTCAACGATGCCGCAGGCGCAAACGCCTACATGGCCACCGCCCCTGGCGAGGCCGTCATCGCTGTCTTCGACGATATCATCCTCATCGCCGCAGTCGATGACCTCGGCATTCCACTTCCCTCTACCGTTCAAGCTTGATGCTTAAGCTTCCGGCCCGATCCCGCCTGGCCTCCGGTTCTGGCCGGCCCCGCATACTCCCTAGCCGCTTCGCCTCTTAGCTCGCCTTCCTCTTTGCCCACGGATCTCTTCAGCAAGAAAAGATACGGGGCCCCTCCAGATAATTCGTTCTAGGGCCGCTATAGGGCCTTCCAGGCCAATCTGTCGCCCGAGATGGAATGCAACCTCAGCTCAGATGCTGTCCTACCTGCCGCCGCTTTCAGCCTCGATAGTGCCCGCCCGCTAAGCCATTCCATTTCCGGCCAATTCTTCAATTGCTTAGCTTCTCCTTGCCTGCTAATCAGCGGCCTCGGCTGCTATCTATAGCTGTAGCGGCTAACACGTCGCCCCTGCCATTGGCAGGCGTGATCTCGACCGCAATCCTACACTGCATCCCCCCAAGGAGGCTCTCAATGTCATCAACAGTCCTAGACCCCGTCCGGACTGAGCCAGCCATGTCCTTCCCGCTAGATCTTCCCTCTGATGCCGATGTCCTCTATCCAGACTTTGGCTCCGCCCTGTCACCTGCCCCTTCCGATCCTACCGGCATCGCCAGTTCCGCTGACACCGTGGTCCCGGCCTTCATCGTCGACTCTCTGGCCCGCGCGGATTGGTGCGTCTCTCGCGTCCTCGACGCCGAGGCCCGTATCGCCCGTCGGGCCTCGCTCGCCTCCGAGCTCCACGCTCGCATCGACGCCTGGCTCACCAAGGCCTCGGCCTCGGATAACGACAGCATCTCCTATTTGTCCATGATCCTTCGGCCCTACGTCGAATCCGAGGTCTCCACGCAGCACCGCAGTCGCTCCCTAATCCTACCCTCGGGCACCGCCCAGCTCCGCAAGCTCCCCGACCGGCTCGACATCGTCGACAAGGATGCCGCTCTCTCCTACTGCGAGACTTCCCACCCCGAGGCCGTCGTCGTCAAGAAAGACCTTTCTCGCTCGGCCCTCAAGACACTCATCGTTTCCCAGGGTGAGGCTATCCCCGGCTGCTCCTTCGAGCTTGGGCCCGACGAGCTCTACATCCGCCCCAACGCATAAGGAATCCCACATGAAGTTCCTGAACAGCATCTTGCTCGAGGGCGATCTCGTCAGCTCGCCCGTCGCTTCTACCTGCCCCGACGGTATCGCCCGCTGCACCTTCTCGCTCGCGTCGGGCGACACCGCCCCCGCCGTCCCCGTCATTTCCTATGGCCGTCTCGCCGTGCGCTGCTCCGAGCTCCTCGACAAGGGCTCCTCGATTCGCATCGTCGGCCGTATTTCGCAGGACCTCGAATCTTCCGAGGCTACAGGTTCCTTTAAGCTCCACATCGTGGCCGAGCATGTTGAGATCAAGCCAGCGGCATCCCATCGCGAGGTCGCCTAATGTCGGATCTTGATTCTGAGCCCGAGGTCATCTTCGCCTACACACGTGCCCAAGCCCTCGCCGACGGCGTCCTCGTTGACGTATCCACACTAGCCAAGGAGGCTGGCTTCCGTTGGCCGGTCGCCTTGACCGAGACGCTCTTCCATTCCTACATCGTCCCCGCGCTCGACCTCGTCGCCGAAGGCCAATCGATCACCGGTCGCCTGTGGGACGTTCTGAATGTCCTCCGCTACACCATCAGCAAGGCCAAGGACACGACGTTCCTCCAATTCTCGGTGCTCTTTGTCATGTACCCCGCCTCTTCACCAGTCTCTATCGAACTCACGTCTGTCGCTGGCCCAGGCGACGACGGCGAGCCTGTTATAACGATCATGCTCCCGGAGGACGATTAGCATCGAAGTCGCAGTTTGGGAGTTGCAGTCTTTTCTCAATCTCATTGTTTTCTTGATCTTCTGGTGGTACCCTTACGTGGGATTCAGGATCCTCACATGGTAGCCAAATAAACCTACCGGAGGATCATCCATGATTATAGACGATGACGATATCGCTGCTTTTCGGATCGGCAACGAGCACGTGCACTATGCATGCGCTTTTGAACCAGAGATTGAGGACATCTCCCTCGAGGAGATCCTCACATCCCAAGATCTGGACGCCCTTGCAGATGTGGGCAAGTCCTGCTTCTGCAATCGATGCGGTAAACGCATTGATCCCTAATCATTGACCCTCGGGCGAGGGTGACCATGTGGCGCGGCAAGGCATGGTATGGCAAAGATGGCTCAACCGAGGACTTTCCTGAATCCTGACTGTGGCTCCTCGCCCATGAGGCCGCTCTCTTCGGAGGGCGGCCTCTTCCCTTCCCTGGGTTCCCGCCTTTGTCGTTTCGCTGGTACTCGATAACCCTCTTCTCTAGTACCCTACAGAATTGTCCAGTTCGTTTCTACTTCATCAGGACGAGAGACACACAGTAGCCGCCTCAGCATGCATGTTCAGAAGCTGGGTGCCGTAGTCGCCGAGATCTCCTCACCCTGGGCCATCCTCTTCTACTGGCCTACCCTGACCCGTTTGGACGTCGATTACTAGGTTTATAGTTACAGCCTCCAGGCTGCCCAAGTATTTGGTCCATAACAGGGCAAGATCGATCCACGATACCACGTCAGCTCTCGATCAAGAAAACATACGGGCTGTACCTATATTGTACCTGCTATGGCCGCTATTGAAGCCATAGAGCCATTTTTCGGGCCTGCTTAACCGACCACTTACAACCTAGCCCCAGTTCTCGCCGTACAGCCGTCTCCTGGTCGGTCTTCTGTCCGATCAATTCTTACGCTTTCTTGTCTCTCACATTCCGAGGACGTTGCACCTTCGCACGCATTCCTGGCTCTCGTATTCCGCTGACTGTGCAAGCGGGGCGGATACTTACCCCCCAGATAGATGCTTCTTCTCAATCTGCTTGATCAGCTTGGTTATCTCTTTCCGAAGGTCATTGGAGTAATTGGAGATCGTGCTGCGTCGATCCATCGACCTCTCAAAATCGTCCTCAATAAGCAGCTGGTAAGGCTTTACATCGAGCGCTGAAGCCAACTTTTCGATTACATCAAGGCTCGGATTCCGAGTACCGCTCTCTATCTGAGCAAGGAACGGTATTGATATATCTGATTTCTCGGCAAGTACTTGTTGGGTTAGCCCAAGATGATTGCGCATATCCTTAACGTTTCTTCCTATGACTTTCTGGATTCGCCCCATCTAGCTACCTCGTCACGGTAGCCTGTTTCCGCGCTAGCCTCTTTACAATTATCAGTCAGCAAACCTAAGATATGCAGATAGCAAATGAATGGTCGTTTCAAAAGGAAGCCTATCCATGCTCTTGATCAGAGCATCATCGACGTTGAGGCATAGCATGACCATTATGAATTCACTCCAAGTATTTATTCCAAGAGGACAAAGGCGCAAGAGTAGTCGCCGATCGAGGCTCCAAGAGAACGGAGTCCTGTACTGCCCCAAGAGGACAGGGGGCCATTCTAGAACGATTTCAATGATGGCTGGCGGCACGCTACCCATTTCCTCATATCCGGGCCGTGTTTTGTCATGGTCAAGTTTTGCTATTTCAGGAGCATATTCCAAATCTCTCTGAAAGGAGTCCCCATGAAGCGCTTTGCCCTGTGCCTCGTCGCTTTCAACCTTCTAGCCTTGTCTGGATGCGTGACCTACAGGTCCTTCGATGAGACTGAGAACCGGCAGCTCTCGCGTGACCAAGTGTTCAAGAAAGCCTCGTCGATAAGTCAGTTCGATATCGCAGACGGAGCGGGCGGATGGGGTATCCGCCTCGCCTACGTCGATAGCTACGACGCCTACGATGTCACGAAGCTCGCAAGGTTCCAAGTCAATTATCGTCAGCCAACAGTTGTAGAAGGTCGTTGGGGCGATGTCCGTCCGACCGGAGATAAAGAGAAGGTTAGCGAGTCCGAGATCAAGGAGTGGAGTACCGAAACCCTTTCCAAGAAGAACGCCAAGACCGAGCGGAAGACCATCGCGAAGGGCGAGACTATTACCATTTCCTTCTGGGAGGGGTCGTACTTGTCCAAGGTCCAGCAATTTACGCTTGCCCAGGACGGCGTATTGCCCCTTGATGATGCCGTATGCACCCAGCTTCTATCGACAATTGCCAGTCTGCCTGATCTGAAATCTGCTATTGTCGAATATAAGTCGCTCGGCCTTTCACAGACTCTCGATCTCTCAGCGGCGCCTACCTTTCGTGATGCGATTTCGGCCGCTGACGACCTCAATCGCACACTTGCCTCCTACAAGATCGCCTCTACCGATCCCCTACAACAATACGATGAATCCCAGAGGGCCATTCTCAATCTGGTCAAGACATGCCGCTATAGCTATCAACGGCGTCTTGTTCAATCCGTCTTTGACGCGAACTATCAGACTGTCGCGAAGTCCCTACAAGCTCAGATCGATTCTCTCCAGGCAAGCATTCCAACCTTTTTGATCCAAGGGCAAATCAACGATTCTGGAGATGGCTGGATTCAAGTATGGGGCATGGCAATCCCGCGTCCTATCACCGCGCAGACTCTGCGCTCGCCAGGTTATCAGGCTCAGCCCGCGAACCTGATCGTCGAGAACCCCGATGACTCTGGCGTACATGTCAATGCCTATGTCTTCATGACGAACTACTTCGTCGATAAAGAGTCTGGTACCAACGCAATGGGTGGTACAGTCCCTGTCTATCGGTACACGACAAAGATACCCGCGACCTACCAGCCGATCAAGGCGCAGATCGCGGACCTTCAAACAAAGCTCGACGCCTTAACCAAGGCGCATACGGACTCCTCTTCTATGTTTAGCGCTGAGTAGTCTCGCTACGGTTTACTGATCTTTTCATAGTGCATTCCTCCGCCGCGCCCCGGCTGGCCCATCGCCAGGCGGGGCTTTTCATATTCAAGCGTTTACGCTGATCTGCGCTGCTTTACTCCAGTTGGCTATTTCTATGGATAACACCCTTTTCGAAGAGGATTCCCCTATGAAGACAATCTCGTTCTCGTCAATCAAGGGCGGCACCGGCAAGTCCTCGCTCTGCATCCTTACCGCCAACTATGCCGCTTCTGCTGGCTATCGCGTTCTCGTCGCTGACCTCGATCTCCAGAACAGCCTGAGCTCCTACTATTTGGATTCGCCCGATCCTGTCGAGCAGCACAACATTGCGGCCGCTCTTCACTCAGAGCGCCTTGCCAAGAACATCATCCCCACGACCTATCCCGGCGTTGACCTTCTTGCCTCGTCGCTCGACCTCGTGAAGCTCCGCGCAATCGGCGAGCACACCCTCAGGCGCATCCTCGCGACTTCGCCGCTGCCCTATGACTTCCTGTTCATCGACACGGCTCCGACCTTCGACAACCTGGTTCTGAATGCCTACCATGCCGCTGACCTGATCCTCTCGCCGGTCTCCTTCTCGCAATTTGACCTCAAGAGCGCTCGATTCCTGCATTCGATGATCTACCGCGAGACCGACAAGATCCACGCATGGCATTTGCTTTTCAACTTCTACAAGCCATCCCGATCCGATAACCCCGACACCCTCCGCAATCAATACGAGGCCCTCTTCCGCGACACGTTTGGCGATACCATCCTGCCGATCACCATTCCTGAGAGTTCCCTTATCCGCCGCTCTATCGACACGGGTGAGAAGATCACGACCTCGGCCGCCAAGGCCCCTCTTTTCGAGGCCATCACAGCCCTCGCCGACTACTGCGGCATCCATCACCGCGCTGAGAGGTTCTAGCCATGCCCAAGCTCACAATGACCACGCGTCCTGACAAGGCCGCCGTAAACAACTCAGGCGACAAGGCCGTAGGCGTCGAGCTCTTCCTCGACCAGATCACCAAGGCCGATCCCTTCGCCTCGCTCTTCACAATCAAGCCCGAGGTTCTCACCGCAATCAAAGTCGACATCGAGGCCAATGGCTTTGATCCCTCCAAGCCTGTCAATGTCTGGAAGAAGTCCGATGGCTCCCGCGTCCTCATCGATGGCTACACCCGCGTTCGCGCCGCTGAAGAACTCGGCCTTCTCCGGGTGACCGCCTACGAGAAGACCTTCGCTTCCGAGGCCGAAGCCTTCGCCTACGCGATTCATACCCAGAAGGACCGCCGCAACCTCTCCGATGCCGAGCTTCTCCGCATCATCGAGCTCGTGGACCAGCCTCAGGATGGCTTCCATTCAACGATAGCGCCAAATGGCGCTATCGAAGAGAAGCCACGCAAGACTTCAGTCATAACTGCTGATGCAATCGGCATTTCGGCACGCAAAGTGGAACGTGCTCGAACTGTCCTTGCTGATGCCGAAGAAGCCGACGCCGTCCGGCGTGGAGACAAGACCATCCACCAGGCCGCCGAGGCTGCCAAAGCCAAGCGGACCAGCAAAACCTCCACCAAGACTAAGCCCCGCCACCGTTCCAAAGCCATGAATATGACTGACAAGGACGCATTGGATGAAGGCCACCGCATCCTATTACTCCTCAACGCATTGTCCGTCAGCGATCCAAATGAATCACGTCGGACTTCCTACAAATCAGCCGCAGCCATGGTTCGCCGGGCTCTCAAGTAGCACGCTTGCCCGTTTTGATGTTCATCCAACAACCCGCTTGGCTCTTTATTCCCATGATTTTGAAGCGTATTTGGTTATGGCAGAGTGAAAAGGCAGGGTGACTAGCCTTGCTTTCCCGCTGAATGATTGCGATAATACCGCAAAGCACTAAAGGCAGGCGGCGCAGGCATGAATCTCACAAAGAACTGTAAGCCACGTCAGTCGGTATTCGATCAAGCCCGCAGAGATGTCGTTCTCAATCTTGGAGACATTCTGGGTGGAAGGCTCGATGAAGCCGCAGGAGTCCACTTCTTCGAGGAGAACTTCGTCACTTCGGGCATGGAGCTCCTCGTCAAGAAGAGCTTCGACCGGCTCCTCGGGCGACGTGACCAGGCGGCCACATTCCTGCTCTCGCAGGCCATGGGCGGCGGCAAGACCCACAGCATGATAGCCTTGGGACTTCTGGCCCGGTATCCTTCGCTGAGATCGAAAATCGGGCCTGGTTTTAGCCTCGGTACCGCTCCAATCCGGGTGATTGGCTTCGATGGCCGCGAATCCGACTATCCTTTCGGCCTCTGGGGTTACCTCGCCGAAAGCCTTGGCAAGCGCGAACTCTTCGCCGACCATTATTCCCCGCCTCAGGCTCCCGGCGTCACCTCATGGATCAATCTCCTCAAGGGCGAACCCACGCTAATCCTTCTCGACGAGCTTCCCCCCTACCTCAATGATGCCCGCAGCAAGTCTGTCGGTGCGTCTTCGAATTTGGCCGAAGTGACGACAACCGCGCTCTCCAATCTCCTCGTGGCCGTCAACAAAGAAGAACTGGCGAATGTGGTAGTCGTCATTTCCGATCTCTCAGCAACGGCCTATAGCGACGGCGCGGCCAGCCTCAACACAGCTTTGGATAACCTATCACAGGAGACTCAGCGGAGCGCACTCCGTATAGAGCCTGTCACCACCCAGGGCGATGAGATCTACAGCATCCTTAGGACCCGTCTTTTCGAAAGCCTTCCCGATATTGCAGTAAGAGACAAGGTGGCCGTGGCCTATGCCGACGCCGTAAAACAAGCTCGTCAGATGGAGCTGACCTCCGAGACGCCCGAATCCTTCGCAGCTCAGCTCCGCGATTCCTATCCCTTTCATTTCTCTCTGCGCGATCTCTACGGCCGTTTCAAAGCCAACCCCGGCTTCCAGCAGACGAGAGGCCTCCTTCGCCTCATGCGCTCCGTCGTGGCCAAGATCTACGAATCCGGCCAGGCCGACACTATCTCGCTCGTCCATCCCTACGATATCGATCTCAATGATCCGGACATCTTCTCCGAGTTCTCCGCCATCAACCCGTCGCTTACCGAGGCCGTGCGCGAAGACATCGCGAACCGGGGCTCTTCACACGCCGAGGAACTGGACCGCAAGTTGGGCGGTACCATGGCTCAGGAAGCCGCTAAGCTCATCTATGTGTCATCCTTGTCGACAGCCCAGAGCGCCGTCCATGGCCTTCGCGATTCGGAGACCATCGCCTGGCTCTGTGCACCAGGACGTGATGTCGCGCGCCTCCGTACCGACGTCCTCGAGCAGCTTCCGAATGTCGCGTGGTACCTACACCTATCCAATGATGGGCGGCTGTATTTCAAGAATGTCCAGAACCTCGCCGCCAAGCTGCATGGTATGGTCGGCTCTTACAACCGCGAGACCAAGGTCAAGGAGCTCAGTCGCTATCTGGAAGGAGTGTTCAAGTCCTCCGTCGGTGATGTCTACCAGGAATGCGCCGTCTTGCCCTCGTGGGAGGACGTGAGACCCCAGGTCGACAGGACCGTGCTCGTCGTCACCGATCCCTACGCTGGGGCACGCGCCGACGCACCCCTGCATCCCGACTGGATCAAGTTCTTCGAGAACCTCGAATACAAGAACCGTATCCTCTTCATCACGGGCGACCGCGACACGATGGACGAGGTCCTGAAGAACGCCGCCTACTTCAAGGCCATCATTTCAATCCTCGGCGAGCAGGAAGCCGAGAAGCTATCCGAGCGCGATCCACAGAGAACCGAGGCAAAGACGAGTGAGTCCAAGATCCGCCTCGCGCTCAGGAGCGCGGTCCAGCAGACCTTCAGCCAAGTCGTTTACCCGAGCACCGGCGGTTTGCGGACCGAGCATATCCGTTTCAATTTCGACAATAACGCGTATGAGGCGGAGGCCCAGATACGCACCGCGCTCGCGGATGTCCAGAAGTTTAGCGCCGATCCCAACCTCGAGACCTGGGCCGAGAAGATGCGCTCCCGACTCTTCGATAGTCAGAATCCTGTCGTTTGGAATGAAGTACGCGCCCGCGCCGCGACCAAGGCATCGTGGCAGATGCACCATCCACGCCTTTTCGAGGACGTGAGGGCCAGTGCAGTACGCAATGGCCTTTGGCGTGAGGAAGGTAGCTCGATCCGCGTGGGGCCCTTCCCCGCAGCCCCGACGAGCGTCGTGGTGCGTGAGAAGAGCCGCGACGACGATTCCGGCGCCGTCGTGCTTGAGATCAAACCGGTGGGCGGCACCAAGGTCCTCTACGAGATCGGCGACGGCAGGCCGGGCATGGCTTCCGAGCCCGTGCCCGATTACAACTCCTTCGAGACGCGAGAGATTGCTCTCTCCTTCCTCTGCATCGATGAAGGGCCAAGCCAAGCTCCAACCGGCGATCCAAAACTATGGCACAATCGCATTACCCTGCGAAGCCGGCAGTTCCAGCAAGGTGGCGACCAATTCATCGAACTGATCGCCGCGCCGAATGCAGACATCGTCTACACGACCGACGGTTCCGACCCGAGGACCCGAGGCGCTAAGTATGAAGGTCCCTTCCCCATGCCTCGAGGTACGCATCTCGTACAGGCCGTCGCTCGCAAGGGCGGTGTTGAAAGCGATCTCCTGCGACGCGAGATCACCGAGAACGCAGGCAAGACGATCGATCCATCCAAACCACTCCGCTGGAAGACCAATCGCCATTTCCAGAACCGTCCCACCTCCGAGGCTTGGCAACTCGTGTCGCGGCTCGAGGAGCACAAAGGACGTGCATCCAACATCGAGGTTTACTGCAACGCCCCCGACACAGGTGAAGATCTCCAGTATTCTGCCCCCGAGAATCTGCCCAAGTCGGGGCCTGAGCTGCGAGCGGTGCTCGAACGCATCACAGCGTTTTTCGCCGAATACAACCTGACCCTGTCTGTACTCTGGATCTCATTCGACCGAGGGCAGGACTTCCTGGACTGGCAGAACAGAGACAAGGTTGCGGTCGACATTGAAAAGGAAGTCTGTCAGTGACCAAGAAGACTATCGGCTTTGGATTCAACCCCGAGCGCTCCATTCACTACTTCGTCGTCCACATCCCATCCTCCGCGTCGGGCGAGGCTCCGGTCAAGGTTGTGGAACGCTTCGATTGGAAGGGCGAGGTGCCCAGCGACATCGATATCGGCCCCGAGCATCGCGACCTTCGTATCGTAATTCCTCGCGAGCGCTGGAATGAGGTCGTCGACGAGTGCCGCGCCGAGTTCAATCGCCGCCTGACCGCTCATGGCTACCCCACCGGTAAGTGGGCTACCAAGGGTGCCATACCTATCGATCGCGGCTTTGGAAAAGAGCTCCTTCTCCTCCTATGGGCGATCGAGGACGCTGATCCCACGCTCATACCCAACGCTACACGCAACTGGCTTGGCCTTTCGCCGGAGGAACGCTGGTGGCTCTACACCATGACGGCCGCCGCCACGGGCCAGGCCTTCT
>Ga0181535_10004256_pt1 | contig 16057 bp, 10 predicted proteins | sample PEATcosm2014_Bin_44_FD_119774 | JGI IMG/M metagenome (GOLD analysis project Ga0181535, IMG submission 119774) | Peatland microbial communities from MTU Mesocosm Facility, Houghton, MI, USA - PEATcosm2014_Bin17_30_metaG | ecosystem: Environmental > Terrestrial > Soil > Wetlands > Peat | place... | reverse complement strand
CGTAAGGCGACCACGAGAAGGCTACGCGCGGCTGTACCCGGTCGGTGACGTTCTTGATGGACGTAGTGTACTCGGAGGAAATCGGGTCGTACAGGTGATTGACCAGGCCGGGGTTAGGCGTGAGCTGGATGTCGTAACGCACTCCCGCGGTCAAGGTCAGGCTCGGCGCAAGCCTCCAAGTATCTTCGGCAAATCCGTCGTACATCTCCATCCAGAAATCGTCTTTGCCCTGCGTTCCCGGCGTCTTGTTCACCTGGTCCACGGTCTGGACCAACTGACTGTAGTGGTAGCCGGCATAGGGGTCCGTGTCGCCGGGCTGACCGGCAAACGCGTCCTGAATCCAGTCCTTGAAATTGGCCAGATTGGTTGATTCTCCGTAGTTGTAGAGGCCGCCACCCTGGTAGAGGTTGATCACTAGTTCGTGGACGATGTTGGCGTCGCCGCCGAACTTGAACGTATGCCGGCCTTTGGTGATGGAGAAGACATCGCTCAGCTGAATGCGAGTTTCGTCCGGCTCTGCGATGCGAGGCAACGCGTTGGGCATGCCGAAGACGGCCAAATCCGAGGTATAGGTGGAAGTTGACGTGCCGACGGCCACAAACGGGCCTGATGCGTTCGCGCCTGCTGTCTCCAGGTCGCGTCCCCACTGCCCGTGGAATTCATTCACAGCGGCACTGCCGACCTGCGCCGTCCAGCCGCCGACCAAGAACCGCTCATGGTAGAAGGTGGGACCGTTTACTGAAGGAGCGCTGTTGGTAAACGTCGCGGCCCCGCTGTATCCATTCGTTGACTGGAAATCGGCCCAGTTGAAGTCAATAAAAGCATCGTTCCTGCTATTGATGTGGTAATCGAGGCGCGGGAAGAAGAGGTCTTGTTTTGCGACGCGGGATGGTGCGGCCGTTGATTGGTCGATGAGGAACTGGATGCCTGCGATGCATTGCGTGGAAGTGATTGTTGCCGGGCAGACTCCGGGATAGATGGCGCTGCTTGCAGAAACCCCAGTTGGGGCAGACGTTGCTGTTGTCGAAAGGAAGTTGTTGTCAGTGTAAAGGGCCTTGCCGACTTTGCGGAAACCATCATAGGTAAAGAAATAAAACAGTTTGTCTTTGAAGATCGGGCCGCCCACAGAGCCGCCAAAGTCCTGCTGCTGGTGAGTGGGCTGGGTCAGCAGGAAGGCAGCAACCGTTGGATTCGACGTGTTGTGCAGTGCGCTGTACTTGGTCAACGGATCGAGCGCATTCAAATCGGGATAGCGCAGGAAGTAGAACAGGTCGCCATGGATGCCGTTGGTCCCGCTCCTGGTAATGGCGTTCACCTGTCCGCCGGCCGCCTGGCCGAATTCGACTGAATAGTTCGACGTTTCTGCCTGAAACTCTTTGATTGAGTCCCCGGAGTAGACATAGGGGGCGCCATTGGAGCGGCCGCGGGCTTCGCTCCAGAAGATATCGTTGTTGTTTGCGCCGTCAATGTAGTTCTGGTTGTAGAGGCCGCTGATGCCGTGGAAGCTGATCAGCCCGGTGGCGCCGTCCTGGGTGACGTTGGGCGTGAGCAACACAAAGTCGCTCCAGTTGCGAGCGTTGACCGGCAGGTTCGCCACCAGGTTGGTATCCATGACCTGCGAAACCTCGGTCTTTTGCGTGTCAAGGATTTCGGGTGTCGCGGCAACTTCAACCGTGGTGCTGGATGCGCTCACAGACAGGCTAAGGTCGACGGTGAGCTGCTGACCGACGAGAAGGGTGATGCCGCTGGCCTCGACCTTGCCAAAGTTGGAAGCGGTTGCGTCGACCTTGTAGTGGCCGGGCAGCAGGAATGCTGCAGTGTAAAGTCCGGTGCCATTCGTCGTGTAGGCGTGGGTAACGCCCGTGTCGGTATTGGTGACGGTCACCGAGGCTCCGGGGATGGCGGCCTGGGCTGCGTCGGTTACGGTTCCGTTGATTGTGCCGGCGCCTGAGGTCTGCGCGAACACAGTGACTCCTGTTGTGGTAAGGAAGAGTGCCGCCAGGGCCACGACGGCGAGAAACCGATGGGGACAAAGACTCTGCATCTTCATTTGGGCTCTCCTGAGAAAATGGGTTTATGAATCTTGAATGGGGGTCTTAAAGTGCTTTCAGTTTACCACTTAAATGCAATAAGACAAAGCACTTAGATTGCACTTGGCTGAGTGCATAAAAGGCATGAGATTTCAAGATGGAGACTGAGAATTCAACTTCATCGAAGGAGAAGGTTTCACCGTTGTTTGAACAAGTTGCGTTGTGGATATCTCTATTGAAGGGGGGCTGGATTACCTTTCTGTCAAGGAAAGGTCACATTCCGGTAAATCTTCGCGGGCGAACGACTCTCCGCTGTGGAAAACGTCCCGGTGTCCTTGTGACATGGAGGAGCGGGCGGTTCGGCAAGTCCAAGGAGTTTGCCCGGCAAGGCTTATCTTTGCCTGGATTTATTCGTAGGCGAGCGCGTCGATCGGGTCTTTGCGGGCCGCCATCGAGGCCGGGTAAAGTGCGCCACAGAGGGCTCCTGCAAAGGCGATCAGGGCTCCCCTGACGATCCAGGCGCCAGTCAGCTCAAAGGCGAAGCCCGGAAAGCGCAGGCCAAGCAGCGCACGAACGCCATAGGTGGCTGCAATGCCTACCAGTACGCCGGCAATGGCCAGCACCGCGCACTCGCGCAGGACTACGCCGATCACGGTAAGCTTCGAGGCTCCTATCGATTTGAGAATGCCAATCTCACGGGTGCGCTCCATGACCGCTGTGTACATCGACTGAAAGATGACGAGAAAGCCAACGATGACGGCGATACCGATCACGACGTTCAGCGCAATATCGAAGCCGGGAAATCGCGCCGGCGTGTACATCGAGACGATGTCCTCCATCGGCTGCACGCGATAGCCCTGCAGGCCAGGAGTGGATTCAATCTCTTGGCGGATTGCGCCGTCGTTGGCCGGATCGTCGCTCTTGATGTAAATGATGGACGCCTTGCCATCGGAACCGGTGAGCGCGCCGAGCGTTTCGATGGGGATCATCCTGCGCCCGCCGCGGCCGCTCTCGACGATGCCGCAGATTCGGAAACTATGGTGGAGGGTTTGAATGTTGACGGTTTCGCCCACGTGGCGGCCGCCGCCGGTCCTTGCCCACACGTCGTCGACGATTACGTCGTCCGGCCCCTGAAATGGGCCGCCGGCAATGAATTTGAACGGCTTGAGGGCGGCGAAGGTCTTGTAATCCACTCCATAGAGAATCTCGAGCGAGTCGCCCATGGAGAAGTTCTGGATGACAGGGGCAGCCACGGCAACGTGCGGCAGGGTGGCCAGGAAGGGGGCGAGCTTCGCCGACATGGCAGCGCCGCTCATGCCGTTCATGAAGCTGGCATTCGACGGGCTGACGACAAGATCAGCGCCAATGCCGTTGGTGCGCTGCTTCTGGTCATTCAGCATGCCCATGAAGATGGCGACGATCGACAGGATCATGATGACTTCAATGGCTACTGCCAGCACGCTGATGACGGAGCGAAGCGGACGGTGAATCAGATTGGCAAAGATGAGCTTATTCATTCTCGAGCCTTGATTGAGACCGTTTCCGCGTGCAAAACGGCACAGATACGCTTGTCTCAAGGTTAACAGCCTGACGCCTTGTCCGCGTTCAAGCCGGGGCGGGACAGGCCGGGAGAGATGTGCAAGCGATAGTATTCGCCTATTCTTCTCTGCAAGAGCGCCGCGACCGGACCTCTGTCCCGTTTCGAATGGCAACGATTACCGATTTGGCTCCGCCCACAGAAATCGAAGAGAAACGCAATTATCACTTTGACTGCCGAGAAAGCCGGGTTTATCGTGAAAAAATAGATTTCATAGGGCCCTTAGATCGGTTCAGCACTCTCCACATACACCGGACAGCTTCAGGCCGGATTGGGTTTTAGGTGGAGTGGGTGCTGACCGTAGAACGTGGTGTTGGTCGCCGATGGGCAACTTTGGAGAAGACCTGCGCATGGAGCGGCTATCCCGCGGCATCGCGCTGGAAGATATCACGGCCGTCACAAAAATCAGCCAACGCTACCTCGTTGCGCTGGAGCAGGAGAGTTTCCGTCTCCTGCCCGGCGGCATACTCAGCAAGGGCATCGTGCGCAGCTACGTAGGCGCGCTCGGCCTTGACCCGCATAGCTGGACGGAACGCTATCTCCGCGCCTACAACGAATCGGGACAGATGTTGGACGACGACCGCGGTTGGGCTGCCTTTGCCTCGAATGTGGGCAAAGCCCGCATCATGCGCCACGAAGATGCGGAGATGCGGATGCGCTGGCTTGGGGCAATCCTGCTTCTCCTGGTGGTGGCCGTGAGCGCTTACCTGACGGTGCGCTATTACGGAATGCGGGTGGGTTGGTGGCATAGCCTGATGCCGTTCAACAACGCTCACGCGTCTGTTCACGGCTCACAATCTTTGACCCGATCGCTGCTTATGCGGATACTCGCGTTGTAAAGCCGCGGAGCCTGTTCAAGCCCTCCTGGGCTCCATTGAATGAGAGTTGCGCCCCGTTCGCTGCTTGTCTTTGCCCAGGCCCGCCCGGGCCAATTACCATAGTCGAGATGCACGGTCAGGCCCAGGCGTGACAGGTGCAGGAGCGCCACCGATGCGGACGAGCGGCCAAGCTGATCACTTGCGTTTTATGTGTTCAGCCGCGGTCCCTCCAGCAAACAGCTGGGAACCAGCCAACCGTTGCAGCCGGGGCGCCAAATTGAATCCCTTCAATGGGGAGGAGTCTGAAGTTGAGCGATCGTTTTTTGTTTACCTCCGAATCAGTCACTGAAGGCCATCCCGACAAGATTGCCGACCAGGTTTCCGACGCAATACTGGACGCATGCCTGGAGCAGGACCCCTACAGCCGCGTCGCCGCCGAGACTCTGACGGCCACCGGCCTGGTAGTGATCGCCGGCGAAATCACCACCAAGGCTTATGTCGATTTTCAGAGCCTGGTGCGTGGTGTGGTGGCCTCCATCGGCTATGACAACGCCCTCTACGGTTTCGACTCCAACACCTGCGCTGTCATCTCTACGATCAACAAGCAGTCCGGCGACATCGCACAGGGCGTTGACACCGGCGGCGCGGGCGACCAGGGCATGATGTTCGGTTACGCCTCCAACGAGACACCGGAGCTGATGCCTGCCGCCATTTCGCTGGCGCACAAGCTTTGCCAGCAGTTGACGGCGGTGCGCAAGAGCGGCAAGCTGCCCTACCTGCGCCCCGACGGCAAGAGCCAGGTGACAGTGGAGTATGACGAGAACGGCAAGCCCTCGCGCATCGACGCTGTGGTTATTTCGAGCCAACATGCGGAGAGCGTGAGCAACGAAGAGCTGCACGCCGACATTCTGAAGTACGTGATTCAGGCGGTGCTTCCGGCCAAGTGGCTCGACGAGCACACCAAATACCACATCAATCCGACGGGCCGTTTCGTGATCGGCGGGCCTATGGGCGACACCGGGCTGACCGGCCGCAAGATTATTGTGGATACCTACGGCGGCGCGGGTCGTCACGGTGGCGGCGCATTCTCGGGCAAAGACCCGACGAAGGTAGACCGCTCGGCGGCCTACATGGCGCGCTACATCGCCAAGAACATTGTGGCCGCTGGCCTGGCCGAGCGGGCTGAAGTTCAATTGGCCTACGCCATCGGCGTCGCCGAGCCGGTGAGCGTGCGCGTTGAGACTTTCGGCACAGGCAAGGTGGGCGAAGCCAAGCTGACCGAGCTGGTTCGCAAGAACTTCTCTCTGACGCCCAAGGGCATTATCGAGAGCCTGAAGCTGCGCCGGCCGATCTATCAAAAGACCGCGGCCTATGGCCACTTTGGCCGCAACGATCCCGACTTCACCTGGGAGGCAACGGACAAAGCCGCCGCCCTGGCCGAACAGGCTGGATTGAAGGCTGCAGCGACGAAGTAATTTCTCTAACTTAGCTCCCGACAACAGAATGGGACCCGTCGGCCGATGGGTCCCATTTCTTTTTCCGGTAACATGGTCTCCGGTCCCTATTGCAGCCATTGCATAAAGCTGGAGCCCACATTGCTGAAGTCGAATGCATGCAGGCCGAAGTGGCTTGCGAGCTCCCTGCAGACCAGCGTGCCGCGCACGCTGTTGCCTTGAGCGTCCACCTTGGGCGAATACACGCCGATGCCAATTTGCCGGTTGACTACGCCGCAGATGCCGCCGGAGACTCCGCTCTTAGCCGGCAACCCCACCTCGAAGGCCCAATTCCCGGCGTAGTTATACAGACCGCAACTGAACATCACCGCCAGCACGTGCTTGATGAGTTGAAAATCGAAGACGCGTTCGCCTGTCACCGGCTGCGTGCCGATGTTGGCCATTGTTGCCCCTATCATCGCCAAGTCTTTGCAGTTCACAAGCATGGAGCACTGCGCGAAGTACTGGTGCAGCGTCTCATGAACGGCATCGTCGATGATGCCTGCGTTCAGCAACAGGTACGCAATCGCCTTGTTCCTGTTGCCGGTGGTAGTCTCTGACGCCAGTACGGCATCGTCGATGCGCAATTGCCGCCCGGCCGCTCTTCCCATTTTCTCTACGAAGGCATCGATGCCGGCTTCCACCGGGTTCTTCTTAATCAGCGATGCGACGGCGATGGCGCCCGCATTCACCATGGGGTTATACGGGCGCCCTGACCTTTCGTCCAGTTCAATTGCGTTGAACGCATCGCCGCTGGGCTCAACGCCCACGTGCCGCAAAACCTCCTCAACGCCGTGCTGTTCCAATGCCATTTGGAACGCGAACGGCTTGCAAACCGATTGAATCGTGAACTCTTGCTCCCAGTCGCCGGCCGTAAAGACATCGCCTTCCGCGGTAGCCAAACAGATTCCAAAGTGCCTTGGATTGGCCTTTCCGAGTTCGGGGATATACGTCGCGACGTCACCTTCGTCGACATCCTTGTACTTCTCGTAAATCATTTCTAGAGTCTGTTGAAACTTGGCTCCGAGCCACTGTCCAGCCTCATCTGTGGTGGGGGAGTCTTCTAAGTCCTTGGTTTCTGGGGAATCGTGCATGGCGGGCGAACTCCGAAATTTTGAATTAAGAAGCCGGACTCGTACTGGAAGTCGAAAGCGAACGCGTACGATTTCCACAGTCATCGTTCGCTGGCCGCAATAAGGGTCCCATGGAACCTGGGTTTTCGAATGGTGATGAATCCAGTGCCCGATTCTCTCAATTGGGACATAAGGAACTCATGAGGTTTTCTGGCAATCCAAACCGAATCCTTCCCGCGCCTGGCCATCCAGGTCGGCCAGCCAGTGCCTGAGAGCTCGATTGCAAGCCTGCCAACCTGAGTGGCTCCATTGCTTTTTCGCCTATACGGCGTCAATGACTTAGAATTCTTCGGGGCGGTACTAAGTTCTCATCAAGGAGCCACTCATGCGTTTTTCTCGCGTTGCCGCACTTGTCCTTGGGATGGCCGCGATGGCCGCCGCGCAAAACCCCACCTGGAGCTATGAGGGCAGGAACGGCCCGTTGCGCTGGGGCAAGCTCGACCCCTCGTACCAGGCATGCTCGAATGGACACGAGCAATCGCCGATCGACATTCGCGGCGCGCACCTCAACAAGGCGCTGCAGCCCATCGAGTTCCACTACATTGCCGGCCCCATTACGCTTGAGAACAATGGACACACGCTTGTGGGCCATGTCGACCCAGGCAGCTACATTGTGGCTGACGGCGTTCGTTATAATCTTGTCGAGTTCGATTTCCGCCATCCTGGTGAAGAGACCGTTAAAGGCAAGTTCGCCGATATGAGTGTGCAGCTTGTGCACAAGAGCGCCGAAGGCAAGATGGCGATTTTGGCCGTGCGGCTGATCGAGAACCAGAACTCTCCCAACGCCACGCTGGCCGCGTTGTGGAAGAATTTGCCCGCCACCGCAGGCAAATCCGAAAAGATTACGGAGATGATCAACCCAGGCGGATTGCTGCCCGCAGACCGCGGCTACTGGACCTATGTGGGCTCACTCACCACGCCGCCATGCACCGAAGGGGTGCGGTGGTTCGTCTTCGAGCAACAGGTTACCTTGAGCCGCGATCAGTTGCGCGCCTTTGCGAATGTCTACAAGGTGAACAGCAGGGAGATTCAGGACCCGCGCGGGCGACAAATCGAAGCGAACGAATAGAACTAAGTGCAGAACCAGAAATTTAGTGTTTTTTCGTCTGCGGAGGCTTTGACGCTGCATAGTCCAGCTTCGGAGGCTCGGCCAGCGTCACCGCGGCTTTTACGGCATGTTTGGTGCTGCCCTGGGTAACTTCATTCTGCCCCAGCACAATCTTGCCGTCCGCGATACTGGCGTCGCCGGTCCAGCTGTCAAAATGGGAGAAGATTGGCGGGCGCGCCAGTTGCTGTTCTGGACCACCGGCCATGGCGCCATGCCGCCACTCCAAATGCAATGCACCTTTGGCCGAAGCGGCGAGATCGTCGCCGGTGTAGCCAGAGAGCTCGATCGCGCCATTGGCCTCGAAGGTGCCTCCCCGCCACGTCTCCCCGAGCATTTCGCCCACGGCAACCGGATTCATCTTTTCAAAGTTCCCGGTCAACTTGTAGGTGGGTTTGTCGCCTGCTTCCAGGGAACCGGTTCCGTGCACAGTGCCGCCGAGCAGGGTCCCGTCAAGACTGGTGATTTCGGCGCCGGTTGGTTTAAAACGGAGATCCGCTGAGGTGTTCTTCAGCGTGACTGGCCCAAGAACGAGCGATGCGATATTCACCGTGCCTTCAAGGGTCGGCCATGCAGGCGCCGAGGAGGGATGAAGCTTGTCAATCAAGTCAGATAGCAGCGTGCCTTTTGCGCGCGCACCCAGGATGGCAGTCTGTACTGTCGCCGCGTCCAGATCGCCGAATTGAATTTGAAACTGCGTTATGCAACTCGTGGGCGTATCGCAACTCCCGGGTACTCTAAAGCGCGCCGTGCCTTCCAGCGGGCCATAGTTGAAGGCGACTGGGTCCCAAACGCTGTCGCCCAGACCTCCAGACAGACCCACATGCAAGGTAGCCTCTGAGATTACTACATGGTTGGCCAGATAGTCGGCCTTCCAGTTGACGTTGTGCAAGGTCACGGTTCCGCTCAATGTGTCCGCAGCAGGAATCGCGACTGCTTCGGCAACAGATTTTGCCTTCGAGGGGTGACCAACCTTCGCGGGCGCAGGCCTGGGTGCAGGCGCACTCGGCAAAGCCACATTGATTGAGGTATCCGGTGCGGGAAGCTCCGCGGCCGGGAGCCACGGGCCGGCGGCGATCAGGTCAACGGCCAACGGGTCTCCAGCCAGATCGTTCAATGCCGACGCCTGTGTGATGCCGACCGCACCAGCCAATTCCCTGCCCCGCGCGATGCTTACCTGGCCGTGCATCGCGAACTGGTAGCCCTTGAGTTCAAGGTGCATATTCACGGTCAGAGGCGTGGGCCCGCCCATGGGAACGGCAACCGTTCCAACGACGGCCGGAGCATGATCCTCAACAAGCGCCGCCGGCGCCAACACCAGCTTGGGCGCCTGGATAGGCCTGCTAAGCCCACCGCCGCTCAATTGAAGACCATCGAAGGTGAAGCTGCCTGTCAAAGGGCCCTGCGCCGGACTTGCCTTGTTCTTGCCGGGTCCGGCTGGTCTTGACGGCGAAACTCCCCTGGCTTTGGAGACCGTTCCGGCCTGCAACGGCTTGCCCGCCTGGGCGCGCGTATCGTCCACTGAGGGGCTTTCATCGTAGCTGATTTTGCCGCTTGCCGTGCCCGCGGCTTCAAGATCAGGACCAATGCCGCTGCGCACGGTGCGCAGGGCATCCAGGCCAGCGGCCACCGGAACTCGATCCAGCTCCACCGAGAAGCGGGAAGGCGCGCCGTTGCCCGGCAAATCCCCGGCCAGCCGGATATGCCCATTGCCAAGGGGCGAATCGCAGACCAGACCTTCAAGGACGCGCGCGGAGTAGCGGTAGGTAAACCCACAATTCGCGTCAAAATCCATTGCGGTGACCGGGACAAACTCGACGCGATGCACGTCCTTTGCGCGCAACCTGATCGTCACTTTGGCCGAATCGGCCGTCCCCTCCAAATGCACTTCGCCCCGCAAGTCGCCACGCCAGCCTGCGTCGGAACCTGTGGCAAGGCGGGTGAGCTGGCCAAGCTGAGCGTCCCGCCATTCCATGTCGAGATGGACGGGCATCTGGTGGAGATCGGGTGCCCGCTCCGCGCTTGCATTCAGCTCCACAACCCCGGTGTCGGCCAGTTCCATATTCACGTCGGTGCGGGCCGGCTGGCCACGCAACCTGATCCGCCAAACATTAGGACTCTCCTGCCAGAACGAAAGATCTGTGCCGACGATCGAAAACGGCAGCTTTTCAACGCCATTCTTGAAGTTGACGCGCGAGTTGGTGGCGGCGATGTAGGGAAAGGGCGGCGCTGGTCTTTGGTTGAGATTCGACGAGCCTGCTTGGCTTGTTGCAGTCCGCAAAAGTGGCTCCAGATTCAAGCTTCCCTGCGGCGAACGCACCAGGTTGAGACTGGCGTCGTCGACGCTTACCTCGCTGATCTCGAGCCGGCCCCGCCACAAAGAAAGCAGCCGGATGGAGGCCGTCACGGAACTGGCGTGGAGCAGCGGCTCGGCGCCGAACCCAGGATCTTCATCGACGGTGAGATCGTAGAGAACAAAGCCTGGCCGCGGCAGTAATCGCAGTCTCACAGAAGAGAGCCGCACCGGCCTGCCCAGAGATGCCGCCATCAGACTCGTAATGCGGCTTTTGTAGCGGCTCACGCTCACGAACGGAGGCACAATCAGCACAGCCAGGAGGGCAACCAGTACCGCCAGCGCTATCCAAAGCCGCGCGCGCTTCCGTTGCCGCCCTTGCTCGTCTTCCGTCATGGTCTTTTCTATAGTATCCGCTTCAACAGGCGTGTCCGCATTAAGCGGCTGGGTTCAGCGGATTCGATGCAGGGTTCGCTCCCAACGCGTGTCCGAAAAAAAGTGCAGCAAGACATGGCCCATCCAGGCAAGATTGCTGCCGACCCCGGGCTTTTCCAACTCATCTTCCGTGGCTTTGAAAGACCAGTAATTGAACAGCGGCCGCCCCAAAATGTTCTCCCTGGGCACAAAGCCCCAGTAGCGCGAGTCGGCGCTGTTGTGCCGGTTGTCGCCCATCATGAAGTAATGGCCCGCCGGAACGACGAGATCGCCGTGTTCAACGTGATTTGGAAAATCCACTGCCCAGGTTTCCGGAATCATGTTACCGGGCTCGGATACGGGCGACATCGAGGGAAACTCATCGTCGAACTCCATATGATTATCCAGCGTTGTCGGTTGAGCATAGGGCTCATTCTGCGGCACGCCGTTGAGAATCACGATGCCGTTCCGCAGGCGAATATGGTCGCCGGGGACTCCGATGAGCCGCTTTACCAGGATCGGATAGGTGGGCGCACCGGTCACCGGGTCCGGATCGGGCACGGGCTTGATGAACACGACGACATCGCCGCGTTTGGGTTCGCGGTAGTGAACCAGTGGAATCCAATTCGATGAGGGCGCCAGCGTGATGCGATCGACCACCAGGTGATCGCCGATCAGCAACGTATTCTCCATCGAACCCGAAGGGATCAGATAGTTCTGAGCAAGGAACGTGAAGATAAAGAGAAGCACAATGAACATGGAGCAGTAGCCGGCGATCATCTCGAACGGCGTCTCTTCCGTTCTCGCTACGGGGAAGCTCGCAACCGGCTGCGCCTCGAATTTTGTTTCCAGGGAAGCCTTGTTCGCTGCCCGCGTTTTCTTGGTCATAATTCAGTAAACAGTTGAGAGCTCACTCGGTGCAATCAAAAGTTGGCACGGATCTAGATTCTTGCCGCCCTGCCGAGCGCACTGCGATTCACCGGATGATATGGAAGGTCCGGCTCCAGCGCGTGTCGGAAAAGAAGTGCAGGGCCACGTGGCCCATCCACGCCAGGTTGGCGCCGATCCCGGTCTGCTCCAGCTCGTCTTCAGACGACTTGAACGACCAATAGTTGATCATTGGCCGACCAACGATATTCTCCCTCGGCACAAAGCCCCAGTAGCGGGAGTCGAGGCTGTTGTGCCGGTCGTCGCCCATCATGAAGTACTTGCCGGGCGGAACCACCAAGTCGCCATTCACAATTTGATTGGGTGCGTCCACCGCCCACTCTTCTGTCGCGCTTCCATCCTCGGCCGGGGGAATGGTTGGAAACTCGTCGAGAAACACCTTCTCGCCAGGACTGGCGGGGATATCCATTCCATCTTTGGGCGGGCTTTGCGCCACACCGTTGATGAAGACGACGCCATCCCGCAGATGAATGCGGTCTCCCGGAACGCCGATGAGCCGCTTAACCAGAAACAGGTACTGCGGCTTCCCGTCAACGTCGTCCGGAACTGGCTTGATGAAGACTGTAATGTCGCCGCGCCTCGGCTCGCGGTAGTGGACAAGCGGCATCCACTTCGCCTCTGGAGCCAGCGTGATGCGATCGACCACCAGGTGGTCTCCAATCAGCAGAGTATTCTCCATCGACCCCGAAGGAATGACAAAGTTCTGCGCCAGAAACGTGAGAATAAAAAGACCCACCACCAGCACCGAGCAGATGCTGGCGACCGCCTCAAAGGGCGTCTCCTCCGCGGTAGTTTCTTGTTCGGGGCTCGGTTTAGGTTGGGCTTCGTTTGACGTTTTCGCGGCCGGCGTTTTTTTCTTTGTCATAGCTCAGTGGACAGTGAGCAGTGGACAGTGAACAGCTATCAGAGGCTGGCGGTCATGGGTTCTTACTGACCACTGTTCACTGTGTACTGTCCACTGCTTTCATCGCACCACGTGAAAAATGCGCTTCCAGCGCGCAAACCCCGTGAGCACCGATGAAAGTTCCCTGTCGTGTCCGAGTCTATCATCTCCCGGACTGAGCGAAGCCCGCTGCACGTCGGTCGTGGAGGGCCGCCGCAGAGAGAAGTAGATGACCAGCGGACGCGCCACAATAGCTTCACGCGGCACAAAACCCCAGTAGCGTGAGTCTTTGCTGTGATTACGGTTATCGCCGAGCACAAAATACTCTCCCGGAGGAACCACCAGTTTGCCGTTTTGCGTTAGATTCTCCATCTGCATCCACCAGTCGGGATCCACCTGCGGGTCGGTATAGATTCTTGCGGGAAAATTGTCGCGGAAGGGACTGGGCGGCGCAGGTTCAAACGCCACGTAAGGTTCATCGAGCGCCACTCCGTTCACAATCACGCGCCCGTCTTCAATCCGCAGACGATCGCCCGGCACGCCGACGACGCGCTTGATCAGCATCGGAGGATCCGGGTGATGAAAGATGACGATGTCGCCGCGCTGAACATCCCGATACGGCAAGATCCAACTGGTGAACTTGCCGGCCGGCGCATAGACCTGCTTGTTGAAGAGCAGAAAGTCGCCCACCAGCAGCGTGTGCTCCATGCTCTCAGAGGGAATCAGGAACGGCTGCAGAACAAAGGTGAGAAGGAACAGCGCCACAACCACCGTGCGCAGAAGCGAAGCCAGTGCTTCGGGCACCGTCGGCATGTGTAGCCGCGGGTGCGCAAGGGGCGGATCGTGCCCGCCCGGCGGCTCAGCGGGAGCGCTTACGGGAGTCAGAGCGGGGATGCTCCCAGGGGTACTCATTCGGCCGCTTCTTCCTCCTCATTACCGTGAATCGTATCTAGTCCGCCCGCCTGTGCTTCCGTCTCCGGATCAGCAGTTGCCGGCCGGTCCAACCTTTCGAGCGCACGTCGAGCTGCGTCCTGCTCGGCAATTTTCTTCGTGCTTCCCGTCCCGCGCGCCAACGGCTTGCCCGGCTCCCCTGCCTCAATCTTCAGCCGAACCTCGACCAAGAATTTTTTCCGGTGATCGGGGCCGCTCTCACTCTTGACTCGATACACCGGAGTTCCCGCCCGGTCTGCCTGGAGCCGCTCCTGAAGCGCCGACTTGAAGTTACCCAATGCCGCACCGGAGCGCAACTCCTCTGCCAACTGGTCGGCTGCCTCGCCCAATATCCGGCGCCGCGCAAAACCCCTTACCGGCTCCAGGCCTCCGTCAAGAAATAATGCGCCGATCACCGCCTCCATGGTATTGGAGAGTACCGTGCTCTTGCGCCTGAGGCCGCCTCTCTCTTCAGCGCGGCTCAGGCGCAGATGCTTGCCCAACCCGATCCCTTCGGCAACCTGCGCCACATGCTGACGGCTCACCAACCTCGCTCGCACACGGGTCAGTTCTCCCTCATCCCAATCCGGATGCAGTCCGAAGAGCGACTCGGCAACCACGAGTCCAAGGACCGCGTCGCCAAGAAATTCCAGCCTCTCGTTATTGCCGGCGCCGCCCGTCCGAAGCGCAGGATGTTCCTGATCCCCAGGTTCCTGCGCCGCTTGCTCATTGGCCAGTGACCTATGCGTCAAGGCGCGCACCAGGAGCTCCGGGGCTCTGAACACGTATCCCAGTGCGGCTTCCAGTTCTGTTTGAGCAGCTTCCACCCGCGCCCGCTTTCGTGACATTCGATCCTACGTCACCGGCATGAACTCGCCCGGAGAATCCGGACGGAAGTGACCGCCATGAATTGGCTCAGTGCCACCTTAAGGCACGCAAACTTCTGCGGCCGGACTAATTCGGCCTTGGTATCGCGTTCTGCACAGGAGTTCCGGTTTCAGTTTTGCCGGGAGGAACCGGACTCGGCGAATCTTCATCCGCGTCCTGATCGCAGGTGTGCCCGTTTACGGAGTAAGCGTTCTTTACGCCCCGTTCCGCGGCCAGGCGTGTATCTTCACGCCCGTCGCGCACCGTAAGCGCCAGCTTGTACTCCGACATTGCCTCATCGCGCTTGCAGTCCAGATCGAGCATCCGGCCCAGATAAATGTGCGACCAGGCCAGCAATCGTTGTTCCTTGCTCGTTGCCAGCGTCTTCTGAAAGTCCTCGATCGCCTGCTCCGGATGTCCGGTCATGGCGGCCGCCCGGGCCAGAATGAACCAGGCACGTGCGCTGTTCGCCGTGGCCTGGACGGTATCGCTCTGTCGGGTCAACTCCTGTTTTGCCATGGCGCTCGCGCCGGCGGTGTCTCCGTTTGAAAGCTCTCTCTCGGCCAGGTCCATCCCTTCGAGTTTGCGGGGCTTGCTGCGGCCCAGAATTTCAAAATCCGCTTCCTTGTCAAAATCGATCTGGCGCGCGCGGTGAACTTGCTGTTCCACGTCCATGCCATACACCATTTCGCCGATGTCATCCTTCAGACTGGCTGGGTCCTTTTCGAACGCGATCATCAGTTCGTAGAAATATTGAGTCAGTACAAATCCCTGCTTCATGTCGTGGGCAACCAGGCCCAACCGCACCGCTTCCTGCTTCTGCTGATTCAGCTCCTGCTCATGCTGATAGCGCGGCAGTTGCGATCGTTCAAGATTGGCTGGGAATTTGTAGTCGGGAATCCCGGTATCCATGGTGCGCGCCTCGATCGCCTTGATCAGGCATTCCACCGTCAGCGGCACAGTGTCGGAGCGATAGCGGAATTCGAGGGGCGCATCTTTAATCTCTTTCAGAATCGGCTGAGCCCTGTCGATGGCATTGGCACGCGCATACAAGAGAGGTTCGATCACATAGTGCAGATACGTGTGACGGACATCGTTCATGCGAATCGTGCCATTGACAGGGGAAACCACCACCACGTAGTCGGAGCCGTAGATACGCGCATTCACCGTGCCTGGCGACAACATCGGCTCGATGACCACAATGAATCGCCGCCCATCGTAAGTTCCTGCCGGCATCTTGAGATAAAGATTGGTGGAAACGATCATCTGCGACAAAGGATTGTGCAACTGGTTTGCCGCTTCGTCGTATGTGTGATGGACCGTGAGCCAGATGCCGTGCAGGTCGACCGCGATCGCGAAATCATTCAGGTGCGGCACGATCTCAGCCACCTGCGTCGCATCCGGAGGCATCTCCGTAAGGTCAGCCGTGGTCTCCATTTGCGGGGGTGGCGTGAGGTAGAGCGCGAGCGAAATGTACTGCGCCACGTCCAGTTCCGTCCCTGTCATCTTGTGCTGGGCAATAAAGAGGCAAACAGCATCGCGCTTG
>Ga0181535_10004255_pt1 | contig 16059 bp, 20 predicted proteins | sample PEATcosm2014_Bin_44_FD_119774 | JGI IMG/M metagenome (GOLD analysis project Ga0181535, IMG submission 119774) | Peatland microbial communities from MTU Mesocosm Facility, Houghton, MI, USA - PEATcosm2014_Bin17_30_metaG | ecosystem: Environmental > Terrestrial > Soil > Wetlands > Peat | place... | reverse complement strand
CGGCCATGGCCCCGCGCCTGTTCCCTGCCGTCCCCGAGGCCAAGTACATGTGCTTCTATCCCATGGATCGCAAGCGCGGCGAGGCTGTGAACTGGTACACGGTACCATTTGCCGAGCGCCAGCGCATGATGCACGAGCACGGCATGATCGGGCGCCGCTACGCCGACCAGGTCAAGCAGATCATCTCCGGTTCTATCGGCATGGACGACTGGGAGTGGGGCGTCGATCTGTTCGCCGAAGACCCGGTGGTCTTCAAGAAGCTGATCTACGAGATGCGCTTCGACCAGGTCAGCGCCGTCTATGCCCTCTTCGGCCAGTTCTTCATCGGCGTCAGGCTGCCCATCGAAAAGCTGCCCAATTGGCTCGAAGGGCAACTTTGATTGCGCCGGGCGGTTTCCATTGCAGGGTAAGGATGTTCTGCCTTACAATAAGCCACGAGGGCTTCCCATGTCGGTGCTTACCGTTACTGCAAAGGGTCAAATCACGTTGAAGCAGGAACTTCTCCGGCACATGAATGTCTCGCCCGGCCAAAAGGTCGGCGTCGATATGCTGCCGGACGGTCGGCTTCTAGTACGGCCCGTTACGCAGAAGGGCTCAATCGCCGCTTTCAGCGGATCGCTTGCGAAAAAAGGAACGCCCCAATTGACGATCGAACAGATCAATGAAGCCATCGCCGATGGATGGGCGGGGATACGGTGAGGATCGCGGTCGATACGAATGTACTGCTTCGTGACGCGTTACACGACGACCCGCGCCAAACTCCGATAGCCTCAAAAATCTTGCAGAGCGCTGAACTCGTCGTCGTGCCCACGCCGGCGCTCTGCGAATTCGTATGGGTGATGCGGCGCCTTTATAAGAGATCTGCCGCGGAGATTGCCCTCTCTATTCGCCTTTTGATGAGCGGCGACAACGTCAAGCTGGACCGTCCTGCTATCGAAGCGGGCCTGGAAGTGCTCGAAGATGGCGGCGATTTTGCCGACGGCGTGATTGCATACGAAGGCCAATGGCTGGGCGCTGAAGAGTTCGTCAGCTTCGACAAACAAGCCGTGTCCGTACTTAAGTCGCAAGGCAAGCGAGCCCGTCTGCTGACCTGAACCATAACCCGCCGTTGCCGCTCTGAATGTCTTCATTGAATTTTCAACTCACCAATTTAGGATCCCCATGCCCCTCCGCATCTACGCCGCCACCACCAGCCAGGGCAAACTGCGCGACTTCCGCACCGCCGCCGCGGCCCATGCGCTTATCATCGAGCCCTTGCCCTCACTCGCCACAATTCCAGCCCCCAACGAAGACGGCCTGACCTTTGCCGCCAACGCCTCGCTCAAGGCCGTCTATTACTCCCGCTTTGCTCCCAGCGAGTGGGTTCTCGCCGACGACTCCGGTCTTGAAGTCGACGCCCTCGACGGCGCTCCCGGTGTCCGCTCCGCCCGCTTTGCCGCCGACGCCGGCATAGTCGATTCCCCCGACGCCAATGACAACACCGACGTCTGGAACAATCTGGTTCTCTTGCAGCGCATGGTCGGCATCGCAGGGCCGCTGCGCACCGCCCGCTACCGCTGCGTTCTCGCCGCCGCCCGCGATGGGCAGGTCTTGCAGAGCGCCGAGGGCGCCGTCGAGGGCCTGATCCTCGACGCTCCGCGCGGCACCGGCGGCTTCGGCTATGACCCGCTCTTCTATCTGCCTGCGCTAGGCCTGACCATGGCCGAACTGGATCTGGAAACAAAGCACACGCTCAGCCACCGCGGCCGCGCCGTCGCCGCTCTGATTCCTATGCTTGAGCGATAAGATCCATTGACCGATTCTCTATCTGTTTGAGTTTCTTAATGAGTCTTCCCTTTATTTGGCCAACTCATTGCCTCATTTCTGGACACAAGACGCAAGCTGTCTCGCTGCCAGGAGTGTTGTATGCCGCAAATCACGCCCATCCGCCCCGACTACGCCGCGACCTTCCACTGCATTGGATCCGCATGTGAAGATACCTGTTGCCAAGGCTGGAGCGTTCCCATCGATCGGGCAGCTTATGAAAAATATCAAAGCCTGCCGCCCAGTCCGCTGCATACGCTCATCGACACCAGCATTCTCTTGATGCCTGCGACAGTGAAGCCGCCCGCCTTCGCCAGAATCCGCATGGACGAAGCCAACCAGTGCCCGCTGCTCTCAGCAGACCGCCTCTGCCGCATCCAGTCCGAAGTTGGCGAGCCTTTTCTCTCCCACGCCTGCGCAACGTATCCGCGCGTCATTCACGCCATAGGCTCCATTCAGGAGACAGCGCTGACACTCTCCTGTCCAGAGGCCGCGCGCCTGGTCCTGCTCAATCCAGACCTGCCCGCTCTTGACAGCCAGCAAGGCGCTCAGGCAGAACCTCTCGCGGTCCGCAACGCTTCCCAGCTTCCCGCGGGCTATCTCTCCTCGCAGTTCATCTGGTTCTGGCCCATTCGCCAGGTTGTTCTGCTGCTGCTCAGGAATCGCGCTTATCCGCTTTGGCAGAGGCTCTTTCTTCTCGGCGTCTTTTGCCGCCGCCTCGATGCCATCGCCACTGGCGAGTTGAAAAGAAGCGTCCCCGATTTTCTCAAGGACTTTGCCGCCTCCGTCGCCTCCGGGGCGCTGCTCAGCGCCATGGAGACTCTGCCGCTGGACCGCGAAGCGCAACTGGATATCGTGCTGCGCCTTGCTGGTATGCTGCTGCACCGTTCAAATCTGAGGCCGCGTTTCCTCGCTTGCGTACAGGCCTTTACGGCAGGCATCGGCAACGGGCCCGGCGCAACAATCCAAAGCCTTGCCGAACAATACGCCGTCGCGCATGACCGCTACTATGCCCCGTTCTTTGACCGGCATCCTTATATTTTGGAAAACTTTCTCACCAACACCGTCCTCCGCTGCCGTTTTCCCTTTGCCCATGTGAGCCAGCAAACTCAACTCTCAATGACTCGGGAGTTCGCACTGCTTACGGCCCAGTTTGCATTGATGAAGGGATTGCTGATCGGTGTCGCTGGCCACCATCGCGAAGCATTTGCGGCCGAACACGTCGTCCACACGGTGCAGGCCGCCAGCAAGCACTTCGAGCATCACCCGGAGTTCCTGAATCTTGCTCACGAACTGCTGGTTGAAAGCCGCATGGACGGCGCGCGCGGTCTCGCAATCCTGCTCAGAAACACTGAGCCAAAGGCCCCCAGGCCAGCCGCACAGCAGATTCCCGTTCCGCCTCCGCACCCAGGAGTCTCAGCCCTAGTCCCTGTTCCCTAGTCCCTGTTCCCTAGTCCCTTGTCCCTGCTTTTCTCGCCAGACGCGCCAACACCGCCATCTCGCGCAAAACCTGCTTCAGCGGTCGTGCCGGCGTCCCCCACAGAACCGTTCCCGGCTTGAGTCCATCGTTGGTCACTGTCTTGCCGCTCAGCACGCCAGCCTGACCGCCCAGAATCACTCCAGGACCAATATGCGCATGATCGCCAATCCCCACCTGACCCGCGATCACCGCCCCATTGCCTACCGTGCAAGAGCCGGAGATGCCCACTCCCGTCACCAGAATCACATCTTCGCCGATCTCGCAGTTATGGCCGACGTGAACCAGGTTGTCCATCTTCGTTCCCCGGCCGATCTTTGTCGCTTTCAGCGCGCCGCGGTCGACCGTCGAGTTGGCCCCAATCTCCACATCGTCCTCGATCCGCAGCGTCCCTTGCTGCGGAAACTGCGTGTAAGCACCGGTCGCGGCGTCTCTCACATAACCAAATCCATCCGCGCCCAGCACCGCGCCCGCATGAATCACCACGCGGTCGCCCAAAGTCGTCCCAGGATAGAGAACAGCGCGTGGATAGATGCGGCAATCCTCTCCGATGTGCACCCCATCGCCAATTACCGCGCCCGCCTCAATCCGCGTTCTCGCGCCGATACTGGCATTCTCTCCCACCACGGCGCAGGGCCCAACGCTCACGCCCTCGCCCAGTTCGGCGGTCGGTGCCACTACAGCCGCCGCATCAACCCCGCTGACTGGTATTGCAGCGCGCAGCAACTTGGCCGCGCGCGCAAACCACAGCCGGGGCTGCTCGGCCTCCACGATGCATTTGCCCTCTGGATACGAGTTCCCAAACCCAATAGGCACAACAACCGCACCGGCGCGGCTTGCCAGAACCTTGGCAACGGCGGACTGGTTCTCCGCAAAGACCAGATGGCAGCTCTCGGCCCGCTCATTTCCGAGCACTCCCTCAATCGCTAAATCCTCTGGCCCCTGAACCAGCCGTCCACCCAGCTTCTCTATCAGTTTTTCAATCGTCATGCGCCTTCTCCCGGATGCCGTTGCCAACGTCTCAATCAGTCCTTGCGGCTGGTCTTTAATCCAGCCGCTTTTTCCACAGCCTCTTTAACCCGTACAATCTTATTAACGGGATTGGACGACCCTCATGCCTGAACGATGCATTCACTTCAGGAAGATCGTTTCAAGCGCCGCGCTAACGCTGATTCTACCTGTTTCTTCATGCGGCTCAATAGCCTGGGGGTATGGCTTGTTTCGTGGCTTTGAATCGAATTGATTGTGCTTTTATGCATTTTTTCTCCGTACGTTTGAAGTATTTTTGAATTTGCCCTTTGAAAACCGCGCACAGATTCCGTAAGATGGTGCAAACAATCCACCGTTCATCCAATCGAGCCCCACGCCTTGCAAGGATGGCGCCGGAACAGGAAGAAAATGTCGATTCAGAGCGACCGTTGGATCAGGCAGCAAGCCATCGAGCACCGGATGATCGAGCCCTTCAGCGAGACGCAAATCGCTGCCGGCGTTATCTCTTATGGCCTCTCCTCCTATGGCTACGACCTGCGCGTCTCCAGCGAATTCAAGATTTTCACCAATGTGAACAGTGCCATTATCGATCCCAAGGCCTTTGACGAGCGATCCTTCGTCACCGTGCAGGCCGATTCGGTGATCGTGCCGCCCAATTCCTTCGCATTGGCCCGTTCTGTTGAGTATTTTCGTATTCCCAGGGATGTACTTACGATCTGCGTTGGAAAGTCAACCTATGCGCGTTGCGGAATCATTGTGAACGTAACGCCGTTCGAGCCGGAGTGGGAGGGATTCGCAACACTGGAAATCTCCAACACTACGCCGCTACCGGCCAAGGTCTACGCCAACGAGGGGCTGTGCCAGATTCTCTTCTTCCGCTCCGATGAGCCCTGCCTGGTCAGCTATGCCGACCGCAAAGGCAAGTATCAAAAGCAACAGGGGATCGTTCTTCCCAGATTGTAACGGGGAGAAGACCGGTTGCACGGGTTTGAGGAGTGGAGTGTTTTGCGAGGCGATGCGGCAGGAAGTTTTTCTCCGCGCACTCGGGGCCCAGTCCTCCTGCAAAAGGCCGGGAGGGAAAGGATGACCGCAATCTACACCGCTGGACCGATTCGCGTCGGCGTGCTCACCGATGAACCTCTCCGTTTAGAGGGAATTGCCAGCATCTTTGAACAAGGTCCGGAAGAAGGCTATGCTCCGCTCACCCCGGTCATCGGCAGCATTGAGGAGCTTCTTGCCGATTCCACGCTGGAGTTTCTCGTCCTTGATCTGCATTCGCCAGCCGCGGGCATGGAAACCCTTCAGGTCATTCGCCGCCGGCGTCCCGGCATGAGGTTGATCGTCATTGGCCCCGAGGATAACGACAAACTCATCATGGATCTGATCATCGCAGGTGCGCGCGCCTACCTGGATCTGAAAGCCAGCCCGCGCATCGTCCGCCAAGCCATTGAAGTCGTTACCAGCGGCTCCATCTGGGCTCCGCGCCGGCTCCTCTCGCAGTTGATTGACAGACTGATTGGATTTTCCGATACCAGCCTCGTCAACGATCCTCCGCGCTTGACCGACCGCGAGCGCCAGGTGCTGGAATTGATTCTCACCGCATCGTCGAATCGGGAAATTGCCCATAAACTGGGCATTGAGGAGCGCACCGTCCAGGCCCATGTGGGGCGTCTGATGCGCAAAACAGGCGCGGACAACCGCATTGAACTCCTCATGCGCGCGTCTGACCCATCCCTTTTGCAGGCCGCCGGAGTCAATGATCGCCGCCAGTTCGACCGCCGCCAGGGAGACCGCCGCCAGGGCGTCAGGAGAGGCATTGGCTAGTTACTTATCAGTAAACTGGCATGGTTACTTATATCCACACGGCTTCCGTAATCTTGTGCTATGTTGAACACTTCCAGAGAATGGGTTACAGAAACAACGCAGATCTGGGGAAAGGAGTTCCCAGGCCGCATGTAATCCATGAAGCCCGGGAACTCCTCTTTTTTCAAGACTGAACCCTCAATTTGCAACTCTTCACTGCACGTCCCCCCTGTTTACCATGTGATTGCGATCCAGAAACCACAAAATTCTCTTAGTCTGTTCAATGAGCAGCTTTTCGAGCAGCCGGGCGACCGTCTTGTTGATGAACTCGCTGCCATTGTCGGAGTGAAAGCCCTTGATCTGAAAGGGAAATTGGCGCGGCATTGCAGCCAGCACCGGTTGCAGTTTGACCTCCGAGATGCGCGGCGTTGAGTCCACCACGCTAGCCATCAACTCGATGTCGGCCCGGGTGAAGAGTTCGGCGAAACACCGCCGCCGATAAACCGTCACCTGGACCCGCCCTCTGGCCGTGTAGCGCGCAATCAGCCGCGTCACCTGCGCCCGGCTCAGCCCGGTCACCTTCTCGATGTAGCGCCGCACCATACCGCCCGCCGCCTTGCCTTGCTGGGCGTATTGCTGCCCGACTAATCTTGTATCGGAAGAGATGAGCTTTGACACAATCCCCTCGAGTTGGTAGCCTTCATTAGGGCGCTTGTGCTCAGCCGAGGCTTTTTCTTCGCCCTTTTTCTGCGTCCCCGTCGTCTAGCCCGGCCTAGGACACCGCCCTTTCACGGCGATAACACGGGTTCAAATCCCGTCGGGGACGCCACTTAGAATCATAGACTTATGTTGATTTTAGCCTTGCCTGATTTTCCTTCTGGTAACGCTGTGGTAACGATAGAGCATGAACTTGCCCCATTTTCGGCGTTTTCTGGAGACTCCGCATAAGCCCCGTCCAAGAGCTTCACAGCGTCCGAAAGGAATGCTGGGCTGAGGTGCTGATACCGTGCCGCCATTCTCAAGTCTTTGTGTCCAAGGATGAGCGCAACCGTGTGAATGTCCGCGCCCTTCATTCGCATCCAACTGGCGGCGGTGTGCCGCAGATCGTGGAAGCGGAAGTCTGAGACATTCACGGACCGGCAGGCCCGCAAGAATGCCAGAGAGACGTTTTCCGGCGACATTTGCTCCCCGGCGAAAACAATGTCTGTTGGCTTGGCTTTTCCTTGCGGCACGACCGCAAGAGCCTGTTGCGCCAGAGTATTCAGGTAGACAATTCGCCCGTCACCGTTTTTCGTCTGTGGGAGCATGATCCGCCCACCCTTGAAGTCAATGTCCAGCCAGCGCAGCCCCAAGACTTCCCCGCGCCGCATTCCAGTTGCAACGGCAAGGCCAGCAATCGGGCGCAACCATTCCGGGCAAGCCTCCAAGACGGCCCGCAACTCCGTAGGCTGTAGATAGCGCACACGGCCCGCCGGAACGCGCGGCGGCTTGATGCCGTGCGCTGGGTTGGCCGGAATCAATTCCCATTCCACGGCAAGCCCAAAGAGGTGTTTCAGGACGTTCAACTCTTTCACAACGGAAGCGGGCGAGACTTCCCCGCTGCGATGCGTCACGTATTTTTGCACATCGGCGCGGCGGACCTCTGCGAGTTTCACCGTTCCGAAGAATGGCCGGAGATGCGCCTCCATGATGCCGTTTTCGCGCGTGTAGGCTCGCGGGGTCAGTCTTGCCTTCTGATGCTTCAGGAATCGCTCTGAGACGGCTGCAAACGTCTCCGCTGACGGCGGGGCATACCCGAGCGTCACCGTCTTTTCTACGCGAGCCTTTTCCGCTGACAGCAGAGTCCGGGCCTGTTGGAGCGTGTGTGCCTCCAGTTTGCGCTGTCTACGCTTCCCGCTGGCATCAACCCAGGAGGCCCACCAGCCCGGTCTATCCTTCCGCCGATAGATTCCGTCACGATCTTTAGTTTTTCCGCGTGGCATGTTTCCTCCGCTCTGCTTCCGCTTCGATGTCTTGGCGGTGTTCCGTTACCCATCTTCCGGTAGCCGTCCCGTCACGGTTCTGAAAATACTCCCCAGCCCAAACGGGCAGTTGGCCGTTCATCCTTGCAGCTATCCATTTCGAGCGTGTTTGAAGGACCTTCTTAGAGTTCCACTCCGGCCAATATCTCGCAGCCAGACGCACTAGTTCATCCGTTCGGTTCTCTCGTGTACTCGCCATGCTTCGCGCCCGCGCCTTACCCTTATGCTTCTTGCAGAAGACACCTCGTTTGATCGAGTGATCCATTCGGGGCATTCGGTCACGAAGAATGTACTCCCCGCATTTGTCGCATTTTGACAAGCGCTCCCGCGTTGGCGAGTCAAGAAGCATTGCAAACCAGTAAAGCGCGTGATCCTGTGCAGCAGCTCTATGATCCATTGGGGCCTGAATGTGTATGACCATGCGGCCATCTGGGTCTAGCTTGGCGACTGGCGGGTATTTCGCCATGAACCATGCCAATTCCCGCTTCGGCGCTGTTCGCTCGAACGGGTTGTCCAGATCATCTCTGCGCCCGGACTCGATCCACCTATCAACCAGCCCACGGAGAGTGGCGACAAATGCGCGGTGAATGTCCCGGCTGTCAGTCAAGAATCGGTTCAAGAAACCGCGCCCCAAGGTTCCATTGAGTGTTCCCCATACGATTTCTGGGAACCGTTCCTTTCCACCTGTTGTCCAGCCGTCGAAGATTTTCACAACAACATGATGATCCTAATAAGTACAACTGTCAACCAATTGTGCTTGCTCCTTATCCGCTTGTGACCGACACTCTTACCTAAGCCGAGTGGCGGCGAACAGCAAAAGGAGGAACGAGCAATGACAAAAGAGGCAAAGCCTGTTGAGCGCGAATGGATTGGCGTCGATGAGGCACAGACACTCACGGGTAGAAGCAAATGGAGCTGGCGGCGAGATGCCTATGAGGGTCGGATTGGAAGCTCGAAGGTGGGGCGGCGCTTGCTTCTGAGACTGAAGGACGTGCGCCAAACAATGGATGCTGGCTACCGGCCAGCTTTAGGTGGCTCACAGGCTCAATAAAACGAAGGCCCGACGGTTGCAGCCGCCGGGCGCTCTGTAAGGAACTTTGCTATGTCAACAATACCACCTACCCGGTCTACGGGCAACGGCAGGCTCACGCCGAATCCCCTGCTTGAAGCGGCACTAGAGTACGCGGGAAAGGGATGGCGGGTGTTTCCCATCCACAGCCCGACCGTCGATAAATGCTCTTGCGGAAAACCTGACTGCAAGAAGGTTGGAAAACACCCGCGCACGGCACACGGACTCACGGACGCGAGCACCGATGCTGCGATCATTCGGGACTGGTGGAAGCGATGGCCCGCGGCCAACGTCGGCATCGCTACCGGGCCGGAGAGCGGCGTCTTCGTCTTGGACGTGGACGGCGAGGACGGTCAAGCGTCTCTCACGCCGCTGGAGGCTTTGGGGCATCTTCCCCAGACCCTCCGCGCTCACACCGGGCGCATGGGACCGGACGAAGAACGCACAGGCTTTCATCTGTACTTCTATTGGCCCGCTGGAGCCAATCTCCACAACAGTGCCGGGATGTTAGGGCAGGGTCTCGATATACGCGCCGCTGGCGGCTACGTGGTCGCTCCCCCATCGCTTCATGCTTCCGGGCTTCGCTACGAGTGGGCGCAAGACGAAAGCGCGATTGCAGAAGCTCCCGCGTGGCTTATCGCCAAAGTATCCAAGCCCGCTGACACGGCTCTCCCGCTACAAACAGGCTTCCTCTATAAAGGCCAACGCAACGATGTGCTTTTCCGTCTGTCTTCTTCATGGCGGCGGCACGGAGCCACGCAAGACCAGCTTGAGCGGCAACTCTTAGCTGAGAATGCCCGCAGATGCAGGCCGCCCCTGGAAAGAGACGAAATCCTGAAACTCGCTGCAAATGTCGCCAGTCGCTATTCTCCGGGTGGCCCTGACCCGCTGGAAGAAGCGTGGGCAAAGGCCGACGCTGAGGGACCATTCTACTGTAGCTGGGATAAGTTTCTGGCGTTGATACGGCATCTTCACGCCTCGCGCCCTGGCCTGCCTATCCTGTTGCCGGTCGTGCGAATCGGCAAGCTCATTGGCTGTGATCGAACACTGGTAGGCCGCCACCGACAACGGGCCATTTCACTTGGCTTGATTCGTGAAGTCAAAGCCTACATACCGCATGAAACAGCTACTCTATTCATGGTTCTAGCCCTACCTGATTAGGTATCCCACTAAGCCGTGTCTCACTAAGCTCTGTCTCACTAGAGAAGGTCTTGAAAGGCATAGTGGTACGGTCTTAGTGGGACGGGGTAGCAGAATCATTGTTGACACCTTGGCGGCTCGCACGGGGACGGATGTTCTTTTACGATAGCGCCAGAGCCTATCCAGCGGCCTGCCAGCGCCATCGTTGCGGGTTCTGAGGCGCATCCCCCACCCGCACTAGAAATGGGGCGCCCTACTGGTCCAAAATTTGGAATCCGGTATCTGAGGATGCGAAGCCCCAAGCTCGGGCCGGCATCGGACGTGTATAGTGGGTAGCGAATCCACGGGAGGGTTCGCCATGAGCGACAAGGATATTCTCTTCATCATCACGATCTGCCGTCTTTTGGGAAAGCAGGTTAACGTAGCTGCGGTGCTAATTCAGTATCAAGCGGCTCAAGAGACAATGAGGCAGCATCGTTCGGACCCAGGGTAGCTTCGACTTTTTCGCACTCATAGTTGAATGCGGTTGTGGCTTGGAGCCATTTGGTCGTCCGTGCCAGTAGCCATATTTTGTCTTCTACGGAAGAGTCGAAGTTTGCATTTAGGTAGGCGAGCAATTTTTCCACTGCTGGGTCATTGGCTTTTACGGAGAGAGTAATTGACATGAGCACACACTCCATGCGAAGATTCGCTCAGAGGTTGAGCCTCACTCACATCTCAAAGAACCAAGGCCCTACGTCCTGGCAGACGAGGGCTTTTCTCATTCTGAGTTGAGTATCCGCCATCCGTCGAAACCGCGCAACAAGAATCGCCACCGGACAAACGAGAAAGAGTCAGCCACTTGGACCTTTGACTATTTGTCAATCACAGCCAATATCTTGTACGTCTCCGATTCGATCTTCTTGCCGTCGATGCTCACAGACCAAAACAGTTTTGCGCTCTTCCCCTTGAACTCGGCCTGAATGTCATTCACCAGCGGCATACGACAACTGCGACGGTTGATGTGATCCATCCTTTCCTGGAACTTGCTTTCGCAGTTGACCACTGCGATTCTGCCGTCTGGTAATTGAAGGGACAATGTGGCTCCTGTGACGCTATAGGAAATCTCTCTCTCGCCACTGCCAGAGCAATTTACTGATGTGTCTCCCCCAGAACAATGCAGTTCAGCAGGTGCAACGTAGCCGTATTCCGTTTCTTCGTTCTTGCGGTCAATAATCTTTACGCTTACCGGCTTCCCTGATTCCAGAAGGGATTGAAAATCAAGCATATTTTTTGCATCGGAGTTACCTTGCGATGCTGCCTTCTGATACCAAACCACCGCCTGTCCGTGGTCCTTCGGGACACCATCGCCTTTATCGTACTGGAGGCCGAGTTTATATTGTGCCTCTGCAAGTCCCTGGTCCGCAGCTTTGCGAAACCATTCCGCAGCTTGCGCGTAATCCTTGGGGACAATTGTGCCGGTGTAATAGCGTTTTCCAATTTCATTTTGGGCAAAAGGGTTGCCCTGATCTGCCGCCTTACGGAACCATGCGGCAGACTGTACTTCGTCCCGTGTGACTCCCCGGCCCATAGCGTACCAAAAGCCAAGGTGGACTTGGCCATCCACGTCGCCTTGTTCGGCAGCCTTTCTGTACCAACTTACCGCCTGGGCATAATCCTGCTGCACACCGTTGCCCTTTTCGTACAAACCTGCTAGGTCGAGTTGCGCTTTCGTATTTCCCTGCTCTGCTGCTTTCCTGTACCAGACCGCTGCCTGAGTGAAGTCCTGCGGAACGCCGCTGCCAACTTCATACAAAGTGCCCATGTAGTCCTGCGCTTCTGCTTCGCCTTGCTCGGCAGCTTTGCGATACCAGAAGACTGCCTGTACTGGATCTAGGGGGACGCCCTGGCCATGAGCGTAAAGCAAGCCAAGGTTGCGTTGAGCGTCTGCATGACCCTGTTCGGCTGCCTTTCGGAACCAAGCGCCTGCCTGTGTGTAATCCTGTTCGACACCGACGCCATTGCTGTAAAGACTTCCGAGCACATACTGTGCTTCGGCGAGATTCTGCCCGGCAGCCCTGCGAAACCAAGTTAGGGACTGTACATCATCCTCTGGAACACCTTGGCCTTTAGCGCAGAGCATTCCAAGGTTGTACTGCGCCTCCGCAAGTCCTTGGTCTGCGGCTTTGCGATACCAAACCGCAGCCTGTGCGTAGTCCTGCGGGACAACATGGCCGTTGGCGTACATAAGTCCAAGGTTGAATTGAGCAGCCGCATCTCCGGCGTTGGCTTTTGTCGTCAACGTCGTGACTGACTCTTCTGTTTGCATGGCGTCTTGCGCCAAGGTTCTGTATGCGCCAGCAACAAGAGCCAAGGCAACCGCTACAGCAAAGAATCTCAAACGCCATCGACGAATACATTTGCGGCTCTGCATCCCGGCAGTAAGGTAATTTCGGTAGCCTGTGGTTTTCATCAGTTCACCCTTTCTTTGTGGATTACAAGAGTTCTTCCGTGAACCTGCTCCTGTATCTTTGGCCGGCAGTAACACTCCCTCGGAACTCGTGGGCGCCGAACCTGAATCTGACTTCTTCCCCATCCGCGTATTGCTCACACGGCAGGATATGAACGTCTTGGTCGTACCGCGGGTTGTCGTCGTCTGGATGCGGATACGGCGGAAAGAGCATCATCGCGCCGGTCTCCAAGTCTTTCATGCAAGTCGCCCACCGCGTTCTCACATTCTCCCTCCAATCGGTGTTCCTTTGGTTGTCGCGGCGTCCTGTGCAATGGTCTTGTACGTGCCGACATTGAAGCCAATGGCAACCGATAAGACAAGCAATCCGATGGACATTCGCTCACTTTTCATCAGTTCACCGCCGCTTGATGCGTGATAATTATTCGGTCTGTCATGTAGACCTCAGTGATCTTTGGGTGACAGGCACAGTCACGCACCAAATCATGAACGCCGAAATCTAACCGCGCCGGGTTCGGCTCCTCTTTGAAGGGAATGATGTGAGCCGCCTTTTCGTAGCGTGGGTCGTTGGCATCGAAGTCCGTAGTTGGGGTTACGATCTCCAAGTTTCCACTCTCGATGTTTTTTACAACAACAAGCCAGCGCATTGTTGCCTCTCGAATGAATTTCGTGTTTCACTGGGTTTCGCAAGGTGCTAATTACTTTTCATCCTCATGTTCCTGCCTCAGCACATCGTCTAGGTTGGAACAACCGTCATCATCGCCCCCGTCGCAGGCTTTGGAGTAGAGTTCCTTTGCACGAGAAAAATCTTGATTGACGCCAAACCCCTCGGCATAAGCGGCGCCGAGACTACCGCAACCACCGGGATCGCCGGAGTTGCAGGCTCGACTGTAAAGAGTCGCAGCCCAGTACGGGTTCTGAACAACACCTTGGCCTTCTGCGTATAGGTCTCCAAGGCTTCCGCAGGCAGCCGCGTCGCCGGAATTACACGCGTTGTAGTAAAGGGTGGCTGCACGAGCATAACCTCCGCCCGCGCCTTGTGCTTCAACAATTAGGTCTCCAAGTCCCTTGCAGCCGATGGCACTCCCCCCACTACACGCCGTCGTGAGAAGGGTCATGGCTCGTGGGCCATCTTGCGGTACTCCGGTGCCGTCTGCATAGAGAATGCCGAGATCGCCGCATCCGTCCTGGTCCCCTGAGTCGCAAGCTCTCGAAAAAAGAATCGCGGTCATGGCGTAATTCGTAGCGACACCCACCCCGTACTCGTACATGGTGCCGAGAGTGAGACAGTCCGCCTCATTGCCCCCATCACAGGATTGCGAATAGAGGGACGCCGCATTCGAGAGGTCCGCAACTTGTTTTTTGGATAGAACCTCACGTCTCAATCGAAGCCAAAAACAAGCGTCCGAGTTGGAACCGACGGAACACGCGAAGTTGAAAAAATTGCCGGCCGCCGCAGGATACCCCGCGTTATTGAGCCAATGCGCTTCAGTGTCGATAACAAAACTCTGCGTCTCGATCAGCAGCAATGCGCACAGTGGGACCGCCAACAGGATCAACTTAACGGCTCTGCGAGAGGGGAACATTTCTTGAATGCCTTCCAGACATTGAAATTCCAGACCCCGTTTCCATGGGGTGCATACGGAGTTTCCCACTACCCAATGTAGTGCATACACAACATTAAACCACGATCCTATGCCGACTCTTAAAGGGTGGCAAACGACATCTGTGTGCGCCTTGGAAGGCGCTTGCGAAAATTGAGGACTGATCGGGGCTGGAATCAGGCGTATCTTGCTGAAATTTCAGGAATTGGCCGCGTCCACATCTCGGAACTGGAGAACGGGCGACGGGAAGCCGGTCTGCGCGTTCTTGAAATGCTGGCAACGAGCTTTCAAATCACCCTGGCCGAATTGATGACTGATCTGTAGCGGAAGGCCGACAGAAAAACTCTCAGGCATCCATTCCAAAATTTGGAATTCAGCACGGCAGAGGCTTGGGCATCAGCGGCAATGTGGCCGGCTTCGTAGGGCGCGGTACATTCTGCGATGAGCGAAGTAGTGCAACAATCCCGATGCTCATAAGGCACTCTTCAATTTCCCTGATCGCCCAAAGGCGGTGTCTAGGTTACCGGGGGTTTCGTTCCCCTCTTGACGGCTCAAAACCGGCTCTAAGGTGGGGTCCGGTTGTCCCTCATTTGTGGATTGCCCTGACATCTTTCTCGTCTGCTTTTTCCGGCGTAACTCGTTTATTTCCAAGCGGTTTAATGTCCTTGCTAATCTGTCTCCTGTTTTGTCCCTCAGCCATGAGCGATTTTTCCCTGTTTTTTTGATCCTGTCGAAGTTCAGGGGCCACGGAAAGCCCCACAGAACCGTTACATTCGTGCGCTCACGTTGGAAGAGGTCGGGGACGGCGCAAGACTAGCACCTCCTCGTTTGGCCGCTCCGGTCAAGATTTTCTCTGGCATTCAGCCGTGGCAGGCATGGAAAGCAGTGCAACGATTAGGCGGATGGTACGGGACTAGACCGTACTGACGAGGCACAGAATTCCTTTATTCCGGGCACGGAGACTTTACCCTCGGCAAGGCATTTCTGGGTGCAGCCTCAGCCCGGCTCACGCTAGATCTGGTTGCGAGTTGCCTCTAACGTAGTATGCTCATTGTAAATAGAAAACCCGCCTGCTAGGGCGGGTCTGTCTACCGATCTTAGAGATGTCGTGGACGCTGATCTCCCTACGCGGATATTACCGCAGAAGGGATTCTGTGTCCAACCCTATCCAGAAAGATCAATATCCCGAACACTCTCAATCAAACGCCGCACTTCCTCTCGCCAGTTTGGAGGAAGCTGTGGATGATCTCCGCCAAACACTGCGTAAAGCCTATCGTGAAACACTTGAAATTTCTCGGAAACGCGTGGCGCAAGCTCTTTCTTCTTCTGGTCTATCAGAGGTTCCAAGCCGAGATTTTCTTCTTCGAGTTCTCCTTTCGGGAAAAACTCCCACAGTAAATCCAAAACCTGTCGAAGAGCCAAGTTCTCTACCGTCTGCTCCTCTATCACAGTCAGCAAAGGGAGAATGATCTCCTCACCTTTGGGGTTCTGTTCTTCCACACTGGCCTCCCCTCTCTGTGGGAAAATCATACACTCAGAAGTTCGCCAATCTCCCAAACGCGATCCGTTAGGCCGCTCTCTAGCGCTGGCGTCACCCTCAGCGTGGTACGTCCTGTAGAAGTGCAATATGCGAATCACTGTGCGTATGCAATTTCTGAATTTACTCCGTTTTGAAAAAATCTGCGAACATCGGCGCGTAGAGG
>Ga0181535_10004252_pt1 | contig 16067 bp, 9 predicted proteins | sample PEATcosm2014_Bin_44_FD_119774 | JGI IMG/M metagenome (GOLD analysis project Ga0181535, IMG submission 119774) | Peatland microbial communities from MTU Mesocosm Facility, Houghton, MI, USA - PEATcosm2014_Bin17_30_metaG | ecosystem: Environmental > Terrestrial > Soil > Wetlands > Peat | place... | reverse complement strand
CGGCCAACAACCGCACCTACTTCCTCGGCAAGATCATTCCTTACCGCGGCTCGTGGGTCGAGTTCGAGTACGACCAGAAGAACGTGCTCTATGTCCGCATCGACCGCAAGCGCAAGTTCCTGGGAACGATTTTTCTGCGCGCCCTCGGACTGCGCACCGATGAAGAAATTCTACGCACGTTCTACACCGTCGATCGCATTGCGCTGAAGGACAAGAAGCTGTTCTGGACGATCGACCCCAATCCCGAGCATCCCACGAACCTGCTGGGCATGAAGCTCTCGCACGGCGTCCGCAACCAGGCGGGCGAAGAGATTGGCCACTCGGGACGCAAGGTGACCGGCAGCATTCTGAAGAACCTGCACGCCAACCAGATCAGCGAAGTGGAGACCGACCTGGCCGATTTGGAAGGCGCCTACACGGCCGCCGACGTGGTGGACACCAACACGGGCGAGGTCCTGCTGGAAGCCAACAACGAACTGACGGCCGAAAAACTGGCGAAGATGATGGACGCCGGGGTGGCCGAGATTCACCTGTTCTTCCCCGAGCGCGACGACGTGGGCACGGTCATCACCGGCACCTTGCGGCGCGATTCCGTGAAGACGCCGCAGGAAGCGCTGATTGAAATCTACCGCAAACTGCGTCCTGGCGATCCGCCGACCCTGGACACGGCGACCGCCCTGTTCCACGGCATGTTCTTCGATGCCCGGAAGTACGATTTTTCAGCCGTGGGACGGCTGAAGTTCAACATCAAGCTGTTTGACAACGAAGACGCCACCGACCGCAAGCTGCGCACCCTGGATCCGGATGATTTCTACGCCACCATCCGCTACCTGCTCAAGCTGCGCAAGAACATCGGCTCGGTGGACGACATCGATCATCTTGGCAACCGCCGCGTGCGCGCGGTCGGCGAGTTGATGGAGAACCAGTTCCGCATCGGCCTGGTCCGCATGGAACGCGCCATCAAGGAAAAGATGAGCGTCTACCAGGAGATGTCCACGGCCATGCCGCACGACCTGGTCAACGCCAAGCCGGTCATGGCCGCCATCCGCGAGTTCTTCGGTTCCTCGCAGCTCTCGCAGTTCATGGATCAGACCAACCCGCTGTCGGAGATCACGCACAAGCGCCGTCTCTCGGCCCTGGGACCAGGTGGGTTGTCGCGCGAGCGCGCCGGTTTTGAAGTGCGCGACGTGCACCCCACGCACTACGGCCGCATCTGTCCGATTGAGACGCCGGAAGGCCCGAACATCGGCCTCATTTCATCGCTGAGCTGCTATGCGCGGATCAATGATTACGGCTTCATCGAGTCGCCCTACCGCCGGGTGAAGGATGGCCGCGTCATCGATCACGTGACCGTGCTCAATGCCGGCGACAGCGAATACAAAGTCGGCGCGCACCTGGAGAAGGACGAACTGCTCCGCTTGAATGCCGAGTTGAAGGCGAAGAACAAGAAGACCATCGAACACGAACCTTTCTCCTTCTACCTTTCGGCGTGGGAGGAAGACAAATGGGTCGTTGCCCAGGCCAACGCCGAGCTGGACGAACGCGGCAACATCGTCACCGAACTGGTGAACGCGCGCAAGGCGGGCAACTTTGTCCTGGTCAGCCGCACCGAAGTGGACTACATCGACGTCAGCCCGAAGCAACTGGTTTCCGTGGCGGCCTCGCTGGTTCCGTTTTTGGAGCACGATGACGCCAACCGCGCCCTGATGGGCGCCAACATGCAGCGCCAGTCGGTTCCCCTGCTGCGCGCCCAGGCTCCCATCGTCGGCACCGGCATGGAAGGCGTGACCGCGCGCGATTCCGGCGCCGTCATACTGGCCCGCCGCTCCGGCATCATCGACTCGGTGGACTCCGAGCGCATTATCGTGCGCGTGGAGGGCGAACATCATCCGATGCAGCTTTCGCGCGAGGTGGGCAGCGATATTTATCAGCTCACCAAGTTCAAACGCTCCAACCAGAACACCTGCATCAACCAGCGCCCGATCGTGAAGAAAAACGACCGCGTACTCAAGGGGCAGGTGATTGCCGACGGCCCTTGCACGGACAACGGCGAACTGGCGCTGGGACGCAACGTGCTGGTGGCCTTCATGCCCTGGCGCGGCTACAACTTTGAGGACGCCATCCTGGTCTCGGAAAAGATGGTGAAGGAGGATTACTACACCTCCGTCCACATCGAGGAGTTCGAGATTGAAGCGCGCGACACCAAGCTGGGGCCCGAGGAAGTTACCCGCGACATCCCCAACGTGAGTGAGAGCGCATTGAGCGATCTGGACGAGAGCGGAGTGATCCGCATCGGCGCCGGCGTCAAGGCCGGGGACATTCTGGTGGGCAAGGTAACGCCCAAGGGCGAGACCCAGTTGACGCCGGAAGAAAAGCTGCTGCGCGCCATCTTTGGCGAAAAGGCCGGCGATGTCCGCGACGCTTCGCTCACCTGTCCTCCGGGTATCGAGGGCACGGTGGTGGACGTCAAGATTTTCTCGCGCAAGGGCCAGGAAAAGGACGAGCGCGCCAAGGCGATCGAGGGAATGCAGGTGGCGCGTCTGGAGAAGAATCTTTCCGATGAAATCCGGATTCTTACCGACGAGCGCCTGAAGCGGCTGGAAGGATTGCTGGGCGGCAAGGTGGTGCAGGCGGATCTGCACGACGAGCGCACCAACAAGCGCCTTCTGACCAAGGACGTGCTGCTGGACCGCGAGACCATCGAACGCATCTCGACGCGCAATCTGAAGCGCATCAAGCTGAACGACAAGGACCCCAGGGTCAACGAGCAGATCGATGAAATCGAGGAGATGACCTCGCGCCAGATCGACGTATTGCGCAAGATCATCCGCGAAAAAATCGAGAAGCTGCAAAAGGGCGATGAGCTGCCTCCGGGCGTCATCAAGCTGGTCAAGGTGTACGTGGCCATGAAGCGCAAGCTTTCCGTCGGCGACAAGATGGCCGGACGCCACGGCAACAAGGGCGTCATCGCGCGCATTCTGCCGGAAGAGGACATGCCGTACCTGGAAGACGGAACCCCGATGGAGATTGTGCTGAATCCGCTTGGCGTGCCTTCCCGTATGAACGTCGGCCAGATCCTGGAAACGCACCTGGGATGGGCCGGGGCCGAGATCGGCAAGAAACTTACCGAGCTTCTGGCTGAGTACGGCGATGGCGCGGAGCAAGCTCGCCGGGCGATTCGCGAACTCTTTACCGGCATGCCGTTCGTTCCCGACTTTGACGGCATTGACGACGACAAGCTGCTCAAGATTGCGCACGACCTTGAAGAGCGCTGCTACTTTGCCTCGCCGGTGTTTGACGGATCGAAGGAGTTTGAAATCAAGGCGCTGCTGGAGCGTGCCGGGCTGCCGACTTCGGGCAAGACGTTCCTTTACGACGGCATGACCGGAGAGCGCTTCGAGCAGCCGGTAACGGTGGGCTTCATCTACATGCTCAAGCTGTCTCACCTGGTCGATGACAAGATTCACGCGCGTTCCATTGGACCGTACTCGCTGATTACCCAGCAGCCGCTGGGCGGCAAGGCGCAGTTTGGTGGTCAGCGCTTCGGCGAAATGGAAGTGTGGGCGCTGGAAGCCTACGGCGCGGCCTACATTCTGCAAGAGCTGTTGACCGCCAAGTCCGACGATGTTTACGGCCGCACCAAGATTTACGAGGCCATCGTCAAGGGCGAGGCGGCCATCGAGCCGGGCGTGCCCGAGTCGTTCAACGTGCTGATCCGCGAACTGCAGGCGCTTTGCCTTGACGTGGAACTGGTCAAGGTGAAGCCGAGGATTCCGGTTGAACCCGCTGCGGCGGTAGCCGACTAGCGATTTAGGCGGCGTCCGCGGATCGTCAGTCCGCGTCCGCCGCTGGCTCGCTCTCAAGAGTTGAACCTGCAGGCTGCGCTTCCGGCGGCAGGCAGGAAGAAATTACGGTTCGCACACAGTTGGCTCTGACGGCCAACGGAGGCGGACCGGCGACTGGAAGCCGAAGGCGGCCGCGCAAGGCTGCAAGTCCTGGACGGCTATCGAACGTCCAGGTGAGGAGGCAATTTGTACCGCTCGAGCCCATTCGATCTCGGAAACAACATTGCGGATTTCGACGCCATCAAGATTCAGCTCGCCTCGCCGGAGAAGATTCGCAGCTGGTCGCACGGTGAAGTCACCAAGCCGGAGACGATCAACTACCGCACCTTCAAGCCGGAGCGCGACGGCCTGTTCTGCGCCCGTATCTTTGGCCCGGTCACCGACTGGGAGTGCCTCTGCGGCAAGTACAAGCGCATGAAGCACCGCGGCGTCATCTGCGACAAATGCGGCGTGGAAGTTACGCTCAGCAAGGTGCGCCGCGAACGCCTCGGCCACATCGAGCTGGCTTCCCCGTGCTCGCACGTATGGTTTTTCAAGGGCCTGCCCAGCCGCATCGGGCACATTCTGGACATCTCTTTGCGCGACCTGGAATCGGTGCTGTACTTTGAGGCCTATGTCGTCGTCGAAGCTGGCGAAGCTCCGGTCAAAGAGCGCGAAATCATCAAGGACGAAGTAAAGTTCCGCGAACTCGATCTGCAGTTCCGCGCTACCGGCTTCAAGGCCATGATGGGCGCCGAGGCAATCAAGGAACTGCTGAAGCGGGTGGACGTGGAGACCGCCTCGGTGGAACTGCGCGAGAAGATGCGCACCGAGACCTCGCTGCAAAAGCGCTTGAAGTTTGCCAAGCGCCTCAAGGTGGTGGAGGCTTTCCGCAAGAGCGGCAACAAGCCGCAGTGGATGATTCTCGACGTGATCCCGGTCATTCCTCCGGAGCTGCGCCCGCTGGTTCCACTCGACGGCGGCCGCTTTGCGACCTCGGATTTGAACGACCTGTACCGCCGCGTCATCAACCGCAACAACCGCCTGAAGAAGCTGATGGACCTGCACGCGCCCGAGGTCATCGTGCGCAATGAAAAGCGCATGCTGCAGGAAGCGGTGGACGCGCTGTTTGACAACGGCCGCCGCGGCCGCGTGCTGCGCGGCGCCAACAACCGTCCGCTCAAATCGCTCAGTGACACCCTCAAGGGCAAGCAGGGACGCTTCCGCCAGAACCTGCTGGGCAAGCGCGTGGACTACTCGGGACGTTCCGTCATCGTGGTGGGTCCGGACCTGAAGCTGCACCAGTGCGGCCTGCCCAAGAAGATGGCGCTCGAACTGTTCAAGCCGTTCATCTACCATCGCCTGGAACAGACCGGCCACTGCAGCACCATCAAGCAGGCCAAGGAAATGGTGGAGCAGCAGGAACCGATCGTGTGGGACATCCTGGAAGAGGTCATCAAGGACCATCCGGTGATGTTGAACCGCGCCCCAACCCTTCACCGCCTGGGCATCCAGGCCTTTGAACCGGTGCTGGTGGAAGGCAAGGCGATCAAGATTCACCCGCTGGTCTGCACCGCCTTCAACGCCGACTTTGATGGCGACCAGATGGCGGTTCACATTCCGCTGTCGCCGGAGGCACAGGTGGAAGCCAGCGTCCTGATGCTGGCTTCGCACAACATTCTGTCGCCTGCCTCGGGCCAGCCGATCACGGTCCCGACCCAGGACATGGTGCTTGGCATCTATTACCTGACCAAGGCCAAGGTGGACGCCAAGGGCGAAGGCCGCGCCTTTGCCAACATTGAAGAAGTTCTGCTGGCGCGCGAGGCCGGCGAGGTTGAAACCCTGACCCCGATCCGCCTGCGCTACTCGGGCGAAGTGGTCGATTTGACCACGGCCTACGACGACCAGGAGATCATCCACACCGAAGGAGTGCAGCTCAACCGCCAGTTCATCAACACCACGGTGGGCCGCGCGATTCTGAATGACCGCCTCCGGGTGGCTGCTCCGGAGATGCCCTACATCAACGGCCTGCTCAAGAAAAAGGGCATCAGCCAGTTGGTGAATTTCTGCTACCTGAAGTTCGGCCTGGAGACCACGGTGCGCATGCTGGACGAGGTCAAGACCCTGGGCTTCATGGCGGCAACCCGCTCGGGCCTGTCGATCGGCATCGACGACATGGTCATCCCGGCTTCCAAGAAGGCCGTGGTGGACGATGCCCAAAACCAGGTGATCGCCGTGCAGCGGCAGTATCTGGACGGCGCCATCACCCAGGGCGAGCGCTACAACAAGGTGGTTGAAATCTGGTCGGGCATCACCGAAAAAGTGGCCGACGAAATGTTTGGCGACATGCAGAAACGCGACAAGGCCGGGGTGATCAACCCGATTTACGTCATGGCCGACTCGGGCGCCCGCGGTTCCAAACAGCAGATTCGCCAGCTCTCCGGCATGCGCGGCCTGATGGCCAAACCTTCCGGCGAAATCATCGAGACCCCGATCACGGCGAACTTCCGCGAAGGTCTGACCGTGTTGCAGTACTTCATCTCGACCCACGGCGCGCGCAAGGGCCTGGCCGATACGGCGCTCAAGACCGCCGACTCGGGCTATTTGACCCGCCGCCTGGTCGATGTCTCCCAGGACGTGATCATCAGCGAGTACGATTGCGGCACCGCCGACGGCATCTATGTGGGCTCCATCGTCGAAGCCGGCGACGTGATCGAAGCGCTGCGCGACCGCATTGTGGGCCGCGTCTCGCTGGAGAAAATCAAGGACTACGAAGGCAACGTCATCGTCGAGATCAACCAGGAGATCACCGAGGACCTCGCCGTTGCCATTCAGGCGGCAGGCATCGAGCGGGTCAAGATTCGCTCCGTGCTCACCTGCGAATCCAAGCGCGGCGTCTGCGTCAAGTGCTACGGACGCAACCTGGCTTCGGGCCGTCTGGTCGAATTGGGCGAGGCGGTTGGCGTCATTGCCGCGCAGTCCATCGGCGAGCCCGGAACCCAGCTCACCATGCGTACCTTCCACGTGGGCGGCACGGCATCGCGGGTGAGCGAACAGTCGCGCCAGGAAGCCAAGAACACCGGCACCGTGCGCTTTATCAACCTGCAGACCGTGCGCAGCAAGGATGGCGGCCTGGTGGTGATGAACCGCAACGGCTCCATCGTGGTGCTGGGCGACAAGGGCCGCGAGAAAGAGCGCTACGCCGTAGTCTATGGCGCTCACCTCAGGGTGCAGGAAGGCGATACGGTCAAGCTCGGGCAGACGCTGCTCGAGTGGGATCCCTACACCTTCTCCATCATCACCGAAATCGGCGGCGCGGTTGCCTTCAAGGACCTGCTCGATGGCACCACCTTGCAGGAAGAAGTGGATGAAGTCACCGGCCTGTCGCGTCATGTGGTCATCGACTCCCCGGATGAAAAGCGCCAGCCGGCGCTGGTCATCAAAGGAACCAAGGGCAACAAACGCTACCTCATGCCGTCGCGCGCTCACCTCATGGTGCAGGATGGCGACGAGGTTTCTCCAGGCGATGTGCTGGCCAAGATTCCGCGCGAAACCACCAAGACCAAGGACATCACCGGAGGCCTGCCGCGGGTGGTCGAATTGTTCGAGGCGCGCAAGCCGCGCGAAACCGCCATCATCAGCGAAATCGATGGTGTGGTGAAGTTCGGCGAAGTCGCCAAGGGACAGCGCAAGATCTACGTGGTCGCCGACGACGGCACCGAAAAGGAATACTCGGTTCCCCGCGGCATCCACGTCAACATGCAGGAAGGCGAACGCATCCGCGCCGGCGAACAGCTGATGGATGGGCCGCTCAACCCGCATGACATTCTTGCCGTGCTCGGCGAAAAGGAGCTGCAGGCGTACCTGGTCAATGAAATCCAGGAGGTCTACCGTCTCCAGGGCGTGGCCATCAGCGACAAGCACATCGAAGTCATCGTGCGCCAGATGCTGCGCTGGGTGAAGGTCGAGGACGTGGGAGACACGAACTTCCTGCTCGAACAGCAGATCGACAAGTTCCGCTTCCGCGAGGAGAATGAGCGCGTCATCGCCCTTGGCGGCAAGCCCTGCACGGGCCGGGCGCTGCTGCTGGGCATTACCAAGGCATCGCTTTCCACCGACAGCTTCATCTCGGCGGCGTCGTTCCAGGAGACCACCCGCGTGCTCACCGAGGCAGCCATCACCGGCTCCATCGACGGCCTGCGCGGTCTCAAGGAAAACGTCATCGTCGGACGATTGATCCCGGCCGGAACCGGCATGGAGTACTACCGCAACGTGCAACTGGCTCCGGAACTGGAAGCCGCTGCCGAAAACGTTCAGGAGGAGATCCGCAAGGAGCAGGAGGAGTTTGAACGCAACCTCGAACTCATGCGGACCGAGGGCGAGAACGAAGCGGAGGAACTCACGGCCGAAGGCTAAACCACGCGCCGCGAGCCGGAGCGCCGTCCGTTGGCGCGTACCCGGCTTGCAAGCGTACCGCTTACCAGCCACGGGCCGCATCTCCGGATGCGGCCCGTGCTTCAACCGGGGACGTTCAAAAGGGACGCGCACCGGGGACGATGCCATGAACGATGCAATCACCCATCCCGCGTTGCCCGCCGGAGTCACCCTCCGGGCGGCCACCGCGGCGGATATTCCCGCGATGGCCACTCTGGTGAACGCGGCGTTTGAGCAAGAAGCTTTCTTCGTCAACCGCCCGCGCACCCATCGGCAACAGCTGGAGGAACATTTCCGCAGCGGTTCTTTTCTGCTGGCTCACCAGGGCGCGCGCCTGGTGGCTTCGGTGTACTACGAACTGCGCGGCCAGCGCGGCTACATCGGCATGCTGGCGGTTTGTGCGGACTTTCAGCGCCAGGGACTGGGCCGCGCCATGATGCGGGCCGCCGAGCAGGTTCTGGGCGCGGCCGGATGCAAGGTCGCCGAGCTCTCGGTGGTCGATGTACGCACCCTGCCGCGGGCCATTTACGGCAAGCTCGGCTACCGGGAAGCGGGCCTGGCGGAGGTTCCCGAGGAACTCCGGCAGAAGCTCACCATGCCCATCCAGTTGATTAAAATGGAAAAAAAGCTTTAGCCACGGGGAATATCTCTGTGGACCGCGCCTTGGCGGTGATAACCTGCGGCCAGTCAATTACAATCATTATGGCTAACCCCGGCCCGGAGAATCCAGGACCTTTGTCCTTTTATGCGGCGCTTTCTGAAGCAGGTACACATTCTCGTTGTGCGGACGCTGGAGCATGACCAGTTTGTCGTGGCCAAAGGTGCGGCGTATTCCGCCATTCTCACCCTGTTTCCCGCCGTTCTTCTGATCGCATCCATTCTCACCGCTTCGCACAGCACGCTTGGTTTTGTGCGGGAAATCTCGTTTGCCATCGGCGGCATCATGCCCTCGGGCACGGCGCCTTCCATCCTCACATTTTTTGAAGGCCGCAAACCCGCGCCGGTGCGCATGATCGTCACCACTTCGCTGCTTACGCTATGGACCGGTTCCGGCGTCATGATCTCCTGGATGGATGGTTTCCACCGGGCCTACGAGATGAAAAAATCCTGGAACCTCAACCAGGAACGGCTGCTCTCATTCCTGCTGGTCCTGATGGCCGGGTTGCCGATGGCCTTCGCCAGCTTTCTGCTGGCTTTCGGAAATCAGATTGAACACTGGCTGGCCTTCCACGCCAACCGCGAACTTGATTTGTACATCCTGTCCATGTGGACGGTGGTGCGCTGGCTGATCGCGGTGGCCACCACGATTGCGGTGATTGCGCTCATCTACCATCACGGGCTGCCGCGCACCCAGCCCTGGCACAGGGTCCTGCCGGGCTCGGTGCTGGCGACCGGGCTTTGGTTTGCCTCCACCACAATCTTCGGCTGGTATCTCCGCCATTATGCGGATTATGGAGTCATCTACGGCTCGGTGGGCACTGCCATCGCTCTGCTTGTCTGGCTCTACCTGGTATCCCTGGTGATCCTGATCGGGGCGGAGTTTAACGCGCTGCGCTATCCGCGCTACCTGTTTGGAAGCTTTTCCAAACTGGAGTCCGGCCCGCGCGGCGGTGAACGGGATTCGAAGGAATATGACTGATCATTTGAAAACATCGATCGCCGAGGAGTGTCCATCGGAGCCAACCCACCGGCGCTGCGCTAAAATCGTCTGCACCCTTGGCCCATCTTCCAATACCGAGGAAGAGATCCGCCAGCTCCTGCTGCTGGGAATGGATGTAGCCCGCCTCAACTTTTCCCATGGCACCCACGACGAGCACCTGCAGCGCATTCGTACCCTGCGCAAGGTGGCCGCGGAGCTGGGACGCACGGTCTGCGTTCTGCAGGATCTGCAGGGTCCCAAGATACGCACCGGCGCACTGGTTAATCACATGCCGGTGAACCTGCTTCCCGGCGCCCTCGTCACCATCACCAACAAAGAGGTGGCAGGCACGGCCGAGCTGCTGGGAACCACCTTCAAGACACTGGCGCGCGAGGCCGAGGTTGGCTCGCGTATCCTGCTTTCCGATGGCCGGCTCTCGCTGAAAGTTCTCGAGGTGCAGGGCGAGGATGTGTTGTGCGAAGTCATCGATGGCGGGATGCTGGGGGAGAACCAGGGCATCAATCTGCCTGGCGCCGTGCTCAGCGCGCCCTCGCTCACCCGCAAGGATAAGAAGGACCTTGCGTTCGGACTCACGGCCAAGGTGGACGCGGTGGCGATTTCCTTTGTCCGCAGTGCCGTCGATGTTCGCGCGGTCAAGAAGATCATCGCCGCCGCCGGAAGCAATACGCCGGTGATCGCCAAGCTGGAAAAGCCCCAGGCCATTGAAAATCTCGAGGAGATCCTGGAAGCCGCCGACGGAGTGATGGTGGCGCGCGGCGACCTGGGCGTGGAAGTTCCGCCCGAAAAGGTTCCGACCATCCAGAAGCATGTCATCCGCCGCGCCCAGTATTGGCGCAAGCCGGTGATCACCGCAACCCAGATGCTGGACTCGATGATTCAGAATCCGCGTCCCACCCGCGCCGAGGCCAGCGATGTTGCCAACGCAGTGTACGATGGAACGGATGCGGTCATGCTCTCGGGTGAAACCGCCAGCGGATTGCATCCGCGCGAAGCGGTCAGCATGATGTCGCGCATCGTGGTCGAAGCCGAGGCCGATATGCGCAGGGAGCCCCCGTCGCAACGCCATGAAATTCGGGAGTTGACGATTCCCGAGGCAATCTGCGAAAGTGTGGCCCACGTAGCCGAAGAACTGAACATGCGCGGCATTGCCGTTTTCACCGAAACCGGCAACACCGCCGGGTTGATTTCCAAGTACCGGCCGCGGGCCGAGGTTTACGCCTTCTCCAACGTGCCGGAGGTTTGTAACCGGCTGAACCTTTACTGGGGATTGCGGCCCGTTCCCATCAAGACGCTGGCCAGCGTGGAAGCCATGGTGGACACCGCCGACGCCGAATTGCAGCGCGCCAAGGTGGCAGCCCCAGGCGACGTGGTGGCCATCGTTGCCGGCACTCGAATGGTGACCGCCGGCTCGACCGATTTTATCCGGCTGCATCGAATCCGCCCTCCGCATGGCCGCGGCCACCGGGGGGCTGGAGCGAAGAAAACTACTGCAAAGGACTCCTGACGATGAGAGATCCAATCCGTTCCATGGCGATCCTGAAGCCGCATCCCGGCAAAGAGACCGAGCTGCTTGCGTTTCTGCGCGAGTTTTACACCATGATGCACACCAAGCAATACTCGCACGACACGCTCTTCCGTGACTTGAAGCAGCCGGACATCTTCCTGCACATCCGCATCTGGCTCTCGGAGGATGCCCGCGCCGCCGCCATTCAGGACCCCGACGTACATCATTACTGGATGACGCTGCCGGAGCTGGGAACCATCACCACGATCTACGAGGAGCTCGAACCGATCTTCTCGACCCAGGAAGGCATCGTCGCGGACGTTCTCGAAGGCGGGGTTTAACCCGGCTGGGGCCCCGGCTCTGGCGCGCGCCAGGGCACGTTTGCCCGGGCACACGCCGCACTCTGCAAAAGCACCGGAAGTCTCCGGCGCTTCTGTTTCTCCAGCGAACCCTGCGCGTGTCTCAGTTGATCCAGTGTGAGTCGTCGTCCTTTTTGTCCAGGGTGGGTCCGCGATACTTTCCCTGCTCGTCCAAGTAGTCCTCGCGCTTGCTCTGGCGCATGTAGACCTCGAATTTTCTCGCCGCCCGCCGCCGCTTCCACTTGTAATAGCGGTTGCGGAGTCCAAACGCGCCCTCCGAGGCCACGACCTGCAGCCCGTAGTGGGGCACAAAGCGCAGGTAGAGCCAGCCGAAGAGCGCGCCTCCCAGGTGGGCAAACTCGGCCACTCCGTTGGCCCCGCCGAAGGCGCTCACGAAGGCAATGAACAACCAGATGGCCACAATGTAACGAGCCTTGATGGCGATCGGGAACGGGAACACATAGACCTGGCGGTCGCCGTTCAGGATTCCGAAGGCGATCAGCAATCCGTAGATTCCGCCCGAGGCGCCGATGGTGGCCTGTTGCCAGATCTGTCCCATGACGGCAAACAGCGGGATCGGTACATGCTGGTAGGCCAGAATGCCCAGCGCTCCCACCGCGACGGTGGTGAGCGAGGCGCCTACCACGCACCAGAAATAAAATTCGTAGAAGCGCCGCGTCCCGAAATCCATCTCGAACTGCGCCCCGAACATCCACAGTCCCAGCATGTTGAACAGCAGGTGCATTACACTGTGCGGATCGTGGAAGAAGGCGTAGCTAAGCAGTTGCCAGATCTGCCCATGCACGACGGCCACCGGACGCAGGTAGAGGTAGTAGTCGGCGTAGACCGCCAGCGCGGGCACCGTCAGCCGCGAGAGCATCATCCCCAGGTACACCGCCACGTTGGCGATGATCAGTGTTTTCACCGCGCGCGTGAACGGCGGAAATCCAAAGGTTGTTACCGGGCCACCGCGTGCCATAGTCCTCCTCTGCGTCATCAAAGCGCCGGTTCGGGAACCCCCGGCCAAGGCGATCGGCCTCCGCCTGGCAGGCGCGAACCGCGAATACAACATTATCCTTCGCCACAAGCACTGTGATCTGAAAATCATCGCCTCCGGGAATTCCCAATTCCCAGAGCGGGGAACGTGTCTCCCGGCGCGACCGCCAAAATTCGCCGGTTCCTTTGTTTGCAATTCTACCGCAGCCGGTGGCGCGGCTCCCCAGGGCTAATCGCGCCGCAGCGAAACGCAGGCGCATCGCTCCGGGCAGACAGCGGGAATTCGCGACCTCGCCAGGGTTTCTGGTTCGATCTTCAGAATTATCTGTGGAAAACCAGTTTCGGCGGTCAGAATGCGATTGGAATCCGGCCGCCATCCGCGCAAAACAACGCACAGAAAAAACTTCCCCACTTCCATCTTGGGCATCCAATCGCCCGGTGCCATTCATTTCTGTTGACGACAATGCTTGACGCTGCGCCGAAGAGAATCTAAATATAAATGCGGGACAACGGGATGAGACAATTGTCACCGGCCCAAGAAACAAAGTGGAGGGCGTTATGGTTTTGTGCCCAGAGTGCGAAAGCGATCTGGATGTTGAAGAAGACGAACTCGATGAAGGTGAAATCCTATCGTGTACGGAGTGCGGCAGTGATTTTGAAGTGGTCGGCATCGAGCCTCTGGAGCTGACCAAGGTCAGCGATGAGGACGGCGACGTAGACGAGGTGGACGCCAAGGATCTCGAGGAGGATAGCGATTTCTAGGCGCCGCCGGGTCAGGCTCGTAGCGTTGCTCGGCGCGCTGCTGCTATGGCTGCCGGTGTGTGCCCGGGCGGCTGGCGGCGGTCCTGCGCCCTACGCCGTTATCTTCGGGACCGTCTGGAGTGCGGACAATCGCCCCGTCTATGGCGTACACGTTAAACTGCGCCGCGCCGGTGAGAAGAAATTCCGCTGGGAGGCTTTTTCCGACCATCGCGGCGAGTTCGCCATTCGTGTTCCGGCCGCGGCAGCCGACTACGTCCTGCTGCCTGACCGGAAGCACGAGAAGGACCGGCCGCTGCCGGAAACCAGGATTCACGTGGAAGGCGACGAGCGCGTCGATATAGGTGTCCACCTCCCGCAGTAGTAGAATCGCCGTAATAGACTCATTGGAGGTTGCATCGTGCGCCGTCTCGTCCTGATCAGCGCGGCTGTTCTGTTGCTGTCTACGTTCTTGTGCGCCCAACTGTTCGGAGGCAAGAAGGACGACGCCACCGCTCCCCGCAACTTGACCGGCAATGTCTTCGATCACGAGGACCGCGTCGTTCCCATTGCGATTGTCTATCTCAAGAACACGCGCAGCCTGGCCGTCTACACCTTCATCACCAATCAGGACGGCTCCTACCATTTCAACAATCTCTCGCCTGACATCGATTACGAAGTCCACGCCGAGTGCAACGGCCGCAAGAGCCAGGTCAAGACTCTCAGCTCCTTTGACACGCGCAAGCAGGCGCACATCAATCTCAAGCTCGAAAAGTAATCCCGCCCCGGCTGCCGCACCCGCCGGGCACAAACAGAAAAGCCGCCCGCGGGCGGCTTTTCCCTACCTTGGATTCATCAGTCGTTGGAACCGCGCTTCCAGTCCAGCAATTCGCCGATCGTCGAGGTGCCCGGCGAAGACTGCGGATGTTTGTAGGCTTCCACGTCGGCGCGAGTTGCTTCCTCGCCCACGGCGCGGATGCTCAATCCCACCTTCTTCTCTTCCGCGTTCATCTTGATGATCTTGAAATCGAACTCCTGACCCGGTTCCAGTGTAATCTGCTGTCCGTTGGGGTCCACGGCTTCCGAGTTGTGGCAAAGGCCTTCCACGCCGTCGGCAAGCTCGACGAAGGCGCCGAAGCTGGCCAGCCGCAAAACCTTGCCCTTGAGCACGTCGCCCACGCGATGCTGTTCGAAGAAGCTCTCCCACACATCAGGCTGCAACTGCTTGACGCCCAGCGAGAGACGGCGGTTCTCGGGCTCAATGGCCAGAACAATCGCCTTCACCTTGTCGCCCTTTTTCAAAATCTCCGAAGGATGCTTGACCCGCTTGGTCCAGCTCAGGTTGCTGACGTGGACCAGGCCGTCGATGCCGTCTTCAATTTCAATGAAGGCGCCAAAGTCGGTCAGGTTGCGGACCTTACCCTCCACGGTCGAGCCGACCGGGAACTTCTCGTGCAGGCTCTCCCACGGATTCAACTCAAGCTGCTTCAAACCCAGTGAAATGCGGCGCTCCTGCGGGTTTACGTTGAGCACCACGGCTTCCACCTGGTCGCCCACGTTCACCAGCTTCGAGGGATGCTTCATGCGCTTCGACCAGGTCATCTCGCTGACGTGGACCAGGCCTTCGATGCCCTGCTCCAGTTCCACGAACGCGCCGTAGTCGGTCACGCTGATGATGCGGCCATGCACCCGCGCTCCAATCGGATAGCGCTCGCTGGCGTCCAGCCACGGGTCGGGCGTCAACTGCTTGAAGCCGAGCGAAACCCGTTGCTTATCGCGGTCAAACTTCAAAACCTTTACCTGGATCTGGTCGCCGACGTTGACCAGGTCACGCGGATGCGTCAGCCGGCCCCAGCTCATATCCGTGATATGCAGCAGGCCGTCGATGCCGCCCAGATCGACGAAGGCGCCGTAATCGGTCAGGTTTTTCACCGTGCCAGTCAGCACCGCGCCCTCTTCCAGATGGGCCATGGTGACATCGCGCTTGGCGCTCACCTCTTCATCGAGGATCTGCTTGCGGCTCACCACGATATTGCCGCGCTTCTTGTTCACCTTGATGATGCGGACTTCCAGTTCCTGACCCTTCAGGGCATCCAGATTCCGCACCGGGCGTATGTCTACCTGGGAACCGGGCAGAAACGCGCGCGCGCCGAGAATGTCCACCGTCAGACCGCCCTTGATGCGGTCGACGACCCGGGCTTTGACGGAAGCTTTGTCGTTGTGAGCTTTTTCGATCTCGTCCCAGGCATGCAGCCGCTGTGCCTTCTGGAAGGAGAGATTTACGTAACCCTCCTCCGTGTGGCCTTTTTCCACCATCACGTCAATGGCGTCGCCCGGTTGGAATTTCACGTTCCCCTCGTGGTCCTTGGCTTCTTCCAGGGGCACTACGCCCTCGGACTTCAGACCAATGTCAACCACCAGGTAGTTGTTGTTGATGCTAACCACCGTGCCCTTGAGGACGCGGTCTTCGTTAGCGGCGAGTTCGGCTTGCTCTTGCTCGAACGACTCGAGTGCTGTTGCGAAATCTTCCGTCATGTTTTCGTTTTTTGGGT
>Ga0181535_10004249_pt1 | contig 16073 bp, 12 predicted proteins | sample PEATcosm2014_Bin_44_FD_119774 | JGI IMG/M metagenome (GOLD analysis project Ga0181535, IMG submission 119774) | Peatland microbial communities from MTU Mesocosm Facility, Houghton, MI, USA - PEATcosm2014_Bin17_30_metaG | ecosystem: Environmental > Terrestrial > Soil > Wetlands > Peat | place... | reverse complement strand
TTGATCGTCCGCTGCTTGTCCCCGGTTCTGTGCAGGCCATCGTGGCAGCGAAAACATCCCGGCCAGATCATGTGCCCGACATTGTCCGGGTAGCTCGCCCAGCTCGCGTTCATGTCCGGAAAGAAATTGTCCGCATAAATCTGCTGGAGCACGGCGGTGGCGGCCTTCACGCGCGAATCCTGCGGGTACCGCGCCAGCAACGCGGCCGCGATGCCGTCCCGCGCCTCGTCGTCGGTCTTGTAGGGCCGCGTCAGCACGTACATGGCGTTGGTCTTGATCCACGGCATCGCCGGGTCAATCTTGTTCAGCGCCATGGCCTGATTCACCGCGCGCTCGGGCGAGAGATACCGGTGGGACGGCCGGGTGTGACAATCCATGCAATCCATCGTGCGCACTGGCATCCGGGAAATGTCGTTGGTGAAGTTCTTCGTCTGGAACACCGTCACGTGGCCTTGGGCGTCCGTGACGCGCACCCAGGGAATCTTCTGGCGCTCGTTATCGGTGGCCACATATTCCACCTTGTTGCCGGGCAGATTGTGCCAGTGAATCCCGCCCACCGGGCCCTGGCGCGGGTCGCTGCCGCCGATCTTCAGCAGCAGGCGGATGGAGTAGGGCGAGTTGGAGGCGTCGCTCTGGAAATAATTGAAGGTGCGGTCCAGGTTGCCCACGAAGGACTGCGGCCAGTGGCATTCCTCGCAGGTGTCGCGCGCCGGGCGCAGGTTTTTGATCGGCGTCGGAATCGGCCGCGAATACTTGTTGAAGGCGACGGAGTAAAGCTGATAGGAACCGGAGATTTTGGATTTTACAAACCACGAGACCCCTTTGCCCACATGGCACTCCACGCAGGCGACGCGCGCGTGCGGACCGTGGTCGTGGGTGACTTTCTCGGGACGCATGACCTGGTGGCAGGTTTCACCGCAAAAGGTGACCGATTCGGTGAAGTTGAAGGCGTTGTACGATCCGATCGCCGTGAGCAGGAGAAACACCACGCTGCCGGTGATGAACGTCACGAGCACCCGGCGGTCATGCGCGTTGTTCAGGTCAATCTTCAGCGACGTGGGTTCGCTGCCGCGCGCGCGGCGGCGGCGCTCCCGCCAGGCGCCGATGAACGCCAGGCTCATGCCGCCAATGAGGAACGCCGGCACCCCCAGGTACGTGAGAATGCTCACGTAGGGGTTGGCGAACTTGGCGAGCGCGTCGAGGGTGAAAAGGAGGAGGAAGGAAAACAACGCACCCATGGCGACGACCGCCCCCACAAAACTGATCCAGTTGCGGAACAGCGAGGGCGTTTTGGCCGGGGCAAATTCGGGTTTCATGGGCTGGGATGTGCCAATGGTTCACCGCGTTAGGTTGCAAAAAACTGGCTGCCGGATGTAACCATGAAAAAAACCACCCGGCAGCCAGAACCAAACCAATTACTTCTTCAAACCGCGAACGTAGGCGACGAGCGCCTTCACCTCATCATCGGACAAAGTGTCGAACGGCTTCATCAAAGTTTTGCCATCATCGGATTTCAGGCCTTCCTTGATCGCCTTGGTGGCGGCATCGTCCTTCATGGCCGCCTGCACCGCGGGGTCGGTGAAATCCTTGGCGCCCAGCTTCTGGCCCATCTTGGTGTCGCCCTTGCCTTCGGCGCCATGGCATTTGGCGCAAAGGCTGTCCCAGTTATCTTTGGCCTCGGCAGCCTTCGCAGACAGCGCGGCGGAGAGGCCCAACAGCGTGACTAGCAGGATTATATTTTTCATCGTTTTATGATTGTTGGTCTGTTCATGTTGGCCGATGCAACGCACCGGGGTTCGCACCCATCATCAACTACCGCGGGAATTTCGACTAGCCATTTTTTGAGTTATAATTGACATTTGTTGATGAGTGGTGCGGCCTTGCTTCTGAAGACCATTAGCCCCTTCGCGCAATGTCGCGGCTTCCGGGGGCGCATGGCGCGGCGGCAAATAGAGTTGTTTTCATCCGGGCCACCGTCTTTACTGTATTTCGTGGCTGAAACCATCGTGCAAATCCGGGAGTTGACCAAGATTTACGCCCAGGGCGAAATCCAGGTGACGGCCTTGGACCGCATTTCGCTCGAAATCGCCGCCGGCGAATTTCTCGCCCTGATGGGGCCTTCCGGTTCCGGCAAATCCACCCTGCTGCATATCATCGCCGGCGTGGACCGCCCCACCAGCGGGGAATGCCGGGTGCAGGGCGTCAACGTCACCCGGCTGAACGAGTCCGAGCTGGCCGACTGGCGCAACCACAACGTCGGCTTCATTTTTCAGACTTTCAACCTCATCCCGGTGCTGACGGCGGCGGAGAATGTGGAGTTGCCGCTGCTGCTGACGCGGTTGGGACGGAGGGAGCGCCACCGGCAGGTGGAGACGGCGTTGGCGCTCGTGGGGCTGGGTGATCGCGCGAAACATCTGCCGCGCCAGTTGTCCGGCGGACAGGAGCAACGCGTGGCCATCGCCCGCGCGCTGGTCACGGATCCGGCGCTCATCGTGGCGGACGAGCCCACGGGCAATCTGGATTCGCACAGCGCCCAGGAAGTGCTGGCCGTGCTGCAATCGCTCCGGAGCGACGCCGGCAAGACCGTCATCATGGTGACGCACGACCCGAAAGCGGCGGCGTTTGGCACGCGGCAGATTCACTTGGAAAAAGGAGAGCTGTCGCCGTGACCATCTCCACCTTTGTCTTTAAGAACGCCCTGCGCAACAAGCGCCGCGCCGTGCTGTCGGTGTCCAGCGTCGCTGTCAGCCTCTTTCTTCTGGTCACGTTGCAGGTGGCCCTGCGGGAGCTCACGCTGCCGCCGCCGAGCGCGGGGGCGGAGCTGCGCGTGGCGGTGCGGAACAAGATTTCCCTGACCAATCCGTTGCCGGCGCGCCAGCGGGGCATCATCGAGCGGATTTCCGGCGTGCAGGCGGTGTCGCCGTTCACCTGGTTCGGGGGACGCTATAAAAACGAGGAGGGCATGAGCTTCGCCCAGTTCGCCATGGACCCGGTTGAGCTGCGCCCCCTCTTCGGCGAGGCCCGGATGAGCCGGGAGGGCTATGAGAAATTTGCGGCGGACCGGGACGCGTGCGTGCTGGGGAAGATCACGGCCGAAAAGTACCATTTGAAAGTGGGCGATGCCATGAGGCTCGACAGCACGATTTACCCCGGCTCGCTGACGTTTCACATTGCGGGGATTTATTCCGGCACGCCGGACGATCGGAACATGTTTTTTCGGCAGGATTATCTGGATGAATCCATCGGCACGCCGGGCTACGTGGGCATGTGGTGGCTCAAGGTGAAAACGGCCGACGACATGGCGCCCGTCATCAAGGCCGTCAACGCCGCCTTTCAAAACACGTCCGCGGAAGTGCGCGCCGAGAGCGAGCGCAATTTCCAGCTCGGCTTCATCTCCATGCTGGGCAACGTCAAGAAGCTCATTGCTTCCATCAGCACGGTGGTGGTGTTCACGCTGGTGCTGGTCAGCGCGAGCACCATGAGCATGGCGGTGCGCGAGCGGTTTCGCGAACTGGCCGTGCTCAAGGCACTCGGCTTCCGGCGGCGGGAGCTGTTCGCGTTCATCCTGGCCGAAAGCTTCGGCCTGGCGGCGGCCGGCGGGCTGCTGGGAATCGGCGGGGCGTATGCGATTTTCACGTTTGGCGACGTCGGCAAAATGACCCAGGGAATCTTCGTTTCGTTCGAAGTCACGCCCCGCATCATGGGGCTGGCCGCGTTGGTGGCCGCCGTGCTCGGAATTGTGTCCGCCTTGGCGCCGGCGTTGTCCGTCGCCCGCATGAGCGTGGTCAATGGCTTGAAAACATTGGATTAAATCGCATCCGCCATGGCCCTGCCGCTGACATACAATTTCCGCAACGTCCTGGTGCGCTGGCGCTCCACCCTGGCCACGATCGTCGGCATCGCCCTGGTGGTGGCCGTCTTTGTGCTGGTGCAGTCGCTGGCCGTGGGATTGGAAAAGTCGGCGGCCAATACGGGCGACCCGCGCAACCTCATGCTGGTGCGCAAGGGCTCCACCGCCGAGTCCACCAGCCTGGTTTCGCTGGAGCAGTTGAGAATCCTCCACTACTGGCCGCAGATTGCGCGCGATGCCGCGGGCCAGCCGGTCATCTCGGCGGACTTGATATGCCTCATCAGCCAGCCGCGCATTGACGGACATGGGGAAGCGAACGTGTCGGTGCGGGGAGTGTCGCCCCTGGGCGTGGCGCTGCGGCCGCAGGTGAAATTGGTTTCCGGCCGGTGGTTCACGCCGGGCCGGCGCGAGGTGACCGTGAGCCACAAACTCGCGAGCCGCTTTGCCGGCTTCGCCGTGGGCGACACTTTTCGCACGGCGGGGAAAGCCGTGACCGTGGTGGGGAAGTTTGACGGCGGCAACAGCGCTTTCGATTCCGAGGTGTGGATGGATGCCGACGAGGCGCGGGCGCTGTTCGACCGGGACGAGTACTCCAGCTTCCTGGTGCGGACGACGAGTCCGGAGGCGGGGCAGGCGTTGATTTCGCGCATCGAGGCGGACCGGCGCCTGACGCTGCTGGCCGAACCCGAGGTGAAGTATTACGGGGACCAGACGGCCACGGCGCTGCCCATCCGGATGCTGGGCAACTTTCTGGCCACCGCGATGTCCATCGGCGCCGTGTTTGCCGCCATGAACACCATGTACGCCAGCGTGGGCGCGCGCACGCGGGAGATCGGGACCCTGCGCGTGCTGGGCTTCCGGCGGCGGACGATCCTGGCCGGCTTTGTCGTGGAGGGGGCGCTGCTGGCGGCCATTGGCGGTGCGCTGGGCTGCCTGCTGGCGCTGCCGATGCATGGCGTATCCACCGGCACGATGAGTTTCAATTCGTTCAGCGAAACCGTGTTTCAGTTTCGCATCACGCCGTGGCTGGCGGCCAAGGGAATGATTTTTGCCGTGGTGGTCGGCGTGATTGGCAGCCTGCTGCCGGCCATCCGGGCGGCGCGGCTGCCCGTCATCACCGCCTTGAAATCCGTCTGAGAATCGGCTAACCCATACCTTGCCATGAACACCGAACAGTTGCGGTCCCTGCGGATCAGCCCGGAAGCCAAGCGCCGCCCGCAGCGGGCGTATTGGGGCATTCTACTGACGGTGGCCGCGGTGCTGCTGGGCACGGTGGCGTTCATCCAGCCGTGGGCGAAGGATAAACGGGAACTCGCGGCCGTGGCCGCGGCGGGCGCGGAGACTTCCACCAATGCGGCGGCGCAACCGGCCAAAAACGGATCGCTGGACCCGGTGGCGCCCGGCGCGGCGGCAACCAAGGCCGCCTCGGCCGCCGGCGGCGGGGACAGCGTGCTGACCGTCAGCGGCTACATCGTCGCCCGCGAGCGGATTGAAATCAGCCCGCGCTTTCTGGGCGTGGTGAAATGGATCAGCGTGAAGAAGGGCGATGCCGTGACCAATGGCCAGGTGGTGGTGCAACTGGACGACGCGGAGTATCGCGCGCGGATGCTCCAGGCGGAAGGCCAGTTGAACAGCGCCAAGGCGGACGTCGAGCGCGACCGTTTGAGTTACGAGCGCATCACGAATTTGATCCGGACGGCCGTGGAATCGAAGCAGACGGAGGACAACGCCCGCCTGGCGCTGGAGGCCGACCGCGCGGCCGTGCAGGCGGCGCAGGGCAACTACGATCTGGCGCGGACCTACGTGGACTGGTGCGTCATCCGCTCGCCGATCAACGGCGTGGTGCTGGAGAAGCTGGTGAACCCGGACGAACTGGTGATGCCGCAAAGCTTCGGTGGCGGACGCGGCCCGAGCACGGCCCTGCTGGCCGTGGCCGACCTCACCGATTTGCAGGTGGAGATTGACGTGAACGAAGCCGACTTGTCGAAGATCCACCTTGGTCAGAAATGCCGCGTGAGCCCGGAGGCCTACCCGGACAAGACCTATGCGGGCGACGTGGCGGAAGTGGCGCCCGAAGCTGATCGGGCCAAAGGCACGCTGCAGATCAAGGTGCAAGTGCTCAATCCGGACAAGTACCTCACGCCCCAGTTGAGCGCCAAGGTGGACTTCCTGAAGGACTGAGGATCCGATTTAACCACAGATGGACACAGATAAGATTCAGGGTTGCTCTGTTTTCTGAAACACGACGATCTGTGCCGCCCTATCCTCGTGAAACCAGATCAGGATGCCTTTGGAGGTCCAGAGCAGTTTCTTCGCGCTCCCGACCGTCTTCTGCGAATCCGGTTCGCCATAGGCGGCCAGCGCGTCTTTGAGGGGAGAGCCAATGGCAATCCCCGCGGTGGTGACTCCTGAAAAGCCTTCGTCGAACCGCAGCTCAAAGGCGCCGTGGGCATCGTCAATGAGGCAATGCACGTGGGCCTGATTCCACTTCATCCAGCGATTATCCGAATCGCTGTCGGGCTGGCCCAGGGCTTGGATGAGTTCCGCGCGCGTGGCGCCCACTTTGAACCCGTTCCAGCCTTTCCCCTCGGCGATCTGGCCTTGCCCCGAACGGGCCGGCGTTCCCGATATGCCGGCGGGCGGGTTGGTGGCGCCGCTTCCGGTCTGAGCCGACGAGGTGCAACCGGTCCCGGCCGTCCAGGCCAGGCACAGGATGCCGATGGTTCTGACTGTGATGGCTTTTGTCTTCATAATTTTACCTTTCTTCAGTGTTGTTCTGTTTTCTGGAATATGACGATCTGTGCCGCCCTATCCTCGTGAAACCAGATCAGGATGCCTTTGGAAGCCCAGAGCAGTTTCTTCGTGCCCCCGACAGTCTCCTGCGAACTCGGTTCGCCGTAGGCGGCCAGGGCGTCCTTGAGGGAAGAACCAATCCCGATCCCCGCGGCGGTAAGTCCCGGAAAGCCTTCGTCGAACCTCAGTTCGAAGGCGCCGTGGGCCTCATCAATGAGGCAATGCATGTGGGCTTGATTCCACTTCATCCAGCGATTATCCGAATCGCTGTCGGGCTGGCCGAGAGCTTTGATGAGTTCCGCGCGCGTGGCGCCAAGCCTGAAGCCTCCCCATCCCTTGCCTTCGACAATGACTCGGTCGTCGGCGGGACCCGTCAGCATCCGGACGAGGTTGGTGGCGCCGAATCTTCTCACGTTTTCATCCGGGTCATCCAGGAGCTTTTGGATCTCGGGCAGCGAAGGCTTGAGCTTGTCGCGGAAGCACGGGCACGCCAGCGCATAAGCCGCGTGGGCGCGTGCGTAGGAATATTTGTCGTGCAGAAGTTCCAGCAATGGCGGCAGCAAAAAGTCCGGCACGGGCAGATGCTGATCGCCTTGGTGGTGCGTGAAAAGCATCAACGCTGAGGCGGCATCGGCGCGCACGTAATCGGCGGGATCCTTGAGATTGCGGACCAGCATGGGCAGGGCCGACGTGGCGAAATCGTTCGGATAAAACGAAAGACACCAGCCCATACCGTGAATGGCTGCATCGCGAACGCCCACCGCGGGGTCCGCCAGTGCGTTGGTGAGAATGGCGAACGCCTCCGGCACGATGGGGGCGCTAACTGCGAGCGCTCTGGCGCCCGAATAGGCTCTTTCTTGCTGCCCGGAACGAAGCAGCGCTTCAAACGCAGGCAGAGCCGACTTTGCGGCAGGCCCCATGTACGCCACAGCCTCGGCCACCGCCGCCCGCCGATTGTCGGCTTCCGGTGCCGGTTCGGTGGAGTCGTTCAGAATCTTGAGAATTCCCGGCAGTGTGTTGGTGCCTAGTTGAGTCAGCGCCAGCTCGGCCATCTTCTTGATTTTCGGATCTGAACTTTGCGCGTCCGTAATCCATGTCTCCAAGGGTTGAATAGTCAACCACTCGGGCTGCGCGGCGGTTTCCTGGCCTTGGCGCCCGGCAGTAACGAGTACCGGCTTGGCCGGAGAATCAGTTGGCGGCTTGCGCTCCCCGTGCATGCCCCCTATGCGCGGATAAAAAATGACTGCCAGCACCAGCATTATGAGGAGCGTGACTGCGGCGAAGGCAAAACGCCTCCGGCGACGCCTGTCAGGCCCCATGGGTGCGTGGAATGTGGCCGTCTCCTTTCCTGCCGCAGCTTCGCTTCTGCGATCATTGGTTGTGGTATGGATGATTGTTTCAACCGCCGTTTTTACCTCGCTGACGTGCTGATAGCGGCGGCTGGGTTCCTTTTCCAACGCTCGCAGCACCACCTCGTCGAGCCGCACGTCAATTTGAACTTTCTTCGAAGGCAAATCGAGTGATTGCCCCGGCAGTTGGCCGGTGAGCATTTGATAAAACACCGTCCCCAGCGCGTAAATGTCCGCGCGGTGATCCACCGCCTCAGGATGCTCCACCTGTTCCGGGGCCATGTAAGCGGGCGTGCCCAGCACTTTGCCGGATTCGGTCAAATCCGGGGGCGCGCCCGTCCCGGAAGCCGCCACGCCGCTGGCCGGGGGGATTCCCGAATCTTCCGCGCCACCGTCACCGGTCTCACTGCTGCGGCCGGGACCGCCGCGCTCCAGTCCCACGATCTTGGCCAGGCCAAAATCCGCCACCTTCACCCGCCCGCGCCGATCCAGCAGGATATTCTCCGGCTTGATGTCGCGATGAACAATCCCCTGGTCATGGGCAAACTGCAGGGCATCACAAATCTGCGGCACAATCGCCAGCGCTTCCCGCGGGCTGATGCGGCCCCGGTCCAGCAACTGCTTCAGATTGACCCCGTCCACCAGTTCCATCAGAAAGAAATAGAGCCCGTCCGCCCGGCCAAAATCATGAATGGTGACAATGCCCGGATGGTTCAACTTCGCCAGGGCTTTGGCTTCGCGCGCAAAGCGTTCGGCAAATCCGCTGTCCTGCCCAATGCCGGGAGGCAAAATCTTCAGCGCCACCATGCGGTCCAGTCCCTTCTGACGCGCCTGGTAAACCGCACCCATGCCACCCCGCCCGATCAGCTCGATAATGTCCAACTGCGGAAACAGCCGCGCCAGGTCCTCCGGTCGCGGTGGTGAAAACGAATGCGCTTCGCCGGAAATTTCGGTTTGCCCGCCCTGCAAGAAATCCGCCGCACACCGCGGGCACCAGCCCCCGGCTGACAAGGCCCCGTGACATTTCGGGCATTTGGCTGCTTCGCTCATTGCCTTCTAAATACGGATCGGAACGCGTTGGTTACAAAATCAGCCCTCGCTCAAGACTGCCAGGACCTCGCGTATTTCATTTTCCGCCTCGGCCGCCGAGCAGACCGTGTCCGCGACCGTCTCCCGGAACACCTCACGGAACCGTTTGCGCAAGCGGTGCAGGGTGACGCGCGCGGTGCTTTCGCTCATGTCCAGCGCGGTGGCGATCTCGCCATAAGGAATGGAACCCCGTTCGGCGGTAAGCTGGGGTCGGAGCGCGGCAAACAGTCTGGCTTTTCCGGCGGCCTCGTATTCGCGGGCCAGCCGGGCGGCCGCATCCTGGAGCAGGGACAAGGCCCACTGCCGGTCATAGCTCTGCTCGGGCGACAGCGTCTTGGCGCATTCGGCGGCGAACCGCTCCTCGGCCAGCGCCGTATCAAAAGGAATCGGCCGTTGTCCACCGCCACGTTTGGCGGCTCCCCGGCGTTCCCATTCATTGGCCAGAAAGCGCTTGAGCGCAAAGCGCAGGAAGGTGCGGAACCGGCCCTTTTGCGGCTCGACCACCCGCAGATAATTCTTCTCCAGCAGGCGCGCAAAAAACTCCTGCGTCAAATCCTCCGCATCGGCCGGCGCCCAGCCCGAACTGCGCACGAATACATAAAGCGGATACCAATAATTCCGGCAAAGTGTTTCCAAGGCCTGGGCAGATTCGGGCTGCTCCCGCTGCTTGGCCGCGAGCACTACCGACCAGCGCGTGGTTGGGAAAGCCGCTCGTGGCAGCGCGTCAGAACTTGCCTCATCGCTCATGTTCTTTCATCACAAAGAATACGGGAACGCCCTGGCTTGTTACAGATTATAAACTCGGGTGTTTGCGATTGGCTGCCACACAGACAACCACGGACGGACACGGACGGACACGGCTTTTCAGAGGCGTTGCCGGTGGAATCCGTCTCGGCGGATTATTTTCCAATGCAAAACGTGCTGAAGATGGAGTCGAGCAGATCTTCGGTGGTGGTCTTGCCCACGATTTCGCCGACGGCGTTGGCGGCGATGCGCAGGTCCATGGCCACCAGTTCCAGCGTGGCGTTAGCGGCTAACGCAGCGGCGGCCCGGCGCGCGGCCTCGCGGGCGCGATGCAGCGCGTCCTGATGGCGCGCATTGATGGCCACCTGCAAGGATTCGGCCGTGATTTCGCCGGACCAGACCAGGTGCTTGATCTGGTCCTTCAACGATTCGATCCCGGCTCCGCTCAGGCAGCAAACGTCCACCGCCGGCAGCAGTTGGGCCGCGAGCGCGTCCGGGGGCAGTTCCAGTTTCGCCGGCAAATCGGCTTTGTTGCGGACCAGGATGCGTTTCTTGGCGGCGAACTCGGCCAGGTATCTCCGGTCCGCCTCGCCGAGCGGTGCGCTGGCGTCGAGCACGTGCAAAATCAATTCCGCCCGTTCGAGCGATTCGCGGCTGCGGCGGACGCCCTCGCGCTCAATGACGTCATTCGATTCGCGGAGGCCGGCGGTGTCAATGAAGACAATCGGCAGGCCGCGCACGTTGGCGGTCTCCTCGATGGTGTCGCGCGTGGTGCCGGGAATGGGCGAAACGATGGCGCGGTCGCGGCCGAGCAATTGGTTCAGCAGACTTGATTTTCCCACATTGGGACGTCCCACAATCGCCGCACGAATGCCGCGCCGGAGGATTTGTCCCTCGGCTGCGGTTTGGAGCAGTTCGTCCATGAAGGCGAGGCCGTCGGTCAGGCGCCGCAGCAGCCCGTCGCGGGTGTCCGGGGCGATGTCTTCGTCCGGAAAGTCTATGTGCGCCTCCACATGGGCGAGCGTGTGCATCAAGTCGTCGCGCAGGCGGTTGATGCGCTGGGAAAGCTTGCCGGCGAGCTGCTCGTTGGCGGCGGCCAGGGCGAGTTCCGTGCGCGACTGGATGAGATCGGCGACGGCTTCGGCCTGGGCGAGGTCAATGCGGCCGTTGAGGAAGGCGCGCTTGGTGAATTCGCCGGGGCCGGCGGGCCGGGCGCCGGCGGCGAGCAGGGCGTCGAGCACCAGCTTGGCGGGGAGCAGTCCCCCGTGGCAGGAAATTTCCACGGTGTCCTCGCGGGTGAAGGTGCGCGGCGCACGCAGGACCGCCAGCAGGACCTCGTCAATGACCTGCCCGCCGCGGACAATTTTTCCAAACTGGAGGGTGTGGGTGGGGGCGGCGGAGGGCTTCAGCGAGTGTTTGCCGGCGGGCTGGAAACACCGGTCGGCGATGGCCAGGGCTTGGGCGCCCGAAACGCGCACGACCGCCAAGCCGCCTTCCCCGAGCGGCGTGGCGATGGCGGCGATGGTGTCATCCGGGGCCATGCGGTTCACAGGGGCGGATTCATGGCGGCGCGGTTATTGGCCCAAGAGGTGGATCAGTTTGTGGGAGAGCCAAGAGTGCCGGTAATCCATGTACCCGAGCAGGTACATGCCGGTGATGAGCCGGGCCAGGCCGGAGGTGAGCAGAACCACAAACATGGTCGAAAGATACACCCCAAAAGCGTGGGTGGGATCCGGCTGCATCACGCGGGGGATGCCCTGGTAGAGGACCCACATGGCCAATCCCATCCCGAGGAGCCAAGGCACCAAGGGATTAACCGCCGCACTGGCGTCGAGGAAATGGATCAGGAACATGGGAGTGAAACCGTAGGCCATGGTGGTGAACACCTGCAAAAAGGTCAGGCGATATTGAAAGGGCTGGGTAATCTTAAAGACCAGCAAGGCGCTGATGAAGACGACAGCCAGGAACAGCAGGAATTCGATGACTTCAAAGCAGAGGATTTCATGCCCGCTAAAGCCCGTGTAGTACATTTGGAACTTGGGCTGCCATTTGCCGTGGCGATTCAGGCCCCAAGCTTCAAGCAAGGAGGTCAACAGAAGCAGGGGAAACAGATGGATCGCGACGATGTGGAGGAAACCACGTTTCGCCTGCGCGATCTTGTCCCAAGTCACATCCGGCTCAAGAATCAAAAAAAAGACCTTTATCATTCAGTTGCAATGATTAGCAATTTTTCGGCCGGAGACAACAAAATCCGCTTTCACTGCCGTGGCACGCGGCGTTAGACTCGGGGGGTGAAAGTAGATCTCGGCATTTGGAGTTGGCTTACGCAGGCGGTGGTCGCGCTGGTGGCCATCGCGGTGTTGCTGCTCATTGGCATGACTTACCTGCCGTTGATCCAGCAAAACGAGCAGATGCGCCGGCGCATTGACGTCTTGAGCACGGAACTGGACAAGCAGCGGCAAACCTCCAAGCAGTTGCAGACCGAGTTCGACGCGTTGCGCAGCGATGCCAAGACGGTTGAGCGGCTGGCGCGGGAGAAACTCGGTTACGCCAAGGCCGATGAAACGGTGATCCATTTTGAGGCATCCACGAACGCAACGGGACATTGATACACGAAAACGCGCCCGGCAGCGCCCGCGCGCCGGTGATGGATGGACCAGGAAAAACTCCCGCACAGTGCCTCTCAAATTAGCAGGCGACTCCCAAAATCCCGCACAACCTATACGGTCATGATTTCTTTTTCTTTGACGGCGACGAGACCGTCAATTTTGGCGGTGTAATCGTCGGTAAGCTTTTGCAAATCCTTTTCGGCCTGTTTGGCATCGTCCTCGGTGTTGCCGCTGTCGTGGCCATGTTTCTTCAAAAGGTCCATGGCGTCGCGGCGGATGCGGCGCACGGAGACGCGGCCGTCCTCGGCCATTTTTTTGACCAATTTTACAAATTCCTGGCGGCGCTCGGTGCTGAGTTCGGGGAAGGAGAGGCGGATCAGCTTGCCTTGGACGGCGGGGGACAGACCGATGTTGGCCTTCTGAATGGCCTTCTCGATGGGCTGGATGGAGGCCATGTCCCAAGGCTGGATGACCAGCATGCGCGGCTCGGGGGTGCTGATATTGGCCAGTTCACGGATGCGCATTTGCGAACCGTAAACCTCCACGGTGAGATTCTCGACCAGCCCGGCGGAGGCCCGGCCGGTGCGCACATTGGCGAACTCATTGACGACCGACTGCTCGGTCTTGATCATTTTTTCCTCTGCTTCCAGTAGAATGTCATCGAGTTTCATAGTGTAAACATGGTAACAAAACTCTCACCGGGGTCGAACGAAAAGTCCAAGTCTGCCGGCCTTGCGCTGAAAAAATCGAAGCGCGCGGGCCGTGCATTGCCTGGCTCAACGCCGGTTTTCGGGAGAATTTTTTTTGGTTTGATTAGGTTTGATTAGGCTGGACGCAAAGGACTTGCAAACTGGATTCGAAAGCGAAGCGCGGGAGGGAATTGACGGTGCCCGGATGATTTGGCCAATACCCCGCACGCGGCTGGCAAACGCACGCCGGGCGAAGAGGCTGACCGACTATGGCATGACTTTCAATCATCATGACCCGATTTGGCATCGGACAAACGGAGTGTAGGATAAAGGATGTCTTTTGTCCAGTAGAAATACAACTGAGTGGTATTTTTTTACGATAAAGATTGTGTGCATTGGCCACAGTCGCAACCGAAGTCATGGCGCCGTCTGCCAAAAGTGACTGTTACCCGAGAGCATGGCTGGATGGCGCGACATTTGGCTGGCGCTGAGGAGACAAACCCGGTTGAATGTGCCAGAATTGCTGTTGTGGCGGCAAGACGAGAAAAGAGAGCTTAACTGAGTGAACTCCAATCAAGAAAATTACGGTTCGCGGGCCGTGGCCTCCAATGGCAACGGCGATAAATTGTCGGAGTCGGTGCGGTCGGTGTTTGAGCTGGCGGTCGAGAGCCAGGGCACGGAGCGCACGGCGCAGTTGCTGGAAAAACTCGCGCAGGAACTGCGTTCGGCGCCGCGTCCGGCGGGCGGCGGGCAGACCACGCCGTATTTGAACACGATCCCGGTGGAGCAGCAGCCGGCCTATCCCGGCGACCGTGCGGTGGAGCGGCGCATCAAGAGCATCATCCGCTGGAACGCGATGGCCATGGTGGTGAAGGCCAATTCCACCACGAACGTCGGCGGCCACATCGCGTCGTTCGCCTCCTCGGCTACGCTGTACGAGGTGGCCCAGAACCATTTTTTCCGCGGGCGGACGGCGGATTTTCCCGGCGACGAGGTCTATTTCCAAGGCCACGCCGCGCCGGGCATGTATGCGCGCGCATTTCTGGAGGGGCGGCTGGATGAGGCGCGGCTGCAAAATTTCCGGCAGGAGCTCGCCGCGGGCGGCGGCCTGCCGTCGTATCCGCACCCGTATTTGCTGCCGGAGTTTTGGCAGTTTCCGACGGTCTCGATGGGCTTGGGACCGATCATGTCCCTGTATCAGGCGCGGTTCAATCGCTACCTGCAGGCGCGGGGCCTGACGCACTGGAAAGAGGAACCGAAGATCTGGGCTTTCCTCGGGGACGGCGAAGTGGACGAACCTGAGTCGCTCGGGGCGATTTCATTGGCCGCGCGCGAGAACCTGGACAACATCCTCTGGGTGGTGAACTGCAATTTGCAGCGCCTGGACGGTCCGGTGCGCGGCAACGGCAAGATCATCCAGGAACTGGAAGGCATTTTCCGGGGGGCAGGCTGGAACGTCATCAAGGTGATCTGGGGCAGCGACTGGGACGACATTATCCGGCGGGACCACTCGGGCCTGCTGCTCAAGCGCATGGAGGAATGCGTGGACGGCGACTACCAGAAATACGTGGTGGAACCGGGCAGCTACACGCGCAAACATTTCTTCGGCAAGTATCCGGAACTGCTGGAGCTGGTGAACCATCTCACGGACGAGCAGATCAGCAAGCTGCTCCGCGGCGGCCACGATGTGCGGAAGATGTACGCCGCCTACCAGGCGGCCATGAACCACAAGGGCCGGCCGACGGTGGTGTTGGCCAAGACGGTCAAGGGCTACGGCCTGGGCGAGGCGGGCGAGGGCAAGAACATTTCGCACCAGCAGAAAAAGATGAACGAGAAGGAACTTCGCGAGTTCCGGAAACGGTTCAACATCCCCATTGACGACGACGTGATTGCCGAGACGCCGTTTTTCCGTCCGGCTCCGGACAGCGCGGAGATGAAATACCTGCTGGAGCGGCGCCAGGCGCTGGGCGGGTTTGTGCCGGCGCGCGTGGTGGAACCGGTCACGCTCGAGATCCCCAAGCGGGAGGCGTTCACGGAATTTTTCGGGGCCGGCAAGACGGAGATTTCCACCACGACGGCGTTTGTGAGCATCCTGCGGTTTTTGCTCAAGGACAAGACCATCGGGCGCCACGTGGTGCCGATCATTCCCGACGAGGCGCGGACCTTTGGCGTGGACGCGCTGTTCAAGGACATCGGGATTTACTCGCCCAAGGGCCAGCTTTACGAGCCGGTGGACAACAAGTCGCTGCTCTATTATCGGGAAACCACCGATGGGCAGATCCTGGAGGAAGGCATCAGCGAGGCCGGGGCCATGTCGTCGTTTTTGGCGGCCGGCACCAGCTATGCCACGCACGGCGTGCCCACGATTCCGTTTTACGCGTACTACTCCATGTTCGGTCCGCAGCGCGTGGGCGATCTGTTCTGGCTGGCGGGCGACATCCGGGCGCGGGGCTTTCTGCTGGGCGCCACCTCCGGCCGCACCTCGCTCAACGGCGAGGGTCTGCAACACCAGGACGGCCACAGTCTGCTGCACGCCAGCACCATTCCCACGTGTTTGTCCTACGACCCGGCGTTTGGGTTTGAGCTGGCGGTGATCATTGCCGACGGCTTGCGGCGCATGTTCGTGGAGCACGAGGATATTTTCTATTACCTGGCGCTCTACAACGAAACCTACGCGATGCTTCCCATGCCCGAAGGCGTGGCGGATGGCATCGTGAAGGGACTGTACCGGTTCCAGCCCGGTCCGGAGAAGGGCGTGAAGGCGCACATTTTTGGCAGCGGATCCATCCTGCAATCCGCGTTGAAGGCGCAGGCCATCCTGGCCGAAAAATACGGCGTGAGCGCGGATGTGTGGAGCGCCACCAGCTACAAGTTGCTGCGCACCGACGCCATCCGCTGCCAGCGCTGGAACATGCTGCACCCCACCGAGCCGGCGAAGAAATCCTACCTG
>Ga0181535_10004247_pt1 | contig 16084 bp, 15 predicted proteins | sample PEATcosm2014_Bin_44_FD_119774 | JGI IMG/M metagenome (GOLD analysis project Ga0181535, IMG submission 119774) | Peatland microbial communities from MTU Mesocosm Facility, Houghton, MI, USA - PEATcosm2014_Bin17_30_metaG | ecosystem: Environmental > Terrestrial > Soil > Wetlands > Peat | place... | reverse complement strand
CTGCTGCGCACCCAGGCCGGTGAGGGAGAGGCCCGCGCCGTGATCGAGTCGGTGGCCGCGCAGCTCACCGAGACCCTCGGCCACTTCGGAGTCGAGGCGCGCGTGATCAACACCATCTCGGGCCCGCGGGTCACCCAGTACGAGCTGGCGCTCGCCCCGGGCACCAAGGTCAGCCGGGTGGCGGCGCTCCGCGACGACATCGCCTACTCGCTGGCGGCCACCGAGATCCGCGTGCAGGCGCCCATCCCCGGCAAGTCGGCCGTCGGGGTCGAGGTACCCAACCGCGAGCCCAACTGGGTCAGCCTGGGCGACATCCACGGCGACCTGCCGGTCAACGCCTCGCCGCTGGCCATGTGGATCGGCAAGGACATCACCGGCAAGCCGGTGCTGGCCGACCTCACGCGTCTCATCCACGTGCTGATCGCCGGCACCACCGGCTCGGGCAAGAGCGCCTGCCTGAACAGCATCGTGAGCTCGATCCTGTTGCGCGCCACACCCGACCAGGTGCGCTTCATCATGATCGACCCCAAGAAGGTCGAGCTCTCGCACTTCGACGGCGTGCCGCACCTGCTGGCGCCGGTCGTCACCAACGTGCGCAACGCCGGCGGCGTGCTGGCCACGATCATCCACGAGATGGAGCGCCGCTACGACCTCATGATGCGTACGGGCAACGCCCGCGATCTGCGCGAGTTGAACAAGCAGCTGATCGCGGGGGGCGAGAAGCCGCTGCCCTACATCGTGATCGTCATGGACGAGCTCGCCGACCTCATGATGGTGGCTCCGGCCGAGGTCGAGCACGCGGTGATCCGCCTGGGACAGCTCGCCCGCGCGGTCGGCATGCACCTGGTGGTCGCCACGCAGCGGCCCTCGGTCGACGTCGTGACCGGCCTCATCAAGACGAACATCCCGTCGCGCATCGCCTTCAAGGTCTCGTCGCAGACCGACTCGCGGGTGATCCTCGACACCGGTGGCGCCGAGAGCCTGCTGGGCGATGGCGACATGCTGTTCCACCCCTATTCGAGCTCCAAGATGCTGCGCGTGCAGGGCGCCTTCATCTCCTCCGAGGAGATGAACCTGATCACCGGGCACTGGCGTGCCCAGGCCGCCCCCGAGTACCGCGAAGACATGCTCGAGGTCGCCACCGGCGACTCCGGCGAGGGCGCCGTCGGCGACGGTGGCGATGCTCTCATGGCCGACGCCATCACCACCGTCGTGCACACCGGCGCCGCGTCGGTCGCCCTGCTGCAGCGCCGCCTGCGCGTGGGCTACGCGCGGGCCGGCCGCCTGATCGACATGATGGAGGAGCGCGGTATCGTCTCGGGCTTCGACGGCAGCAAGGCGCGCAAGGTGCTGATCGGCGAAGACGACCTGCCGCGCGTGCTGGGCGGCGGCGAGCCCGCGCCCTCAGAGCCCGAGCCCCCGGCCCCGGCGAGCGACGAAGGCCAGGGCGGCGAGCCCGCCTGAACCCGGTGCGCCGCGCGCGGCTCGAGCCCGTCACCCCGGCACGCTGGCGCGCCTGCGCTCGCGAGCGGTCGCGAGACCGGCCGAAAATTGTGTTCTCGGCGGACCGAACGTAGACTCAGTGGTCGCGGCGTCGCCGCGTAACGGGCGCCGTCCGCAAGGGCGGCACCTCCGCGCCAGTCATCCACGAGAGAGAGTCGCGTGTTCGAGATCGGAAGCACCTTGCGCGAGACCCGGGTCCGGCGCAAGACCACGCTCCAGCAGGCCGAAGACGACACGAAGATCCGTGTCAAATACATCCAGGCCATGGAGAACGACGATTTCGATCTCATGCCCTCGGCGGCCTACGTCAAAGGCTTCCTGCACTCCTACTCGCTCTACCTCGGACTCGACGCCGACGTCATCCTCGAAGAATACCGCTCGCGCTTCGAACCCAACGAAGAGCACGAACCGTTCGGCGGCAACTCGGCACTGGGCCGGCCGCACGCCCATCGCCGGCGCAACACCCTCACGTTCATCGCGGTCGTCTGTCTGCTGATCCTCGGCCTGCTCTACGTGCTCGGGCGCTACGACTCGCCGGGCAAGGCCACGCCGCCGCCGGTCACCGTGGTCAGCCACACGCCGGCGGCGAGCCCCGCGTCGCAGCACTCGACCACCGCCAACGCCGTCTTCGCCGTGCGGGTCGCGGCCGACAACGGCTCCTGTTGGATCCAGGTGCGCAAGACCGGCATCGCCGGGCCGATCGTCTATCAGACGACCATGGTCCAGGGGCAGACCCATACCTTCCAGGCAAGCGGCGCGCTCTACGTGCGACTCGGGGTGCCCGCCTACGTGTCCATCACGGTCAGGGGCCGCGCGCCCTATCAGCCGGCCGAGACCCTGTCCAACAACTACAAGGTGACAAAGAAAGGCGTGGTGAAGCTCTAGATGGCTCAGGACTTCTCGTTCGACGTGGTCTCCGAAGTCGACCGCAACGAGGTGCGCAACGCGGTCAACCTCGCGCAGAAAGAGATCGCTACGCGCTACGACTTCAAGAAGTCGGTGAGCAAGGTCGATCTCGAGGGCGACGATCTCGTGCTCGTCTCCGACAACGACGGCAAGCTGCGCTCGGTGGTCGAGCTCCTCGAAGAGAAGCTCGTTCGCCGCAAGGTGCCGCTCAAGGCGTTGCAGTACGGCCCGGTCGACGCCGCGCTGGGCGGCACGGTGCGCCAGCGCGTCACGATCACCCACGGCATCTCCGACGAGAAGGCCAAGGCCGTGGGCAAGGTCATCCGCAACAACTTCAAGAAGGTCAAAGTGCAGATCCAGGGCGACGCCGTGCGCGTTTTCTCACCCAAGAAAGACGAGCTCCAGGCGGCCATGCAGGCCCTGCGCGACGAAGACTTCGGCATTCCCCTGCAGTTCACGAACTACCGCTGAGCGCGGTCGGGGCCGCGACGTGACCCCGCCGGTCCCGGCGACCTTCGCCGTGATCACCATGGGCTGCCCCAAGAACGAGGCCGACTCCGACCGGCTCGAGGCCGCGCTTGCGGGGGCGGGCCACAGGCCCGCCCCCGCAAGCGCGGCCGACCTCGTCATGGTCAACACCTGCGGTTTCATCGACGCCGCCAAAGAGGAGTCGATCGACGTGCTGCTCGACGCCTGCGAAGCGGCCCATGCGCGCGGCGCGCGGGTGGCCGCCTACGGCTGTCTGATCGCCCGTCACGAAGCCGAGCTGCGCGCCGCGCTGCCCGAGGTCGACGTCTTCTCGGCCTTCGACGTAGGCCCGGTGCTCGAGCTGCTGGCACGCCTCGGCCGCGGCCGCGCCGCCGGCGATGGGTCGGGCGCGCAGCGCCCGCGCTGCCGCCCGACCCACGCCTACCTCAAGATCTCCGACGGCTGCGATCGGCGCTGCTCGTTCTGCGCCATCCCGCTCATCAAGGGCACCTACGAGACGGTGGCTCCCGCGGAGATCCTGGCGGCCGCGGCCGATGCTCTCAAGGCGGGCGCCCGCGAGCTCGTGCTGGTCGGCCAGGACACGAGCCGCTGGCAGGTCGCCGGATACGGCGGCCTCGAGCGCCTGCTGGGCGATCTGCGGGCCTTGGGGGCCGTCTGGCTGCGGTTGCTCTACCTGCAGCCCGACGGCCTGTCCGCGGGTGTTCTCGAGGCGCTCGCGGCGCACAGCGTGCCGTACCTCGATCTGCCCCTGCAGCACGCCTCGCGCTCGGTGCTTTCCGCCATGGGGCGTTCCGGCGACGGCGACGCGTACCTCGCTCTGCTCGCGCGCGTGCGCACGGCGCTGCCGCAGGCCGCGCTGCGCTCCACCTTCATCGCCGGTTTTCCCGGCGAGACCGACGACGACGTCGAGGAGCTCATCGAGTTCATCGGCGCCGCTCGCCTGGCCGTCGCTGGGGTCTTCGTCTTCGACCCCCAGGAGGGCACGCTCGCCGCCACGCTGCCAGGACAGGTGCCGGCCGCCTTGGCCCAGGAACGCGCGGCTCGGGTGGGCGACGCCATCACGCGTGCCGCCGAGCGCTACTGGCGCTCCTTCGTGGGCCGCGAGGTCGAGGTGCTGGTCGAACGGGGCCGTCGCGGCACGTCGTCTGAGCTGACTGGTAGAATCGCCCAACAGGCCCCCGACGTCGACGGCCTCACGTTCGTGACAGGGGCGCCGGCGCGTCGCGGTCAGCTCGTCAGGGCTGTGGTCGACGATATCGATGGGTACCATCTCCTCGCACAGGCCGTGACATGAGCGTCGACACCGACAAGCCACCCGCCACCGGCTCATCTCTGAATGCCGCCAACGCCATCACCGTGGCGCGCATCATGCTCATCCCGGTGTTCGTGGTGCTGCTGGTCTCAGACATCCCGTACGGCTCCTTCCTGGCGATCGCCGTCTTCAGCATCGCGGCCTTCACCGACAAGCTCGACGGCTACGTCGCGCGCTCGCGCGGCCAGATCACGACGCTCGGTCAGTTCCTCGACCCGCTGGCCGACAAGCTGCTCATCTCGGCGGCGCTCATCGCCCTCGTGGGGCTCGACAAGCTGCCGGCCTGGGTGGCCATGGTCATCATCGCCCGCGAGTTCGCCGTGACCGCCCTGCGGGTGGTAGGCATCGACCAGGGCGTGTCGATCCCGGCGGGCACGCTCGGCAAGGCCAAGACCACCAGCCAGATCGTCTGCATCATCATCCTCATGTGGCCCCACGGTCACCTGAGCTGGGCGCCCTATGTCGAGGTGCCGGCCGTGGCCATCATGGTCGCGCTCACCCTGATCTCGGGTCTGCAGTACTTCATCCGGGCACGCGACAACCTGCACCTGCCGGGGACCGGCAAATGACGCAGGCGACGGCGGCGGTGCTGCTCACCGGCAGCGAGCTGCTCGACGGCCGCACCCGCGACCGCAACGGCCACTACCTGGGCGGTACGCTGTCGCGCCGCGGCTTTCGCATGAGCCACATCGTGCTCTCGCCCGACGACCCAGACGCCCTGCGCCGCGACCTCGCGGCGCTGCTCGCCGAAGCGCCCGCCGTGCTCGTGGTCTCGGGCGGCCTTGGCACCACGCACGACGACCTGACGGCGGCCACCGTCGCCGCGGTCACCGGTCGCGAGCTCGCCTCCGACCCCGCGGCGCTGCGCATGGTCACCGACTCCACGAGGCACGTGGCCGAGCGGCGTGGCCTGGCGGCCGACGAACTGCTGCCCGACATGCGCCGCCAGGCGCTGTTGCCGCAGGGCGCCCGGGCGATCGCGCCGGCCGGCGTGGCGCCCGGCTTCGTGCTGCGCCACGGCGCCACCAGCATCGTCGCCCTGCCGGGCGTGCCCTGGGAGGTCGTGGCGATGTGGCCGACCGTGCTCGAGACGCTGGCCGCCGAGGCCGGCGTCGCGCCGCCGCGCACGCTGTCGGTCCGCCTCTACGGCTGGGGCGAGGTACAGGTCGCGGCCCTGCTGCGCGATGCGACCATCGACCACCTGCGCGTGGCGATCACCGCCTCCGCGGGCGAGGTCACGGTCACGATCGGCCATCACGACGACGACCCCGCGGCCTCGGCTCAGGCCGACGCGCTGGCCGTGGCGCTGGCCGCCGGCCCCGTCTTTTCTATCGACGGGCGCACCGTCGATCAGCTCGTCGCCGACCTGCTGCGATCGAACGGCGCCACCGTGGCGACCGCCGAGTCGTGCACCGGCGGCCTGCTCGGCGGCCGCCTCACCGAGCTGCCCGGCAGCTCTGACTACGTGCTCGGCGGCGCCGTCGTGTACGCCGACGCCGCCAAGCGCGACCTGCTGGGCGTGCCGGCCGAGCTGCTGCGCGACCACGGCGCGGTGTCCGAGCCGGTGGCGTGCGCCATGGCCGAGGGCGTGCGAGCGCGGCTCGGGGCAACCTACGCGCTCAGCGTGACCGGCGTCGCCGGTCCGGGCGGCGGCAGCCCCGACAAACCCGTCGGCCTGGTCTTCATCGCCTGTGCCACACCCCAGGCGACGGTCGTGCGCCGCCACGAGTTTCCCGGCGACCGCGACACCGTCAGGGCGTGGAGCGTGGTCGCCGCCCTGCATCTGCTGCGTCGCGCGGTCGTATCGTGAGCGCGGCCGGCTCCGGCCGGCGCGCGGCCGGCACCGAGGACACCCTGCGCCTCTTCGTGGCGTGCGACCTGCCGGCCGACGCCGCCGCGGTGGTCGATCGCTGGCAAGCCGCCGAGCTCTCTCCACACGAAGAGCTGCGCGTGGCGCGCACCCTGCATGTCACGCTGTGCTTCCTGGGCAGCGTGGCCGAGTCTCGCGTGGCCGACATCACATCCGCGCTGGGCGCGCTCGCGCTGCCGGCGCTGCCGACGGCCCTCGGCGAGGCCCTCTTCTTGCCCGCACACGGCGCCAAGCGGGTCGTCGCGCTGCGCCTCGCCGACGACAGCGGGGCGCTCGCCGCGACGCAGCGCGCGGTCTCAGACTCACTCGCGGCGCTGGGCGTCTACACTGCCGAGCGACGCCCTTGGCTGGCTCATCTGACAGTCGCCCGCTACCGTCGCCCAGGTCACCCTTTTTCGCTGCAAAACGTCACCGTCGGGGCAGTTGGACTGCCCTCGGTCATCCTGTATGCTAGCCACCTCGAGAGGGGCGGGGCCGTCCACACTCCCCTTGCGACGTTTCCCACACCTGCTTGATGAACAAGAGAGGAGTGCGCCACTGTGGATAGGGATAAAGCCCTCGAAGCCGCCGTCACCCAGATCGAGCGCCAGTTCGGCAAGGGCAGCATCATGCGCATGGGCGAGCACGCCGCCGCAGCCGACCTGCAGACCGTGCCGACCGGCTCGCTCGCGCTCGACATCGCACTCGGCGTCGGCGGCATCCCGCGTGGTCGCATCGTCGAGATCTACGGCCCCGAGTCGTCGGGCAAGACGACCCTGGTCTACCACCTCATCGCCCAGGCCCAGCGCCTGGGCGGCGTGGCCGCCTTCATCGATACCGAGCACGCCATGGATCCCAATTACGCGCGTACCATCGGCGTCAACGTCGACGACCTGCTGGTCAGCCAGCCCGACTACGGTGAGCAGGCGCTCGAGATCACCGAGATGCTCATCCGCAGCGGCGCCGTCGACATCGTCGCCATCGACTCCGTGGCCGCGCTCACGCCGCGCGCCGAGATCGAGGGCGAGATGGGTGACAGCTTCGTGGGCCTGCAGGCCCGCCTCATGAGCCAGGCGCTGCGCAAGCTGGCGGGCACCACCAGCAAGTCGGGCACCATCTGCGTGTTCACCAACCAGCTGCGCGAAAAGATCGGCGTCATGTTCGGCAACCCCGAGACCACCACCGGCGGCAAGGCGCTCAAGTTCTACGCCACCATTCGCCTCGACATCCGCCGCATCGAGACCCTCAAAGAGGGCACCGATGCGGTCGGCAACCGGGTGCGCGTCAAGGTCGCCAAGAACAAGGTGGCGCCGCCTTTCAAGCAGGCCGAGTTCGACATCATGTACGGCACGGGCATCTCGCGCGAGGGCACGCTGCTCGACCTGGGCGTCACCGCCGACGTCGTGCACAAAAGCGGCGCCTTCTTCAGCTACAACGACGAGCGCTTGGGCCAGGGTCGCGCCGCCGCCCGCCAGTTCCTGCGCGAGCACCCCGAGATCTCCGACGACATCGAGCGCCAGATCCGCGACCGCGCCGGCCTGCCGGCCGCGCCCACGCCGCCGCCTGTCGCGCCCCTCAAGGGCAAGGCCGCGGCCGCCGCCGCCCTGGTCGCCGCCGAGGCCGAAGCAGCCAAGGCGCCGGGCACCGCCGGCTAGCAGCCGGCCGCCGCTCATGGCGCTCGTCACGGCGCTCAAGCCCACCCGACGGGCGGGTCGTATCGCGGTGCACGTCGACGACGCCTTTGTGGCCGCCGTGAGCGAATCGCTGATCGTGCGCCACGGCTTGTTCGTCGGCCGCGAGCTCACCGACGCCCAGCTCGACGCGCTGCGCGCCGACGCCGCCGCCGACGGCATCGCCGTCGACGCCTACGGCCTGCTCGCCCACCGGGCGCGCTCGCGGGCCGAGCTCGGCGCGCGCCTGCGCGACAAGGGGCACGACGAGCCGGCCGTGCAGGCCGTCATCGAGCGCCTCACCCGCGAAGGCCTGGTCGACGACCAGGCCTTCGCGGCTGCCTTCGTCGCCGACAAGCGTCGCCTCGCCGGCTGGGGCGCGGGCCGCATCGCCCGCGAGCTCGACCGGCTGGGCGTCGACGCCGCCCTGGTGCAGGCCGTGCTCCCGGCCACCGACGCCGCCGCCGCCGACGAGCTGCTGCGAGCGCGCGCGGCCCTCGAGCGGCGCGGACCGGCCGGCGCGCCCCTCGAGCAGTCCCGCAAGCGCGCCTACGACTACCTCGTGCGCCGCGGCTACGCCACGACGGTCGCCTATCGCGCGGTCCGCGAGTGGTCGGCCGCTGATTGACAGTCTTCTCGGCGCGACCCTACAATCAACGGTGAGCAGCTTGCTCACTGACTTGCGTACGTACTTGTGGCATCTGAAGGCCATGCACTCCGGCCGTAACGGCTGGCCTGTCGAACGAGCGACGTAGGGGCTTTTCATCAGGTAGACCGATTTTGAGAACCCTCCGGCTTCACCGAAGCCGCACGTCACACGTCTTGCAGTAACGGAACTAGTGCGCATCGCCGTAGCATGGCCCTGTCAGAGAAACGACGGGTGCGATGGCGTGAGCCGGGCAAGTTGCCCGGCTTTTCTCGTTTCTGAGCTTGCACTTGACTACTGATCACCGGCACAAGGGGACAGCATGATCGCAGTGTTCATCGTCGTCGCGCTCGCGGCTGGCGCAGCGGCGGGGTATCTCGTCAGACGGTACTTCGTCGACACACGGCTTAAGGGTGCGCAGGGAGAGGCGCAACGCGTCTTGCGCGACGCCGAGCGCGAGGCCGAGACCACCGTCAAAGAAGCCCGTCTCGAAGCCAAAGAAGAGCTCCAGAAGGTACGCGCCGAAGTCGAAGCCGACCTGCGCGAGCGGCGCGTCGAGCTGAAGACCTCAGAAGAGCGGGTGGCGCAGCGCGAAGAGCAGCTCGAGCGCCGCTCGACCGAGCTCGAGCGTCGCGACCAGCAGGTCTTCGAGCGCGAGGCGCAGGCCGCCTCGCTCGCCGAGGAGCTGAAAGACGCTCACGCCCAACAGACGGCGGTGCTCGAGCGCATCTCCGGCCTGACCGGCGCGCAGGCCAAGGAGATGCTGCTCAAGCAGACCGAAGACGAAGCCCGCCACGACATGGCCAAGCTCATCCGCTCCATCGAAGAAGAGGCCAAGCACGAAGCCGACCGGCGCGCCCGCAACATCCTCTCGCTGTCGATCCAGCGCACCGCGGCCAACCACGTCGCCGAGACCACGGTCTCGGTCGTGCCGCTGCCCTCCGACGACATGAAGGGGCGCATCATCGGCCGCGAGGGCCGCAACATCCGCGCCCTCGAGAACCTCACCGGCATCGACTTCATCATCGACGACACCCCCGAGGCCGTCGTACTGTCGGGTTTCGACGGCGTACGCCGCGAGATCGCCCGCTTGACCATCACCAAGCTGCTGGCCGACGGTCGCATCCATCCCGCCCGCATCGAGGAGATGTACAACCAGGCCAAAGCCGAGATCGACGCCACCATCGAAGAGGCCGGCGAACAGGCCTGCTTCGACGCCAACGTGCACGGTGTCGCTCCTGAGCTCGTCAAGGTGCTCGGCCGCCTCAAGTTCCGCACCAGCTACGGCCAGAACGTGCTCAACCACTCAGTCGAAGTCGCCCACCTGGCCGGCATCATGGCCAACGAGCTCGGCGCCAACCCCAAAGTGGCGCGCCGCGCAGGCTTGCTGCACGACGTCGGCAAAGCCATCGACCACGAGGTCGACGGCTCGCACGGCCAGATCTCGGCGCAGCTCGCCCGCAAGTACCGCGAGACTCAGAGCGTCGTGCACGCCATCGAGGCTCACCACCAGGACGTCGACCCGCAGACGGTCGAAGCCGTGCTCGTGCAGGCGGCCGACGCCATTTCGGCGGCGCGGCCCGGCGCCCGTCGCGAGTCTCTCGAGGGCTACGTCAAGCGTCTCGAGTCGCTCGAGAAGATCGCCGAGTCCAAGAAGGGCGTCGAGAAGTGCTACGCCATGCAGGCGGGCCGCGAGGTGCGCGTCATGGTCAAGCCGCAAGAGATCAACGACGACGACGCCGTGCTGCTCGCTCGCGAGATCGCCAAAGAGATCGAGGAGACCCTCGACTACCCCGGTCAGATCAGGGTCACGGTGATCCGCGAGAGCCGGGCCACCGAGCTCGCCAAGTAGGTCATGCAGACTGGGCGCGAGACGAAGTCACGCATGCCTGAGCGCTGACGACGGAGTCGATCATGCGGACATTCTTTCTGCGGTCGTTCGGCTGTCAGATGAACGATCACGATGCCGAGCGCATCAGCGCTCTGCTCGAAGACGACGGCCTGGTCCGGGTGGCGCGCATCGACGACGCCGACGTGATCGTCTACAACACCTGCACCGTGCGGGCCAGCGCCGACGACCGTCTCTCGGGCCATCTCGGCGAGGCCGCCAGGGTCAAGGCCCTCGATCCGCGGCGCCTCGTGGTGGTGGCCGGCTGCCTGCCGCAAGTCGAGCGCGAGGGGTTGTTCGAGCGCTTCCCGTTCGTCGACCTGGCCTTCGGCCCGGCGCACCTGCGCGAGTTGCCGGCCGCCCTCGCCGAGCGCCGCCAACGCGGCTTCTTCGATGGTGAGGGCGCCCTCTCGGGCGACCTGCCGGCTCATCGCGAGCGCCCGTTCCAGGCCTGGGTGCAGGTCATGTCGGGCTGCACCAACAACTGCTCGTACTGCATCGTGCCGGCTGCCCGTGGCCCGGAGCGCAGCCGTGCGGCCGCGGATGTGGTCTCCGAGGTGCGCGCGCTGGTCGCCGACGGCGTGCTCGAAGTCACGCTGCTGGGCCAGAACGTCAACGCCTACGGCAACGACCTCGCGGGCGCCCGACGGCCCACCTTCGCCGGCCTGCTCGCCGAGCTCGACGGCCTCGCCGGGCTGCGCCGCCTGCGCTTCACCACCTCACACCCGCGCGACCTGTCCGACGAGCTCGTGCGGGCGATCGCCGGTCTGCCGACGGTCTGCGAGCACGTCCATCTGCCCGCCCAGTCCGGCTCCGACCGGGTGCTGGCGGCGATGGGGCGTGGGTATACCATGGAGTGGTATCTGCAGAGGGTCGACGCCTTGCGTGCAGCGGTTCCGGACATCGCGATCACGACCGACCTCATGGTCGGCTTTCCCGGCGAGACCGATGCCGACTTCAGCGACACCCTGGGGCTCGTCGAGGCGGCCGGCTTCGATGCCTGCTTCACCTTTGTCTACTCGCCCCGCCCGGGCACGGCGGCGGCCACGCTGCCCGGTCAGGTGGCGCCCGAAATCGCCCGCGAGCGCATAGGCCGGCTGGTCGCCGCCACGCAGGAAGAGAGCCTCAGACGCCGCGCCGCTGCCGTCGGGCGCACCGTCGAGGTGCTCGTCGAAGGCGAGAGCAGGCACGGCGCCCAGCGCCGCGGCCGCACCCGGCAGAACGTCACCGTGAACTTCACCGGGGCCGCCGCGCCTGGTGATCTCGTCGCCGTGCAGGTCACCCAGGCGACCTCGACCACGCTGCGGGGCCGTACCGACGAACGTTAGGAGGTGCCGGTCGTGCAAGGCTGCGTCTGCCCGCATCCACCGCTGCTGATCCCGGCGGTCGGCGGTGAGAACCGCCTTCGGGTACAGGCCACGATCGAGGCCATGGAGCGCCTCGCCGCCCAGACGGGCGACGTCGATCTGGCGATCGTCGTCTCGCCCCATACGCCGGGCTTCGCGCGCGCGGTCGGCGTACGCACGCCCCCGGGACTGGGGGGCGACTTCGCCGCCTTTCGCTGCCCCGAGGTGGGCGTCGAGATCGATAACGACGTCGAGTTCGTCGAGCGCCTGCTCGAACGCGCGACCGCGTCCGGCGAGCCCGCCGTCGAGCCGCTCGACGACGCCGAGCTCGACCACGGCGTGCTGGTGCCGCTGTTCTTCCTCACGGCGCGCCGCCTCGTGAACCTCTCGGTGGCGCGCGACTACGAGGTGCACAGAAGACTGGGGCGTCTGCTGCGCGAGACCGCCGACGAGCTCGGGCGCGACGCGCTGTTCGTGGCCTCGGGCGACCTCTCTCACCGACTCCTGGCGGGCGCGCCGGCGGGCTACGATCCACGCGGCGCCCAGTTCGACGCCCGCGTGGTCGAGCTGTTCGCCAGCGACGACCTCGACGGCCTCAGCCGGCTCGACCCCGAGCTCGTGCGGGGAGCGGGGGAGTGCGGCCTGCGCTCGTTCATCGCGCTCGGCGCCTTCCTGGGCGCCGACTCCGCGCCGGCGCGCGTGCTCTCTTACGAAGGACCCTTCGGTGTGGGCTACGCGGTCGCCGCTTTCGGTGCGCCGGCATGAGCGCCGCCTCACCCACGGGCCCACCGCCCGGCGGCGCGGCCGCCGTGCCGCCGGGCGGTGGGCCGGCCGCCGACGCGACGCCGACGACCAGTCCGGCCGACTACGCGCGACGCTGCGTCGAGGCGCTGGTCGGCGGGTGTCCGGCTCCGCCGGCGCCCACCGAGCCCTTCTACAGCCGCGTTGCGGCCTGTTTTTGCTCGCTCAAAAAGCACGGCGAGCTGCGGGGCTGCATGGGCACCCTGGCGCCGGCGGCGCCCACACTCGGCGACGAGATCGCCCACAACGCCTTCGCGGCCGCCTTTCGCGACCCCCGCTTCGGGCCGGTGACCGAGCCCGAGCTCGGCGCCCTGGCGTACTCGGTCGACGTCCTCGGCCCGAGCGAACCCTGCGAGCGCGACGGACTCGATCCGCGCCGCTACGGCGTGATCGTCACGGCGCAGGAGCGCCGCGGCGTGCTGCTGCCCGACCTGGCCGGCGTCGAGACGGTCGACCGCCAGCTCGCCATCGCCCTGAGCAAGGCCGGCATCGCTCCCGGCGAGCCCTTCGCCATCGAGCGCTTCACGGTGAGCCGCTTCGGCGAGGCCGGCTGCGACGAAGCCTGTGGCTGAGCCGGCGAGCGCGCCGGTCGTCGCCCTGTTCGGGCCGACCGGGATGGGCAAGACCGAGATCGCCGTGGCGCTCGCCGAGTCGCTGGGCGCCGAGATCGTGTCGGCCGACTCCATGCAGGTCTACCGCGGCCTTGGGATCGTCACCAACCAGCCCAGCGCCGAGCAGCTCGCCCGGGTGCGCCATCACCTGGTGGGCGTGGTCGACCCGCGCGACGAGTTCTCGGCCGCCCGCTTCGCCGAGCTCGCCCGTCGCGCGGTAGACGAAGCGCTCGCGCGGGGGCGCCGCATCATCGTGGTCGGTGGCTCGGGGCTGTACCTGCGCGCGGCGCTGGGCGGCCTGACCTTCGGCGGGCCGCCCAGCGCCGCGTCACGGGATGCCCTCGAAGCGCTCGCGGCCGCCGACCCCGGCGAGCTGCGCGAGCGTCTGCTGCGCGCCGATCCGGCGGCCTACGCGGCCATCGACTCAGACAACCCGCGGCGCGTGCTGCGTGCCCTCGAGGGCCTCGAAGCTCCCGCTGGGCCCGCGGCCGCGCAGCCGCGCGACGAGCTGTGGTCCGACGCCGGTTTCGAGCACCCCACCCGCCTGCTGGGCCTCGATGTCGATCGCGGCGAGCTGCGTGCGCGCGTCGAGGCCCGTGTCGACGACATGGTCGCGCGCGGGCTGCTCGCCGAGATCGCCGCGGCGCCACGGCCGCTGTCGCGCACCGTGGCCCAGGCCATCGGCGTGGGGGAGATGCTGGCCGTGCTGGCCGACGAGCTCCCGCTCGAGGCCGCCGTCGAGGCCATGAAAGCGCGCACCCGCCGCTACGTTCGCCGCCAGCTTACGTGGATGCGCAAGTTAAACGCTGATATCATCCCGACGTCCGCCCGTCCCCCCGAGTGCGTCGCCCGCGAGATCGTCCGGCGACTGTCCTGACGAAAAGGAGGGTCCGCCCGTGGAACCAACCTGGCAAGGTCCCGGCAAGATGCAGTTCTCGGTCTGGCAAGGCCTGGGCAACAAATACATCATCCTGCACGACGAGGAGATCCCGTTCGAGCTCACCACCGAGCGCGTGCGCCGGCTGTGCGACCGCGACTTCGGCATCGGTTCCGACGGCATCCTGGTGATCGGCCCGCGCCGCGGTCCCGAGCGCTTCGGCCTGCGCGTCTTCAATCCCGACGGCAGCGAAGCCGAGATGTGCGGCAACGGCGTGCGCATGGTCGCACGCAAGCTGCGTATGGAGGGTTCCATCACCGGCGATCGCGTGGTGCTCGACACGGCCGCCGGCGAGATCGTGCCTGTACTGGGCGACGGCTACACGGTGCGCGTCGACATGGGCGTCGCGCGGTTCGGCGGCGAGAAGCTCGCCCACTTCACCGGCGACGCGATCGGCGAGAAGCTCACCACGTCGGGGCGCACGTTCGACTTCACCTTCGTCGACGTCGGCAATCCGCACGCCGTGGTCCAGTCGCCTTGGCCGCTCGAGCTCGTGCCGCTGCACGAACTGGGGCCGGCCATCGAAGAGCACAAGTACTTCCCGCGCAAGGCCAACGTCGAGTTCGTCGTGCCGGTCGATGCCCACAATGCCAAGATCCGCGTGTGGGAGCGGGGCGTGGGGGAGACCCACGCCTGCGGCACCGGCGCCACGGCGACCGCCGTCGCCCTCGTGCGCACCGGCATCTGCCAGAGTCCGGTGACGGTCGAGCTGCCGGGGGGCAAGCTCGAGGTCGAGGTGGCAGCCGATTATCGCGTGCACATGACCGGGCCCGCCGAAGAGATCTACCACGGCGACCTTTCGCTTGAGTTCCTGGAGCACCTGACGTGACCAAGACCTTCCGGCCCAACCTGTCGCGCCGCGTCGAGAGCCTGCCGCCGTACCTGTTCGCCGAGATCGAGCGCAAGGTGGCCGCCAAGCAGGCGGCCGGCGTCGACATCATCAGCCTCGGCATAGGCGATCCCGACTCGCCCACGCCGGGCCACGTGCTGGCGGCCATGAACGAAGGCGTGCGCGATTCCGCCAACCACCAGTACCCCACCAACCGGGGAACGCCTGAGTTCCGCGCCGCGGTGGCGTACTACTATCATCATCGTTTTGGAGTGACGCTCGATCAGGAGACCGAGATCGTGCCACTGCTCGGCGCCAAAGAGGGCATCGCCCACATCTGCTTTGCGCTGCTGAACGAGGGCGACGTCTGCCTGGCTGCCGACCCCGGCTATCCGGTCTACACGACGGGGCCGCTGATCGCCGGCGGCACGGCGGTACACCTGCCGCTGCGGCCCGAGCTCGGGTTTCAGCCCGACCTCGACGCCATCGACCCGGCCGTCCTGGCCAAGGCCAGGATGATCTTCGTCGGGTACCCCAACAACCCGACCGGCGCCGTCATCGAAGACGACTTCTTCGCGCGCCTTGTGGCCTTTGCCCGCGAGCACGACATCGTCGTGGTACACGACAACGCCTACGCCGACATCACCTTCGACGGCTACGTCGCCCCGAGCTTTCTCGAGACCCCCGGCGCCCGCGAAGTGGGCGTCGAGCTGTTCTCGCTGTCCAAGAGCTACAACATGACCGGCTGGCGCGCCGGCGCCGTGGTGGGCAACGCGACCGTGGTCGACGCCTACTGGCGCCTCAAGACCAACATGGACTCGGGCATGTTCGGCGCCCTGCAGCACGCCGCGGCGGCGGCTCTCACCGGGCCGCAAGACTCCGTGCGCGAGCTCTGTGCGCTCTACACCCACCGCCGCGACCTGCTCGTCGCCGCCCTGCGGCGTGCCGGCATGCACGTCGAACCGCCCAAAGGCACGATCTACCTGTGGGCGCCGGTGCCCGAGGGCCACACCTCGGGCAGCTTCGCCGAGCTCGTCTTGAACCAGGCCGACGTCATCGTCTCGCCCGGAGCGGCCTACGGTCCGTCGGGCGAGGGCTACGTGCGCTTCTCGCTCACCGTGCCCGACGAGCGCCTGCGCGAAGCGGTCGAGCGCATCGCCCAACGCGTCAAGCTGTAGCGTTTGCCGTCCGTCACGCCCATTCTGTGCCACAATCGTCGCCGATGACGCTTCACCCCGACAACCAGGAGCGCGCCTCGGCGCTTGTCTTTGCGGTCATGCCGCCCGGCGCCGAAGAG
>Ga0181535_10004242_pt1 | contig 16096 bp, 16 predicted proteins | sample PEATcosm2014_Bin_44_FD_119774 | JGI IMG/M metagenome (GOLD analysis project Ga0181535, IMG submission 119774) | Peatland microbial communities from MTU Mesocosm Facility, Houghton, MI, USA - PEATcosm2014_Bin17_30_metaG | ecosystem: Environmental > Terrestrial > Soil > Wetlands > Peat | place... | reverse complement strand
TCTTCGGGCTCGGCCGGGGAGGGTTGACGGGGGTGGGGCTGGGCAACTCCATCCTGAAGTACGCCTGGCTGCCCGAGGCCCACACGGACTTCATCTTCGCGATCATCGGCGAGGAGCTGGGTCTGATCGGGACGGCGGCGGTGGTGCTGGCCTTCACCTTCCTGGCGTGGCGGGGGATCCGGGCGTCGCTGCGGGCTCCCGACCGCTTCGGGACCCTGCTCTCCGGAGGGATCACCGCCTGGATCTGCATCCAGACCTTCGTAAATGTCGCCGCGGTGACCGTGCTGATCCCGACCACCGGCATCCCGCTCCCCTTCATCAGCTACGGGGGCACCGCCTTGGTGATGAACCTGGCCGCGGTGGGGATACTCTGCAACGTGTCGGCGCAGGGCCGGCGCCAGGCGTCCCCGGGGAAGCGCAGCTTCTCGGGGGTGGAGCGTCAGGGGGCTCTCAGTCGTGCGAACGTTGATCGCCGGGGGCGGGACGGGGGGGCACCTGATCCCGGCGCTGGCGGTCGCCGCCGAGTTGCGCGCCGCTGACCCGGAGGGCGCAGTGCTCCTGGTCGGCCGGCGAGGCGGGGTCGCCGAGGCGCTCGTCGAGCGCACCGGCATCCCCCTGGAGACCCTGGAGATCCGCGGCCTCGACTTTGCCCACCCGGCGACGGTCGCTCTCTTCGGGCTGCGTCTGACCCGGTCGGTCAGAGAGGCGGGCCGCCTCATCCGCCGATTCAGGCCGGATGTGGTGGTGGGAGCGGCGGGCTACGTCTCGGTGCCGGTGGTGCTGGCCGCCCGACGGGAGGGGGTGCCCGTCCTGCTCCTCGAGCAGAATGCACTCCCCGGCCGGGCGACCCGATTCCTGGCCCGTCGTGCCGACGCGGTCGCGGTCTCTTTTCCCGGCACCGCTCGGCTGCTGCGCGGGCACGGGGTCGAGGTGACCGGCAATCCGATTCGCCGGGAGTTCCGCGACGGGGCGCCGCCGCTGCGCGACCGACCGCGACGGCTGCTGGCGTGGGGCGGCTCGCAGGGGGCACGGCGGATCAATCGGGCGCTCTCCGACTGCGCTCCCCGACTGCTCCGTGACCATCCCGAGCTGGAGATCACCCACCAGTGCGGTCAGCTCGACGAGGCCGAGGTGCTCGCGACCCGTGCCGCGCTCGATCCCGAGCTGCAGCGCCGCTGGGAGGTGGCCGCCTTCTACGCCGACGCCGCCACCCGGGTGTCCGAGGCCGACCTGGTGCTGATGCGCGCCGGGGGCTCGTCACTCGCCGAGGTGAGCGCTCTCGGCCGCCCCATGATCCTGGTTCCGTACCCCTACGCCGGCGACCACCAGCGGCACAATGCGGCCCCCTACGTCGAGGCCGGTGCCGCCCTGCTCGTGCCCGACGCGGAATGCGACGGGGAGCGCCTCCGCGGCGTCCTCGAGGAGGTCCTGGGCGATCCCGGGCGCTGGCGGGAGATGGCCGAGAGGAGCCGAGCCATGGGCAGGCCGGAGGCGACCGCCAACGTGGCGGCGATCGTCCGGCGCCTGGCGGGCACCGGCCGGGCCCGGGGGACTCCCCGTGCCGCCTGAGCCGCACCCCCGCCACGTCCACTTCCTCGGCATCTGCGGCTACGCGGTGAGCGGCGCCGCCATCCTCGCCAAGCAGATGGGCGACCTGGTCACCGGCAGCGACGAGCACGCCTACCCGCCGGTCTCCGACATCGTCACCGCGGCGGGCATCCCGTGGGAGAACGGGCACGACCCGCGCAACCTCGACCGCTGGGGCGTCCCCGACCTGGTGGTCGTGGGCAATCAGGTGCGACCCCTCAACGAGGAGTGGCTGGAGGCCAAGCGGCGCGGACTCCCGCAGAGCAGCGAGGTCGAGTTCTTCGTCTCCCTGACGGGGTCGAGGCTCCGCCTCTCCGTGTGCGGCACTCATGGCAAGACGACCACCTCGGCGCTGCTCATCCACATGCTCGCGCGCTGCGGGATGGACCCGGGATTCCGGCTCGGCTCGACCTCCCTCGACGTCGGCGGGAGTGCCCGCCTCGGCACGGGGCCGTTCGTCTTCGAGGGCGACGAGTACACCACCGCCCCCTGGGATCCGCGCCCCAAGTTTCTTCACATGCGGCCCGAGGCGGCCTGCGTCACCCGGCTCGAGTGGGATCACCCCGACGTGTACCCGTCGCCGGAGGCCTACCGGATGCCGTTTGTCCGGCTTGCGGAGACCATGCCCGCCCGCGGTCTGCTGGTGCTCTGCGGCGACGACCCCGAGGCGCTGGGATTGCGCGCCCACGCCGCCTGCCCCGTCGCCGTCTACGGGGAGGGCGAGGCGGCTGATTGGCGGGTGATCCGGGAGGACGACGACGGCTCGGTGCAGCGGTTTAGGGTCGACTGCCGTGGGCTGTCGGTTCCCGAGGTGGCGCTCACCTTTCCCGGCAGGCACAATGCGCTCAACGCCACCGCCGCGCTGGCTCTCGCCACGTTCGCCGGTGCCCCGATCGAGGCATGCGTCGCGGCCTGCGCGGACTTCCGGGGGCCCGCCCGCCGCTTCGAGATCCTGGGGACGGCCGGCGGGGTCACCGTGGTCGACGACTACGCCCACCACCCCACCGAGGTCTGGGCCGCCATCAACGCCGCCCGTGCCCGCTACGGGGAGGCACGGATCATCGCCGTGCACACCCCTCACACCTACTCGCGCACCCTCGCCCTGCTCGAGGACTACCGGCGGAGCTTCGAGGAGGCGGACGTCGTGGTCCTGGGCCCCCTCGAGGCGGCCCGTGAGCGCGGCCAGACGGCGACCGTATCGTCCGCCGACGTCGCCGCCCGGATCGATGGCCGGGAGGTGCACCTGGTCGGAGACAGCGCCGAGGGAGTGGAGGAGGTCCTCCGGCTGGCGCACCCCGGTGATGTGGTCCTCGTCCTCTCCCTCGGCGGCTTCGACAAGATCGCGCGCCGCATCCATGCCGCGCTGGGCGAGCGGGCGGCGGGGGCCCAGCGTGGATGACGAGTGGCTCGCCACCCTGCCGGGGGCCCGGCGCGGCGAGCCTCTCGGCCGCCACAGCCAGTACGGGATCGGGGGCCCTGCCGACTGGTACCTCAAGGTTCGCGACACCGCCCAGCTTGGCGAGGTGATGCGCCGCTGCCACCAGACCGGGGTGCCGCTCACGGTGATCGGCGCCGGGAGCAACAGCCTGGTCCTGGACGGCGGCATCCGCGGCCTGGTGGTCGAGCTGCCCCGCGACCGGATGCGTGAGCTCTCCGACGGCATCGTCGAGCTCCCCGGCGGGGCGATGATGCCCCGGGCGGCGCTCGACTGCGCGGCGCGCGGGCTGGGGGGCCTGGAGTTCGCCATCGGCGTCCCCGGAACCTGCGGCGCCTCGGTGCGAGGCAACGCCGGCGCCTTCGGCTGTGAGGTCAAGGACAGGCTGGTCACCTGCGACGCGCTCGCGCCCGACGGATCGCAGCACACCTATGCGGCATCCGACCTCGCTTTCGCCTACCGCGATTCGCGCTTCAAGCACGACCTCGCCGGCCACGTCGTGGTCAGCGCCCGCTTTCGGGTCCATGTCGACCTGCCGGTCGCGGTGCGAGCCCTGACCGACGCCATCCAGATCGAGCGCCGGGCCACCCAGCCGTACAGCGAGCGGAGTCTGGGCAGCATGTTCACCAACCCACCTGGCGACCACGCCGGCCGGCTGATCGACGCCGCCGGGCTGAAGGGGGCACGGGTCGGCGGCGCCGAGGTCTCCCTGAAGCACGCCAACTTCGTGATCAACGCCGGGGGCGCGACCGCCGCCGACGTGCTGGAGCTCTGCGACCTGATCCAGCGAACCGTCGCGGAGCAGTTCGGCGTTCACCTGGTACCGGAGATCGCGGTGCTCGGCGAGCCGGTGCGGAGGACGGACGGATGAATGCGGCGACCGGCGGGGCGCCGGGGCACATCGTCTTCGGGGGGACCGGCGTCGGACAGCTCTGCTGTCCGCGCCTCGTTCTCGGCGCGATTGCATCTCGCGCCTGCGAAAGCCCCCCTGCGACGACGTGCCCCATCGCCCCTCTCCGACTCGGCGCGATCGCAGCTCGCGCCTGCGCAAACCCCCCTTCAACGATGTGCCCCGCCGGCCCTCTCCGACTCGGCGCGATCGCAGCTCGCGCCTGCGCAAAGCCCCCTTCAACGACGTGCCCCGCCGGCCCTCTTGGAGCACTTTCGTGAGTCTCCGCATCGCCGTGGTGTGCGGTGGGCCGAGTGCCGAGGTCGAGGTCTCGCACCTCTCAGGGTCCCAGGTCGCCGCCGCCCTGCGCTCCCGCGGACATCAGTGCACGATCCTGGAGGTCGACGCCGAGCTGTGGCCCGCGCTCGAGGCGGGCGGCTACGACTGTGTCTTCATCGCCGTCCACGGCCGCTTCGGCGAGGACGGCACCGTGCAGGGGGTGTGCGAGCTGCTCGGCCTCCCGTACACCGGCAACGGCCTGCTCGCCGCCGCCCTCTGCTTCGACAAGGTCGCCGCCAAGCGGCTGTTCGCCGCCGAGGGGATCGACACGCCTCCCTGGCGGACCCTGCCCTCCACGTTTGCGCATCCCGACGACATCCGGCCGGCCATGGCGAGCGCCGCCGCCGAGCTGGGCTATCCGCTGGTGGTCAAGCCCCGCCACGGCGGATCGACCATCGGGCTGTCGATCGTGCGCGATGCCGAGGGATTGGTGCCCGCCTGGGAGACGGCCGCTGTCCACGGCGAGGTGCTCTGCGAGAGATTCGTCGCCGGTACCGAGGTCACGGTGGGCATCCTGGGGGATAATCCCCCCCGGGCCCTCCCGACCCTCGAGATCGTCTCCGAACGTCCCCTCTACGACTATGCAGCGAAGTACACCGCGGGTCAGAGCCACCATGTCATCCCCGCCCGCCTCTCCGAGGAGGGGCGTCGCGCCTGCACGTACGCGGCGCTCCGGGCCCACGTCGCCCTGGGCTGCCGCGACCTCTCGCGGGTGGACCTCATCATTGACGGCGGCGGTGTGCCCTGGGTGCTCGAGGTGAATGCCATCCCCGGGCTGACCGAGCTGTCCCTGCTCCCCGATGCCGCCCGCGCCGCCGGTATCTCGTTCCCCGAGATGTGCCAGGGGCTGGTCGACGCTGCCGTCGCGCGTTCCGGGAGGCTCCCCGGGTGATCGAGACACCCCAACGCGACGCCGGCAGCCCGGACCTGGAGACCAGGCATCGCGTTCGGGTGCGCGCCGTGGCCACCGCGATCGCGGATCAGCCCTCGACGTCTCGCCGCTTCGAGGTGTCCGAGGAGATGGAGCTTCGCGGGTCCATCCGGCGCCGTCACGGCTTGCCCCAGCTCCCCAAGCCTGCGTCGGAGCGGGCGGACCATCGCCCGCTGCTCGCGGGCCTGGCGCTGCTCGTCGAGCTGGCGGTGCTCGCCGGGGCGCTCTGGGCTCCGATCTTCAAGGTGACCTCGGTCAGGGTGACCGGCACGCGGCTGCTCGACAGCGCCCAGGTCGTCAGGGCCGCCGACGTGTCGCAGAGCATCTTCATCCTGAATGGGGACGCCGTCGCCGCCCGCGTCCGATCGCTGCCGTGGGTGGAGTCGGTGAAGGTGACCACAGCCCTCCCGGCCAGCGTCCGGATCGCCGTCACCGAGTGGACCCCCATGGCGCGGGTGATCCGTGGTGGCGCCGAGTACGTGCTGGCCGCACAGGGTGCGAGCCTGCGGCTGACCGCCTCACAGGCGTCCAGCCTCGGCGATGTCCCTCTCCTCCTCGACCTCCGTCCCGCCTGGCTGCAGACCACGGTGTCCCCCCAGCTGATCAGCGTGCTGGGGTCCGCCGCCGCGCGCTTCCCGACGGTCTTCGGCGTGCACGTGGTGGCGTACGAGTGGGACGGGACCGGGACGTTCTCGCTCTGGACCAGCGCCGGGTGGGAGGCGGTCCTCGGCGACATCACCACCCCGGGGGCGATCAGCGTCATCCCCGGCCAGCTCGCCGCTCTCAGCGTGCTGCGCAGCGCCCTCGACTTCGCCCACCCCACCTTCGGTTACATCGATCTGGAGGACGTCGGCGCACCGGCGGTCGGAGGCACCCCGGGGTTGCCGTCCCAGGTGAGCGCCGCTCTCCTTTCGACGTTTGCCCACTGAGCCACCCTGCCTCCCCTCTTTCCGTTCAAACGCGCCAAAGGTGTTGTTAGCCTAGGCTAGCGCCCGCGCGGACCAGCCGATACCATTACTGGGTATGAGGGTTCGGCCACCATTGGCCGTCGATCATTTGGGGGAATGACCGTGGGATTCATGGACAAGATGCGATCTGTCGTGGGCGGGGTGTCCCCGGAGCTCCTGGCCAACGGGACGCTCGCGCGCGGCGAGGTCGTCTCCGTGCAGATGACCGGCATGAGCGTGTCGCACGGCGACCAGGTCGCCACGCAGAAGCAGGTGTGCAACGTCACCCTCAACGTCATCATGGACAACACCCCGCCGTTTCCGGCGACAGTGAAGCAGGGCATCCCGGTCCTGCTGCTGCCCCAGCTGTCGAGCGGCAGCGCGGTGGTCGCGGTGCGGGTCAATCCCGCCAACCACCAGGAGGTCGCGATCGACTTCGACAGCGCGCCGCCGACCGTTACGCTGGCGGCGGGCGGGCCCAACACCGGCAGCGCGGCGGAGCTGCTGGCCACCGGGACCGCCGCGCGGGCGATCATCATCCAGAGCCAGCCGCTCGGCGTGAGGAATCAGGCCGGTGTGGACATGTACGCGCTGATGGTGACCATCCTCTGCGACGGGTTCGCCCCCTATCAGACCCAGATGGGCAACCCCGTACCGCCGAGTGGCTTGCCGCTACTCTACCCGGGGTCCAACCTGCCCGCCAAGGTCCGGCCCGGCCAGCAGGGCCAGGTGATCATCGACTGGGAGGCGGCTGTCGCTCAGGCCACCGGGGGAGTCCCCAGCTGACCTTCCGCGTCTGAACGCTCCGCGGCCACCCGGATTCCCCGTGGGGGCGAGATCAGCCCGGGCGCTCCCATGGTCGCGCCGCGAGCAGCGCCGACAGGATCGCGCTGGTCGCCGGCGAGCGGTTCATGGTGATGAAGTGGATGCCCGGTGCACCCGCGCCGAGCAGCTCGGCGCACTGCAGGGTGGACCAGGCCACCCCGAGCTCCAGCACCGCCTGGGGATCGTCGCGCCGGCGCTCGAGCGCGGCGGCCAGCTGCTCTGGGATCCTCACCCGGATCCGGGCGATGAACCCGTGCAGCTGACTCACGCTGGTGACCGGCATGATCCCCGGGATGATCGGCACCGTGATCCCGGCGCCGCGGGCGGCGGCGACGAAGTCGAAGTACGCGCGGTTGTCGAAGAACAGCTGGGTGATCAGGTAGGAGGCTCCCCGCTCCACCTTCTCGCGGGTCCAGCGGAGCTCGTCGGCGAGGGATGCGGACTCCGGGTGGGTCTCGGGATAGCAGGCGGCACCGATAGAGAGGTCGTAGGACTCCGCGATGAGCGCCGCCAGGTCCGACCCGTGAGCGAGACCGTCGGGCGCGGGCACGAAGCTCTCCTCCCCGCGCGGAGGGTCGCCGCGCAGGGCGAGCACGTTCTCGATGCCGGTGTCGACGATGCGGCGGAGCAGCTCGTGGAGCTCTTCCCGGCTGCTCCCCACGCAGGTGAGGTGGGCCACAGGGGTGATGTCCAGCTCACGGCGGATGCGCTCGACCAGCTCCACGGTCCGGGCCCGGGTGCTGCCACCGGCCCCGTAGGTCACCGACACGAATCCCGGCTCCAGTTCGCGGAGCGCGGCGATGGTGGCGAAGAGCGCGGCCACCCCGGCGGCATCCTTGGGCGGAAAGAACTCGAAGCTGAAGTTGGGCCGGCGCGATTCGAGGAGGTCGGCGACGCGCATGGTCCCGCCATGGTGCCAGAGGCGCGTCAGGCTGTGGGGAGTGGGCGGCTCTCCGTCTCGTCGATCTCGACCTGACTACCGCGCGCTCAGGCGGGGCTGGTCACCGGCAGGCCGTACCACCGGGCCGCCTCGGCCAGGTGCTCGTCGTAGGTCACGAAAGCCGAGAGCCGGGCGCCCAGGGAACGCGCGGTGGCGAGGTGGAGGGAGTCCAGCGAGGGCAGCTCAGGGGGGCGCAGGACGCCCGCCTCGTCAGCGAGCGCCACATCGGCGGGGATGAGGGTGATGCCGTCGAGCAGGGCGTGCACCAGCGCCATGCGGGGTGGGGAGAGGCCGGCGCGCGTCGCCGCCCGCAGCGCTTCGGTGCGCAGCAGCAGGGCCGACACCCGGCGGGGGCGGGGGGCCAGGAAGCGCTGGAGCGCGAGGGCCCCCGGGTCGGGGACGAACAGCCGGACGAACGCCGAGCTGTCGAGGTAGACGAGGTCAGACTTCCCCGGCACGGAGCTCCATCAGCGCATCGAAGGGCGAGCGCTCACCGGGTGCCAGACGCGCCGGAGGGCTCTCATAGAGCATCTGGATGAGGTCGCGCCGCGCCGGGAGGAGCCGTCCCTCCTCGACCATCCCGTCCCACCATCCCTCGTCGTCCCGGAGAGGGACGATCCGAGCCACCCGCCGACCACGGTCGGTGATGGTGATCACCTCACCGGCGGCCGCCCGGCGCACCACCGCGCTTGCGTGGGACTTCAGCTCCCGGATGCCGACCTCGTCGTGAGCGCCCGATTCCGCCATAGAGACCACAAGATACCACCAAAGGAGACCACAGGAGACCACGCCAAACAGCCCCCCTGTCATCGCATACCGGGAAGTGAAGCGTCTCCTCTGGTACCGTCGCATCGTGCGCGCCGTCTACGCCGCTCGCTTTGGGGGGGACGACCCCCTTTCCAACCTGGCGATCGGCGACCGGCCGGACCCCCGGCCGCCCGCCGGCTGGGCGGTGGTGCGGGTCAGCGCCGCCTCTCTCAACCATCACGACCTCTGGACCCTGCGCGGCGTGTCGTCTCAGCCCCTGAACGCGCCCCAGATCCTCGGCTGCGATGCCGCCGGTCGGGTGGAGGAGCTCGGCGAGGGCACCGGCGGGGCGCCCGCCATCGGGACCCGGGTGGTGGTCCACAGCGTCGTCGGCTGCGGCGCCTGCCCCGCCTGCCTGGCCGCGGAGCCCGGGGTCTGCCACCGCCTCAGCCTGCTGGGCGAGCCACCCCACGGCGGCGCCCTCGCCGAGCTGGTCGCCGTCCCCGCCGCCAACCTCGTCCCGCTGCCCGCCATGGTCGGCGATGAGGCCGCCGCCTGCCTTCCCACCGCGTACCTGACCGCCTACCGGATGCTCTTCACCCGGGCCGGGCTCGGGCCCGGGACCTCCGTCCTCGTGCAGGGGGCGGGCGGAGGCGTGGCGACCGCCGCCATCCTCCTCTGCGTCCAGGCGGGGATCGAGGTCCACGCCACCTCCCGCGACGCCGCCAAGCGGCGGGCCGCCGAGGAGCTGGGGGCGGCCAGCACCTTCGACCCCGGAGATCTCGAGGCGGCGCGAGGGCTGACCGAGCGCACCGGTGGTGGTGTCGACGCCGTCCTCGAGACGGTGGGGGAGGCGACCTGGAGCCTCAGCCTGCGATCCGTCCGCCCCGGTGGGACCGTGGTCGTCGCGGGCGCCACCAGCGGACCCAACCCCCGGGCTCAGCTGAACCGCATCTTCTGGCGCCAGCTCACCATCGCCGGGACCAGCATGGGGACACTGGCGGAGCTGGAGCGGCTGGTCGCCCTCTGTGCCTCCGGGGCGCTTCGCCCGCTGGTCGACAGGGTGGTGCCGCTGGACGACGCCCGCTCCGCCTTTGCGGCCCTCGCCGCCGGGCAGCAGCGAGGCAAACTGGTCGTCCGGATCGCTCCCTGAGCCGTCGCCAGTCCTCTCGGTCGTGCGGGTTCGTCGCTTGCACGGGTGCGCGGCCGGTGCTAGGGTGAATCGGCTACAGCGGCCCGAAAGGGGACCGCGAGCGGCGAGGCCTCGCCGGCAAGGTGCAGAGGCGAGGCCTTGTTCTTGCCCGGGGCCCTGACCCACGTGGCGCGGCCGGGCAGCGCCCTCTCGGCGGCGCGGCAGACGGTGCCATCGGGGGCGTCCCAGAACCCCTGTTTAGCGGTCGCGTCGCGCCTGCGGATGGTACGATTCAGGGCGGCAAGGCACCACCTCGACGGTCAACATCTTGTGCCGGACCGTCCTCGCAAACCCGACATCTTGCGGTTTTGCGGTGGAAAAGCCTTCCGCTGCCGTATTGCCGCGGCTATACTGCAATGTCAATGTGAGCCGTCCCCGCCACGTCTTTGCACTTGATCTAGGAACGACCAAGGTCTGCTGTGCCGTCGCCGACCTCGAGTCGGCGGGGCTGCGGGTCCTCGGTGTGGGCGAGGCCATCTCCCGGGGTATCCGGAAGGGCGCCGTCATCGAGATCGACCGCGCCGCCGAGGCGGTGGCCGAGGCGGTCGACCTTGCCGAGCAGATGGCCGGGCTCGCCATCGACTCCGCGGTGGTCGGACTGGCCGGCGGCCACATCACCTCGCAGAACAGCCGGGGGGTGGTGGCGGTGGCGGCGGGCCGGCGCGAGGTCGGCGTCCAGGACGTCGGCCGGGCTATCGACGCCGCGCGGGCGGTCTCTGTTCCGAGTGACCGGCGCATCCTCCACGTTCTGCCTCAGCAGTTCACCATCGACGGCCAGGACGGCGTCCGCGACGCCATCGGGATGTCCGGGAGCCGTCTGGAGGTCGACGCCCACATCGTCACCGGGGCCACCACGGCGATCCAGAACGTCGTCAAGGTGGTGCACAAGGCGGGGCTGGACGTCGACGATCTCGTGCTCCAGGTGCTCGCCTCCGCGGAGGCTGTGGTCACCGAGGACGAGCTGGAACGGGGCGTCGTGGTCGTGGACATCGGAGGCGGGACGACCGACGTTGCCGTCTTTGCCCGGGGCAGCATCATCCACACCGCGGTCCTGCCCATCGGCGGCAACCACGTCACCGGCGACCTCGCCGTGGGGCTGCGCTGCGACCTTGACACCGCCGAGGTCGTGAAGCGGAGCTTCGGCCACTGTCTCCAGCTCACCCTGCCCTCCGAGGCCCAGGTGACCCTCACCCCGATGGGGTACGACGAGCCGGTCAACGTCCCCCAGCGCTATCTGGCCGAGATCATCGGCCCGCGGGCCAGGGAGATGGCTCAATTGATCGCCGCCCAGATCGAGGTGGCGGGCCCTCCGTCGCTCTTCTCCGGCGGGATCGTGCTCACCGGCGGCGGGGCGCTGCTGCGCGGCTTCGGCGAGATGGTGCAGAGCGTCACCGACCTCCCCGCCCGGGTGGCCGCGCCCTCCGGGGTGAGCGGGATGAACGACGAGATTCAGGGACCCGACCACGCGACCGTGGTCGGACTGCTCCGATGGGCGGCCCGTTCGGGGGGCCGGCCGGCGGCACGGCGTTTGAGCGGCGGCAACGGCCACGTCAACCTCCGCGGTCGTGTCCAGACACCATCCCAGACCCAGCGCGGAGACCCGGCGGGCGCACGTCTCGGGCGCTGGTTTCGAGAGCTCTTCTGAACGGCAGGACCACTACGGCGGGATCAGAACGATGAATGAGAGAGAGCGCGAGCTGCGCCGGATGACCCAGGAGTTCCTGGCACGATCGGGTAGCGGCGAGGCGCGGAAGCGCGAGGAGAGTGCGATGGCAGACCTTGACCGGACCACCGAGGGCAACGCGCGCATCCGGGTCGTGGGGGTGGGAGGCGGCGGCACCAACGCGGTCAACCGGATGATGCGCGGCAACCTGAAGGGCGTCGAGTTCATCGCCCTGAACACCGACCACCAGGCGCTGATGCAGTCGACCGCCGCGCACAAGATCCGTATCGGATCCAAGGTCACCCGTGGCCTGGGTGCGGGCGGCGACCCCCAGAAGGGTCACGACGCGGCCGAGGAGTCGCGCGACGAGCTGACCAAGGCGCTCGCCGACTCGGACATGGTGTTCATCACCGCTGGGATGGGCGGTGGCACCGGCACCGGGGCCGCCCCGATCGTCGCCGAGATTGCCCGCGAGAGCGGCGCGCTCACCATCGGCGTGGTCACCAAGCCCTTCCGTTTCGAGGGCTTGCGCCGCCAGCGCATCGCCGAGGAGGGGATCGCCTTCCTGCAGGACCGCGTCGACACCCTCATCACCATCCCCAACGAGCGGCTCATGCAGGTCGTCGACAAGAAGACGACCATCACCGAGGCCTTCAAGGTCGCCGATGACGTGCTCCGTCAGGGCGTGCAGGGGATCAGCGACCTGATCGTCTACCCCGGGCTGATCAACCTCGACTTCGCCGACGTCAAGGCGGTCATGTCGGGGCAGGGCGCCGCCCTGATGGGTATCGGCTTCGGCACCGGGGACACCCGGGCCGCCGACGCCGCCCGCGATGCGGTGGCGAGTCCGCTGCTGGAGACGACCATCGCGGGGGCCAAGGGGATCCTGCTCAACGTCACCGGTGGCAAGGACCTCACCCTCTACGAGGTCAACGAGGCGGCCCAGCTGGTCAGCGAGTCTGCGGACAAGGACGCGCAGGTCATCTTCGGCTGCGTCATCGACGAGACCATCAAGGACGAGGTCAAGATCACCGTCATCGCCACCGGCTTCACCGGGCACATCGACGTGCTGGGCACGCTGGCCTACGAGCCCCAGGCGCGCCCGGTCGCGCAGGAGCGGTCGAGCTTCGCCCTGCCTCAGCGGTATGCCCTGCCGGGCAACGCCGATGACCTGGACATACCAGCATTCCTGAGGGATCGTCGGTAGTGGTGGCGCTCATTTCCGTCCATCTCTGCGTCAGCTCTGCTGCTCGGTCGGTCACGCACTTCAGCGCGCTCCCTCCCTGCGCTGCTCACTTCCTTGATCTGAACGGCCTGAGCGCCGCCACTTTGCGGAGGGGCCACGGACAGTAGCGGCCAGATTCGGCAGGAACCTCTGGCGTGAGGTGCCCCTTCTGCACATCGGTCGACTCCAAGGTCGTCGACTCGCGCGACACCGAGACCGGGATCCGGCGCCGCCGTGAGTGCCTCTCCTGCGGCAAGCGCTTCACCACCTACGAGCGCTTCGAGGCGACCCCTCTCTGGGTGCTCAAGAAGGACGGCCGGCGCGAGGAGTTCAGCCATCAGAAGCTCCTCGGCGGGCTGCTGATCGCGAGCAAGAAGCGCGACATCGCCCCCGAGCGGCTGGGGGCGCTGGTGGAGGAGGTCGAGAACCAGCTGCGCGGCGAGCACCTCGCCGAGGTCCCCTCCCGGGTGGTGGGCGAGATGGTCATGGAGCGCCTGCGCGAGATCGACGAGATCGCTTACGTGCGCTTCGCGTCGGTCTACCGCTCCTTCAAGGACGTTGCCGAGATGCGAGCGGAGATCGAGGACTTTCTCGCCCATCCGCCCCCGACCCGGCGGCTGCCGGTCCGCAGGCCGCGCTCGGGCGCGGACGACGGAGCGGAGCTGGCTCTCGACCTGGGCAAGTGACCACCCGATGCCCGGCGGCCCAGGCGTCGCCTACGATCCCGGGTTGATGGTCTCCCTGCCTGCGCCGCTCCTCGCCGCCCTGGCCGACCGAGACGAGGTGCTGGTGACCTCGCGCGCCGGGGCCGGGATGGGCACCGTGCGCATGAGCTTCGCGACCGCTGCGCCGGGGGTCGTCTACCTCCTGACCAGCGCCTTCTCCCGCAAGGCGCTGCGCTGGGACCGGGATCCGTGGGTCCGCCTCACCGTCCCGGGCTCCCGGGTCGTCGCCGAGGCGGCCGTCCACCGGGTGGCGGCGGACGACCTCGACCCCGCTGCGGAGGCGGCGGTCCTCGCCCGGTTCCCCGATGCGGGTGCCGCCACCCCGGAGGCGCTGCGCGAGCTTCTCGAGACCGGCACCCATCTGCTCTTCCGGGTCGAGGGGGAGGCACCCGTTAGTGCCACCGGAGGAATTCGACCGCCCGAGCGGTGACGGCAAGGGTGGTACGGCCTCGCGGAGCGGAGAGCCGAATGTGCTACACTGTGCACACAATGAGTAACAAAGTAGGCGTACGGGAGCTCCGTCAACAGGCGAGCGCGGTCCTTCGGCGAGTGGTCGCGGGCGAGGCGATCGAGGTCACCGATCACGGGCACCCGATCGCGAGGATCGTGCCGCTTCGCCCGGGAGTCCTGGACCAGCTAGTCCTCGAGGGCCGAGCCACCGAGCAGAGCGGCGATCTTCTCGACCTGCTGGAGACGCTCAACCTGCCTGCGGCGCCTCGTGGCGCGATCCTCCCCTCCGAAGCTCTGGAGGAGCTGCGCGCCGATGAGCGGTAGGGTCGCGTATCTGGACACGTCGGCTTTCCTCAAACTCCTGGTGGCGGAGCGCGAGTCGCGGGAGCTCAGGAGCGCCCTGGCCCGGTGGCCCGAGCGGGCATCGGCGACGTTGCTCCGAACCGAGGCGGTCAGGGCTCTGCGGAGATCCGGGAACGCGCACCTGGTTGGAGCTGCACGGCAGCTCTCCTCCGCCATCCGGTTGGTGCGGATCGACGAGCCCCTGCTCGACAGAGCCGGCGACCTCGAGCCCCCGGAGCTCCGCTCGCTCGACGCCATCCACCTCGCAGCGGCACTCGCGCTCGGCCCTGATCTCGGCGTCCTGCTCACCTACGACGAGCGGCTTCGTGAGGCCGCCTCGGCGCAGGGTCTCCCGGTGGCCGCACCGGGCTTTCCTGTCTGAGAGGGACAGGGTGCCTCTGGGCGGCTTGACGGAGGATGGCGCCATCCGCATCCCGGGCGAGATCGCCGAGCGGCTCACCACCGTCCGTCTCCGGATCGCCGAGGCCGCGGAGCGCGCCGGTCGCGACCCCGCCATCGTCCGGCTGATCGCGGTCACCAAGACGGTGCCCCCCGAGCGCATCGCGGAGGCGGTCGCGGCGGGGGTCACCGAGATCGGCGAGAACCGAGTCCAGGAGGCCCGGCTGAAGCATGCCAGTGTGCCCCCCGGCCTCCGCTGGCACCTGATCGGTCACCTCCAGAGCAACAAGGCCGCGCTCGCCGCCCAGCTCTTCGACACGGTGCACTCCCTCGACTCCGAGAGGCTCGCGGTTGCGTTGGGCGGCCACCGCGACCCCGCCCGAGACCCGATCTCCGCCCTCGTCGAAGTGGACTTCACCGGCCTCGCGGCGAGGAGCGGGATCACCCCCGAGGGTGCTGCGACGCTCCTGCAGGCGGTCGCGGGACAGCCCGGCCTGAGCGCGGCCGGCCTCATGACCATCGCCCCCTTCGGCGACCCCCTCGCTGCCCGTGCGTGCTTCCGCCGGCTCCGCGAGCTGCGCGACCGCTTGGAGGTGGAGCTCGACCGTGCCCTGCCCGAGCTGTCGATGGGCATGAGCGACGACTTCGAGGTGGCGATCGCCGAGGGGGCGACCATGGTCCGTCTCGGCCGGGTGCTCTTCGGGGAACGGGTGCCGATGGGGGTCGACCAGCCCGGCTGATCGTTATCCTTGGCCGTCAATGGCCGATTCCCCCCGTTTCGCCGCCGTCGACGGCCGCGCCGACCTCGCCGAGGGCGAGCGGACCGTCCTCGACCTCTGGAAGCGCACCGACGTATTCGGGCGCAGCCTCGAGCTGCGCAAGGACGGGCAGCCCTACGTCTTCTACGAGGGCCCGCCCACCGCCAATGGCAAGCCCGGCATCCACCACGCCCTCACCCGCTCCTTCAAGGATCTCTTCCCCCGCTACATGTCGATGCGCGGGTACGCGGTCGCCCGCAAGGGGGGCTGGGACACCCACGGGCTCCCGGTGGAGCTGGAGGTGGAGAAGTCCCTGAAGATCAGCGGCAAGCGGCAGATCGAGGAGTTCGGCGTCGCCCGGTTCAATGAGCTCTGCCGCCAGTCGGTGGAGAGGTACATCGACGAGTGGGAGGCGATGACCGATCGACTCGGCTTCTGGCTCGACATGGAGCACCCCTACCGCACCTACGACGGGACCTACATCGAGTCGGTGTGGTGGAGCCTCAAGCAGCTCTGGGATCGCGATCTCCTCTACCAGGGCTACAAGGTCGCCCCCTACTGCCCCCGGTGCCAGACCTCGCTCTCCTCCCACGAGCTCTCCCAGGGATACCAGGACGATGTCGCGGACCCCTCCGTGTTCGCGAAGTTCCGCCTCACCGGCTCCGAGGACGTATCCCTGCTCGCCTGGACCACCACCCCCTG
>Ga0181535_10004241_pt1 | contig 16097 bp, 12 predicted proteins | sample PEATcosm2014_Bin_44_FD_119774 | JGI IMG/M metagenome (GOLD analysis project Ga0181535, IMG submission 119774) | Peatland microbial communities from MTU Mesocosm Facility, Houghton, MI, USA - PEATcosm2014_Bin17_30_metaG | ecosystem: Environmental > Terrestrial > Soil > Wetlands > Peat | place... | reverse complement strand
GACGTGGCCATCACCTTCCGCACATCTCAATCGGACGCCGCTGAAACCGCCGCGGAAATCTCCGCCCTCGGCCGCAACGCCCTCGCCGTACCCTGCGATGTGCGCTCCGAAACCTCCGTCCGCGGCGCCATCGCTCAGGTCATGGCCGGATTCGGCCGCCTCGATGTCCTCGTCAATAACGCCGCTGTCTTCGGTTCAGCCGCACTCGAGAGCCTGACTCTCGACCAGTGGGACGCCGCATTTGAAACCAACACGCGCGGCCCGTTTCTTGTTGCGCGCGAAGCCCTGCCTCATCTCCGCGCCGCCCGCGGCCGCATCGTCAACATGGGTTCGCTCGGAGGTCTCCACGCCTGGGCCGGCCACGCGCACTACTGCGCCTCAAAGGCCGCTCTGCACATGCTCACCCAGGCCATGGCCAAGGCCTTCGCGCCCGATGTCAGTGTGAATTGCGTCGCTCCCGGCTGGATCGAAGTCGACGGACCCGCACATCCCGGCGTTGCCCCATCCTTTTCGGCGTCCTTAGCCGAAAGGGTGGGAACACGCGAGACCGTTGCGCCGCCGTCTCCTCAGTCCGCTCTCGGCAAAGCAGAATTGCAAGCCGCTCGATTCGCCGCCAAAACCCCCATGGGCCGCAACGGCGATGCGAACGACGTCGCTCAAGCCGTGCTGTTTTTTTCGACCGGCCCTCACTTCATCACTGGCCAAACACTTGTCGTCGATGGCGGCCTCGGCCTCAACTGACAATCAGTCATCCTGAGCCAGGGTCGTCCGCCGCGTCGGAAGATTGAAGTCGAAATCCTGCCGTGAGTGGAGATCGCGAAAGCGATCGGAGTCGAACCCGAACCTGCACCCGCTTTTTTGTTCTTGCCTTCTAGTCCCTATTCCCTGATCCCTGTTCCCTGCTTTTTCCCCGCATCCTCTTCCAGAACCCGCCCTTTTCCTTCTCCCCGCCACTCATCTGCTGAGCAAACTTCAGCGGCACGTTCTCCCATAAGCCTTCGGCCTTGGGCTGCTCAGGCCATGCCGCACCTTCCACCGCAATCCGTGGATTCGTCTCGCATAACCGAATCGCCGTTTCCTCACCACACTTCGTTGCGATGAACTCGTATCCGTGTTTTAAGTGCGGCGGCCGCCACACGGGATGATGCGCATCCGTCGCCAGAAAATGTATCCAGTTTCGCTCCAGCAACTCGTTGGCAAACGCCTCCGGCTCCTTCCCGAATCGCCCGTACAGCGAACCGCTCGTCACCTGCACCAGGCATCCCATCCGCATCCATTCGCCCAGCAGGTGCGGTTGCCGCAGCACCGCCGGATACCGCTCCGGATGCGTCACGATCAGCGTGTATCCCGCCGCTTGCAGCCGGCGCAGCGCATCGTTAATCCCGTCCGCAATTTCGCCCCACGAAAACTCCACCAGCAGGTACCCCTTCCCGCCGATCGAGTATCGCAGCGGGTTCGCCACCGCATCGCTCACGTTGTCTGCCGTCATGTGGAAGTCGCAACCCAGGCTTAGCTCCACCACGCCCTGCAGCCGTTCTTTCAGCTCGGCGAACCGCTCCTCAATTCGCGGATGATCGAAGGAGTGTTCCCCGCTCGCGTGCGGCGTGCACACAATATGCGTCACGCCCTCGTCGGCGGCCATTCGCGCCATGTCCAGCGACGCCTGAAGGTCCGGCGCGCCGTCATCGACTCCATAAATAAGGTGGTGATGTATATCGATCATGACTCGAGCTTCCGGCTTCTAGCCCCCTCGAACAAATGCGAAACTTGTTTGCTCACCCGCGAGGAAGCTAGAGGCTAGGAACTAGAGGCTAATGGCTGCCTTTCAAGCATCGATGCGAAAATCCCCCATCCATCCGCCGACCCCAGCAGGGCCTCGCTCGAACGGTCCGGGTGCGGCATCATGCCCAGTACATTCCGTCCTTCGTTCAGGATTCCCGCAATATTACTGAGCGACCCGTTGGGATTCGCCTCTTGCGTAATCTCGCCCGCCGGCGTCGCATAGCGAAACGCAATCCGGTCCTCGTTCTCCAGCCTCTTCAGCTCATCCGGCTCGCAGAAGTAATTCCCTTCCATATGCCCGATCGGAATTTTGAGCACCGCGCTCTTTTTCAATTGATTTGTAAAAGGGCTGTCCGTCGTTTCCACCCTCAGGTGCACCGGCTTGCAAATGTACTTCAGCCCAGCGTTGCGCATCAGCGCGCCCGGCAGCAATCCGCTCTCGGTCAGAATCTGGAATCCGTTGCAGATTCCCAGCACCAGCCCGCCGCCCGCTGCAAATCGCTTCACCGACTGCATGACCGGCGAAAATCGCGCAATCGCTCCCGTTCTCAGGTAGTCGCCGTAGGCAAATCCACCCGGAACCAGCACCGCATCCACGCCCTGCAAATCTTCGCTGTCATGCCAGAGGAAGACCACCGGCTGCCGCGCCACTTCGGCAATCACGTTGTAGGTATCGTGATCGCAATTCGACCCCGGAAACACCACCACGCCGAATTTCATGAATTCAGGGTATCAGCCCCACGCGCTTCTCCAGCGCCACATACCGCGGATCGCTGCGGATTCCGTCGAAGAATGGATCGTATTTGATATAGAGAATCTGTCCCTCGTGCGCCTCAGCGCACTCGTTGAGCTCGGCGATGGCGTCGTCAGTATCGTGCAGAAACGCATACACAATGGCCAGTTGGTAGTGCGGCGTCTGCTGCGCCTGCATCAATTTGATCTCGGCGAGGGCGCGGGGCCTGTCTTTGCGGCAAACCGCATCGAAAGCCAGCATGGTCTGGCTCATCGGCAGCTTGGGATACGCCTTCACGAACGACCCGGCATTCTTCACGACCGTTGCGCAATCGCCGCGCGCCATTGCCCCCACCAGGGCCCATCCCGGCCCGCCAAAGAACTGGGGATTGATTTGCTCGATGCGCTCGATGGACTTTTGCTGGCCGGCTTCGTCGCGCTCAAAATAGTAGGCCACGAATTCGTCAAATGGCGGCACAACCGAGAGCGGATCCTGCTCCGCCGCGAGGCGGAACTGCTCGTGCGCCTCGGCAAAACGGCCGCGTGTCGCCAGCGACCAGCCATACCGCGCGCGAACCTCTGCGCCCCCGCCCAGGTCGATGCCGTGGCGGAAATCCTTTTCCGCCTCCGCCCAGTTCCAGTCATAGTTGTAGGTCGCGTCCGCCAGCAGTTCGTAGGCTTCGGGCAGATCGGGATCGAGTGCGATGGCCTTCTCGGCTGCCGCGCGAACCTTTGGGAAACCCTCTTTCGCGGTGATCGTCGTCATCGATATGGTGCCGATCTCTGAGCTGCCGATCCCCACATAAGCGCGCGCGAAGTTTGGATCCTTCTGGAGTGCGGCTTCGAAGAGGCTGATGGATTTAGCAAGCGCGTCGGCCGTGCGCAGGTGATTCTGATATTCACCCTGCAAGTAAAGATCGAGCGCTTCGTTGTTCGTCGTCGGCGGTCGAATCGCAGGCGGCGATCCTCCTCCGATATGGCGAATGGCATCGGTGATTGAGGTCGCAACTTCATCCTGCATCGCCAGCATGTCGTTCGATTGTGTTTCGTAGGAGTGCGACCAAAGATGATACCCGTCAGTCGCCCGGTTCAGTTGCGCGGTCACTCGCATCTGGTCGCCGGATCGCGTAAAGCTGCCTTCAAGTACCGCGTCCACGTTCAGTTGCCGGCCGATCTCCCGCACATCTTCGCCTTTGCCCTTGAAGGCGAACGCCGAAGTGCGCGCGACAACGCGCAGATCGCGCCATTGCGCCAGGTCGTTGGTCAGCTCCTCCGTGATTCCATCGGCAATGTATTCGTCCTGATGGTTGGGCGAGTAATCCTCGAACGGCAGCACCACGATCGCGTGGATCGGCTGCCTCGACATCGAAATCGCCGCATGCTGTCTCCACAGCATGATTCCTGCAACTCCGGCGGCGGCAATGCAGGGCACCGCGATCGCCCCTATAAGCCAGTTCCGCCGCGCACCACGCGCACTGGGCGGTACCAGTTGAGGAGCCAGAACCGGCTCTGGAAACGCAGTTGGTTCGCGAAGCTTTGCGGCATCGCGGAACGTGAAGCTGGCCACATAACTGCGCGGCGGAAATTCGATGACGATCGTGTCGTGGCGTCCGTCTTCCGCGTAGTAGTCCCTGAGCCGCTGGCGCAGCCTGCTGAACTCCGTCCGTACCACGGATTCAATCCGTGGATCGAACGAGGGCGGGCGTTGAAAAACGTCCAGCCCAATCGCATATTCATTGATTTTGTCGGCGTCGCCCTTGAGCGTGCGTTCCACCAGGTAACGCAGCAACTGTCCGCGGCGGCTGGAGGCAGAAAAGTGCTCTCCGGCCACCAACCGACCCAGGTAGGCGCGAATTTCCTTTGCGCGGGAGTCGGAAGCGTGGGAGGAAGCATGGCTTTCGATGTTGCCCGGCATCGTTGCCCTCTTCCGCGAATATGCGATGATCTTATCACGCGCGGAAGTACCTCACTGGGCCGTCAAGCCGTTGATTTGGAGGGCGTAAACATCCTCTCGCTGCATCATCAAAGCGAGGTTTGCAAAATCGAAAAGCTAAGCAACGAAGCCCTTGGTAGAAACCAGTGACGCCCTTGCCGAATTTCAGCAGACCATCCCCACCGCTTGCTGCCTTGGCTCGAATGCCTCGTGGAAACCGAATCTGGACATCGGGGGGAAGACGGAAGAGTCACGGCGGAAGCCTGAGCGGAAAAGTGAACCAGCTAGGTCCCCCCCATCGGCCACCGAGCCGATCAGCCTATCCGCCGTTGCAGTGAGATTTACCTATATGCTCTTCGAGCGGTAGTCTCAATACGCCTCTGTAACGTTACAAGCACGCCCATATCCTTTGTTTTCAAAGGAGTCCCGCGGCTTGAATTCTGGATGAGGGTGGTTCCTGTGCCAGGGAAAACCAAGAGCCCTGGGAGCAGAACCTTCCCTGAGGGCGCCGGAAGCCAGGGCTGATAGGGCGGATTCTAATCTGAAGCTTCGATGAAAGACTCGCGTCCAGTCGCCGTGTCGCCAGCCCGAAGCTCCCGCACTGCCCATCCGGCGATCAGGAGGCTGGGCGCCGCGGCCGCTTCAACTTCGCCCAGCGCGCCAAGCGTCGTATGGTAAACCCTCTGATCCGGCAACGCCGCGCGCGAAACCACGGCGCACGGGAGATCTGAAGGCAATCCCTCGGCCAGCCATTCCGCCGCCAGCAACGCCAGGTCCCGGCCCGGCATGTAGACCACCCGTGTGCCCGCTTCAACCGCAGGCAGCGCCTCGCGATTGTGCGATTGCGCATGGTGCCCCGTGGAAAGAATCACGTGCGACGCCCAATCCCGATCGGTCAGTGACCGGCCAATCGCCGCAGCCGCCGCAAATGCAGCCGACACGCCCGGCACAATCTCCGCCGGCACGCCGGCCTCAGCCAGCGCATCCAATTCCTCGCTGGCGCGGCCAAACAGCAGCGGATCGCCGCTCTTCAGGCGTACCACGCTGCGCCCGGCCTGCGCGTGCTCCGTCATTAGAGAATTGATCTCTTCCTGCGTAATGGTCTTCGCGCCGCAGCGCTTGCCTACGTTGGCCACATCGGCGCCTGTCTTCGCCAGCTCGAGAATCGCCTGCGGTACCAGATCGTCGTGCAAAATCACGTCCGCGCTCTCGATCAGCCGCACCGCCTTCAATGTCAGCAACTCCGGATCGCCCGGCCCGGCTCCGACCAGATAAACATTTCCTGCAACGGCTTGCGCTTCCCTGCCCGCTCGCGCCAACTGTTTCGTTTCGCAAAGCGCCGAGTCGCAAATCTGCCTTTGCGCCAGCTCATGCAGCAGCAACCTTCGCTCTTCGCTCCGCGGCTGGGTCGCCAGCACTTCGCGCCGCAGTTCGCCCAGTTTCGCCAGCCATGGCCCCAAATCCTGCGGCAGTTGTTCGTCAATCTCGCGCCTGAGCCGCTGCGCAACCGCCGGGCTTTCGCCGGCCGTCGAAATCGCAATCTGCAAATCGCCGCGGCTCACCACCGACCCGAAGAAAAAGTCGCAATTGGGAATGTCGTCCACGCTGTTCGTAGGAATCCCGCGCGCGACCGCCTCGCGATAAACGGCGGCATTCACCTCAGGCACATTGGTCGCGGCAATTGCGATAAAGTTGCCGTCCAGGTCTGACGGCTCAAACTCCCGCTGCACATACTCGATTCTTCCCTCAGCGGCCAGCGCACGAACCTCTTCCCTCGTCTCGGGCGCAACCACGCGCAGCCGCACGCCGGTCTTGAGCAGCGTCGCGATCTTTTCCAGAGCTACGGCCCCCGCTCCCACCAGCAGGCACCGCCGCCCTTCAAGCTTCAGGAATATGGGTAAAAGACTCATATCGTAGTTCGCGACTCCCGGTTCGTTGATGCTGCCTGGTCCCTGTTCCCTGTTCCCTGTTCCCTGTTCCCTGGTCCCTGGTCCCTTGTTCCCTGTTCCCTATTCCCTTGTTCCCTCGGTCCCTGCTTCTCTCACTCCGCCACGCCATGCGGCACGCGCGCTGTCGGCAGGTCGCGTTCCACCGCATCCAGAGTTTCTCCGGCCAAATGCGCGCGCAATTCTTCGTTCGTGTGCCGCGTGAACCATGCGCGCAGATCTTCTTGTCCGCTCCGCTCCGCCATGTACTGCCGCAGCAGCCGCTCAATCGCCTCCGGCACCAGTGGCGCCGGGCACCGGTAGCCAACTGGCCGCGAAATTCCTGCATGCTGGCCCACCGCTCCGCCCAGGCAGAAATAAAAAGCGTCGGTCAGTTTGCCCTCGTGCTTGATCTTCTTGCCCTCAAGTCCGATGTCCGCAATCCAGTGCTGGCCGCAACCGTTGGGGCAACCGGTCACGTGCAACTTCAACTGCTGATCGAACTGCGGCAGGCGCTCTTCCATCTCGTCAACCAGCCACCGCGTAAAGCCCTTGGTCTCTGTAATCGCCAACTTGCAAAACTCTGTTCCCGTACACGCCACCGCTCCGCGCCAGAACATCGAGCCTTCCACCTGCAATCCAATCTGGCCCAGCTCTTTCGCAAGCTCACTCGTCTTCGCTTTCGGTACGTCGATAATGACCAGATTCTGCGAGACCGTGAGCCGCAGCGCGCCGCTTCCGAACCGCTCCGCCAACTCCGCCGCTGCTTCCAATTGCTCGCCGCTCAGCCGTCCGCGCAGCACCGACGCACCCACATATGCCAGTCCCGGCTGCCGCTGCGGATGGATCCCTACGTGATCGCGAAGAATATCGTCAGGAACCTTCTCTTGCGCAGCAGGATCGAGCTTGAATCCAATCTTCGTGTGCAGTTCGTCCAGGAAGCGCTCCGCCGTCCAGCCTTCACGCATGAACAGGTACTTCATTCGTGCCCTGTCGCGGCTCTCGCGTAATACTTGTTGATCGCGGAAAATCTCCGTCACGCCACGCGCCACGCGAAGCGCCTGATCCGGCCGAACGAATGCGTCGAGCTTGACCGCCAGGTGCGGCTCGTTGGAAAGCCCTCCGCCAACGCGCATCGAGTAGCCCACCTCGCCCTCGCGCACCGCTGCCGTCAGCGCAATATCGTTGATCTCCGGATAGCTGCACCACGAGGGGCAGCCGGTTGCGCAAATCTTGAACTTGCGCGGCAAATTGTAAAAATCCGCGTTCGCCGTCAACTCATGGGCAATCGCGACCGCAATCGGCGAGGCATCGATCAGCTCGTCGGCGTCCACGCCGGCCAGCGGGCAGCCCGTCACGTTGCGCACTACGTCGCCGCACGCGCCCTTCGGCGAGAGCCCGATCGCGTCCAGCGCGTCCACCACCTCCGGGAGCGTCTCGATGGTCAGCCAATGAAGCTGAATGTTCTGGCGCACTGTAATGTCCGCCAGATTCCGCGCGTGCATGCGGGTGATTTCGCCAATCTTCCGTAGTTGACTCGCCGAAATGATCCCGTTGGGAATGCCGATCCGCATCATGAACCATTCGGTCGTCAGCCCTTCGCCGCCCTTGCCGCCGGTCGCGCCCACGCCGTCGCCCTGGGTGTAAACCCCCCACCATTTGAAATAGGTAGAAGCCCACTCCGGCGCCACGCTCGATCGCCCTGCCCGCGCAAACGCGCGGACCTCGTCAAATGCCTCCCACGGATTCTTCTCGCGCTTCAGCCGCTCCATCCGCTGGGCTTTGGTCTCTTTTGGCGCAGTCGCTTCGCTCATCTTCTCTCTTCTCTTTCGTCTAGCTCAAAATAAAACGCCCGCGAGAGCTTTCGACTCAATCGCGGGCATCGGGAAGCCGTGGACTTGTTTTGCAAACTTCAGACCCAGGTCACCCTTGCCGCGTGAGTTTCTTACACGAGCGACAACAGGCCATGGGTTCCATGACCAAAATACTAGACTTTTTGGGTCCGATTTGCAATCTTGAACCGAATCAAAGGAAGCAGCGGCAGGACTTACGCGCCAACCGTGGTCGCATTCAGTTCTTCAAGGATTTCGTATACAGCCGTCTCGGCTGCCCTGGAGCATTCCGCCGACAACTCCATCGAGATAGGCTGCTGAGGATCGATGGCGATTGCGTATAAGATCACTTCTCGCGTTCCGCCCTGCATATAGAACGCGTCCAGCAGGTCCTTCACTCCGATGTCGTGTGCGGTCAGCGTCGGCGGATAGTCCTTTGAAAAACGCGGCGTCGTCCGCGTCACGGTTCCGGGAGGGTTTCCGTCCGCGGCTGCGTCAATCAAGATGATTCGATCGGCGTTTTCAAGGGGCTCCAGCAGAATAAAGCCGCCCGTCCCGCCATCCAGGCACTCCACTCCCGCCGGCAGCGTCCGCTTTTCAAGCGCGCGCACCACATGAACGCCAACGCCCTCATCGCCCATGATGACGTTGCCCAGTCCCAGCACCAGCGTCTTATTTCTGCTTTTTAGCGTCTCCGCCACTCTCGACTCTGTCAAACTTCCACCCGCCAATGATCGAGCTTACTGTCCCGCGTCCCTCGATGTAGTCGTGATAAAAGGCAAGATACACGTGCACGATGATAAACACCACAAAGAACCACAGGAACGTGTGATGCCAAAAGCGCACGCCCGAGTCGCCGCCCATCAAAGGCACGACCCACGTGAACATCCGGGGCATCCAGGAATTGCTCATACTCGAGTAAAGAGCGAAGCCGGTAATCGTTTGGAAGACAAATGCCAGAAAGGTGAAGAAGTAAATCAAGCCGGCCAGCGAATTGTGTCCGGTTGAGATGGGCCCGTGCATCTTGGTTTCAAACACATCGGCTTTGATGACGTCGACAATCTCCTGCCGCTGCGAAGGTTTCAGTGGGAAAAAGGCGCGCCAGCTTGCGTACTTATTTCCCACAAATCCCCAGTAAAGCCTCGCCAGAAAGTTGAAGATGTAGACGTACGCGGCGGCAAAATGGATAAACCTCACCCATCCAAACCAATATTGCTGGTAAGCCTCGGATGCGTACGCAATGCGAACCGGACGGCCAATCATATAACCGGTCACGCACAGCAGCGTCAGCGCGATGGCGTTGATCCAGTGGTATGCGCGCACCGGCATTTCCCACACATACACGCGCTTGTATTCAACCGGCGCTCCGCCGTTTAGCTTGAAAACGTCTCGTACACCAGTGCTCTGTGTGCTCATCGGCCTACTCGAATGAAACCTGGTGAAGGTGCCGTCCCTGCGGATCGTACAGATGCACGGCGCAGGCCAGGCACGGGTCAAAGGAATGGATGGTGCGCAAAATCTCGACTGGCTCGTCGATCTTCGCCACCGGCGTCCCGATCAGCGCGGCCTCAAACGACGACCTCTGCTGCTTGCCGTCGCGCGGCGATCCGTTCCACGTCGTAGGCACAACCAGTTGATAGTTCTCAATCGCGCCATTATGAATCTTGATCCAGTGCGCCAGCGCGCCACGCGGAGCTTCCACCAGCCCCACGCCCTCGCAATCCGCCGGCCACGTCTTCGGATCCCATTTCTCGCCGTTATGCGTCGATACCTCGTTGATCTTCACGCGGTCCATCAACTGCCCAAAGAAATCTTTCAGCCAGATCATCGCCAGCGCCGCATCGATGCCGCGCGCCGCCGTCCGTCCCAAGGTCGAGAACAGCGCAGCCACAGGCACGTTCAGCTTGCCCAGCACCATCCCCACCGTTTCCTTCACGTCCGCGTGGCCGGCCGCGTACGACACCAGCAGCCTCGCCAACGGTCCCACTTCCATCGCGTTGTCCTTCCAGCGCGGTGTCTTCAGGAACGAGTACTTGTCGTAGCCCTCCAGGCTCTCGAACGGCGGCTTCGGCCCGCTGTAGGCAATATTCGTCTCGCCGTCCCACGGGTGGAGCCCTACGTTGTCGCCTCCGTCGTACTTGTACCAGGAGTGCGCAATGTACTCCTTGATCTCCTGCGAGTCGCGCGGATTCACCGGGTACACCGTGCTCAGATCGCGGTTGAGCACAGCTCCGCGCGCATACTTGAACGACTCCGGATGTCCGTAACCGCTCGTCGGAAACTCGCCGTACGCGAGATAGTTGTGCAGCCCGCCGCCATAACTGGCCCAGTCCTTGTAGAACGACGCCACCGCCAGCAAATCGGGAATGTACACTTCGTTGACGAACTCATCCGCCTGGCTGATCAGCCGCGACACAAGGTTCAGACGCTCCATGTTGATCGCAGCTACTTCATTCACGTTGATCGAGCACGGCACGCCGCCAACCAGATAATTCGGGTGCGGATTCTTGCCGCCGAACACGGCATGAATCTTCACGATTTCCTTCTGCCACTCCAGCGCATCCAGGTAGTGAGCCACGCCAATCAGGTTCACCTCGGGCGGCAGTTTGTACGCCGGATGTCCCCAATACCCGTTCGCGAAAATCCCCAGCCCGCTCGCCGCGAATGCCTTGATCTTGTCCTGCACCGCCGTGAAATAAGCTGTATTGTTCTTGTCCCACTTTGAAAACGACTGCGCCAGCTCCGACGCCTTCTTCGGATCGGCCTTCAGCGCATTCACAATGTCTACCCAATCCAGCGCATGCAGGTGATAGAAGTGGATCACGTGATCCTGCACATACTGCGTGGTCAGCATGATGTTCCGGATCAGCTCCGCCGTGGGCGGAACAGTGATCCCGAGGGCATCTTCCACCGACCGCACGCTGGCCAGCGCATGGACCGTCGTGCACACGCCGCACACGCGCTCCGTGATGGCCCAGGCATCGCGCGGATCGCGGCCCATCAGAATCTTTTCCAGGCCGCGAACCATCGTCCCGGCGCTGAACGCGTCGGTGATGACGCCGTTTTCCACCACCGCTTCAATCCGCAGGTGGCCCTCAATGCGAGTAACAGGATCGACAACAACACGAGTTGCCATAACTGTTTACGACTCCTTCTGATCTTCTGCGTGCACTTCCGCGATCACTTTGTGCTTGCGAATGTTGGTCACCACCGCGTGCGCCGCAACACCCGCCAGCGTGGCCACTCCAACTGCGGTGCCGATGGTGTCGGCCGTGCTTTCGATGCCGAATCCAGGGAACGACGCCAGATGTTGATAGAACGGGCCATTGTCCCAGAAGCCCGCTTCGCTGCAACCGATGCAACCGTGCCCTGACTGGATGGGATAGCTCGTGCCCTCGTTCCAGCGCACCACCGAGCAGGCGTTGTAAGTCACTGGGCCCTTGCAGCCCATCTTGTACAGGCAATATCCCTTGCGAGCGTTTTCGTCGTCCCATGCTTCGACGAACAGCCCGGCATCGTAGTTCGGCCTGCGATAGCAGGTGTCGTGTACACGCCGTCCGTAGAACTCCTTGGGCCGCCCCTGGCTGTCGAGCGCGGGAATCTGACCCAGCACCAGCAGGTGCGTCACCACGCCCATCATCACGTCGGCGATCGGCGGGCACCCCGGAACATTGATCACGGGCTTGTTCACCAGCTTGGAGATCGGCGTCGCGCCGGTCGGATTGGGCTTCGCCGCCTGCACGCATCCATTCGACGCGCAGCTTCCCCACGCCACAATCGCCGCCGCATCCGCCGCCACGGTCTGCAGAATCTGTTCCGCGGTCTTCCCGCCCACCATGCAGTAGACGCCATCGTCTTTCGTCGGCACAGCGCCTTCCACCAGCACGATGTATTTGCCCTTGTTGTTTGCGATCGTGTCGCTCAGGCTCTTCTCCGCCTGGAACCCGCTCGCCGCCATCAGCGTCTCGGTGTAGTTCAGCGACAAAACGTCCAGCAGCGCGTCCGCAACAATCGGGTGTGACGACCGGATAAACGACTCGCTGCAGCAGGTGCACTCCTGAAAGTGCATCCACACCACGGCCGGTTTTTCCTTCTTTTCGAAGGCTGAAACAACCTGCGCCACGCCGGATTGCGCAAACCCCGCCGCTGCTGCGGCCGCCGTGCAGAATTGCAGAAATTCTCTGCGGTTGTAGCCCTTCTGCTGCATTGACTGCCAAATGGTTCCGCCCATGCTTCCCTCGCTCGCGTTGCAAGGCCGGCGGACTCCCGGATTTTTAGGAGGCTTTCTGAAATCCAGGGACCCGCCGGTCAATGTGACCGACGTTACTTACTTGAAAACACGAGTGGCTGTGAGCGTCGTCACAGGTGTCGCGCATCACTTTTTGAAAAAGGGGGGCCAACTTCCCGTGAGCCAAATCACTCCGGAACCCACGCGAGATCTCCGCGTCTGGCCGGTCGTGGCCTGCTAGATAGAGATCATTGAAGTTGTGCTTGGGGATGAAACGGACACGCTGGAAGTTTCAAAGGGTGGGCGCTTGAGATTCTTAGTGGTCTACGCCGTCTTTTCTACCGGGGGTGTCGCCTTTTCTCGAGCCTTTTCTTTCACTCGCACGGGCCGCGTCGAAACCCACAAGGTGAGTGCCATCCCGACCAGAACCGCCCCCGCGCTGGCCAATTGCGCGTTCGACAAACCCCAAATCACCTTGGGGTTGCGCCGGATAAATTCAACCAGAAAACGAGCAATTCCGCTCAGCGCAAGATACTGGCCGACAATCGCGCCTGTTGCGTGCGGCTTGCCCAGCCGCCACCATAAATACCATCCAATGAGCAGGCCGGCTCCCAGTTCGTAAAGCGGCGTCGGATAAACCGGGACCAGCACCGGCTCGATCCCGTTCGGAAATGCCATTCCCCACGGATGAAAGGTGAACCCGAAAATGTGCACCGGCTGGATTGCGATCCCGTAGCACCCGTCCCCGGAAAGAAAGCACCCGATCCGTCCTATGCCATACCCGATCGCCGCCGCGGGAGCAAGCAAATCCAGCGTGCGCAGCATACCAAGCTTCACTCGCCATCCCATCAGCACCAGGGAGGCGATGCCGAACGTCAAACCGCCGTACCACGCGAATCCCGCGTTATCCCACAAGACTCCCCAGCCAATGGCCTGGAACTCCGAAGGCGTGTCCAGCACGTGCCAAACCTTGGAGCCGATGATGCCTACCACCAGCGCCACGGCGACCATTCCTACCGCGTCAGCATCAATGTGCGCCCGCTTGAACGCGCGGTCGGCGATGATCGCGCCAGTAACGGCGGCAAGCCAAAGCATCAGCCCAAAAGCATTCAAATGATGGGGCCAAAACGGAAGCGGAATATAGGGAAGCATGTCTCTTCAAGTATAGACGTGCGACGGCGCAAATCCGTTCCCTATGGCGTCCTCAGCCCATTGACTCCGAGAACCCTGCGGGCGCCCTGTCCTGGCTTAACCGGGGGTTGGGTCGAAGACCCGCTGACTCGCTGGCTTGCCGACCCGCGGACTCGCTGCTTTTCCGCCCCGATTTACACAGGCATTTCCAATGGAAATCGCGCGATACTGTGTGCATGGCTACCATGACCTATCAGGGCCTCGACGTCCTTTATTCCCGCCAGCAGATCGCCGACCGCGTCGCCGAAATGGGCGCGCAAATCACCCGTGACCTCAACGGCGAAAAGCTGGTCATGGTGGGCGTGCTCAAGGGCGCCGCCTTCTTTCTTGTAGATCTTTCGCGCGCCATCCAGGCTGACGCCACCTTCGACTTTGTCGCCGTCTCGAGCTACGGCAACGGCCAGCGCTCCTCCGGCGCTGTCAAAGTCATCAAGGACCTCGACCAGCCCATTGAAGGCAAAAACGTGCTCATCGTCGAGGACATTCTCGATACCGGCCTTACTCTTGCCTATCTGCGCAAGCTGTTCATCCAGCAGCATCCGAAGTCGCTTCGCATCGCTACGCTGCTCGATAAGCCCTCCCGCCGTATTGAAAAAATCGACGCCGATTACGTCGGATTCTCCATTCCCAACCTGTTCGTCATCGGTTACGGCATGGACTACGGCGAGCGCTACCGCAATCTGCCCGATATCTGTATCATGGCGCCCGACCAAACCGCGTAACGCTTCGCGCCTTTTCCCGTTCCCGTCGGCCTACCGTCCGATTTTTCGTCTATCCCTTTCTTTCCGGCTCGACGCCGCCGTATACTCATCTCCCGGAGACCGCGGATGGACTGCTCCGGCAGCATACTCCGCGAATCACAAGGAGCATCCCCCATGCCTGCCACCGTAGCCATCCAGAACTCCGACCTGGATTTTGATAACGGGACCTTCGACTCGGCCGCATTTACCGCCAAAGCTCTCGCCGGCTGGCAATCTCTCGCCGCGGTGATCGATCACTCGCTCGTAAAGCCCGATGCCACCCGCCAGCAGGTTGAAGCCCTCTGCTCGGAGGCAGCGCACTACCGCTTCGCCTCCGTCGTGGTGAATCCCGTTTGGACCGCGACGGCCGTCAAGCTCCTCGCCGGTACCGGCATCCCCGTCGCCGCAACCATCGGATTCCCCTTTGGCGCATCACTGGTCTCCACGCTCCGTCAGGAGGCCGCGGCATTGATCCGGCTCGGTGCGCGCGAGCTCGGCATGGTTCTTCCCATCGGCCAACTCAAGAGCGGCAATCATCACGCCGTCGAACACTCCATTCATGCCGTCGCAAAAGTGGCCCATGATCGAGGCGCTGTACTCAAGGTCAACCTCGAAACCTGTCTGCTTACCATGCAGGAGAAGCTGCGCGCATCGGAGATCGCCATTCAGGCTGGCGCAGATTTCATCAACACTGCCACCGGCTTTGCCTCTGGGGGCGCCACTCCAGTCGATGTCGCTCTCATGCGCGGAGTCGTCGGCGCGCGCTGCGGCGTAAAAGCCGCCGGTCGCATTCGCACAGTCGACCAGGTCCGCACACTGCTTGAGGCCGGGGCCAACCGCATCGGCTCCTCTGCCTCCGTCGCCATCCTCCGCGAGCTCGGCGCCGAGTGAATACAAGAGAACCGGGGGGACGAGGTATATGCGCAACGTGGCCGCGAACTCCATTGCGAACCCCATAAAGAGCCGCGTGAGCCCGCTGTTTTTCACAGTACTTCTCGTCAACATTGGCGTCATCACTTTGGCTCAAACACAATCTACGCAGCAATCGTTCGAAGTTGCGTCGGTCAGGCCCAGCCAGCGCGAAGTCGGCCCAGACTACAACAACCAGATCGCCTATTCTCCTGGCGGATTCACAGGTCGAAACGTCACGCTGAAACGTCTTCTCGCCGAGGCGTGGCGCTGCCAACTGAATCAGATCATCGGCCCGCCGTGGCTCGACCAGAGCGAATACGATATTGCGGCGCGTCTGCCTGAGGGCGCAACCAACGAACAGGTTCCTGATATGCTCCGCAGTCTTCTTTTCGACCGCTTCCATTTGAAAGAGCACAGCGAAACCCGCCAGATGCGGGTATACGAATTGACCGTCGCACCAATTGGACCTCGAATCCACCCAATCCAGCCGGGAGAAACAACAGCCGCTGGACCGGGATTTCATTTCCGCGGCGACATGCGGCAGTTTGCCGACCTTCTCGCTATCCAATTCTCAATTCCTGCGCCGACAAACCCTAGTGAGCCGGTGAGAGCGGGTGGCTCGCCTATCCCTGTGCTGGACATGATGGAATTGCACGGCACCTATGAATTCAGCGTAGATCTCAAGCCCGAGCTGGGCACCGACGCGTTTACGGCCTGGAAGAGGGCTCTCGACGAGCAGTTAGGTTTGAAAATCGAGAGCGTGAAGACCGACGTTCCAGTCGTCGTCGTTGACGATGCTACAAAGATGCCGACCGCGAATTG
>Ga0181535_10004240_pt1 | contig 16105 bp, 14 predicted proteins | sample PEATcosm2014_Bin_44_FD_119774 | JGI IMG/M metagenome (GOLD analysis project Ga0181535, IMG submission 119774) | Peatland microbial communities from MTU Mesocosm Facility, Houghton, MI, USA - PEATcosm2014_Bin17_30_metaG | ecosystem: Environmental > Terrestrial > Soil > Wetlands > Peat | place... | reverse complement strand
TGATGCTCGTTGTTCATGCACTTGACGCCTTGCGCCTGCATCTTTGATCTGCTCAGGGCTGGCAGCAGCATGGCCGCCAGAATGGCGATGATGGCTATGACGACGAGCAGTTCAATCAGGGTGAATCCCACCGAGAAGGCGGCCACCAAGGAATGGTGTGTCTTTTTTTGCATATTAGAATTTTCCAAGCAACGATCCTCTGCTTCCCGCCATTCACGCATTGACGTCTTGCGTCTGTTTTTTCTGGCGGCCCAGGCTGACGCCAACATCGCATAAGGATTTCATGCTGGTATTGTCGATAAAAGACGGCCAATCGTAAATCCGTATGTTTATACGGGGCAATTGAGAAACCGGACGACCGCTTCCGTGCGCGAATGGACGCGCAATTTCGTATAGACGCTGGAGATATAGCTATGGAGTGTGCCGGGGCTGATCTGGAGATTAAACGCAATTTCCTTGTAGGTGAAACCTTTGGATAACTGGCTCAAGACGTCGATCTCGCGCGGACTGAGCGTCGGCAGGAGTTGACCGGTCGGGGGCATCTGCTGAAAATGCTGCACCACCCGGCGCGCCATCTCCGGGGTCATGGGCGCTCCGCCGAGGCAAACTTCCCGGATGGCCTGCAGCAGTTTGTCGCGCGGAATGCGCTTGAGCAAATAACCGCCGGCGCCGGCCATGAATGATTTAATCAGCCGGTTGGTGTCCCGGTACACCGTCAACATGATGAATTGCACATCAGGCATCTTGTTCTTCAACTGGCGCACGCATTCCACCCCGTCGATCCCCGGCAAATTAATATCCATCAGCACGACGTTGGGCTTGGTCCGCGGCAGTTCCGCCAAGGCCGATTCTGCGCTGGAAAAGGTGCCCGCAAGGCGAAACCCCTCGGCGCGGGCGATCAGACTGGCGAAACTGGCCCGAATCTCCTCGTCATCATCCACCACCGCCACCGCAATTGGCGGCGTCTGCCCATTTGGACTGCTCATGATAAAATTATCCTAACGCAATCTGTGTTCTCAGCAACCCCTATGAATATACGGAGCCGTTGGGGAGGCCTTCCGCTGTTTGACTCGAAGGAAAAGGGAAAGCCGCGTCCCCTTGCCAGCCTCGGAAGACAATTCAAAACGGCCCCCGTGTTTCTCCAGACGATGACCGATGTTGACCAATCCGTTTCCCTTTCCCCCGCCGGCCGGCCGGCTGGCGTCAAACCCGTGCCCGTTGTCGGCAATGACAATTTGCACCGTCTCATCCTGCATCGAAACCTGCACAAAAGCTTGTGTGGCGCCCGAATGTTTTAGGATGTTGTTCAATGCTTCCTTCACGGCCAGAAATAAATCGTGCCGGACTTCGGCCGGGAGGACAAAGGATGGCGGCGTGACAGGCAATTCAAATTGGCATCTGACGGAGGTGCCCTCGAAAAATTCTCCCGCGTATTCGCTTAAATAATCGATCAGCCCGTCGAGGTTGTCGTTTTCAGGATTCACGGCCCATACTATTTCATCCATCGTCTGCAAAATGGCGTCGCAGGACGTCTCGATTTTGCGCAAGTGCGGCTCTATTTCCTTGTGCTCGGCCAGATCCTGGCGGGTGGTTCTTCCCAGAAACATGATCCGGGTGAGGCTCGATCCCAATTCATCATGAATATCCTTGGCAATGCGCGTCCGTTCGCGTTCCACGGCTTGTTGCTGCCTCATCAACTCCAACCGCCGTTTCAAGCGCCGGTGCGTGACGATGCGCGCCAATCCCCCCACGCCCCCCAATACTGTGCCGGCGCACAACATTTGAAACCACCACGTTTGCCACAAGTGCGGACGCAATCGCAACGGAATCGTTGTCCCTTCTTTGTTCCAGACGCCGTCCTTGTTGCAGGCGGTGACGTGAAAGGAGTAGCTGCCGGGAGCGACGTTATTATAGAGGGCCACGCGGCGCGTCCCCGCGTCAATCCAATCAGGATTTACGCCGTCCAGTTTGTATTTAAACCGGCATTTTTCCGGCGCCCGCAAGTCCAGCGCGGAATAGCGAAACTCCAATTCCCCGTGATTCGGAGGCAAAATCAACTCCCCGGAAACCGGCAGGGGCGTCTCTTTGCGGTCGATGTAAAACCGTTCAACACGAACGAGCGGAGGGGAAAGTTCAAGCCGTATATTTCGGCCGTCAATGACCGCCAGTCCTTTGGTGGTGGCGAAGCAAAGCCGCCCATCCTTTGTCTTCCAAAGACTCGGCGTGGCCGTGCCGCCGCAGACAATGCTCTCCAACCCGTCGGCCTTGCCGTATGCAATGCACGGAATCACAGTGCCCGGAGATTCCAGATCATTTTTTCGGACGCGAAAAATGCCCTTGGTGGAAGTCATCCACAGCCACCCCTGCTCCTCCTCGATCCCAAGTATTTCGTCGCTGAACAAACCGTCTTGCACGTCGTACCGGTCAAACTGATTGTCCTTCCACCGCAAAAGTCCATAGTCTGGCGTGCCCACCCATAGTGTTTTGCCTTCGGTATCGGCCAGGAGAGCGATGGCTCTCCGTGGAAAAATGCCGGTCGTCTTCAAAGTCTCGTATGTCTCACCATGCCGGTGTGTCAACCCGGTGTCGCTCCCAATCCAAAGCCCCCCTTCGCCGTCATCGCAAATCGCCCATATCCGCATGCTGCCGCATTGGGGTTCCTTGATGAAATGTTCATCCTTCCACCGCCCCAGCCCGACTGTGGTGCCCACCCAAAGTTCCCCCGCGCGATCCTGGTGCAATGCGGTCACGGACGCGTTGGGCAAACCATTTCTGGAGGTGTAGTGCCTGACCTGTTGATCGTTGATATGGCTCAGACCACCCTGATTATCTGACCCCACCCAAATCCCGCCGTCCCGGTCCTCGCACAAAGCCAGGATCAAATCGCTCGCAAAATGGTTGCTTGCGGCATAGACCCGCACCTTGTCCCCTGTAATCTGGTCAAGGCCTCCGCCCCACGTACCCACCCAAAGCCGCCCCAGATGATCCTCCAGCACGGATTTTGTATAATTATGGCTCAGGCCCTGCCGCGTGGTGTAAACAGAAAACGGCCTGGCGGTCAGCCGGATCAACCCTTCACGGGAGCCGGCCCAGATGTCGCCCCAAAGATCTTCCATAATCGTATTGATTTTGTCGTAAGGCATGCCGCTGGCGCTCAATTCCGGGTAAAAACGGCCGTCGCTAAAGCGGGTCAATCCACTGTAAGTCCCCACCCATAGATTATTTTGGCTATCCTCAAAAACCGCGCTGACCAGATTGTCGGTCAAGCCGTCGCTGGTGGTGTAAGCGTGGAATCGCCCCGATTGGTAACTGATCAAACCGTGGTCGGAACCAATCCAGACCCGCCCTTCCCGGTCCTGACAAATCGAACGCACCGGATTGTTGGTGAAACCGTTCAGGTTGGCGAATGACTCCATTTTCCCCGCGCGCAACCGGTTGAGTCCTTTGCCTGTGCCGATCCACACGTTGGTTTCGTTGTCCTCGCAAATCGCCGTCACATCGTCCGAAAGCAAACCCTGTTTCACCGTGTAACTCCGGCAATCATTGCCGCGTATTTGGTCCAATCCGTAAGCCGAGGTAATCCATATCACACCGCTTGGCCCTTGATAAATTGCATCGACGCTTCTCTCGACTTCAGGCTGATTATCAGGACGAAAGACGGAGAATTGGCCGTGGAGCCACCGCACCAAGGCCCTGCGTTCCGTGCCAATCCACAACGCGCCATCGGCCGTTGCGCATAACGCCGTGATGGAAGCGTTTTTGAGCGCAGGAATGTCCGGATTGTTGATGGAGGTAAACTGCAGACCGTCGAATCGCGCCAATCCCTTATATGTTCCCACCCACAAATAGCCATCCGCCGTTTGCGCGATTGCCTGCACCCGATTATAGGGCAGGCCTTCGTCCGTTTCCCAAACTCGGGGCAGATACTCCAAATGGGACCGGGCCGCAACGGGGAGCTTGATTTCACCATCCGCGTTGCCCCCGGCCGCCTTCCCAATCGCAATGACACAAACAATGCCCCAAAAAAGCAAACGATTCCGAAGCTGGACGAAAGAACACATTGTATGTGCCGCAAAATGCCACAACCCGCCAACTGCGTCCAGTCGAATGGTCCGACACCGGCGATTCCAATGAGCTTGGCCTTTTCTTTTCGCTTGGTTTGCGTCCCCGCAATATTGCATAATTGTTTAACTATGAAGAAAGTCCCTCTCAGCAGCCCTGTCAGTCGGCGCCGGTTTATTGGCCTAGCGGGGGCAGCCATCGCCCTGCCCACTTTCATTCCGGCCAGCGTTCTCGGTCTCGGCGGCAAGACGCCCCCTTCGGAACAAATCGTCATGGGCATCTTCGGCTGGGGCATGATGGCGCCGGGAAACACGGACGGATTGATGCAGTTGAAAGACTGCCGGGTGGTCGCCTCCTGCAACATTGACACCAATCATCTCAAACGGTCGCTGGATGCCATCAATGGATTTTATAAAAACAAAGACTGCAGGCCTTACCACGACTATCGGGAAATGCTGGCCCGAAAGGACATCGACGCCGTCATGATTGCGGTGCCAGACCATTGGCACGAAGTGATCTCGGTTGAAGCGGCCAAACAGGGCAAGGATATTTACGGCGAAAAACCGCTGGCCAAAACCATCGCCGAGCAACAGGCCATCGTCCAGGCGGTGCGGAAATACGGGCGCATCTGGCAAACCGGCTCATGGCAGCGATCCGCGCCCGGTTTCCATAAAGCGGCGGAAATCGTCCGCAACGGCTTGATCGGAAGAATCACGCGCGTGGAAGTGGGATTGCCCGAAGGTCATTCCGATGCCGCCGGAAACGCCGCCCAGAACAAGCCGGCCAAGGTGCCTCCCGAATTGGATTACAATATGTGGATCGGGCCTTCCAAAATGGTCCCTTACATCCCCTGCCAAAGCCATTTGAATTGGCGCTGGAATTACAATACCGGCGGCGGCCAGTTGATGGATTGGGTCGGCCACCATGTCGATATCGCCCACTGGGGGCTGGGCTTTGATAACAACGGCCCTTACGAAGTGGAAGGCACAGGCGAATTCCCGGCCAAAGACGCCGTCTGGAACACCTGCACCAAATACCGCATCGAATTGCAATATCCCGAAGACATCCACATGACCATCGCAGGCGGCCATAAGGACATCCAGGCCGGGACGAAATGGATCGGCACCGACGGATGGGTCCATGTGGACCGGGGTGTGTTTGACTCTTCCAACCCGGACTGGAAAGACATCAAGGAACTGCCGGATGATCTGGTTAAAATCAGGCTCTACCGCTCGTCCAATCACTACCGCAATTTTATTGACTGCGTGAAGTCGCGCCAGCAAACCATCGCCCCGGTGGAGACGGCCCATCATTCCGCCATCCCTGGCCACTTGGGACTCATCGCCATGCTGACCGGACGGAAGCTGCGTTGGGATGCGGCCGGGGAAAAAATCCTAAACGATCACGAGGCTACGAAGCTCATGACCCGCCATTATCGCCACCCATATAGAATCGGCTGAGCCTGTTGCGTCGCACAAACCTTACTTTGCAACCATGTTCCGTCCCTGCATCGACCTCCATGAAGGCAAGGTCAAACAGATCGTTGGAAGCTCCCTGACCAACGATCCGCAAGCCCTGCGGACAAACTTTGTCTCGGACCGCTCCAGCGCGTGGTTCGCCGAGTTGTTTAAACGCGACGGCCTCTGCGGTGGCCACGTCATCATGCTGGGACCGGGCAACGAAACGGCCGCGTGCGCCGCCCTGGCCGCTTTCCCCGGCGGATTGCAAGTCGGCGGAGGCATCAACGCCGCCAACGCCGCCCGCTTTCTGGATTCCGGCGCATCGCACGTTATTGTGACATCCTGGATTTTTCGCGACGGACGGCTGGATCAGGAACGCCTGCGCGAATTGCTCGCCGCCGTGGGCAAAAACCGGCTGGTGCTGGACCTGAGCTGCCGCCGCCGGGATGGGCGCTGCTTCGTCGTCACCGACCAGTGGCAAAAATTCACCAACCTGGAAATCGGGCCGGACGTATTATCAGAACTGGCCAAATCCTGCGCGGAATTCCTCGTCCACGCGGTGGATGTGGAAGGCCTTCGCCTCGGCATGGATATGGCCCTGATCGGGCAACTGGCCCGCTGGTCCCCCATCCCGACCACCTACGCCGGCGGAGCCAATGCCCTGCGCGATCTGGAAGAAGTCTCGCGCCTCGGAAACGGCAGGATAGACCTGACCATCGGATCGGCCCTCGACATTTTTGGCGGCAGCGGCGTCCGTTACGCGGACGCAGTGGAATTCAACCGCCGGCAGACGAGGACCTAGTCTCCCAATTCCCATCCCCCTGCTCTGCTCCCGTCCGAATCGCCAGGGATTCCCTTGCGGAGAGCAATGGAATCTCCTACCGTAAACCCCGTTAACCGGTGTCCATGATTGACCCAGCAAAACGGTCCGGGCCTGATGATCTGGCCAAATTGCAAAACTCTCCGCAATCCGCGTCGTCGTGGCAGAGGGCGCAACAACATTTGCTGGGTGGCCGCAACACCCCCGCCCTGGCCGCCTACCGCGCCCTCGTGCAGCAATTTCCCGGTGTCTCGCAGTTGTGGGCGGAGTACGGCATGGCCGCCGCAGGCGACCTGAATTTCGCCCTCGCCAATCAGGCCTCCCAGCGGGCGGCGGAACTGGCTTCAGCCGACGCCTCTTTGCTCATCTCCATCGGCCAGCAATACCATCGTCTGCGCCGCCCGGATCAAGCCCGCGCCTGCTTTGAACAGGCGGTGGCGGCGGAACCTTCGTCGGTCCACGCCCGATTGAGTCTGGCCGCATGGCTGGAACGGGACCGGCTTCTGGATGAAGCGTGGGAATGTGTTCAGACTTGTTTGACCGGACATCCCCAGGACGCGCGCGCGCTTTATTTCAGGGCGTTTTTGCTCCACCGCCGGGGATTGCAGACCGGGGCGGAAACGGCTTTGCGCGATTTGCTCGGCGCCAACCCATCCGATCCGGCGGTGAAGTATTCGGCCATGCATTTGCTTGGGGTTGTGCTGGACGCGCTGGGTCAATATGACGAGGCCATGCAATGGCTGGGCAAGGCAAAGGCATTGCTGCGCCAGCTCCAGAATACAGCCGCTTTGGAACAGGCTTACGACAAAATGGACGCGGAGCGGCGTCAATTGATCGCAGGATTGACCCCGGATTCCGTGCGGCGATGGCGCGATGAAGCCGCCGCATCGCCCTGTCCGCATCCGCTGGCTTTTTTGGGCGGTCCGCCGCGCAGTGGCACCACTTTGATCGAACAGGTGTTGGGGGCGCACCCGGATATTCTTGGTATTGACGAATCGGAGGCGTTTGCGCAAGAAATTCTGACGCCGCTTTACCCCGCTCCGCCCGCCCGGGGGCTGACGCTTAAATCCCTCAACGCCCTCACCGCCACCGCCCGTTCCCAATTGATGAACCGGTATTTCAAAAGTCTCTTGCGCGAGACGGAGCAGGAACCGCGCGGAAAACTGCTTCTGGACAAGAACCCTTCCCTCACGGCGTCGCTTCACATCTGGCTCCGCCTCTTTCCGCAACTGAAGGTCATCATCGCTTTGCGCGATCCCCGTGACATTGTCATTAGCTGCTATTTTCAGAACCTCGCCCTGACCGCGGCCAACGTGAACTTTTTGAATCTGGAACGGACGGCGAAATTTTACATCGATTGCATGGATGTGTGGTTGCGGATGCGGGAGTTGAACGGGTTCGACTGGCTGGAAACCCGTTATGAGGACGTGATCCATAATCTGCAGACCGAGGGGCAAGGAGTCACCCATTTCCTGGGCCTGACCTGGCACGAATCGCAAGCCCATTACCAGGAACAGGCGCAACGCAAATTCGTCTTTGCCCCAACCTACAACGACGTGGCCAAACCCGTCCATACCCGGTCGGTCAAACGTTGGGAACATTATGCGGAAGCTCTCAAGCCGGTTGAGCGGGCGCTGGAACCGTATTTGAATGCCTTTGGCTATCGCTAATGAAGATTCACTTGCAACTTTCCCCCGGCGGCGGGTTAATATTGGAAGCAACCGGCAGCAGCGCCGTTTGACTTATGGTTCAATTTACTTATAAAGCCCGGCGACGCTCGGGCGAGGTGGTGACGGGTGTGCTGGAGGTCGCCGACCGGGGCGCCGCCCTGATGCAAATCGAACGGCTCGGCTTGTTTCCAATCGCCGTGGATATGCCCAAGGGGGCGGCGGCGATGGCGGCGGCTGCGGCTGTCGCAGCCGGGGAACACCCGTCCGCCGTTTCATGGACGTCGTTTTTGCCCCCGTCTTTGCGGCAGCATTTCAACAAGCAACGCAAGCCCAAGCTCCAGGAATTGGCCACCTTCACCAACCAATTGGCCAACCTCATCAAATCGGGCATGCCCCTGACCGTGGCGTTGAACAGCATGACGCACCTCGAAACCAAAGGCATCCCGGCCGAGATCAGCCGCCAGCTCAAGCAGGACGTCATGGAGGGAAAGGGCCTTTCCGAAGCCATGGCCAAACAGCCGGTGATTTTTTCCAACCTTTACATCAACATGGTCAGGGCCGGCGAGCATAGCGGCGCGCTGGTCGATGTGCTGCGCCGCATGGGAGATCATTTTGAGAGATTCTCCAAGGTGCAAAATAAATTCAAGTCGGCCATGATTTATCCCGCGTTTGTCTGCTGCGTGGGCATCGCCATCAGTATTTTCTTCATGACCGTGATGCTGCCCAGCTTCATGACGCTCTTCACGGGCGTGAATGTGCCGCTGCCCCTGGCCACGCGCATCCTCATTGGCATAAACACCTTTTTCCATCGGTTTTGGTGGGAAATGCTCGCCGTGGTGGTCGTCGCCGCCATTGTGTTCAACCGGTTTCGCGCCTCGGAAGCGGGCAAGATCAAGATCGACCAATGGCAGATCACCGCTCCGGTCTTCGGCAAGGTCATGCGGTTGAATCTTTTTGGACAGTTTTCCCGGACCCTGTCCACTTTGCTCCAAAACGGCGTGCCGGTCCTGCAATCGCTCGAAATCACCGAGCAAATTATCACCAATCGGATCGTCAAGGAAGCCATTGCCAAAACCCGCCAACAGGTCACGGACGGCAAAACCATTGCGGAGCCGATGGCCCGCAGCAAGGTCTTCCCGCAATTGATGGTTGACTTGATTAAAATCGGCGAGGAGACCGGCGATGTTCCCGGCGCCCTCGCCAACCTGGCCGAAACGTACGAAACCGAATTGGACAGCGCCTTGCGCGTCATGACCAACATGATTGAGCCAGTGATCATTTGTGTCATGGCCATGTGCGTCGGTTTTTTGCTGGTCGGCGTACTGTCCGCTCTTTTTGCCATCACTTCCAGCATCAGCGTGCGATGAGCCTGAGCCAGCCATGTCAATCCCGGCGCGGGCGAAGCGGTTTCACCCTGATCGAGATCATGATGGTCGTCGCCATCATCGGCTTGACTCTTACCACGGGCCTCCCCGCTTTTCTGCGCGTCATGAACAAGGAGGGAATGCGCAAGGCGGAATACGATATGGTCGAGGCCTGTCAGCAAGCCCGCCGCGCCGCCATCATGAATAATGCAACCACCGATCTTGTCATTCATCCCCAAACCGGGGAGTTTTCCGTTCCGGGCGCCTTTAGCTCGGTGCAACTTCCTCCCGACATCGGCATCGATATTTTGGGGGTTAATTTCATCGAATCGAAGGATTTCGACGAGGCCCGGGTCCATTTCAAACCCAACGGCACCAGTGACGAATTCACCATCATTCTGCATTCCACGGGCGGACAGATGATGGAACTTGATCTTGACCCGATCGGGGCGCTGCCCGTGATAAAAATGTTGCGATGAACCTGCCCCATCCATGCCGTCCCGCAACCCGCACCCGGGCCTTCACGCTCATAGAGGTGATGATTGCGGTGACCATTTTTTTCATGGCCATGTTCACGATATTGGGAGTGCTTGCCGCCAGCCTGCACGCGGCTTCCATCCTAAAATCGAGCGCGCCGACGGCTGACATGGTGGCGGGACAACTCAGCCTGACCAACAAATTGGAAGAAGGCACCCTCTCTGGTGACTTCGGTGAAATACCGATCTATGACGGTTATCGCTGGATGGCCGGGGTCAGCCTCGCCGCCACCAACGGATTATACCAAGTCGAAATCGCGGTGCTGAATCCCTCCGGCCAGGTGGATTCCACCCTGAACATCCTGCTTTATAAACCCGACACGCAGGGAAACCACATGGGACTGCACTGATGCGAACAAACCCATCCAGCCGAATAAAATTCCGGGCGTTCACCCTGATCGAAGTCATGATCTCGATCTCGATTTTCATGGTGGTCATGGGCACGATTTTTGCCTGCTGGAAATGCATCATAAGCGGGAAGATCACGGCGGAAAAAGTGGCCGCCTCCGCGCAGCGCGCCCGGGTGGGCATCCAAGCCGTGGTGGATGCGCTGACCAGCGCCGAAATCTCCGGCAAAAATCTCCAATACTACGTCTTTCTGACCGATACGTCCGGCAAGTTTGCCACCTTGAGCCTCGCCGCCCGCCTGCCGTCGGAATTTCCCGGCTCCGGTTTGTTTGGCGATTTGGTCATGAGACGGGTCACTTTCGATGTCGAGAACGTGGATGGAACCAATAATCTCGTCATGAACCAGTCGCCGTTATTGGAAGCCCTCGATGATCGCAACACCCCCTACCCCATTACGCTGGCGCGCGATGTGAACGTGTTCATGCTCGAATTCTGGTCGGAGCAGGATCAGGACTGGGTTGTCTCCTTTGATTCCACCAATCAGTTGCCGCCCATGGTCCGGGTCAGTTTGGGCGTGGGTCATTCCGACACGCACCCGGACGTGCCCTTTGATTTAATCGTGCGTACCATCGCCCTACCCTCCAAGGCCCATTGAAAACCCGCATCTACCATCATTCCTCCCGCAGCGGCATCGCCTTGGTGCTGGTCATGCTGACCGTCATCGTCCTTTCCGCCATTGTCGGCGGTCTGGCGATCTCGATGAATACCGAAATCCGGCTGGCGCGCAATACGGGCTATGACGCCCAAATGGTCTGGATGGGCCGATCAGGCATTGAGCTGGCGCGTTACGCCCTGGCCAATAAATGCGCCGAGCAAAAGAACATCGACGCCCTTAATCAATTCTGGGCCGGCGGTACATCTCCATGCAGCAACGACGTCGAAAATGTCCCGCTCAAGAATTTCACCCTGGGACTGGGCGTCATCAGCGTGACAATTGTCGATATGGAACGTAAGTGGGACATCAACCTGGTCGCCGATCCGAAGCATCCGCAGAGGGATATTTTGCAAAAGGCCCTGGCCGAGGTGGGAGTGACCGACGCCGAACAATCCTCGACCATCATTGACTCGATTCTTGACTGGGTGAACCCCAATGAGTCGGCCGGTTTCAGCGGCGCCAAAAGTGATTACTATATGCACTTGGACCCGCCGTATTATTGCAAGAACGGAATGATTGATGACATGTCGGAACTGCTGCTCATCAAAGGCATCACCCCGGACATCTATTGGGGATCCAATTCCACCAATCACCCAATGTCCGCCTTTCAGCAACACGGCAGCGGAACTTTCGATCAACCCACCGCAAGCCGGAACGGAATCGGTTTTAATGGCGGTGACCTGCCGCAATATCCAGTCGGGTTGGTGGAGCTTTTCAATGCCATGGGCGGCAGATTGAACGTCAACACAGCTTCAATCAAAACACTGCAACTGATCCCCGGCATCGACGAAGCCACCGCCGCACGCATCATCGAACAACGCGCGGGCCCGGACGGGCAGGATGGCACCGATGACGATGTGCCCATGCAGAATCCTGGGGAGATCAGCAGCGGGTTGGCCGGAGGCATTGGAGCGAACGTGCCGGGCGCGCCCGGAGCAGGAATGGCCGCGCAAAGCTTGAGCCAATATGTGGACGTCCGCAGCCTCGTCTTTCAAGTCACCGTTGAGGCTGACATCAACGGCTATAAACGGACATATCACGGCATCGTCAGCCGCAACCCGGGGGGCGGCGGACAGCAGTTGCAGTGCGTGAAATTCTACTGGGAATAAGGCCTACTTGACGGCGTTCAAACGCACAGCCAGGCGCGACTTTGACCGGCTGGCGCGCGCCTTGTGGATGACGCCTGTTTTGGCCGCTTTATCCAGCGCGGAAGTCAGAGACCGATAGGCCGTCGCAGCGTCTTCTTTTTTGCCGGCGCCCAGCAAGTCGGTGTATTTCTTTTCCAGGTTATGCAGACGGGATTTCACCGTGGAATTTTGCAGGTTCTTGCGGGCGCTGTTGCGCACACGCCGTTCGGCTGATTTTGTATTCGGCATATTTTAAACTCAATTTCCTATCGGAATTGAGAACAGTAGCGGATATGGCCGTTTTGTCAACGACTGGATTAGATTTTGGGCAGTTCGTAGCCTTCCCGGCGCGGACGCGAAAGCAGCAGATTGGCCTCGTCGTCGCCGATAAAATGCTCTTTTTTGGGATTCCAGCGCAGTTTGCGCTGCACCACCCGGCAAATGTTGACCAGATGACACAACGTCGTGGCGCGATGGCCGATCTCAGGACCGGCGTGAGTTGGCTTCCGTGTGCGGACGCACTCCAGAAAATTCGTGATGTGCGGAATCGCTTCTTTCGCTCCCTGCGGAGTCACGGGCGGCGCATTCTGGCGCAATTCCGGACGATCCGACGTATAATCCCCCCGCAAAATCTCGATCCGCCCCTTGTCGCCAATAAAAATCGCGCCCAGATCCTCCATCCCGCGATTGGCCCCTTCCAACTTGACCAGCACGCCATTGGCGTAACACATGGTCACTTTGCAGTGCGGCCCCTGATCTTCCGGCCAGATTTCAACCGGCCCGGTGTCATCCGTGCCCAAGGCGCATTGAACCTGGTCAAGACTGTGCGTGCCCCAACCGGTCACCCCCCAACACTGCCCGCCGCCGTCAAATTCGACATACTTTCCCCAGCCATTATACATTTCCAAATCATAAGGCCGCAACTCGGTCTGGTTGCACCATTGATCCCAATCCAGACCGGCCGGAATGACGTCCTGCGTGTCGCGGGGCTTCCAAACCTGGCCTGCGGCAAAATTGCATGTGATCACGGTATGTATTTTACCGATGGCGCCGTCCCGCACCAATTTGCTGGCATGCATGTTGATTGGCATCGACCGCTGCTGGGAACCGGTTTGCACCACCCGCTTGTATTTGTGGGCCGCTTTCACCAACGTGCGTCCTTCCGTAACCGTCAGACTCTGGGGTTTTTCCACATAAGTATCGCATCCCGCCTGCATCGCATGAATGCAGATCAGCACCCGCGCATGCGTGGTCGTTTCCACAAATACCGCATCAAGCTTTTCCTTCTCCAGCATCTCCTGGTGGTTCTGATATTTCCGCCATTTGTCACCGCCCGCCACCTGCCCGGCCGCTTCGTTGACCCGGTTCAGGTTGCAATCGGCGGCGGCCACGACTTCCGCCCCCGGCAAAGCTTCAACCTTGAGAATCCATTTGGCCCGGCCGCCAAGCCCGATGAACCCGACCCGGATACGGTCGTTCGGACCGGGACGACGGCCAAGGCCGAGCACTTCCGGCGTGACAACCATGGGGAACCCGATGACTGCCGCCGCGACGGCCGATTTACGGAGAAATTGGCGTCTATTCATGAATATGTATTTTTAGTTGTTGTATGCCGGTCAGGACTCAAAAACGCGACGGATGAATTCTCTGCTTCGCCGGTGATTTTCGACAACCGTGCGGGTTATCTTTGTGCCGGCCTCAAGCGCCAGTTCAACGGAGAACCGCCGGGCCAGATTATGCTCCCGGGCATATTGCGCCACCGCCGCGTAATCGACGTCCCCTGTGTCAAGATCTTCCCACCAAACGCCGTTGCGACTCTGCCGGATATGCCATGTCACCACCCGCTCTCCGTATTGCTTTAATCCATCCAAAGGCATGACCCCGCCTTTCCAAACCCAGTGAACGTCGTAGCACCAACCCACCACGAAGGGCTTGGTATGATCGAAATTATAATGAAATTCGCGGCCGTGATTGGCCATCTCGGGCATGTGCTGATGAACGCCGAGTTTCATGCCCAAAGAATTCAAACCCTCCCCCAAGTCGGTCAACGCGGCCGCCTGTGTTTTTAATTCCTCGTCTGTCTTCTCCCGGCCAATTGGATCCGCGTTGCAACTGAGAACCTGAAAGCCGGCCTGATGACAGACTTCAGCCGCCTTAAGCACCCGCGCGACCGATTCCTTGGCCTTGTCCGCCTCGTGCAACCGCGCCCCGGTGTAAAGACTCACCGGTTGGAGACCCTTGGCCCGGAGACGGTCCGCGAACCGTCCATTTTCATCCGGTCGCGCCACATCCAGAAATGCCTCCAGATAATCATAACCCGCGTCGCGTAATGCCAAGATCACTTCTTCAACATCCAAGGGTCGATGTTCCCGTTGCGCATACTGGCCCCAGCCGTAAATATTGGAGCCAACGAGGGTATGACCGGTCACTCCGTTGGCGCTTTCCGGAGCGATGGCGCGCGCCACCGCAGGCATCTCGACTGCCGCAACCGCCAAAGCAAAGGCTGTCTGGCGGAGAAATTCCCGCCGGGATGGACAACGGGCGTCAAAAAAAGGTGAATTCGAATCGGTGACCATTCATGCATTCAATCACCGGATACGGCCCGTTTCAAGCAATAACCAGCCGCCCAAATTGCCCGCGAAAAAAATGTTAAAGGCGCAAAAACACTTTCCTGCGATAAAGGAAATGCATGAGCCAAAATGCCATGACCAATCCCAACACAGCCACCGCCAAATCCCCGCTGCCCGCCCAAAGGTTGTTGAGATAACCATAAATATCGCCGCCGACCAGACGGGCGCTCAACTTGCCGAACCCGTCATGACCCAGGATGTTCACTGTCATGTAGATGGTAATTGAATTCATCCCCATCCATACAAAAGGCCGGCACCACAACTGAATCTTCCAGACATCGACCACCAAAAAGAAAGCGGCCAATAACAAGGCGCTGTAGCCGCCGGCCACCAGCACAAATGAGGAGGTCCAGATTTTCTTGATTACAGGGAACTGAACATTCCAAGCCCACCCCAACACGAGGAGCGCCACGCCCGCCCCCACGAGAAAAACCACCTTCTTTGGATCTTTGACCGTCGGGTTGGCCATGAGAAGGCCGGCAAAGACGCCGAGCAGGCATGTGGCAATGGCCGGGAAGGTGCTGAGACAACCTTCCGGGTCAAAGTAGGTGTCGTATTTCCGGCCGGGAAGATATTGAAAATCAAAATGGTCCGGCAGGTTGAAACCGCGTTCAAAATGGCCCGATACACGGTTGGTGGTGGCGTTGAACAACGCTTTTGCGTCATCCGGCACCCCGCGTTCGCGCGCCAGGTTTTGCAGGGCGGTTTTTTCCAGTTGAATGTCACGGATGGGCACAAATGAAACCACCGCCCAATAGCCAATCAAAAGTCCCGCAAAAATCGCGATCATCCCCCGCAGATTGCAGAAGCAAAATATCAACCCCGCGCAGAAATAGCAGATCGCAATGCGATTGAGAACCCCCATCAACCGCATGTCCGGCCAGTTGTTGGTAAAACCGCCCGAATAAAACAGCCCCAGCGCGAAAAGCAGGATGCCCCGCCGGGCAATGCGTTTGATAGCCGCGCCCCGGCCTTCCTGCCGGATGGTCTTGGTCAGCGAAAAAACCAGCGACACACCCGCCATGAAGACGAACAAGGGAAATATCAGGTCCTCAAAGTGAAAACCGGCCCATTCGCAGTGTTCAAGCTGCCGCGCAATACCTCCGATCAACGAGAACCCCCCGTCACCCTTGGGATGCCCCAGTTTGTTCAGCGCCGAAACTAATTCCTCGGCGCCGATGATCCAAAACATGTCGAATCCGCGCAACGCATCAAGCGACATCAACCGCTGGGTTGGAGTTGGGGCGGGCAGCGGCTCCGTGGGAGACAGTTTGGACTGGGACATATTTCCTTCGCTCATGGCGTGACTCTGCCGGTACGCCGCCGCCGCTTCAATTTAAAAATGTCGCCAGCCGGCAAAATATTACTTACAC
>Ga0181535_10004237_pt1 | contig 16112 bp, 11 predicted proteins | sample PEATcosm2014_Bin_44_FD_119774 | JGI IMG/M metagenome (GOLD analysis project Ga0181535, IMG submission 119774) | Peatland microbial communities from MTU Mesocosm Facility, Houghton, MI, USA - PEATcosm2014_Bin17_30_metaG | ecosystem: Environmental > Terrestrial > Soil > Wetlands > Peat | place... | reverse complement strand
CAGCCATAGCGATGGTGTAGATAACGAAGATCAGCACCATCACAACCCAACGGTAATTCGTTCGTTTTCCGATTGCTTCCCGAGCTTTCCCCATAACTTCTGCCGTTTGAGACATAACTGACCCTCGTTCCCGTTGAGAGCAGATTCAGAGTCAGTGTATCCGGCGTCATCATCGCCGGGCCAAACGCCCGGCTACATTACTGGACACAGCTTCCGCGAATCCGGTTTAGAAGTAAACCTTACCAGAAATCACAATGGATCTTCGCCATTATTGCTCGGGACGCGCGATGATCCCTTTAATGCTGCACACTTACACGACCCGGATGAGCCGGTCTCGCCAACAGGCGACGACTCGGTCACGATTTCTTTTCGGGATCGTGATTTGGATCTAGCAGGCGTCGGTAATACGAATGCGTTTCATAGAGAGCCGCCACCGGGTTGTGCGCCAGCACGCGATCCTTCGTTACGAGCGTGGTTACCGGCGCTTCGGAATACTTAATGAATAGCGAGTCGTGGCCGACGCAAAGCCCGACCAAAACATTCAGTTCGGTTTTCTGCGCGTTGAGCACCTTTGCTTGAAGGATGGGATTACACATCGCCTCGTAAGAACCCTTCTCGATCTTCACATCTTCGGAGACCCCGATTGTGGTCTTATCCACCGAGCCGATCTTGCAGGCGACCGTAAAGGCTTCCAGGCCCTTGGCCCGCAGCACCTTGGCGAAGGTTCGAGCTTCCTGAATCAAGCCGCGACAGGTGGCGACCCCAATGCGCTTGGCCCCGATGCGTCTCGCGAACAGAACGATCTCTTCTGCGCGAGTTGCGTTACAGTAGTACATCCCCTCTATTTCCGCGGCAGCACGAGCCATACGGCCGTCCAGGTTATCGCCCTGCAAATGCTCGACGATTGCTGCCACTTCCTGTGGGTCGGCAGCTTCCGTCAGACAAAAGGTTGGCGGCGTCTTGTCTTTGCGATAGCAGCTTAGCGGGCCGCATTCCGAGCATGAATCGGTGGTTTTGGGCATTGCTTCTCTTTTGCACTCCTATTGGTCGTATGGTGCTGTTTTCCGCATGCGAAGGCGAAATCATCACCCCCAGTGTACGGAATATCTGTGACTCACATCACATGTGTTTAATTGAAGGAAAAATGGAACCCGCGTTGACGAGGGCAACACCCAAATCACACAGTACCTTTTGCTTCATCCCCGCAGCAGGGAAGCGGCTGATGCGGGGCGAAGTCAATTTCCGGAGATACAGGTGAGCAGCCTTCCAATGCGCGACCGTTAGCATTAGCGATAGAGACTTGCTAGTGTTCCGCTACTTCACGTTCGCGTCAATCCAACGAATGAGCACTTGTGCAACTTGACTGTTGTTTTTCTCCAGCATCATCATGTGGCCATTGCCGTGAACATTTTCGTTTTCGAGCCGAATGTGCGTATTCTGCACTCCAGCCTGAGTCAGAAACTTAGAAGTGCAATGGTCCAAGGTGGCCCGAAAGGAAGCTTCGCCGGTTACGATCGCGATTGGGACGCCTTTCATTCGCGGCAACTGCCGTGCCGGGCTGGCTTGCAGCCAGCAGCGGACATGATTGGGAGTGTCCGGGGCAGCTTCCCGCACCATCCCCAATTGTGAGGGCTCGCTTGCCGGTGGGTCGAAGCTCAGTGGAATCCGGGTGATACCCCAAGCCCGTGCGGGCTTCTCGCTGTCTTTGTACCAATCAGCGCCGCCCAGGAATATAGGATCATAGAACGGCGGGCCGTTCGGCTCGACCGCGACAATCCCCTTCACAAGATCCGGCCGCATATCGGCGACCTTCCAGCCAAAGACGCCGGACTGTGAATGAGTGAGCAGAATAGCCGGACCAATCTTCTCCAACAATGCGATGATGGCGGCATCGTTGAGTTCCTCGGTCTTCACGCCATTCGCAATACTTTCCACTTGCGATGCGTAGAACTGATCAAATGAAGGGTTGCCGGCAACTCCTGGACCGCCTGGCCATTGAGTGTGCAGACTCGCCTGGGGAAAGAGTTTGAAGTTTTCCTGCCCGGTGAAAATCTCCTCCAGGTCGCGCACAGAAAACCGCATATATGGACCGTAGCTCTCGGGGGCAGCACCCGCGCGCGCGCGTCCCACTTGATCGACAACGTAGACGTTGAAACCTTTGGCAAGGAAATCGTTCGCCCAGCCCTGGCGGCCGTCGGGCGTCCCGAGGAAATTATTGCCGGTCTGTGCGGTGCCGTGGATCATCACCACGGGCCAACGGCGCACATGCTTCGCAGGGGAGAACTGCTGGACGTACATCTGTCCCGCCATAAACCGCCGCTCGCCATCCTTCACATATTTTCCGCCGACGAAGAAATAGGTCTGTACAGTTGGGGTTGGCTTCGCCTGCGCCTGCGCCTGCGCCTCTTGGGCGGCGCCAGCAGCGAATAGCGGGACCAAGGTCGCGACCGTAGCCATGGCACCGATAAAAGATCGTAGCTTCACAATAGTCTCCTGCTTTTACGAAAGCTTTATCGAAATGGGACCAATAATCTTCCGCGGGGAGCTACCGTGTCAAGATTCAAGTAGATCGGCCACCGAATGAGAAGCAGGCTGGCAAGTCGCTCAGTGAGATCAAATCACCATATCTGCAGGCTGTCCAGGGAACCAAGACCCCAAGTTCACCGAAGGTATCAACAACAGGTAATACGTTGAAAATCTGCTATCTTGTTGTTCATCTGGCTGTGCCGGAGTCGCGATGGGCTTCGGGTGATGAAAATCTGGAATGGACTCAAAGCGAAGGTCGTTTTCTGTTTGTTTTTGCCGGAAAGGTTTCTGAAATGGCCAGTGTGATCCTGAAGAACGTTGTTAAACGGTTTGGCTCGGTGACGGCGGTGGATAACCTGTCGATCGAGATTCAGGACAAGGAATTCGCCGTTCTGGTTGGCTCATCGGGATGCGGAAAAACAACGGCTTTGCGGATGATCGCCGGTCTCGAAACGGTGACTTCCGGCGAGATTTACATCGGCGACACGCGGGTCAACGAACTGGAGCCCAAGGATCGTGATATCGCCATGGTCTTTCAGAACTATGCGCTTTATCCGCACATGAATGTCCGGGACAACATGGGTTTCGGACTCAAAATCCGTAAATTCACCAAAGAGGAGATCGATTCGCGGGTGCAGGAAGCTGCGGACATCCTCAATATCCACGAGCTGCTGGACAGGAAACCCAAGGAACTTTCGGGCGGGCAGCGCCAGCGCGTCGCGGTTGGTAGAGCCATCGTCCGCAAACCCAAGGTGTTCCTTTTCGACGAACCGCTCTCCAATCTCGACGCCAAGCTGCGAGTGGCGATGCGTGCCGAGATTAGCAAACTGCACAGGCGGCTCGGCGCCACGATCATCTATGTGACTCACGACCAGGTCGAGGCGATGACAATGGCCGACCGGATCTTCATCATGAGCAAAGGCGTCCTGCAACAAAGCGGCGTCCCCATGGAGGTTTACTCGCGGCCAGCCAACTGCTTTGTTGCAGGTTTCATCGGTTCGCCGGCGATGAATTTCGTCGACGCGATATTGGTTGCGCAAGAGGGTACCCTGCTAGTCGATGCAGGCAGCTTCCGGGTCAGAGCGCCTGAAACATTTTGCTCCCGGCTTGAGCCGTACTCCGGTAAACAAGTTGTTTTTGGTATACGCCCGGAGGATATTGCTTTGCACGATCCCATAACGGATGCCGGCGAAGAAAGAACCATGACAGCGCGGGCAGAAGTTGTTGAAACCCTGGGATCAGAGATTTTTGTCCATCTTGCTTGCGGCGCACATTCACTTGTTGCCCGGATGGAGGTTCCAGAACAGCCATTGAGCGTAGGGCAGACTCTGCAGGTGGACCTGAAGATGCTTAAAAGTCATGTTTTTGACAAGGAGACTATGCAAGCCGTCGTGTAGGCTGAAAGGAAAGGCTGCACGTTTCGATAGTAATGAAGATTCTTGCGCTGCCCGAAACAGATCGTTCGGCAAGTCTTGTTTGCAAGTTATATATTTCCGGGCTGTATTTCATGGATACCTGGAGGAATTATGAAGAAGATACTGGTTGCAACACTGGTCCTTATGTCTTCGCTGTGCCTGTCCACGAGTGCTCTGGCTCAGACCAAGGAGATTCGCGTCCTGCTGGCTAACCATCCTTACGGCGACCTGCTGAAGGCCGCCATCCCCGATTTTGAAAAAGCTACCGGTATCCGGGTCAAGGTCGAAAGCCTGCAGGAAGGGCAGCTCACCACGAAACTGACGACCGAGTTTGCTACTCGCTCGTCATCTGTCGACGTGTTCATGACCCGTCCCCTGCAGGAAGGGAAGATGTTCTACAAGAACGGTTGGTATGAGCCGCTCACCATGGACTTCGCCGATTATCCGAAGAATGTCATGAGCGTCGCTACCTTCGGGCCGAAAGCCTACATTGTTCCGCTGGTGACGGAATGGCAGGTGCTTTACTACCGGAAAGATCTTTTCAAGAAAGCTGGCCTCAAGGTTCCCACGAACTTTACCGAACTTGAAGCCGCTGCCAGAAAACTCAATTCGGAGAGCGTTGCAGGATTTGCCTCGCGCGGGAAAGGTGCAGCCGCGGTGACCCAGTTGTCGAGCTACGTCTATAACTATGGCGGACTTTATCTTGACAAGGGTACTGCTGTTTTTGGCTCCAAACCCGCCGTTGACGCCATCCGCTTCTATGGCAAGCTGCTGGGCAACTATGGTCCGAAGGGCGTGACGTCGATGTCATGGGAAAACATCATGCCGCTTTTCCAGGCCGGCAAGATCGCCATGTGGACTGATGCTTCCGTGTTCTACGGTGAGATCATCGATCCAGCCAAGACGCAAGTCGCAGCCGGTAATGTCGGGATTGCCAACTTCCCGGGCGGCCCAAAGATGAACTCGCCGTTTATCGTGACCTCGTGGGGCATGGCGGTTGCTAAGCAGTCGAAGAACAAGGATGTAGCGATGCGTTTCCTGCAGTGGGCGACGAGCAAGGACTTGGCTACCAAGGGGATGCTTACCAACATTACGATGGCGCGTTCCTCCGTGTGGGAAGACAAGGCGGTATTGGCCAAGGTTAATCCGGGCCTCGTCGAGACACGCGCCTATGCCGCCAAGCATGGCAATCCGCTGGATCGCCCCTACATGAGTGCAGTCGGCGAAGCACGTGATCTGATCGGCGAACTGATTATCGAATCGGTCAATACCAAGGGCGGGTCGCCGAATCTTGAGAAGATGGCGAAGGACAAGGTCGCCAAGGTGAACGAAATCCTTCAGGACACCGGAGAGTACGGAAAGTAATGGCTTGCGGGATGGCAATATTGTGACCGATGTTTGTGATGAAGTTCCGGCCACCCGGTTGACGTTGACTGGCGGCCGGAATGCGCTGAATGACTTTTCGTCCAGGATGTTTGAAATCAGGGGCGCCTTATGATTCAGTCGAGCTTTGCCGAACGGAACCTGCGGATACTGTTCCCGCTTCCGGCAATCATTTTCGTCGCCTTGCTGATGATCTTTCCCGTCCTTTACACGTTGTTCCTGAGCTTTACCAACTGGAATCTCACGTCGGGAATGCCGTTGTCTTTCAATGGCATCAATAGTTACCGGCGAGTGCTTACTGAGCCACGTTTTTTGGATGCGGTTGGCAGAACGTTTGAGTTCACTTTCTTTGCGGTGGTGATCGAAGGCTTTCTCGGCGTGGCCATCGCCCTTATTCTCAACCGGGCTTTTGTCGGCAAGAGCATTGCCAAGCTGCTGCTACTGCTGCCGCTTGTCGCTACACCGGTCGCTGTCGGTATCGTCTTCAATCTCTTCTACGACCCGACCATCGGGCTGGCCAATTTTGTTCTCAAGTCGCTTGGGTTGCCGCAGGGGCTCTGGGTTTCCAGCGCCGGATCGGTCATTCCGTCGCTGATTCTCGTCGATGTCTGGCAGTGGACGCCGATGATTACACTGATCGTCCTGGCCGGTTTGGCAGGTCTCTCCGAAGAACCCGTCGAGGCGGCGCGCGTCGATGGCGCAAGCGAGTGGCAGATACTCAGGTATGTCACCATTCCGATGGTCATGCCGGTCATCCTGACTGCCGTGATCCTTCGGTTGATCGATGCGTTGAAGACTTTCGATATCATCTTTGCCATGACCGGCGGTGGCCCCGGCTATGCCTCGGAAACGCTCAATATCATGGGCTTCAAGTACAGCTTCGAATATTTCCGCATGGGACAATCCTCGGTCATTCTCGTTGCTCTGTTCCTGATTGTTTTCTTGTGCAGTCTCGGAATCATGAAGCTGCGCGCCTCTTCCGAGATTCGAGCCGGATGAATCGCTTGTGGAGTCTCCGATGAACAAGAAACTCATAACGAATATCTTCCTCTACCTTCTGGTCGTCGCAATTGTCCTCGTCGTCCTCTTTCCATTCCTCTGGATGCTGGCCTCGTCCTTCAAGACGCAGGTCGATATCGTTTCCTGGCCACCCAAATTGATCTTTTCTCCGACGCTGCAGAACTACCACAAAGTCTTCGGAGAACAGGATTTCCTGAAATATTTTATAAACTCGACCATCGTGGGCTCGTTTGCCGTCGGCCTGTCGCTCGTCCTCGGTCTGCCAGCGGCCTATTCGATCTCGCGTTATGCTCAGAAGAAACTGGCGGTCTTCATCCTGCTGGCGCGCCTGATGCCGGGGATTTCTTTTCTGATGCCGTGGTACATCATCTTTTCCCGCCTGAACCTGATGGACAGCTACGTCGCTCTGATTCTCAGTCACATGCTGATCGCTTTGCCCATCGTGGTGTGGATCATGTCCACTTACTTCAGCTCCATTCCGCGCGAGATGGAGGAGTCGGCGATGGTTGATGGCGCAACACGGCGGTACGCCTTCTGGGCAATCATCCTGCCGTTGTCCGGGCCGGGTATCATCACAGCGACAACGCTGTCCTTCATCTTTTCCTGGAACAACTTCATGTTCTCGCAGGTACTTAGTATGGAAAAGACAAAGACGCTTCCCATCGCGGTATATAACTTCGTTTCCTATGCCGAGGTCGATTGGGGCGGTGTAATGGCGGCCGCGGTGGCGATCATGGCTCCCGCTATCATCCTGACAATGATTTTCCAGAAATACGTCGTCAAGGGACTGACGATGGGTGCTGTTAAAGGATGAAGCAGGCTTGGAACCAGTGGCTGTGTTCTGAGGTCGATGTAGTGTTCCAGCCAGATACCATCAGTAATTAACAAGTTGTCAGCAGTGTCTAGCGTAACAGAATCGACAAGGCCTAGTACCGCGGCGGTAGCCTGTCAGGCGGCACAGGGGCTGCGACTCCGCCATTCAGTAACAGAAAGGTTATGGGCAAATACCAGACGGATTGCAAATATTGGCCTTGTTCTTTTCCCACGTGTTGCAAGTACCGTCTGTATCGCCACATCCCTCGCCCGCAGTGGAGTCGTTCAGATCGTAATTCGAGTTTCCTTTCGCCGTGTTCTGTGCAAATTTGTTCGGCGCCTTAGGCTCCGCATCCGCTCCGTTGGGTGTATATAACCAGATCCCACTATCGCCATTACCGTCGGCGGTGTTGCTCTTGAAGGTGTTATTGGTATCGCTCCCGGTCAGCAACATACCATCTTCAGAGTTGCTGCTGAAGTCGTTGTTAGAGATGTTGCTGTCGGAGACATATCCGTCGTAGTAGCCATAATTGCAGCCCGCTTCTTTGTTTATGGTCACTGTAAGCTTCTTGGCGTGTAGGGAAAAGATCCCAATTCCACCGTTAAACGAGTCGGTGCAACTGGTGATCAGATTTCCGCTGATGACATTCGCGTTAGTGTTGTAATCGTAGATCGCGGTATTGGCTTCAGTGATCTTGTTGTTGGTTACTTGGCAACTGTCGCAGTTCACCATAAACACCGCATTCCAGTTGTTTTTGAAGATCGAGTTCGATATCCGGTTCGAGTTCTTGGTGGAGTAAATGCCAAAGTAGACAAAGGATGTGCAGTTGTCGACCTCAAGGTTATCAACCCAGTTGTACTTGCCGCTGAGGACAATGCCACTGTTTCCACCGAGGCTGCAGTCGACGACCGCTGAGCCGGACTTGCCCGTCCCCTGGATCTTGAGGTAATTGGTATTGCTTACCGAGCCGCCTTCGTATTGCCCCGGACAGACTTTGATCAACGTGTAAGGCTTGGCGGCTGCTACGGCGCTAGTCAGTTGGCTGTACGAGGATGCTTCAGAGCACCCAACGTAAAGGGTATGTTTCGTCGTGAAGTCGGATTGTGCCGCAAAAGCGGTAAGGCTGAGCAAGAACGCGAAGCTCACTGATAACAACCAATATCGTGTGATGCGATACATTTATAGGTCCCCTTGTGTTCAAAAGCTGAGCTCTATCATCCCCGTCGCCGATTCCAGCATGCGACTCTGGCGGGCAACTGACAGATTCCGCTGTGGAGATGAATCAGTTTTTCAGTCCGTATACATTCAATTCTCCCTGCGGGTGGGGAGTGGCCACCGGGTCGTGGCCGGTTCCGATGAATACCTTTCCATTAGCTACAATTGGCGAAGTGAACTTAATACCGAGGCCGGGTGCATCCGATGCATTCTGTGAGCTGTTGTAAAGCTCAGCAGGGAAGTTCGCCGCGTCGTAGGCCCGAAGGATCGCTGAGGTCACGGGTAGATTGCCAAAGTTCTGAAGTGGGGCACCGTGATCGAGTACCCATACAATTCCGTTGGTACTTCCGCTAGATGAAACGAACGGAGTCGTGCCGTAACTACCAGGCTGGATGCTTTCAGCGGTGGCCGAGCCCGGCGTTAGTTGCCCACTGCCATAGATAAACTGGCGCACGGGTCCTGGAATCGGTGCCTGTGAAGGCATCGCCCCAACGTAGGCTGTACCGTTAAAGAATGCGGCCGTGCCGTGAATCTGATAACTGCTAGTCTGGCCCGTGAGTACGTTGCCGTGGTCGTCCGTACACGTGGTGGTAGAAGCTGGCGCCAGGTCTTGCTCAAACCAGAGCCATTGCGTTGCACCAGCGTCATTGGCTTGCATACCACCGAGATTGGCGGTATTCAACAAAAACATCTTGCCGTTCTTGCTACCGATCAGAATCTCGGATGCACCGGGGAGTAGCATTACCCCGCCGCCGTCCAAGTCAGAGTCCGTACACTGCTGAAGCGCCCAGGTATACGGTGTGAAGTGATCAAGCAACTGGAGTTGCGTGTTGAACTTCATGGCTGAATTGCCGAAATTGGTACTGCCGTCGTAAGTTCCGTCCCCTGTTGTGATGTAGATGCTGCCGTTGGCATCCGCAGCGGGACCGCCGGCCCCCATCCACACGCCGCCGCCGCCGCCGTACTGGCCATAGACATCGGCCGTAGGGCCTGTATTGAAGACACCGATTTGGGTGAGGCTATGGGCGTCATAGGAGAGTAACCACCCGCTGCTACATCCGCCGAAGCCGATGAGGACCGCATTGTTGGCCAGCAAAAGGGCGGACCGCTGAATACAGGCGGTCGTCAAAGATACCACCCCATTTACAGCGCCGTTCGTTCCCGGCACCGAGGCGGCAATTGCAACGGGTCCACCTGGCTTTTCCGCGCCGGTGGAGAGATCGAGCGCGTGCAAGCGAAAGAACGGGCTTCCCGTCGCTTTCTGTGCCGACACCACGTACATAGTATTCGAGGTGAGGTCGATGGCAGGAGTCGAGGTGATGCCTTGGTAGGGTGCTATGGCCTTTGGAGGCTGAGGGGTCTCCCCAGTCTGAAGTAAGGAGACCTTCCACAGCGGCGACCCATTGCCGTATTGATCGGCATCGAAGGCATAGACGCTGTCATTCTCGGTGGCCACAAAGACGACATTGTGTGGTGTACCCGCAATGGTGATATTCGAAACAAAAAGTGGTTGGGCGTAGATATAGCCATCGACTAGGTAAGAGAACAGCTTGCCGAAGTCGTTGGAGTTTACATTGGCCGTTGTTAAAGTCGTTTCGTTCGGATTCAGTCCGGTTCGCCCGTTATCGTAGTGCCAGGTAACAATATTCGCTCCAGTGCCGTTAACCACCACCCCTAAGCTTGCCGTAATGGAACTGTAGTTGGCAGTGACCGTGGCGAGACCCGTCCCTGCTGCAGAGAGCAATCCGGTGGCAGTCACAGCGGCCGTTGCCGCATTTGAGGAACTCCAATTGACCGTCGAGGTCAGATCGCCCTGCGTGCCGTCGCTATAGTTGCCGGCAGCCGAAAGCTGTCGTGTGCTTCCCTGGGGCAGCGTAAGCTGACTCGGCGCGATCGTAATTGAGTTCAGCGTTTTTGGCACCGTGTTGACGGTTACCGATGCCGTAGCACTGACACTGCCAACATTGGCTGTCATAGCGGCAGTTCCGGCGGCGACTGCAGTCAGTAACCCATTCGGGTTTACGGTCGCCACGCTGGCATTGGATGTAGCCCAGTTCACCGAGTTTGTGACATCCGCCTGCGAGCCGTCGCTATACTTGCCAGTGACTGTCAGTTGTTGTGTGGTGTTTACTGTAAGGATCACGGTGTTTGGAGCAATTGAAATCGAGTTCAATGCCTTTGCGGGGTCGTTGCCAGCAGACGTCCCAGCACCGCTACAGCCCACTACTACAAGGCAGAGAATCAAAGCCCAAAACAGCAACAACCCGGACGCGTGTTTACCCACCGATGACTCCCTAACCGGCCGCTATCCAATTGCGTGCTAGAGTCTTCATTCTCTAAGCTGCCGCTGGTGCTCCGCGAAGTGCAGCGCATGCAGAACACGTAAGATGCTGGATTCTTAGATCCTGGATGCACGACAATGCGCTCTGACTGCGATAGCAGGCTGCTGAAAAACTGTTTTCGGAGGGTGTCATCCTGAGCGAAGCGAAGGATATGCTGTCTGCGCGAGCTGAAAGCAAAGCAGATCCCAAGCGCAAAATCGGCGTCACCTCAGGATGACACTGATGTGAGTTTCCCAGCAGCCTGATAGGAGGTGATTCCCGGCGCCCGCACGCTTGACTTGGACCCGAGGCGCCCACACCTTTAAGTTCGGGGCCTCGTATCGGCCCTCGTCGAGGCATAAGTGTAGAGGGAACATGAAGCCAATGAACGCGAATGTGTGGCGTGATGTGCTGCGGGCTGGAATGCGATTCTGATTCGCGTTGTCGTTCTGATTCTCAGCTTGCCGGGGTTGGTGGCCAAAGTCCTCCCGAAACGTCAAGGGCTCTTGCCGCCACCGCAGTGCGGCTCTCAACTCCGAGCTTTTGGAAAATATGCTCTAAGTGTTTTCTCACCCCGGAAACGCTTGGAATTACTTCGCCAGACCGCAGCTCGCCGCAGAGCTGCCGAATCAGCTCTGCCCCGGCGCCGACGAAGCTTTTCGAACTCCATTTCAAACTTTCTGATGAAGCAGCAAGCGCCGCAGTCCGATTTAACCTCCCGGTGCAGTTTGCAGCGGATATCGATTCGGACAAGCGTCACCGGCTGCACAGTTTGCACAGGATCAGCACGATGCTCGCTCTCGTTGCTTCCCAAACCGCCGCTTTACGTTACTCGCATGGTCGAGCTGCGACGAGATGGTCCACGCGCACCGAATCGAAACATTGCTGATGTGGTTTGGTGAGTTGCACAACCCCGCCCATTCCAGGATCTCGCCCGCCGCGGAGCTTGGCTAATTGCTATTTCGACGCTCCGCATCCGCATCAATCGCCATCATACAACTACATACTCAGGTACTGCTGTTCTGGCGGAACGTTGTTTGCGTTATCCAAACACTGATGCTAGCCAACCGTTCCGATGCAACCGGGACAAGGCCACATTGAACTGCAACCCCGGGGCTGTTCGGGCGACGTATCGGCCGGTGCAGTCTCAAGGAAGGTCGACGATGCCAATTATCGAAGCGAAGCGAGCTCGCGCAATGCTTCAGACTAGCCCCGGGCCGCTCTCCGTTCGGGTGGTTCTGTCATATGCACTGCTGTTGCTGGCGATCACATATTGTGCCCAGGCGCAAACCAGCCAGGCGCTCTCACCTAATCTCGGAAGTATTCCCAGCGGTCCAGCGACGAACGAAGTCGTGCATCTCACTTTGCGGGATGCCGTTAACATGGCTCTTCGCTACAACCTTGGCGAGATCGAAAGCGGAGAAAATGCCCGCATCGCGCGGGGACAACGGCTGCACGCGTTGAGCAATCTTCTGCCGCAAGTGAGCGCGGGAGGCGCGGAAAATGTCGAGCAGTTCAGTGCAACGACCCTGGGTATCAAGTCATCGCTTATCCCTTCCGTCATCGGCCCCTTCAGTTACAGCACGGCGCAGGCAAGCCTGGCTCAGACTTTGTTCAGTTTCGAATCGATTCAACGGTTCCGCGCAGCGCGCACAGCCGAGCAGGCCGCCCAGCTGACTTACGATGACACGCTCGACGTGATCACGCTCATCGTGGGCACCGCCTATCTGCAGGTCATTGAGACCCGCTCTCGCATTTATGCTGCAGAAGCCCAGGTGCGGAATGCCCAAGCGCTCTATGACCAGGCGGTTGACGAATTGCAGGCCGGTACCAGCCCGAAAATCGATGTAACCCGCACCGGAGTTCAACTTCACACCGAACAGTACAACCTCAGTATCGATCGGAACAACTCTGCCATCGCGAAGTTCAATCTTGCCCGCGCCATCGGATTGCCTTTAGGACAGGCCTTCGAGATCGCAGATCAACTGCCCTACGCCGATCTGAATCCGCAGACTGTTGACGAAGCTCTCAAAACCGCCTACCAGTCACGAAGTGATTTCCGTGCTGCTCTGAGCTCTGTCAAGTTTGCCCAACAACAGCTTTCCGCAGTTCGCGGAGAGCGCTATCCGGTGCTGGCGGCAAATGGCGATTATGGCGTGCAGGGAACAACGTTTGGTCACTCTCACGGCGCTTTCACCTTCCAGGCGGGAGTGAATGTCCCGATCTTCACCGGTGGGCGGATCAAGGGCGACCTGACGCAAGCGGAAGCAGTCCTCCGGCAGCGCAAAGCGGAGGCGGAAAACCTTCGCGGCCAGATCGATTACGACGTGCGCACGGCATTCTTAAATCTGCAGGCTGCGAAAGAGCAGGTAGCTGTTGCTCGCCAGAACGTGGATTTGGCAAATGAAAATCTCGACCGCTCCCGGGAGCGCTTTGCCGCAGGTGTGACTGACAGCGTCGAGGTGGTGCAGGCCGAACAATCGTTGGCGAGTGCGAATGACCAGTACATCTCCGGCCTATACGGTCACAATCTCGCAAAACTGCAGCTCGCTCGAGCATTGGGAACCGCGCGGACCAACTACAGCCAATATCTAGCAGTGCAATAAATGCGGAAGCGGCGTCCAAAAGGGAGGTGAGGACATGGCAACACCAGACACAAACCCGCGCCCCGAGGCAGGTGAACCCGAGGAGTTTCCGTCCAGCCCGGTTCCCAAGACCGGTCGCGAACGCCTTCGGGTGCTGACTTCGCGCCGGCGCACGAAGCCCGGTCGCCTGTGGTTTTTCATCGGCGTCGCGTTGGTATTGCTAGTGGGTGGTTTTTTCCTGTGGCGTTACTTCGCCAGCTATGAGTCCACCGACGATGCCCAGGTGGATGTGCATCTCTATCCGGTCAGCGGGCGCATCTTGGGCTATGTGATCAAGGTGAACGTGAACGACAACCAATACGTCGAAAAGGGTACGGTGCTGGTCGAGATTGACCCAAGAGACTACCAGGTTGCGGTCGATAAAGCGCGAGCCGATCTGGCCAATGCCGAAGCCACGGCGCACTCTCTCAATATCACGGTTCCCATCACTTCCGTGAATACCTCGAGCCAGTTGAGGTCGGCTGCGTCGGACGTCGAAAATGCCAGCGCTGGAATCATTGGTGCTGAACAGCAACTCGCTGCCGCCCATGCCCAAGTGGAACAAGCTGAGGCCAACGACGTGAAGGCACAGGACGACCTGAAACGATACAAGCGCTTAGTCGAAAAGCAGAACGTCTCTGAGCAGACCTATGACCAGGCGCTGGCCGCCGCGAAGGCCAGCACCGCCACGGTGGCGGCCAGCCACGCCAATGAGGCTGCCGCCCAGCAGGCGGTCCGGCAGGCGAGGGAGCGACTCATTCAGGCCGAAGCGAGCCACCGCGCCGCTCAAACCGGGCCCCAACAAGTCGCATCCACTCATGCTCGTGCTCTGGCCGCTTTGGCTGATGTCCAACAGAAGCGCGCCGCTCTGGAGCAGGCTGAGCTGAACCTGCAATACACGAAAGTCGTAGCGCCGGTCAGCGGCGAGGTAACCAAGAGTGTCGTTGTCGGCCTGAATGTCCAGCCCGGCCAGCAGATGCTGACCGTGGTCCCACTCGACGAGGTCTGGATCACAGCCAACTTCAAAGAAACGCAGCTTAAGCGCATGAAGCCCGGGCAGCGCGCAGACCTAACAGTGGATTCAAGCGGACGCACTTATAAGGCTCACGTCGATAGCATCGCCGGGGCGACGGGTCCGCTCTTCAGCGTGCTCCCCCCTGAAAATGCCACCGGCAACTACGTCAAGATTGTCCAGCGGGTTCCCGTGAAAATCGTTCTTGATCCGGGAGAGAATCGCGATCGGCAGCTCCGGCCAGGCATGAGCGTCGAACCGAAGGTGCACTTGCAATGAGCGACGATCCCTCGACTCCCATCGCACATGAGGCGCCCTGGCAGCCCAAGTACAATCCCTGGCTGATCGGGGTCGTTGTGGCGATGGCGGCGTTCATGGAGGTGCTAGACACCAGCATCGCCAATGTGGCTCTACCCTACATCGCAGGCGGTCTCGGCACCAGCAACGATGATGGTACTTGGGTGCTCACCTCCTATCTGGTTTCCAACGCCATTGTTCTTCCCATCAGCGGCTGGCTTGCCGTCACCTTTGGTCGGAAGCGTTTCTTCATGATATGCCTCGCGATCTTCACCGCGAGCTCACTCCTTTGTGGAATGGCGCCAAGCTTCGGATTGCTGTTGTTATTTCGCGTCATGCAGGGCGCGGGCGGAGGTGGGTTACAGCCGATGGCTCAAGCTATTCTGGCTGACACGTTCCCCCCGGAGAAACGGGGCCTGGCATTCGCGCTATATGGCATCACGGCCGTCGTCGCGCCAACCATCGGTCCAACCCTGGGCGGGTGGATCACCTTTAACTATTCCTGGCGTTGGATTTTCCTTATCAATCTGCCGGTCGGCATGCTGACGTTGGCGCTGGTTTTTCGCTTGATTGAAAACCCGCCTTACCTGAGCCGGTTGAAAGCTGCCGGGGTAAAACTCGATTATATTGCGATCGCTTTCCTGACGCTTGGCGTCGGCGCTTTGCAGGTCATGCTGGATCGAGGGCAGGAGGACGACTGGTTCGGTTCGCATTTCATCCTGACGTTGGCGATTGTGTCGGGTGTATGTCTCGTTTCTCTGGTGATATGGGAATGGTTCCGCAAGGAGCCGATCATCGAGGTTAGGCTCTTCAAAAATTTCAATTATCTGAGTTCGAACCTGATGATGTTCACCTTAGGGATCGTGCTGTTTGCCAGTCTTGTGATCATGCCCCTGTTTCTCCAGACCCTGTTGGGGTATACGGCCGAACTGGCGGGACTGGTCCTCTCTGGCGGTGGTTTAGTCTTGCTGATGGCCATGCCTATCGTCGGGCAGCTCACAAGCAAAATTCAAGTGCGCTACATCATCGCCTTCGGATGGCTATGCCTGGCGATAGCAATGTACTACTCTACCCGGCGCATCGACTTGTTAATTAGCTTCAGTTCCGCCACGTGGTTGCGAATCGCTCAGGTTGTGGGTCTGGGATTCCTCTTTGTACCGATCACGCTGGCAGCCTACATCGGCATGCCGGCGGAAAAGAGCAATGCCGTTGCAGGGATGGTCAATTTCATGCGCAATATTGGGAGCAGTGTTGGGACTTCCATGGTCACAACGCTGCTCGATCGTCGCTCCCAATATCATCAGTCGGTTCTGGTCAGCCACACGACGCTGGGAGGCCAGAGCTTTCAGAACTTGATCGACGGCTCTACCCAGCGCTTCATTCACTCGGGATTGAGCCTGCCGGACGCGCAGCGTCGAGCTTACGCCAGCGTCTATTCCACGGTGCAAACACAGGCTGCCACACTGGCATACATTGATACGTTCT
>Ga0181535_10004234_pt1 | contig 16123 bp, 10 predicted proteins | sample PEATcosm2014_Bin_44_FD_119774 | JGI IMG/M metagenome (GOLD analysis project Ga0181535, IMG submission 119774) | Peatland microbial communities from MTU Mesocosm Facility, Houghton, MI, USA - PEATcosm2014_Bin17_30_metaG | ecosystem: Environmental > Terrestrial > Soil > Wetlands > Peat | place... | reverse complement strand
GCACCATCTGTCGTCCCGGTTTTGACCCGCCTTGTTCCAGCACCGTCTTGCGATACTTCGTGCCCGCCTCGCAACCAAGCAAATCGGCAGGATCGAACTGCGCAAAGAAGTCCAGCGCAATCACCTTATCGAAGGCATAGGTGTAGTAGTTCGACGAGTAGCCTGTGAGATGGCCGAAACTCGCATACATGCGGTTGCCATCGATCCACGTCCATGGCTGCAGACTCTGATAGAGCCGCTTCGTCGTTTCATCCAGATCAATCGTCGCCGGATCCTGGTCATGCAGATCGAGCGAGAGCGTGGTGTAGTAGAGTTGCGCGCGCACCCAATCCGCCCGCCCAAACGCGCTCGCGCGTTTTAGGTCTTGGATTAGTTTGGTGGGCAGGACAGCGCCCGTCTCGTAGTGCTTGGCAAAGGCCTGCAACAGCTTTTCATCGCGGAAGAACTCTTCCAACATCTGTGAGGGGACTTCGATGAAGTCTCCCTCGGTCGCAAATCCCGAGAGCCCGGCCCACTCCGTTTGCCCGCCAAGAATCGCATGCATCAGGTGACCGAACTCGTGGAAGTAAGTCACGACATCGGAGTACTGCATCAGGCCCGGATCATTATCATCCCCACCCGGGAAGTTGCAGATCAGCGCAGCCTCGGGCAGATAGCGCCCCCGCACACCGGTAACCACAGGAGCCGCCGAAAACCATTTGTCCTTGCCCCCGCGCGGATGCATATCGAGATAGAAACGGCCTACGATCCTGCCTCCTTCCACTACGTCGAACGCAGAAACCGTTTGGTCCCATGCGTGTGCTTCCGAGCGCCGGAACTCTACCTTGAATAGCCGCGCGGCAGTTTTCAGCACACCGGCTTCCACTTGCGCATACGGGAAGTAGGCCCGCACCGACTGCGAATCGAAATCGAACTCCGCCCGCCGAAACTGCTCGTACCAGTATCCGCGGCTCACAATGTCGATCTCTTTGACTCCGGGTTCACGACTGCGCGTGAAATCGAGAATCAATTCGTGCTCCCGCTTAGCGCCTTCACGGCTCGCTTCATCGAGCTTCGCCAGAAACGTCCGGACATTGGCCGCCGATCCCATCATCTGATCGGCGGTCGCCAAATCGGCCCAACTGCGGAAGCCAAGGATCGTCGCGATCTCCTGCCGTGTGGCCAGCAGATCGAGCAGGATCTGCTTGTTTACCGGATACGCCCGCGTGTTGTAGGCCAGAAACATCCGCTCGCGTAGCGCAGCGCTCGCTGCAAACGTCATCACCGGCTGCATGTCTGGCGGATCGGTGGTCAGAGTTACCCGACCCTCGGCATTGGCAGGATGCCGCGCAAGATAATCTGCCGGCAACCCCTCCAATTCAGCAGGGAGCGCTTCGATGGTCTTCGCACCCTCCTGAATGTTCCGGCTGAAATCGAGCGAGTGCCGCGTTGCCTTTTCGTGCAGAGCTTGCAAACGGTCGCGCGTCGCCTGATCCTTATCGACGCCCGAAAGCCGATAGCTCAGCAGCGTGCGCTCCACGTAATGTTTGGTCGCCGCATCGGCGCCAGTCAGACCGATCGCCGCCAGCGCGTCATATACCGCGCGATTCAGGCTTAGAGCACTCCCGACCATCGAGACCCGTTGGGCTTCCATCTGCGCCTGGTCGCGCACGGCTTTATCTGCAGCGACAGAATTGAGAATGCCGGCCTGCGCGCCCGCCAGGCTCAACTGCTCGATCGCGGTGTCATAGAGACGGAGCGAATTCTCAGGAGTGCGGGGCCCTTCAACCGCCAGCAGCGCGGCAAGAGCGGCTTCGTGCGCCGCAAGACGCGATGCGACCCAGGCGGCCAGCGCTTCGGCAGAACCAGCCCCTCCGGCTTCCCAGACATGGATTTCTTCTGTGACCGCAGCGGCGGCCAGGGTTCCAGCAGTCATGATCGACTCAGTCCTCCAAAGTCTAGGTTGCCATAACGGGCCGGGGTTTGCGCTTGCGAGATCGCTCCCGCGACTTTAAATGCCGGACCTCCATACCGAGCTGCACCCAAGCCGCGAGGGTGAACGCGGCGGTTCGAACTTCGAAGTCTGCTTTTGACTCTAAGAGTAATGCGCACCGTTGTTTACGGCGTGTCCGTCTACGCCTGGCCAAGGCGCGGCGGTCGTCGCCACCTTCCTCTTAATCCCCTTTGGTTGCCACTACTGTACCCACATTGAGGATTGCCGCGATCGATCCGGCAAAGACGCTGCGCGACGAATAGAACCACACAGGAGCGGTGCTTGGTTTCCCCGCCCTATTACGAAAAGCGACACTGCGGTGCGTAGTTCTCCGGTTGCATCCGGCCCGCAACCCATCTAATATGCGTCAATTGAGTGATGCCGCACGCTATTGCCATCGCGACTCCTACCCCCGCCCCAGCCACTCTCCGGCTGCGGGTAGGCAAGGTGTGCGTGGCCATCCAAGGTGGATCGCCGGCCGAAATGGTGGATCGAGCAGAGGCTGCGCTGAAAGATGTGCGCTTTTTTGAGTTCCGCCTCGACACACTGCCCAAGCCAACCATCGCAATTCCTTATCTGAAACAGTTTCTTTCCGAGCACAGGGATGTGACCGCAATTGCAACATGCCGCCGCAAGGAGCATGGCGGAAACTTCACCGGGGCGTTGGCGGCGGAACTAGCAATCCTGTCGGACGCAGCATCGGCCGGTTGTCAGATCGTCGACCTCGAAGTGGAATCTGCCGAAGAAGCCAAGCCCGCGCAGATCGCCAAGCTACGCGCCTCGGGAGCAGCGCTGCTCGTCAGCTTTCACGATTTCACGCGAACGCGCAGCCTGGAGCAGGTGGCGGACCGCATCGAGCGCTTCAAACCTGAATACGTGAAAGTGGTTTCAACCGCGCGTTCCCTCGCAGACAATCTCGCCGTTCTTCGCTTGATTGAGGACCACTCGCTTTCATCGCATGTCGTCGGCATCGCCATGGGAGAAGAAGGCATTCTGAGTCGCGTGCTTGGCCCGCGCGCCGGTGCGGCCTTCACGTTTGCGTCGCTCGCCGATGGCGTTGAGACAGCGTCCGGCCAGATGGCGGCGCGCACGTTGCTCGATGTCTATCGCATCGAGCATCTCGACCAGGCGACGCGCATTTTCGGCGTGGCGGGCAATCCGATTGCACATTCTCTTTCGCCGCTCATGCACAACGCCGCGTTTCGGCGCGAGATCGTCAATGCGGTGATGCTGCCGTTGAAGGCACGTTCGCTCGACGATCTGCTGACGGTCGTCCGGGAATTACCCCTCGCCGGTGTCGCCGTCACCATGCCGCTGAAAGAGGAAGTACTGCCGCATCTCGCTAACATGGACCCGCTCACGGCGCGCATCGGAGCCTGCAACACGCTGCGCACGGGAGCAGACGGGAAACTTTACGGGTTCAACACCGATGTCGCAGGCATCATTCGACCTCTCGAAAAGCGTCTGCGCCTGAAGGGCGCTCGCGTCGCTATCCTTGGCGCGGGAGGCGCGGCGCGTGCTGCCGTGTTTGCCTTGGTCGATCAGGGCGCCGAAGTTTTTGTCGTCAATCGCACGCATGAGAAAGCGGTCGCCCTTGCGCGCCAGGCGAAGGCAAAATCACTCAAGCACGAAGCCTTTGCCAAGCAGCGCTTCGACGTGCTCATTAATTCCACGCCGTGCGGAATGAAAGGGATCAAGCAGGCATTGCCGATTGCAGAAAATGAGCTCAACGCCAGCCTGGTCTTCGATATGGTCTACAACCCCATCGAAACACCGCTGCTGAAGCTCGCGCATTCACGCGGCATTGCAGTGGTGAGCGGCCTGGAAATGTTCGTGCAGCAGGGCGCGCGGCAGTTCGAAATCTGGACGGGCAAGCCAGCGCCCGAAAACGAAATGCTTCGCGTAGTAGAGCACGAACTCCGGCACCGCGCGTGACGCTACTCCGGCGCAGCACTTGATTAGTTGCTTGCGCCGTATCTGACAATCACAGATGCATGTGATAAGGCTTCTCCTGCTCGTCCTGGGATTGACTACTTCCACCACCAGACCTAGCATTCACTCGATCATTTCCGAGTCTCCAGCATCGCTCTGCGCGGCAAGACTGGAAACAGCTTGCCAAAAAAAATGCCCGGGAAAAACTCGTAGGCGCGATCCTCGCCCCCCAGGGTGTCAAACGAAGTGAAGCTTAAGGCAGCAAGGTGGTTACTGGATGAAACGCACAATACCTTTCCTTCTGCTCCTTATCGGACTTTCGCTACCGGCACTCGCCGCGAAGCGCGTAACAGTAGCCGAATTGGAGCAGGCGCTCGAACAAATCCACGGCAAGACCGATGCCGATGCCGCATGGCAGGTGGCGAACCTGCAACTGACAGAACGCCTCTCCGCAGCTGCCCTCTCTGAAATGCAGAGCAAATTACCCGGCGACCAGAGCAAGAAGGCGATGCAGGCATTGGCCGACCAATCTTTATTCCTCAACCCTCCACCGTCGGAGGAATCCGCCAAGCCCGGGCCCGACTTTGCCGAGCAACGTCGCATCATGGGCCTGGTTGTCGCCTACGTGCGTGATGCAATTCCGCATTTGCCGAACTTCTTTGCCACCCGCGACACAACCAGCTTCGAAGACTCTCCACAATTGCAAACGCCAGAGTCCTACATTCCCTACGCTCCCCTCCATTTCATCAATCGCTCCCAGGTCACGGTGCTCTATCGCGCAGGCCGCGAAGTCGAGGATGCGGGAGCCAGTCGAAACAAAAAATCCGCACCGTCGCCTCAGGGTCTCACCACGTGGGGTGTCTTCGGTCCCATTCTCAGTACCGTTTTGCTCGATGCCGCACAAAGCAAACTCGCGTGGAGCCATTGGGAGCAAGGCCCAGCAGGCCTCGAGGCCATCTTCGGCTACGCGGTTCCAAAAGAAAAATCCCACTACGAAGTGAACTATTGCTGTGTCGCCGAGATCGGAGCTTCCGTCGTTGCGAACGTCCATCCCTTCCGCCAGATCGCCGGCTACCATGGCGAGATAGCGGCCGATCCAGTCACGGGAGCCATCCTGCGCCTGATTGCGGAGGCGGAACTGAAGCCGACTGACCCCGTTTCCAAAGCCGACATCCTCGTCGAATACAGCAACGTCGAGATCGCCGGAAAAAGCTATAACTGTCCCGTGCGCAGCATCTCCAGCGCCATGGCGCAAACCATCCAGGTGGATCCCCGCTACAAATTCGCGCTCGCTCGACAGATGCAGCCAGTGAAAACTTCGGTGAACGAGGCCACCTTCGAGAACTACCACGTGTTCCGCTCCGATTCTCGGGTCCTCACCGGCGAGGAAGCCAATCTTGCTCAAATCTCGGATCCGCACGACGCTGCGGCTGGACTCCCGTCGATGGCGGCAAGCCCGCTCCCCAGTCTGGGAACTCCAAAACCAGCAGAGACCCAAAACGCCTCCGAGTCGGCGCCGACCACTTCGGCAGAGACCGCAAATGCTGCGACACCCGCCTCAATTCCCACGCCCGAACCGCCTGCTCCTGAAATCGAAGTAGCTGCAGCCGCTGCATTGCCAGACACTCCAATCGTGTCGAAACCACCCGATCCGAATTCAGCCTTTACCTTGCGGACCACAACACGTCTCGTCGATGTCTCGCTCGTCGCTTACGACAAAAAAGGCCATCCCGTCACGGACCTGAGGCCCGAAGACCTGGAAGTCTTCGACAACGGACAGAAGCAGACGATCCGCTTCTTCGGCCGCGCCAGTGGCGAAGCCGAGCCCGCAGCAACTTCGCAAACCTCACCTGCCTCGACGCTAACCGAGCCAGCATCGTTCACCAATCGCCCCATAAACACGGGTCCGGCACCGACTAGAGCGAACGCCAACACCACAATCCTCATGATCGACGCCGCCAATATTGCGTTTGGCGATTTCACTTATGCGCGTTCGGAGATGCTGCGCTTTCTTAAATCATTGCAGCCCGAGGAGCGCGTCGGCCTCTACATCATGAAGGGCTCTTCGTACCAGATTCTGCTTGAGCCAACCGCAGATCACGCCACAGTCGCCACAACGCTGACTCACTGGATGCCCAGCGCGCAGGACCTGGCCCGCGCACAGAATAAAGAACAGCACAATCGCCAGCAAATGGAATACGCAGCCAAAGTCACGGACTTGCTGTACGTAAATGGGAACAATCCGACAGGCGATACGGACTCGTTCGCAGCCGTCGATCCAAAACTGCGCAGTCTCGGCAGCAAGCCGGAGAGGGACGCTCTCGTCATGATTCCGGCGATTACCCGGCACCTGGCGGCTTTCGCGGGACACAAGAGCCTGGTGTGGGTGTCGAGCGATAACGTGCTGGCCGATTGGAGTGACCGCGCGCCGAGCATCGAGAAAGGAGACAAATACATCGATCCCCTCGCCCTGCAAGCGCAGGAGGCCCTCAACGAAGCGCACGTCAGCATCTATCCGCTCGACACGTCGCAGCTTGAGGCGGGCGGTGTGTCGGCTGCTCTGCCCAACGCCAGCGTGCAGGTGAACCCGGCCGCGAGCCCCATCGCCGGGACGGCTGGGCTTCCGCCTTCCCAAGTGAGGGAAGTGCTCGAGGCAGAGGGGAAGTCCCAGCGGAACCTCTATCCCGGCCGTCTGTCAGCCCAGATGCAACAGGACATGCACCCCATCCAGGGTACTTTCCGCGAATTGGCCGATGCCACCGGTGGCCGTGCCCTGCGCCGCGCCAGCGATATCGCTGCCGAGCTCAATACAATCGTCGCCGATGGGCGCGCCGCATACCAGCTCAGCTTTTCTCCGGACCAGCCCGCCGACGACCAATACCACCTGATCAAAGTGAAGGTCATCAACGGTCGCGACCTCACGCTGCGCTATCGCACCGGCTACCTCTATTCCAAGGAACCGGCCACGCTAAAAGACAGGTTCCGTCAAGCAATCTGGCAGGCGCGCGACGTAAACGAGATCGGCTTCACCGCGACACCGTCGTGGAACGAAAAAGGCTGGACGCTCTCGCTCAACATCGCCGCGACCGATCTCGAGGTGGCGCAGCAGAACGAACGCTGGACCGATCAGCTTGACGTTTTTATTGCGCGCCGCGACGATAGCGGTCTTCATGCCCAAGTCACGGGCCAGTCAATGAGGTTGCAGCTCACGCCCGCTACGTATCAGAAGGCCCTGCACGATGGAATCCCATTCGACCCCTTGATCGAGGGAAACACAGATTTCAACTCGGTTCGCGTCGTAGTCGTCGATGAAAACTCAGGCCGCATGGGATCGGTGACTGTTCCCTATGCGGCATTGAAGCGTGCGCCTTAAGGTGCGGAAGAGTTGTTCTGCTGCGTCAGCTTGTCTGTCTGCTGCTGAATGATCTGCTTCACGCGAGCCACGGCTCCATATTCGTGCAGAAGGTTGAAGCCAAATCCCGTGCCGAATTTAATCCCGTAACCTTCAAAGCTTTTCCCGACGGACACGTTGCGGGCGGGCAAATAGGCATCGGCCAAGGCCGTCGACATCGCATAACCGAGCAGTACGGAGTAATTCGGCATCTGCGGTCCTCGATCGCTGGCTCCGACGAATTCGCTGCGCAATGCCCACCAGATTCTTGACTTCGCCGTTCCCGAGCCTTTACGAAAGTAGCGCGGATCCTGGTGAAACACTGAAGGCACAACCGCCTGGGTGAAAAAGAAGGTTGATGCCACATTGGCCGCGTTGTACGCGTAGAGTTTGCCAAAGCCGGACGCTCCGGAACCATAAAAGGGCCCCACTCCCAGAGACCGATCGAAGAGTGTCGTTACACCTGCTCGAATCGGAGATGACAAATCGATTGTCGAGCGGTAGGCCAGTTCGAATTTCTGCTTCACGGGCAGGGGTGGTACGGTCGCGTCCGGATCGTGCACCGTGTCGTATCCGGCAAAGAGAAGCAACGCGCGGTTGTGCGGAAGGGGTGCCTCAGGCAACGAAGGATCGATGCGAGCCTGCGCGGCTGCTATAGGCAAGCCAAGGAAACAGGCAAGAAAAATGCGCAAGACAAGCATTGCGAGTCGTGGATTCAAGACACACCCTCGGCATAGAACACCCTGTGAGCTTTGAGTCCCGCAATGATCGAGAGGTTGCACAAATCGCGAATCAGCCGAGCGCGCGGAAGGCGCGGTGTTCGATTGCATTGAACGGAGAGTTTGAATCGATACCCGCACAAGCAAGGACCATGCTTGTGTTGCCGCGGTGCGACAATGCTAGACTTCCCCTGCATTCAGTCCCAGGCAAAACGCGGCTTGAATTCCTGCGAATTCAAGCCCGCCGGCGGTCTCGGGACACTGGAGATAATCCATGGGCAACCTTTACTCAACTTCCGCCTTCACCCGTCGGCGTTTTTTGACAACTGCTGGCGCCGCAGTCGCTCTCTCGCGCAGTGCCTGGGCTCACGGCGGCCGCGCATCCGCATCCAATCGCGTCACCATCGGCGTCATCGGGTGGGGCATGATGGGGCCGGCCAATACCAAGGCATTTCTTGCGGAAGGTGACTGCCAGGTGGTCGCCGCATGCGACCTGCATCAGAAACATCTGCAGGCCGCGGTCGACACCATCAACACCAGCTACGGGAACAAAGACTGCAAGGCCTATCACGACTATCGCGAACTGCTCGCGCGCGACGATATCGATGCAATCATGATTGCCATTCCGGACCAGTGGCACGCCATTGTGGCGACAGAAGCAGCAGCACGCAAGAAGGATATCTACGGCGAGAAGCCGCTGGCGCGGACCATCGCGGAACAGCAAGCCATCGTGAAAGCCGTGCAACAGAATAACGTCATCTGGCAGACCGGCTCTTGGCAGCGCTCGTTGCCGCAATTTCACAAAGCGGCGGAGATTGTGCGCAACGGCCTTATCGGAACGGTCACGCACGTTGAAGTGGGTCTGCCCGGCGGGCATCATGATTTTCCGGGAACAGTGCCCGCGTTGCTCGCAAAGCTTTCTTCTCTTCCCGACAAGATCACCAGCCCCGCACAGATCGTGCCCGGAACACCCGCATGGAATCTAGCGGTCACCGAGCCTCCGGCCGATTTCGATTACGACCGCTGGATCGGCCCATCCAAAATGGAACCCTACATCGAGCAACGCGTCTATCAAAACTGGCGCTGGAATTACAACACCGGCGGCGGTCAGTTGATGGATTGGATCGGACATCATGGCGACATCGCGCATTGGGGCATGGGGTTCGATCTCTCCGGCCCATCGGAAGTCGAAGGCCACGGCGAGTTCCCTGCAGCGAATGCCGTATGGAATACGGCCACCAAATACTCAGTTGAGTGCACGTATCGGAAGGAAGTCACGCAGTATCCCGCCGACGTCACAATGACCATCGCCGGCGGTTCTCCCGCGATCAGCATGGGCACTAAATGGATCGGCACCGATGGATGGGTGTGGGTCGATCGCAGCGGCTTCGATGCATCCAATCCCGAGTGGGCAAAGGGCGATTCTTTGCCTGACGATTTACGCAAGGTGAAGTTATACGAATCGCACGAGCACAGGCGCAACTTCCTCGACAGCGTGAAATCGCGCAAGCCAACCATCACGCCGGTCGAGGTTGCACACCACTCCACGATTCCGGGCCATCTCGGCCTGATCTCGATGCTCGTCGGCCGCAAAATTCACTGGGATGTCGCGCAGGAAACAATTCTCAACGACCCTGGTGCGAGCGAACTGCTGACGCGTTCTTATCGAGACCCGTGGAAGCTTGCATAGGACTGGCCGTCCAGGCAAACGCGGGCCTAACGGCCGCAAACGGATCACTCTCAAACCCGGCGGAACTCCCAATGCGTCTGACGCAAAACTGTCGAGCTTACCGGTGCTTTTTGCCTTTGGAGGCCTTCGCCTTCGCGCCTTTTTCGCCGGGCTCATGCATGGTGGGGATCGGCGCCATGTCCGGGCCGATGCGGCGCACCGAGGTGTCGCGCATCGCGTAGTGGATCGTCCGCGGGGCAACGGGCCGCGCGATGCCGGTGCCGGGCTCGATGGCCAGATCGGGCGAACTGGAAACCAGGAAGCTGAATACCGGTTCGGTCCCCGTAGCAGCTTGCTCTGTGCTTACCTTCACCGGCAAGAAGCCTTGGATGGGATGGATGCGAAATGCGGTCTCGTACCGGTGGTGTTTCAAGCTCCAGGTGAAAACGCGAATTTGGTCGAAGTCGAAAGGCAATCCCGCCTTGGGCGGGGCCAGCGCAGTGACGTACTCCGCAATCTCGTGGTCCGCAGTGTTCGCTTCGTCGTCGTGGACCTTTGCGAGCACATACGCGCCAATGATCCGCTGACCTTCCGCGTACTGCGCCACATCGTCGGGCACATCCACATCCACGCGGCTGCCGAGCACCCATCCGGCACGTCCCTGGTTGTCGCGAATCAGCCACCAGTCTTCAAGCACCGGCGGCTCCGGTTCCGGCTGGGAAGGCTTTGCCAGGTTAGAAGCCGCCTTGTCCGCGGGACCCCGTTCGACGCTGACTGGAGTAGCGCTGATTCTGTTATCGGAATTCTCACGCGGGAAAACCGAAACAGCCGAAGAAGCAGCCGCCTTCACCACCGAAGCGCGTACCAGCATTTGCACCCTGATGTTCCCGGCTAGCAGGTAGAAGCGGTCAGTCTCTCGGCCGGGGCTCACGTGCAGATAAATGTCGTCGCGCAAAGTGCCGGTTGCAACCACGGGATCGTTCTTGTGCTGGTTCGCCAGTTGCACAAAGGCGTCATAAGCCTTGGAGTCAATCACTGCGCGATCGGGAATCCAGCCCACTTCGTTCTTGGGCGTCTTCACCCGGTAGAAACGGCGTCCGCGCTCGAGCACCTCGAGAGGTTCGCCGTTCGTCACTTCGCCTACGCGATTGGAAACAGCGGCAACGCGATCGCGCAGGTACATCTGCCGGGTCCAGACATAGACCGTCTCGTGCTGCTCCTGTCGCAGCTTCAACCTGGAACAACCCACCGCAAGTGTAAGGAAGGAAAGGACCAAGATACAAACTAGCCTGGATCTTTGACTCCTGACGAGGGGGGCATCTGGAATCGGAAATCGCGTCAATGCGGCCACGGGTCTTCTTTTTCAGAATAGCACTGGGGATGGGCGGAGACGATGGCCTGCGGCGACGCGCCCGTGAATGGTAACCGGCGATGCAACAGGAAGGTTGACCAGCAGCTCGGGCTGAAAAAATGGACTGTCGGATTCTTTTCTTACGGCGCAGCCGCAATCGCGCTCGCCTGCACTGGGTCTGTCCCCGTGGCCGCCGAGACCGCGCTATCGAGGTAGCCGGCATTCGTCGAGTCGAATGTGTATCCCTTCAAATCCGGGCTGCCCCCGTAATCCACCGCGAACACAAAAGTTCCGGTGCTGTCCTCGGCCAACGCGACGGGATTGGTTCCGACAGAAAAGGTGCTGCCCAAGGCCGTCAGCGAATAGCTGCTGCTGCTCGAGGCGATCGAGAATCCCGCAATCACTCCCGTGGAACTGCCGCTCACTTGCCGATTGACCACGTACACGTAGTTTCCCGTCGAGATAGGCAGAATCGAATAAGGGGCCAGACCCGCGCTCGCGAAGGGTGAACCGGAGATCTCCTTCAAACCGCTTCCAAGCGTGCTGAAGTTGAAGGCGCGCAGCCCACCAGAGTTGGAGCCGCTGGTGGCCACGGTTTCGCCGACGTAGAAAAGCCGCGGGGTAGTTTGCCCGGATTGGAGTGGGTCGACCGCGACGGAGAGTGCCGCTCCAGCGGAGTTGATTGTGGGAATGTGGATCACCACTGAGCCAAACGGGGCCGCGTTGCCGGTGTTGAAGGGAACTGCCTCTGTGCCGCCGGAGCCCATGGCAACGAAGACATAGGTTCCGTCGGGCGAGATAGCGACCTGGTTCACGCTGGCTGCGGGCAGCGTAGCGAATTGCTCTTTCTCAGAGCTCGATGAAAGTGTGCCGTTGGATGAGTTGATGGGGATTGCGTAGACGTAGTAGGCACCCGATTGGATCTCAATCAGCCAGTTGTTGTCCGGGCTCACCTGCATGCTGATCGCCTGATCCTGGGAGATAGGAGTGGAGCTGACGAGAGTGAGCTGTCCCGACGAGATTGTATAGTCGAAGATTCCGCCGGCAGTGCTGATGTAAAGGAAAGCTCCGTTGGGAGCGATGGCTATGGAGAGGGGTGTAGCAGCAGGGAGCGTTAGATTATTGAAAAGCTGGGTAAGGACCCCCGACTTGACGTAGTAGCCAGCCACCTGGTCTGCGGCTGCATTCAGGACGTAGAAGTTGCCGCTGGTGCTGGCGTTGGAACTGCAATTGCCCGAGACAGTTCCTACTAGGACGCAGGCCGTGGTAGTTGTCGTAGCACTGCCTGAGGTGCCGGTAACCGTGATTTCATACGTGCCGGTAGTCGTGGTGGACGTGGTGCTTGCAGTCAAAGTTGCCGTTTGCGCCGTCGAGCTGCTAAGCGTAACCGACGTCGGAGAAAGACTGCAGGTAACGGGGCTTGAAGCGTTCGATGGCGACGTAGTGACTGCGCAGGTAAGTGCGACCGTTCCGGTAAACGAGCTCGATGGCGTTACGGTAATCGTGGAGGTGTTGCCGGAGGTGGCGCCCGGGCTGCTCACACTGATGGTGCCGCTGTTGGAGAGGGTGAAATCGGAGGAGCCGATCGGGTTCCAAAAGCCCTTGCAACCTACAAGAAGCAGGGGCATCCACAGCGCCAGCATTCCACACTTCTTCGATACCATGGCCGCTCCTTCATCAGGCATCTGTCTGCAGAGATTCTCTCAGACGCACACGCAAGCCTGCACGCTCACACACGGAGTCTTCGATTCTCTGATAAAGACGCGAGGAGCCGAGATTTCGCTTGCGAAAGGAAGGAGCGACGATAGTTCAGTTGGGCCGATTGCTCGAATTCGACCGGCGGCGAAAGCGCTCGTCCACTGGCTGGCGTCCCTGAAAACCCGCTTCAAAGGTATGCCAGTGCTCGATCGCCGTCTCTCCCATCCGCCAGCACAGCAGAACGACTTCGTCGTCGACGCGACAGGGAAAATCGAGCAGCCCGGCATCGAGATCCTTCACCTGCACGCCGATGGCATCGATCTCCGCCACCGTTTCGCGCATGCGCGTCGTGTGGCTCTCCACTTCCGCGCGCTGCTTGGCGACCTTGCCGACATTCACGTACATTCCACCGGCAACATAAATGCGCTGTGCCAGCGCGGACAGTTCCGCCTCCACCTGCTCCGCCGCCTTTTTGCTTTCAAGGGCGCGCTTCAGCAAGGATTCCAACACGGGGAGCAGGGATTGCGCTTCGTCGAGGGTAAAGGTCTTCATGGGATTCGTTCCTCTCAGGATACGACGAAATGTGCCGTCGCAACCAGTGATTCTCCTCATGACCAGCAGTTACCAGCGATGGAAAACCAAGGTACTAAATGTGTAAAACAAGGTGCGCAAGGGCCGTCGAGTCATGCCCGAGTGCCTATACACAATTCGATGCAGATCGAAGGCCGCGCGTAACAGAATCTGTGCATGAACGCGGCAATTCTGGCGATATGCTAGTTCGGCGCCCCGCGAACAGCCTCTCTGTCTGCAGCAACCCAGGATGCCACAGCACAGACGGCGATGATGGTTCCGATAATGGCAAGCGACAGCGTGATGGGCACATCGAGCCAGTGCGCGGCCAGCATCTTGAAGGCCACGAAAGCCAAAAGCACACCCAGACCGTAGTGCAGGTAGCGAAAGCGATCGAGCAGTGCCGCCAGCGCGAAGTAGAGCGAACGCAGCCCGAGAATTGCCGCGATGTTTGAGGTGTACACGATGAACGGATCGCGCGAAACAGCCAGCACGGCGGGGATCGAGTCCACGGCAAAAAGCAAGTCCGTCACTTCGATGGCAATGATCACAGGCAGTAGCGAGCCCTTCGCCGGCTGCAATCGGCGGATCCAATTCGGAATTGCCGCGTGCGCCGAACCGCCTCTGACCAGCCTCCACGCGGCAATCAGAAGAACGAGGCCAAAGACCCACGAAATCCAATCGAAGCGCGCGATCAGCGTGACACCGGTGGCAATGAAAAGTCCGCGCAAAACAACAGCGCCGGCCACGCCCCACAGGAGCGCGCGATGCTGTCGCGCAGCATTGATGCGGAATCCCTGAAAGAGAACCAGAAAGATGAAGAGATTGTCGACGCTGAGGGACGTCTCGATCGTGTATCCGGCGACAAACTCAAGCGCCCGCTGCCGGCCCTGTACCACACCGATCCATGCGGCGAAGACCGCGGCAGCCAGCACCAGAACTGCGGTCCAAACCCATGCGGCCTTCTCCGTCTGCGGAGCATCGCGCCGCCGGGCCGGCAACTTCGCATCGACGACGAGCAACAGGACCACGGCTACGTGGAACCCGAGCCACCAAACCCACGATGCGCCGGCAATCATTACTGAATGCTAATTCAGGAGCCAAGGAGAACTAAGTTCACCGTTCGCATTCATTGACTCCAATTTGTGTCGTTTGGAAATCTCGACGTGAGTCACTGTCCACTCGGCCGAACTCTCAACTACGAACTTAGAACTCTGAACTGCGCCCTCACCGCTGATCAATTAGCCGGATCGTCTCCAGGAACACATCTCCATCAATCGTCAGGCTCCGCGCACTTACTTTGTCCATCGTGTCCTGCGCTGTGTGGTGATAGCTGTTGTTCGGCCCATAGTCGAGATCGATGATGTCAATGGACGGCACGCCGCGCTTGACGAAAGGCATGTGGTCGTCGTCAACCGGCTCGTCTTGCTGGAAGAAATAGTGCTCGTAGCCGTATTTCTTCGCCGCCTGCCGCACGAGGTCCACCAACCATCCCGTCGAGCGAGTCTCGCGCTGAATGTCGAGATCCTTGTCGCCGATCATGTCAGCGAGCATGAACGCCTTGATGCGCTGCAATGTCCCGTCGCGTCCCCATTTCGCCGCGAGATGACGGCTGCCATACGTCGAGTCGGAATCAGACCAGCTTTGGATCGCTTCCTCGCCATCGAAGAAAACCAGCCACACCGAGTAGCCGTCGAGCTTTTTGCCGCCCGCCGTTTCCGCACGAAGCTGGTCGGCGATCGCCATCAACAATCCCGTCGTCGCGCCGCCATCGTTGGCTCCCAGGAAGTTGATGTTCTTCAGGTAGTAGTTCGTCTCGTAGTGCGTCGCCAGCACAATCACGCCGTCCTTCCTGCCTGCGAAGCGCACGATGAAATTACGCATGTTCACCGGCCCAATCGGCGTGTCGGCGGTGAAGGCATCTTCTTCGAGCTGATCGTGCTGAAAGTGTGCGCGCAAAAATGCCTCAGCCTTGCCGTGCCCCTGGCTCGTGGGCCAGCGCGGTCCGATGGCGACGAATTCGCTGGCGTACTGATAGGCGCGATTGCCGTTGAAGGACCGCCCTGAACCTGCCGAGGGGCGCTGGGCTATGGTGGCCACGGAAACGGTAAGGCACAGGAACGCGAGGGGAAGGTATCGAGCGGATCGCCGGAGCCTCGTTGTCCAGTGCGTCAAAACCGTCCCTCAGGGGTGATGCCCCATTCCTTCTGCCGTACACTTCGAAGCCTGAAGCCGGCCCCCGGCACTCTGGGAGGAAGCTCCTTGTTTTCATGAAGATGGCGATGGAGGGTCCGCTCCAAAGTCATCTCATGAAAGGGTTTAGCCGCAGAGCCGTCTGCGAAAAGGAGTTGCGGCTTGCGGGAGATTGCAGGGCATTGTTCCAGCGATTCAAGGATAGCGTGTTGGGCTTCATTGTTCGCAAGGCGGCAATGGCGACCTACTAACAACTAAATGAATAGAAGCGGCGTCAGTGCTCCATTGGCGGAGCAGGCGACCCATCGGACCAGTTGCCAACCCAGACCATGAAGATTGTCACCCGCTCTTCGGGGTCATTCGCGGCGATGATCGGCGAATCTGGTTTGTCGGCTCCCCAGCTTGTTGCCGCGTCGCCCGAGACAAAAACCATCACGTGGGGATGCCAGCTCTTGCCCCGGTCATTCAGGTACTGTTGCTTCGACATCATGTAGCACATCGCTCCGGGCTCAAGTACGGGTAGTTCCTTCTTATCCAGTGCCGCAGATGTCTCCGCCAGGATTTCCGACTTCGATTTTCCTTCGAGCACCAGTTTTGTCTTCAACAGGAAGATCGGTGCAAAGGTTTG
>Ga0181535_10004233_pt1 | contig 16129 bp, 14 predicted proteins | sample PEATcosm2014_Bin_44_FD_119774 | JGI IMG/M metagenome (GOLD analysis project Ga0181535, IMG submission 119774) | Peatland microbial communities from MTU Mesocosm Facility, Houghton, MI, USA - PEATcosm2014_Bin17_30_metaG | ecosystem: Environmental > Terrestrial > Soil > Wetlands > Peat | place... | reverse complement strand
TGGCCGCCGAGCAGAACGGCTTTGCCCTGGACGACGCCGCGGTGCGGCGCTTCCTGCCGCTCCCCGTCTGCGGCACCGGCGGCACCGACAACCGGGTGGTGGTCCAGCGCATCCCCGCGGACGCCCGCTTCCTGCTCGGCCACGACGCCGACGAACCCGGCGACCTGGCCGCCGAGGAGATCCGCAAGCAGCGCCCCGACCAGGCCACCCGGGTGCGCCCACCCGAGGGCTTCAAGGACTGGGGGGCGTGGAATCAGGCGCTCGCCGACCGGCAGCACACGGGGGTTCGCCGCCCCCCGGTACCCAGCCCGGATGAGGGCAGCCACGCCGGGGTGGCCTGAGATGCGCCTCGGGCCGAGCGGGTCAGGCCGCCCAGTTCCACCACCGCCCGTGACCGCCGAGCAACGAGCCGACCCCGATGTGGTGAAAGGTGGGCTTTGTCCGCTCCGCGTCCGGGGAATGGCTCTACAGTCGGGGCCATGGAGTTCGTAACCCTCTTCCAGACGCTCGACGCGAGACCCGCCCGGGTCCCGGTCAAACTGCCGAGCCGGACGTCGGTCGAGGCTCCTCGGGCCGCGGTCCCCAGCATGGCGACCGCTCCGATCCCGGCCGCCGCCCCGCCGGCGGCGACCATCAGGCCCGCCACCATCCTCGCCCGCCCGGCCATGGCCCCGCTCCCGAGCCAGCCATTGGTCACCACCCCAGCCAGGGAGTCACTCTCATGTTCGCGATCGCCCGTCTGATCACAGCCGTGCCCGGCCCCGCGTCGGGACACGCCTTCTTGGCGGCAACCGGCTGCCCGGTGGGCGCGACCGACATCTGCACCCAGCTCCAGAACAGCTTCGTGGAGCCGCTCGTCACCTACGCCCAGTACCTGCTCCCGGTCGCCATCATGTTCTTCTTCCTCCACCGGCTCCTCAACGAGACCGGTCAGAGCTGGCGGAGCGTGCTGATCGAGATCGTGCTGGTCGCCGGCGGCAGCGAGGTCGTGCTCCAGGTGATCAAGGCCGTCTTCGGCCTCTGAGACCCCGGCGGGAGCCTCCCGCCCCCGCCCGCCGTCCGCCCGCCTAGGAGTTAGCCGGTGTTGCTCAGCAGTGTTCCGATGCTCGGGGGAGCCCTCAGCATCCTGAGCGGCGCCGCCGGGATCGTCACCGCCATCCTGGCGGTGGCGGGGGCGATCCTCACCATCTTCACGAGCATCTTCCAGGGGCTCGCCCAGGGGCTCACCTGCGCCATCGCCGGCAGCTCCTGGGTCCAGTTCGGACTGGGCCAGATGTCCGGACAGGGCGACCTGGCCACCGGGGGCAACTCCTTCTTCGCCCTCAAGCCGCTGGTCGGGCCGGGCTCGATCACCCTCGGCCTCTTCAACGCCGTGCTCTTCCCGGCCGCCATGCTGGCCGGGGTCTCCGGGGTCACCCGGATGGTCTACGACATCACCCTGCATCGAGGCCAGGGGTCCCCCTTCATCCCGATCATGACCAGCCTGGTGCCCCGGATCGGCGGGGCCGCCCTGCTGCTCGCCCCCAACCCCACCGGCATGCCGCTCGCCTACGCCACCATGCTGCTCCTGGTCAACGGCTTCGACGTCCTGGCCAACGCGCTGTTCACCTTCTTCGGCAACGCGGTGACCGCCGGGGCCACCACCGGCTCGGGGGCCAGCTGCGGGGTGGGCGGCAACCTGGCCCATTACCTCATCGCCACCGCCGGGTCCTGGCCGCTCGCCAACCTGATCGGGATCATCGCCGCCGTGCTCTTCTTCTTCTACGACGTGTTCCTCATGATGATGCGGCTCATCTTCCTGGTCTTCTGCTTCGCGGTGGCGCCGCTCATGATCGCGCTCTGCGTCTGGTCGCCCAAGAACCGGTTCGTGCAGACCTGGTCGGAGCTCTTCATCGGGGCGCTCATCATCCCCTGCGTCATGGGGACCATCTTCTCGGTGACCCTGGCCGCCGCCAACGCCATCGAGAGCGGGACGACCAGCGATGGGACCCTGCCGTCCCTGCTCGGTGAGATCGTCTTCTGCGCCGGGCTGTGGTTCGCCGGCAAGATGGTCGCCAAGCTGGTCTGGCACGGGGTGGGAAGCGCCCACCACTCGGCCACCGGCGCGGTCATGGCCACCTACGCCGCGGTCCGCGGCGGGGAGATCGGCGGGCGGATGCTGAACGCCGCTCAGGCGCGCAGCCGCCACCAGGAGACCCTCGAGTCGATGCGGGGTCCGGGGATCGCGAGCGGCGGCTCTCTCCCCAAGAGCAGCAAGCCGGTGGGCGGTGGGCTCAACCAGGCGGCCGCCAGCGGGGTCGCCACCGTCTCCCACGACCCGGGCATCCCCGAGAACATGGGCCCGGGCGAGGGCGCCGCCTTCCAGGCCTGGGCCACCCACAGCGAGCAGGGCCAGGCGGTGCTCCGCGCCTACGCGCCGACCGAGGCTCCCGACGCTCAGACCTTCGCCCGGATGGCCGCCGATCCCCAGACCGCTCCCATCGTCAATCACCTGGCTCACGACTTCATGGCCAGCCCGGCGGTGGTCGGGGGCTGGGTCAAGACCCCCCAGGAGGGCGCCTCGGTGCACATGGCGGGCGGCGTCGGCCGCTACGTGGACGCCCTGAGCCGGCCCGCCCTCGGCGGCGCTCCGTCAGCCCCCTCGCCGCTCGGCTGGCCCGGTGCCGGCGTCCCGGCCCCGGCTCCGGTCGCAGCTCCGGCCCCGGCCCCCCTGGCCGCGTCCGCTCCCGCTCCCCAGCATGCCGGCGGGCCCAGCTTCCATCCCGACGGCGACGGGGACTGGTCACCGCCGGAGCAGCCGCAATGACCGCTCGACGGGCGCCGCAGCTCACCAGCCGTCAGGCCAAGGAGCTCCTGGTTCGGGGCTGGCGCGGTCCGGTGACGGCCACCCTCATCGACCCCACCGGCGCCTATGGTGGGTTGCACATCCCCGGCATTCGGATCCAAGGAGGCCCCCTCGGTGGATAGCACCGTCCGCGTTCAGATGGCGGTGGACGCCCAGGCCAAGATGTCGCTCGGCTTCATCACCCTCTCGGTCCGGGCCGTGCTCACCCTCTTGGTGACCGGCCCGATCGCCTACATCCTGCTCGAGCTGCCGATCATGAGCACCGGCGGGCGGCTCATCACCGCCGCCGCCGTCGTGGGCCTGGGCATCCTGCTGGCCGGTCCCCAGCGGGAGGGCGTGTGGGTGCTGCTCTGGGGCATCTACCGCGGCATCGGCTGGCTGGTGCCCCAGATCATCCGCGACGGCCAGCCCCAGCGCGCCGAGGTGCGCGACGCCGGTGAGGCGGTCGCCATCGGCCGGGTCCGCCCGCTGCTCCGGCCCAAGGGCCGGATCGGTCACTACCTGGACCACTACGTCTCGGTGCCCCGGGGCAGCTTCGTCGCGGACGGCATCTTCCGGCTCGACCCGGGCGGGCATCGGGTGGCGCTCACCATCCAGGGCCCCACCGCCGCCATCGGCACCGAGGGCTACACCCTCTGGTGCTCGGCGGTCATGGACTGGATCCTCCAGGTCGGCGAGGCCGCCCAGCTCTACTCGGTGGTCACCCACCACGACGCCCAGCAGGCCCGCCAGGCCTTCGACAGCCGGATCGCCCGGGATTGGCCGGATGGCCCCATGCTCAGCTACGAGCGCGACCTCGCCGCCCTGGTCGCCGAGCACAGCCTGGGGATGCGTCACTACGTCATCTTCTGTCCCTTGTTCGCGGCCAAGGACGGCGTCCCCCACTTGAGCCAGTTCCACAAGGCCCCGGCGGCCCCCGAGGCCCCCCTGCCGGAGGCCGAGCGGGTGCTCGGCCACGCCAGCCGGCTGGCCATCTCCTTCGCCCTGGAGGTCGCCCCGCTCGGCGAGCAGGAACTCACCGAGATGCTCGCCGACACCCCGGTGGGGGCGGCCAATGCCGCCGCCAGCCACGCCCAGTTCCACATCGGCGAGGACTGCCACCTGGTCGCCACCGTCACCGGGCTGCCCGCCTCGGTGTTCGCGGGGGGCGTGGTCGACGCCATGATGCGGGCGCGCGCCACCGGCTTCGCCTCCTTGCACGTCATCCCCATGGAACGCCAGGTCGCCCGCAAGCAGGTCAGCAAGAGCATGGAGATGCTCCGCATGACCGAGAAGCAGGGCGCCGGCGACGAGGGCACCGCGCTCGCCCTCAACGAGGGGAGTGAGGTGCTCGCCGAGATCGCCAACCGCACCCTCAACCCGGTCCGCGTGGCCCTCACCCTGAGCGTCAACCACCCCCTGCTCAGCGAGGCCAAGGCGGCCATGGAGCGGCTCACCGGGGTACTCGGCGGCCACGGCTTCCGGGTCGAGGAGGTCACCTGCCCGGGCTTCCTGCCCGCGCTCGCGGTGACCCCGGGCGGGGCGCCGCTGCGCCGCTCGCTCATCCTCACCTCCAGCGAGGTGGCGCTGCGCATGCTGCCCTCGCTCGGCACCCCGCTCTCCGACAGCCGGCTGCCGCTGCTCGGCATCAACCAGATGACCGGCGCCCCGGCCTACGCCTCGGTGTGGGAGCTCGCCGGCTTCGCGGCCATGATCCTCGGCCCCCAGGGCCGGGGCAAGAGCATGAGCGTCAAGACCATGGCCGTCCGCCACGCCCTGCGCGGGGTGCGCAGCGACACCCGGCGGCACAACAAGTTCATCTTCTTGGACCCGGACAACGAGTACCGGCAGATCGTCGAGGCCATGGGCGGCACCTACTACGAGCTGGGCAAGGACGCCATCAACTGCCTGGCGGTGCTCCAGGGGCACTCCCCCGACGAGGCCGCCTCCAACTTCGGCCCGGTGCTGTCGGTGCTCGCCGGCGATCCGGTGGCGACCGTCGACAATCGGCCCATCCGGCGCCTGCCCGACGAGGATGAGGCCTGGCTGCACGGCGAGATCTCCAACTTCTTCACCTACTGGCTGGAGAATCGGGCGGGCAAGGAGCCGCTCCTGCACAACCTGATCGGCTACCTCGGCAAGGTCTCCATGTCCCAGCCGGGCCTCAGCGACAAGGAGAAGGAGCGCTGCCGGATCATCGGACTGCGCCTGGCCCGCTACACCCAGGGCACCCGGGGCTTCATCTTCGATCGCCCCTCCAGCTTCTCGATCGGCGGTCGCAGCCTGGGCATCGGCATGCAGGCGCTCACCCACAGCTACACCAGCGACATCACCCCGGCGCTCGCCCTCATCCTCAACAACATCTACTCCATCTTCACCGAGGAGAACTGGGAGGCCAACCGGGGCACCATCGTGGTGGTCGACGAGGCCCACCGGTTCACCGGCGACCCCGACGCCGGCAAGGTGCTGATGAGCCTCATCCGCGAAGCGCGCAAGTACGACGCCGGGGTCTGGATGTGCTCCCAGCAGGTGGGCGACTTCCTGGACACCGATCTGGGCAAGGTGCTCTCCGACAACTCGCCGACCAAGGTGCTCCTGCCCGACGAGAGCACCCTGCCCAAGATCGCCAAGGCCTTTGAGCTTCGCGCCGAGGAGGTACGGGCGCTGCGCAACGCGCCTCCGGGCCGGGCCCTGTACATCGCCGACACCGAGCGCACCGTGGTCCAGATGAACCCGGGGGCCCTCATCATGCGGCTGGGCAACACCCGGCGCGAGTTCGTGCCCGAGGTCTCCGGCCCGGATGGGTCGTCCCGGGCGGCGGCCTGACACCATGCTGCTGATCCAGGCCAAGCCGATCGACACGCCGCTGGACGCCGAGATGGTGATGGAGCAGCTCTGGCAGCTCACCATGGGGCGGCGGATCGGCCTGTTCCTGATCGGCATGCACGACCCCGAGGCGACCGAGGACGAGGCGGTGCGGCTGGGCGTCTCCTGCCACCGGCCGGGCTTCGAGGAGCTGGTCGCCGACGTCATCGCGCGCCGCATCCACGGGGACATCGAGGTTTCACCGGTCGGCGAGATGATCATGTCCAGCACCGAGGTGGCGTCGGTCTCCATCCGTCACGTCAACCGGATGGTGCCTCAGGACGGCGGGCCCACCTGGGGCTGGCAACGCCCCGACTTCCTGCGCGGCGCCTTCGAACAGCTCAAGCGGATGCCTCCCGGGGTGGTCGCCGGCGCCGGCATGACGCTCCGCTCCCTGCCCAACGCCGCCTTCGAAATGTCCATGACGAGCTTCGCCGCCGGCCCGGGCGCCGCGGTGCTGGCCTGGCAGGTGGCCACCACCTACGCGGGGGTCGGCGTGGCCCTCCGCCATCCCTTCCCCTCCGAGCGCCGGGTGGTCCGACTCATGCTCGACGTCCGCTTTCGTTGGCCGCGCACCCGCCAGTCGGTGGCGGTGGTGAGCGCCTTCTGGCACCCGCCCTTCAAGCTGCGGGCGCCGGCCATCGCGCCCTGGGCGAGCTGAGATGCCGATCCCCCTGCCGCCCCTGGAACTGGGCACCAAGGATGGTGGCCACGAGAGGGTGGTCATCCAGGCCGAGCATCGGGCGCGAGGCATGCTCATCGTCGGCCAGCCCGGGGTGGGCAAGAGCAACCTGACCGCCAACTGCGTGCTCCAGGACATCGAGGCCGGGGTCCCCGTGATGGTCGTCGACCCCCACACCCTGGCACCGGACCTGCTCTCTCGAATCCCGGCCAGTCAGATGCACCGGGTGGTGCTGCTGTCGCTCCGGATCGACGACCCTCCGCTCTGGCCCATCCTCGACCTCCCCCACCGTGATGACGAGTTCCTGGTCGTCGCCGAGCAGCTGACCCAGGTGTGGCGGGCTCAGTACGGCGACGACTCGGTGGGCCCCCGCGGGGATTCGGTGCTCGCCAAGGCGCTGCTCACCCTGCCACGCCGGGAGGGGGTCAGCCCGGTGGAGCTGCTCGCCGTCCTCCAACTCGAGTGGTACCGGGCGGCGGCCCTCAAGCAGCACGCGGGCAACAGTCGCGCCTTCGGCATCTCCGCCTACTGGGAGGGCACGGTTCAGAACATCGGCGAGCGCCTGTTCCAGGAGTGGGCGCAGCCGATCCTCAACAAGCTGATGCCGCTGGATGACTTCGAGTGGCTGCGTCAGGCCACCTCGGGGAGTCCGTCGGGACGGTCCGAGCATCCCATGGACATCGAGATGCTCTGGGCGCGTCACCCCGACCCCCCGATCACCGGGGTCGCCTACGTGCGCGACGGCTGCATCGAGGTGGAGCGCGAGGGCATCCCGGAGCGCTTCGTCGCCGTGGTTGGCGACCACGACCTGGATCGCTACCTGCTCACCAAGGCGAGCGGCGGCATGGTGGCGGCGGACGCCTTCCCGCGTGGCGTGAAGGCTAACACCAGCGCCCTCAAGGAGGACGTGAACGCGGCCGAGCTCCAGCTTCCCGACGAGGAGGAGATCCGCCTCTACGGCAGCGACCTGGTCGCCCAGACCATGCGCCGCCGCCGCCGCCGGGCCTGGCGGCGGGCCATGGACTACGACTTCGCGGAGCGGGGCATCGTAGCCAAGGAGGCGATCGACATCGCCGACCTGCTCGACGACGGACGGATCATCCTGGTCGAGGTGCCGGAGACCTACGGCACCAAGGTGACCCAGATGGTCGCCACCCTGGCGCTGCTCGCGGCGGTGCTGCGCGGCCATCGTCAGATCCGCCTCCCCGAGCACCGGCGGGTGCCGGTCAGCATCTGGGTGGACGAGGCCAAGCTGTTCCTCAACTCCGGCATCGAATCGACGCTCACCGAGCTGCGCAAGGCGGGCACCGCGATGCACCTGGTGCTCCAGCGGCTGGCCCAGATGGGTCCGGCCCACAGCCCGATGCGGACCGCGGTGCTGGACACCGTGGGCACCGTGGTCGCCACCCCGATGGGACGTGGCGAGATCAAGGAGCTCTCCGAGATGATGGAGCTGTCGCTGGATGACGCCAAGGCGCTGGAGCGCGGCCAAGGGGTGGTGAGCGGGCTCACCAAGGGCTGGGCTCAGGCCAAGAACGAGCGGTTCAACTTCGAGAGGCTCGCCCCGCCGGTGCAGGACTTCAGTTCCACCATCCGGGAGCAGTCGGTGGCCCGTTTCCACCACTCGGTCGAGGATGCGGAGCGGGTCTACGACGAGCGGGTTCGCCAGATTCGGCGGATCACCGCCGAAGAGGGGGAGCACCGCAACTACGTGAAGCAGCAGCGGGCGGCCCGGAGCAGCGGGCCGAAGAGCCCGGCGGGCGGTTCGAGGCGGACGCCGGCGGGGGCCGGCTCGGCCCGGGGCGGCCACGACAACGGCGCCGCGGAGTGGGACGGAGCCGCTGACTAGGGTGCCGCTTTGTCCGCTCGCTGTCCGTGCCCACCGATCTAGGATGACGCGGCCATGATGAGGATGGTCCGTCAACGGTCCGCCGCCGCCAAGGTCCAACTGGTCTGCATGGTGGCGAGCGCCGTCTTCGGGGTGGTGGTCGCGGGCGGTGGGCTGGTCTATGAGACGGGCAGCGCCATCATCGATTCGATCGCCCACCGGATCGAGGTCAAGGTGCTGGAGAAGGTGTGTGGGGACGCCGCCGAGCTGGCCAGCTCCGAGCTGGGCGAGACCATCTGCAACCCCACCAAGTCGATCGGCGAACGCTTCAACAGCTGGGTCAAGCAGAAGTTCCAGGATCTGAAGAGCCGGCTGACCGGGGACAAGGTTCAGGTCGACGACGATTGGAACGGCGAGGCCGACCAGGCGGCGAGCCAGGACGCCGAGGACCTCTCCCAGAGCTCCAACTCGCCGCCCTCCACCGAGGTCGTCGACGAGGAGGTCGCCGAGGGCGACACCGCCGAGGTGGACCAGACTGAGACCCCCGCGCAGCTGGAGGTGCAGGCCGCGGATACCAACCCGGCCGACCAGGCCCAGGCCCAGCAGGCTCAGGCCGAACTCCAGGAGGAGCTGCAGCCGGAGGCCGGTCAGACCATGGACACGGCCATCGCCGACCCGGTGGCGGACGCCGAGATGGCCGACGGGGCCGCGGCGGTCGCGGACGCCAGCAGCGCCGAGACCGCCTCCGTGCTCGACTCCCCCGAGACGGCCGCGAGTGCCAGCGAGCTTGCCAGCGAGGGCACCAGCCTGGTCGACATCGCCTCCAACGTCGGCTCGGTCGTCTTCAGCGAGACCAACATCCTGGCGGGCACGGCCTATGCCATCTGGGAAATCGGACAGGGGGCGATCCAGGACCTCGACGAGTGGAGCAGCGGTCCCATGGGCTGGGACCCGAGCGAGGGCGAGAACGGCAACCCCTTCCGGGCCCTGGGCGGCACCCTTGACTCCCTGCTCGGCAAGTCCAATGGCCAGACCGACACCGCCAACGCCATCTCCGCCTGCACGGCGGCCACCCCCTACCTGGCCAACTACCTCTCCGCCTTCAACATGCCGGGCAGCCTCATCGCTGAAGCTATCTTCTGGGACTGGAATCCTGCCGACAACATCTACTCCGGTTCGTCGGTGCCCAACCTCTACGACTTCGGGGTTCTCTATACCGACTACGTCTCCCGATACGACACGTATGGGCCTCCCGCCAGCGGATGCCCGGTCACCGCGGCCCAGGTCAATGCGGCCTTCACGAGCGCCGAGAGCCAGTCGCTGTACAGCCTGCTCCACGACCCCCAGAGTGTGACGTGGTCGCAACTCATGTGGCTCTCCCAGGTGTCCTGGTCCACGCTCATGCCCCAGGCCCAGGATGACGGGAGCAACAACTCGCTTCCGGTCAGCGCGCTGCACGATGACGGTGGGGGAACACCCGGGCTCAGCTGGTCGAGCATCGGCACCCTCTCCGGCACCGGCGCCGTCGACGCCTCGTGCGGCGGCACCAGCCCGAGCAGCAACTGCGGGGTCAGCTACACCGACGTGCAGAGCAATATTCAGAGCACCGAATCCTCACTCTCCTCGCTCGAGTCGTCGTCCGGTTCGAAGAGCGCCCGGGCTAAGATCGACATCGCCGCCGACCAGGCCACCATCACCCAGGACGAGGCCTGGCTCGGCGACGCCTTCCCGGACGGCGCCGACCTGGTCGCCACCGTGCTCAACAGCCACGGGGCCGCGTACACCCAGCTGGTGAGTGACCTCAAGGCGGGCAACCAGCAGGAATACCTGAGCCTGGAGACCCTGGCCAGCCAGGCCAGCCACCCGGCCAGCGCGTCCGCCCTTCGCGCGGACCTCAAGGACGCGCTCGACGCCTCGGGGATGAGCGCCTCCAACCTGCCTCCCAGCCAGACGGATGGCTCCCCGGGCGTGCTCGGCAGCGCCTCCCAGGAGGCGAGCGACGCCATCACCCTGGGCAGCAACCCCAGTGACCCGAGCATGCCGGACACCACCACCGAGGCGATGGTCATGGCGCTCATCGACTACGAGGGCGGGGCCGCCACCTGCACCAGCACCGACTGCACCCAGACCATGGGCTATGCACCGGTCGGCACCGAGGGCAACGTCGGCGACACCGGGATGCTGCCCACCCAGTACGCCAAGTACATCGGCGAGACCGGCGCCTGCACCTCGAGCTGCACCGCCTCGGACGGCGAGGAGAATCAGATCACCGCCGCCGGCATGGCGCTCGCCGCCTACCTCAAGCAGGACAACGGGTCGGTGGTCGGCGCCTTCGCCGACTACGTGCGCGACAATCGCCTGCCGGCCATGGACGGGGCCTTCGGGAGCAGCCAGGGACCGCTGGAGGACGGCTGGGGCAGCCTGGCGGTCGCCCAGGACGGTAGTCCGAGCTCGCTCCCCACCGCGGTGCTGCTGGCCGAGATGGCGTCCCAGTACCAGACCTACCTGGACAACCAGTCGACGAGCAGCCCGTCCCCGGATGCCTCGGTTGCCAACGCCTCGGTCTCCAGCCCGACGGCCACTCCCAGCGGCGACACCACCTTGACCGCGGATTTCGCCAGCCCGGGTGCCTTCGAGGGCTACGCGCTGGTGGAACCCGAGTTCGTTCCCGGCATCGAGAGCGCCGCCGCCCAGGCCCAGGTCTCCCCCACCGAGCTCTACGCCATCGCCAACATCGATCAGATCTACGGCTCCGACGGGCTGAGCACGGCGGACGGGGTGGTCGCCTCCTCGTTCGGCTCCACGGCGGAGGTGGTGGAGCCGAACGGATCGCCGTCGGCGCTGCCCGGGGTGGCCGACATCCCGCAGTTCGGCGACGTCAGCAGCGGCCTCAACCCGGCGGAGCAGTGCAACCAGGCCGAGGTCTACCCGCTCTCGGACAGCCCGAACCCCTCCAGCGACCAGGGTTTCGTGCACCCCACCGAGACCGAGACCTTCGGCATGTTTCAGCTCACGGTTCAGGAGTTCCAGGAGTTCGGCGCTCAGGCCGGGCTCTCCCCGGCCACCCTGGGTACCGACGGCGCCCACAGCCAGGTGGCTCCTAGCCTCGGCTATTGCCCCGACCTGGGTGAGCCGGAGGCGATGATGGACCCGGTCATCGAGGCCCAGGCCGCCGCCTTCCTGCTCCGCGACCTCCAGCAAGGCACCGACCTGGACGGCAACTCGCCCAACCTCGGTGACCAGAAGGCGCTGGATGGGGCCCTCGAGGCCTACCTCACCCGCAACTGGATGTGCCCGGGCCAGGACGGCAGCAGCGACTACGCCGCCAGCTGCCCGGTGGCGACCCTGCGCGGTCAGGGCCTCCTCACCTGGGACAACCCGGGCGCTGAGGCGGTGTTCAAGGGTACGCAATCCAAGATCAGCGATCAGATCAACAACGTGAACAGCGGTAGCCCCGAGACACCCCAGTCGGTGGGTGACGATTGGAACTGGGCCGACTCCAACGGGAACTTCTCAGCCAGCCAGCTGGTCCTGCTCCAGGCCTGGGTGCAGCTGGCCCCCGAGGTCGCCACCGCCACCTACGGCACCACCGGGTCGATCAGCGCCTACGCCAGCTGGGTCGCCGGCGGCCACCCCTATGACAACCCCGGGGCGGTCGCCACCTCGGTGCCTTGCACCGGCAGCGGCTGCCCACCCGCGGGCCAGTTCTGGCAGCCCGGCATGACCAACTATCAGGTCGACGTCAACGATCTGGCGGCGGCCCGAGGCGCCTTCCCCGGCTACCTGCCGCTCAACGTCGTACCCGCCTCGGCGCTGGTGAGCTCCCTGGTCGCCCAGGGTGACAGCCCTGACCAGTGCACGGTCTGGGCCATGCTCAACTCGCTGCCCGGCAACGACGTCGGCGGCAACGGCTGGGAGGTGGCCCTGCACGGGCCGGGCGCGGTCACGGTCGCCGGCGATCCCACCGAGATGCCTCCGGTGGGCGCCATCGTCTCCTTCATGGGCGAGCCGGGGGCGGACACGGTCACCCCGGGCCACGTCGCGGTGGTGGTGTACGACGGCCCCACCTGGTATGAGATCAGTGAGATGAACACTGACCACAACCTGGACAACCCGGCACTCGGTCTCTACACCGTCGACTACCGGCAGATTCCCTTCGCCGCTCAGGTCACCTCGACCCTCGATGGCATCCCCCTGGACGACAGCCTGGACGCCTTCGTGGTGCAGGCGCTGCAGAACCAGTCCGTGCCGCAGGCGGGGCCATGAGGCTGCGCACCGTCCTCGTCACCGGGCTCTGCCTGGTCGTGCCGGCGGGTCTCATCATCGGCATCCGGGATGCCGTCGGCCCCGGGACGTCCACGACCATCGTCCAGCCCACCGTCTCGGCCAGCGCCACGGGGACGCCGGCCACCCGGGTCACCATGGCCCCACTGCCGAGCGCGCTGCCCCGGGTGGCCTCGGTCTGGGATCTCAGCCGCAACAGCGTCGGCAACGCCCAGGATGGCGCTGAGGTTGCTGCCGCGCTCCGCGCTGAGGTCTGGCGCAGCTATGCCATCGCCCACGGTGAGGGCAGTCTGCTCACCCGGCTGCAGGATCCCGACAGCTACCTCGGACCCTACGCGGCCGCGATCGCCGCCGCTCAGCGGGGCGTCACGACCCCGGTCACCCCGGAGAGCTTCGGCACCGCCCTGGTGGGCCAGGTCTCGGGTGCGGAGCAGGCCCAGATGGCCGAGGGCGGGGTCCAGGACGGCGACACCCTGGCCATCATCCTGCAGATCACCGGCGGGGTCCTCGGGCCAGGCGCGACCGACCAGGGGACGGCCGTCGGCACCCAGGTCGTCTTCGTGGGGCGGATGGTCGACGACCCCGAGTTGGGCGCGATCCTGGTCGTCTCCTACATTGGCGCCTGCCCGGCGGAGAGCGGCGGGCTCAGCGTCGCCGCCTGTATCAATTGAGGGTCACGAGGCGGTCACGCTTCGGGACACCCCTCGCCCCCTCACCTAGGATGAGTGGGCCGGCGCCCCGCCCGGCCCTGGGAGATGCTCACATGATGCCTGCCCTCCGCCGGCGCGGCGGCCTCGCCGTCCGCTTCGTCCTCGGCGCCCTCTGCGTCGGCCTGGCCCTCTTCGTGGGGGTGGCCAACGGTCATGCCCAGATGGTTGCTGGACATCCGGGGTGGGGCGTGCTCACCATCCTCGCCGGGGTCACCCCGCTGGTTCTCCTCGGCCTGCTGCTCTGGCAGGTCTGGGCGGTCGCGGCCCGCTTCGGCGGTGGCCCCGATCTCGGCTCGGCCGCCGAGCTCTTGAGCAGCCTGCGTGCCCAGGTCCCGGAGGGGGACCAGCAGGCGGCGGGGATGTTGGACACCGCCGATCAGCTGCTGGCCCGGGCCGGCAGGCGGGGCCGGCGGTGATCCCGGCCGCGCCGGCCGCGCCGCCCCGGCTGGGCCCCCTGTGGCTCGCCAGCCTGGGCGCCGGGGCCCTGCTCACCTGCGCCGGGGCGCTCACCTTCACGGCCGGATGGCTCGACCCCTGGCCCGCGGGTCGTGGGCTGGGCCTCGGGGGGTTCGTCGCTGGGCTGCTCCTGCTCGGGCTGAGCCTGGCTCGGGTGCGCGCCTGAACCAGGCGGCTCAACCCAGGCCGAGGCTGTGATCGTCGACGCAGATGTCGCGACGGTGGAGCAGCCAGGCCCGCTCGGTCCGGTCGAGGCCGGCCAGGTCGGCGAGCTCGCGCAGGTTGCGGTCCAGCTGGGCGACCGGGCCGACGAAGACGCGGTCGGTGCTCAGCATGCCCTGGCTATCCACGGCCATCCAGAGGATCTCGGGGTCGGTCCAGCCATGCTGGTTGAGCAGGTAGGCGACCATCGCCGCCATCTTGCCGTCCTCCCGGTAGCCGATGGTCTCGGGGGAGAGCTTCCGGATCACGCGCTCAGCCACCCCGGACGGGGCCTCTCCGTCGGCCGGGTGGGGGATGCGGGCGGGTCGCCAATCGCTTGCCATGCGGATATGCTATATGGCCCCGCTGCGGCTCCCTCTCGGGAGGTCGCTGGCGTTGCCGTCACCGCTGCGCGACCGTCCGGTTGCCGGATGGTGACCGATGGGGTGGCGGCGCTGACGGTAGCGCGCTGAGGCTGTCGAAGATTGGCAACGGTGGTTGGGGAACGGGGTGGTCATCCCGTAGGCTGGGCTGGCACCGGTCTGGCCGGCGCTCCGACAACAACCGCTAACGTGAGGTCCAGCGCAGACCATGTCCCACCGTCGACTGCTCGGAGGCGGCGTATTCGTCCTCATCGTGATCCTGGCCATCGCCGCCGTCTTCTACCAGATCGGACAGACCCCCAAGCAGCTGGTCAACGCCTGGGTGGTGGTGCCCACGAGCATCCCCGCTGGGACCGTGCTGCAGGCCTCCGACGTGCAGCGGATCCAGGTCCCCGCCGACCTCCAGACCTACGTCTCGACCCAGGACCCGGTGGGCGATACCACCGCTCACGTGCTCCGCGCCGGGGACCAGATTCGCACCGACGATCTGATCAACGGGGCCATGAGCGAGGTCAACCTCAAGTTCCAGTCCCCGCCGCTCGTGGTCGGGGACATCGTGGACATCTACGCTGAGGTGACCAGCCTCACCCCGACCCAGACCCAGGCGGCCACCGGGGCCACGCCGGCCCCGATCGGTGAAAGCGTGGAACTGATCGGTCCCCACCTCACGGTGGTGGCGGTCACCGGGGACGGTGCCGCGGTGGTCGTCTCCACCCGGAACGAGCCGCTCTGGCTCTCCCTGGAGGCCTCCGGCCAGATCATGTTCGCGTCGATCGTCAACAGCAGCAGCGCCCGGGTGCCGCTCGGGACCGACCCCCAGACCGCCCTCCAGGACCTCTCCGGGATCACCCCGGCGGCGGCCCCCACGCCCACCCCCACCGCCTCGGCGACGGCGACGTCATGATCGCCCTGGTCGGGGTGGTCTCGCCACGGGCCGGATCGACCGCCACCTACTTCGCCACCTGCCTCAGCTACACGCTCGCCGATGACCGGCGGGTGGTGCTGGTGGACGCCGACATGTCCGGGGGCACCGTCGCCGACCTGCTGCACCTGAAGACCGAGGGCCGCTCGCTCGCCCACCTCTACGGCGGCGACGTCCGGGCCATCGAGGTCGCCGAACTGGAGGCCATGGCGGTGCCGGTCCCCCACCGGCCCAATCTGAGGGTGGTGCCGGGGATCGAGTCCACCTATGGCAACCGCACCAGCTGGATGCTGCCGCCGCTCGACGCGGCCCTCAAGGCGCTCAGCGCGGACGTGGTCGTCTGCGACCTCGGCCAGGCGCTCTGCTATCCCGGCATCGAGTCGCCGTCGGCCGAAGCCGAGGCGATCTGCAAGGTCTTTCAGCGGGTCTTCGTGGTCACCCGCGACGACCCCGCCCTCTTCGCCCGCTACATCGAGGTGCTCCGCCAGGCGCGCCTGCCCCGGGCGGAACTGGTCATCACCCAGTCCCGTCACCGCCGGCTCGGCGAGTCGATGGCGGAGACCATGTCGCGTCAGGTGGGTGACGTCCCGATCCGCTACGTGTGGCCCTGGGACGAGCGCCGCGCCGCCCACATGGGCGACAGCGGTGTGCCCATGACCCTGCGCAACGTCCATCAGCTCGGCATCTGACGGGAGAGCGACCGTGACCCAGTCCCCCAGCACGATCGGCTCTCCGGAGCCTCAGCGTGGACCGCGCCGGAGCGGCAAGATCGACCAGGTGACGTGGCCCACCATCGAGACGGACGTGCGCGACGTGGCCCAGCCGCTCGCCGACGTGGTCAAGGAGCGGCGGGGCCGGGATATCCCGTCCATCCATCAGGAGGAGCACCTGGAGGAGGACGTGCTGCAGGTGGTCAAGGACGCGCTCGCCAACCCCAACCGGTTCAAGCTCGGCGCCAACGTCGCCGCCCGGCT
>Ga0181535_10004232_pt1 | contig 16133 bp, 13 predicted proteins | sample PEATcosm2014_Bin_44_FD_119774 | JGI IMG/M metagenome (GOLD analysis project Ga0181535, IMG submission 119774) | Peatland microbial communities from MTU Mesocosm Facility, Houghton, MI, USA - PEATcosm2014_Bin17_30_metaG | ecosystem: Environmental > Terrestrial > Soil > Wetlands > Peat | place... | reverse complement strand
GCACGCAGCCTTTGCAGGCGAGCCCGGCGCAGCTCAGGTCGAGCAGGTTGCCGTGCAGCTTCCCGAAATCCGCACCACCGTGAGCGGTCTTCGCGCCCCGGCCACGGATGCGCAGACCATCCGGCCAGACGCCAAGATGCTCTTCGTCGCCGGAGCAGGCTGGACCAAGAAGCAGCCCGACGGCCAGGTTCACGCGGCCGAGGCAGGCCAACTAATTCTCGGCTTCCTGCACGCCACCAGCGCCTCATTAGGCAGCAGCAAGTCTCTTGTCGATCAGGGGGGCGAGGGCGAACCAGTGCTTCCCTTCCTCACCCACATGAACCAGATCGGCCAAACCGGCTCGACGCCGCGCCACGCCAAAGGCCTCTCCACCTGCTGCCACGGCGAAGAGCCGCACGTCGTGGGCTGGCGCTTCATCGGCGACCGGCGCGCCATCTCGCTCGACCCCAACTGCGGCTGGACCCGCGGCAAGGCCGATGTCGTTTACATCGCCGACGCCTTCCAGGTGATGGCCAAGGTCAACGCCTTGCTCGAAGCAAAGAAGGCGTAGGAGCGCACCTGCAATTCTTCATGGCGTCTCAATTTTTCCGTAAACAATGCGGAAAGATTGGGACGTCCACATTCACGCTGCATCAATTCTGCTGTGTTAGCTTAAGGTTTGGGAGAACGGAAAAAGAGCTATGCCTTCAATTACCTCGTTTATCAAGCACAATTATCGCCATTTCAATGCCGCGGCGCTCGTCGATGCCGCTGAAGCTTACAACGCGCTGCTCGCCTCTGGCGGCAAGATGTTCGTCACCATCGGCGGTGCGATGAGCACAGCAGAGTTGGGCTTGTCGCTCGCCGAGATGATCCGCCAGGACAAGATTCACGGCATCTGCTGCACCGGGGCAAACCTCGAAGAGGACGTTTTCAATCTCGTGGCTCACGATTTTTACGAGCGTGTCCCGCACTATCGCGATCTGACGCCCGCCGACGAGGCCAAACTCCTCTCGCGCCACATGAACCGCGTCACGGATACCTGCATCCCCGAGATGGAGGCCATGCGGCGCATCGAAAATGAAGTTCTGAAAGAATGGGTCCGCGCCGACCAGGCTGGAGAGCGTTTCTTCCCTCACCAGTTCATGTACAAGATTCTTCTCTCAGGAGACCTGAAGCCTTCGTATCAGATCGATCCAAAGGATAGTTGGCTATTGGCCGCGGCAGAGAAGAATCTCCCGATCTTCGTGCCCGGCTGGGAAGACTCAACTCTTGGCAACATGTACGCCGGCCACTGCATCTCCGGCGATGTGAAGAATGTCCACACCGTCCGCACTGGCATCGAGTACATGATGGAACTGGCCGAGTGGTACACGAACACGACGGCGAAAACCCCACTCGGTTTCTTTCAGATCGCAGGCGGCATTGCCGGCGACTTTCCCATCTGCGTTGTACCCATGCTGCATCAGGATTTGCAGCGCGAACACGTGCCGCTCTGGGCCTACTTCTGCCAGATCAGCGACTCGACGACCAGCTACGGCTCCTATTCTGGCGCAGTGCCTAACGAGAAGATCACCTGGGGCAAGCTGGGCGAGGCAACGCCCAAGTTCATCATCGAGTCCGACGCCTCCATCGTGGCTCCGCTACTTTTTGCATACGTTTTGGGCTGGTAGAGCAAGTGCATGCGCTTGTCGTGATAAATCGCCTGCATCGATCCGCCTAGCTTGATGGGAGATCGGTGCAGGCATTAATTTTTGTTGAACTTCGAAAAAGCAGAACCTACAGCACCCGCGCCAGCCACTTCCCAGTGTGCGAATGCAGATTCGCCGCTATCTCTTCGGGCGTCCCCTCGGCAACAATCTTGCCACCGGCTTCGCCGCCCTCGGGGCCCAAGTCAATCACCCAGTCGGCGCATTTGATCACATCCAGATTGTGCTCGATCACAACCAGCGAGCCGCCGCCGTCGATGAGCTTGCGGAAGGCTGTCAGCAGCTTCGACACATCGTCGAAATGAAGGCCGGTCGTAGGTTCGTCGAGAATATAGAGGACGCGGCTAGCCTGCGAAGGCTTTGCAACTGAATTAGCTGCGCGCACCTGGGCCAGATGCGCCGCCAGCTTGACGCGCTGCGCCTCGCCGCCCGAGAGCGTTGTCGCCGACTGGCCAAGACGCAAGTAGCCGAGGCCGATCTCGTCGAGCACTGCGAGCTTCTCCAGCAGCCGAGCCTGTCCGGCAAAGAAGCGCAGCGCCTCTTTGACCGTCATCTGCAGCACATCGTGGATGTTCTTTCCCTTGTAATCGACGTTGAGGATCTTGGTCTGATACCGAGTGCCATTGCAGTCTTCGCAGGGCAGCTCGACGTCGGCAAGGAACTGCATCTCGACGGTGACCGTGCCATCGCCCTCGCAGGTGTTGCAGCGGCCGCCGGGCACATTGAATGAAAAATGCCCAGGCGTGAGCGAGAGCCGCTTCGCTTCAGGTTGCGCGGCAAAGAGTTCGCGGATCAGATCGAAGCCTTTGATATAAGTGATCGGATTCGAGCGCGGCGTGCGGCCAATAGGAGTTTGATCGACAAGCACAACGTCATTGAGCCGCTCAACTCCCGTCAAAGATCTGAAGACGCTTGATGGATCCGCTCCATCTGACTGGCCCAGCGCACGCGCGACAGCGCGATAGAGGATCTGATGCACCAGCGTTGACTTGCCGGAGCCGGAGACGCCAGTAATCGCCACCAATATTCCAAGCGGAATCTCGACATCGAGCGAGTGAATATTATTCGCAGCGGCTCCGCGCAGCACCAGCCGCTCCTTTCCCGGCGCGCGCCGTCTTGTGGGCACGGGGATCGAGAGTTTGCCCGAGAGATAACGGCCAGTGAGCGAACTTGGGTCAGCCTCGATCTCAGCAAGGATTCCCTCGGCCAGCAGATGGCCGCCCAACTCGCCCGCTCCTGGTCCCAGGTCAAGCAAATGATCGGCTGAGCGCAGAATATCTGCGTCGTGCTCGACAACGAGAATCGTATTGCCCAGGTCGCGCAGTTCTTCGAGAATATGAATAAGCCGAGCCGTGTCGCGTGTGTGCAGCCCAATCGAAGGCTCGTCGAGCACATACAGCGCACCGACCAGCCGTGAGCCAAGCGAAGTGGCGAGTTGAATGCGCTGCGCCTCGCCACCGGAGAGCGTCGAGGCGAGGCGGTCGAGAGTGAGGTATTCGAGACCAACCGCGTCGAGAAAATTGAGTCTCTGCCTAACCTCTTCGAGGATGGGGCCGGCGATCTCCTCCTGCATCGGTGAAAGACGAATCGCGCCAAAAAATTCCTTGGCCTGCGCAATGGTCAGCGCGGTCGCCTGGCAAATATTCAAGCCATTGATGCGGACACTACGAGCCTCGGCGCGCAGGCGTTGGCCGCGGCAGTCGGGGCACTCCGCGTAGCCGCGATACTTGCTGAGCATCACACGCACATGGAGCTTGTATCTCTTCCGTTCCATCTGTGCAAAGAAGCCATAAACGCCAGCAAAGCTGCCCTTTCCGCGCAGCACAATCTCGCGCACCGCTTCCGGCAGATCGCGCCACGGCACGTCGAGCGGCACGCCTAATTCGGCAGCGTGCTTGCGCAGATCTGTAAACCAAGGCCTGCACTTGGGACGGTTCCATGGGTCGATTGCTCCGTCATTGAGCGTGAGGCCTTTGTCGGGAATGACGAGATTCAGGTCGAAATCCACCGTGTTGCCGAAGCCCTGGCAACGCGGGCAAGCGCCGAATGGATTATTGAAGCTGAACAAACGTGGCTCGGGCTCGCGGCCAGCGCGATGACAGCTTTTGCATTCGTACGCGCCGGAGAAGCGGTGGCGCACGCGCTCGACGGTCTCATCGCGCGGAAGCTCTTCAAAGGTGACCTCGCCTGCCTCGCGGTAAGCGATCTCTGCGGCGTCAACAATGCGCGCGCGATTTTCGGCGCCGACAACAATGCGATCCAACAGCACAAAGACCGGCAAAGTAAAGTCGAGATCGAGCAGCGACTCGGGCGTAGAGAACTCAAAGATCTGTCCGCTCTGGTAGAGGCGATTGAATCCCGATGCACGCAGTTCGATCAGCCGGGCCTTCAGCGCTTCAGTCAGCGGCGACTCGGAGGCTACCTTGGCCGGAGCCTTACTCGCGGATTTCCCTGCGGGCTTTAGAACGCGGCGTGCAGGCTTGGCTTCAGCTTCCGATGCCGGTTCTGCGTGGCGCACCGGAAACAGAGCGTTGAGCCGCGTTCCCTCGCCCAGCGCCAGAGTAGCCTCGGCGATCTCGTCGATCGAGTCGCGCTTGACGAGTCCGTCGCAGTGAACGCAGTGAACCGTGCCGCAGCGTGCATAAAGAAGACGCAGATAGTCGTAGATTTCGGTCGCCGTCGCAACGGTGGAGCGCGGGTTGCGTGTCGAGTTCTTCTGTTTAATAGCGATCGCCGGAGCAAGACCGTCGATCAGATCCACATCGGGCTTCTCGATGCGCTCAAGAAACTGCCGCGCATAAGCAGAGAGCGACTCGACATAACGCCGCTGTCCCTCGGCGTAGATCGTGTCGAAGGCCAGCGAACTTTTCCCAGAACCCGACACGCCGCTCACCACCGTCAGCTTTCCGTGCGGAATCTCGCAGGAGATGTTCTTCAAATTGTGAGTCCGCGCGCCGCGGATGATGATGGCGTCATTCAAAGGGAAGCACCGGGCGATAATTCGACCAGCCGCGCCTTGTCCTCTCAGCGAGGCTCAGAGCGCAGACAGCCATTCTTTATTATAGGGTGCACCGTTCCAGTGCAGCGCGTGTGAGCTCTGGACGCGCTGAAGCCGCACCACACACTTCATGCGCTGGAGGCCTGTGGATTTGCCCGGCTGCATTTGCGCTGATGTCACTCAAGCATTCCGCGCGCATCAATCGTCCCGACACGCACAAGCGCTCAGCAACTAATTTCAGAAAACGAAAACCTACGCCGCCATTGCGGTGCGAAAGGCCAGAACAGGCCGTTGCACCTCTTCCGCGGCTTCCCGGTCCAGAACGCGCGCGAGCGCCATCAGCACCCCGGAAGCACACGCTGGACACTGCCTTGCGCAGTTCCCAACGCAGCTACAGTCCTGACAGAGATAGGCGGAAGAGAGAGGAATGTGCAGCATCGAAGCGTGTGTCATAAATGCCCCCCGATAGTCAGTTACAGGCTACGGTTCGTGCAACGTACCACCGCGTTCCTTTCTTATTTGATGCTTCAACTCCTGTGAAGATGAGAGAATTTTAGATCGATTGAGGCTCCAAAACATTGACAGAGATCAATATTACAAAGATCTTGCAGTGATATACGATCGGCATCAGCACACGCATTGATAGAGGCACTCAGCGTGCATCCCTCAAAGCGCATCGCCACAGGATTCAATTCCCCTCTCCTACAACCAGAGCCCAAGGCCTTTTGCGGCCGTCCTACGATCATGCGCCCGTTAAACTATTGAGAGAGGTATCTCGTGCTTCGTTTTTCTTTATTCGCATTGCTGCTGGCCTTGATCTCGCCCCCAGTTGCCGGCTTCGGCCAGAGTTCCGCGCAAGAGTCAGAGAAGCCGACGCTTGCAGCCGTTTCCGATACTGATGCGCCAGAGGCCGTCTCTGAAGAAGTGGCGGCGGCAGAGGCGGCGATTGCCCAATCTGATTGGAAGGCAGCAGAGATAAAGCTGGACGCCTGGCTTCCGGCTCATCCTGCTGACGCACGGGCGCTCTTCGACGCGGGTTATGTGGCCGACGCGCAAAATCGCCTGGACGACGCAGCCGGACTTTACCGGCGGTCTGTGGAGGCAAATCCACAGTCTTTTGAGGCGCATGCGGAGCTTGGATTGCTCTTGGCCCGCCAGAACAAACTCACTGAGGCGCGAGAAGAACTGGCTGCCTCCACTGCCCTTGACCCCGGCGTTGCGGGAGCCATCGCCAAAGCGCAGGCATGGCGAGCACTGGCCCAGATTGACCGCTCCGGCGATCCCGCCACGGCCTCGACCGACTTATTGGAAGCCCTGAAGCTCTCACCCGAGACCACCGAAGACACCTTGCTGGCCGCCAACCTGGCAGACCAGGCAGGGCAATATGAAGCCGCCGAAAAGGCCTACCGGCGCGTGCTGGCCGCGAACCCTAAGTCGGCGCCGGCCAACGCCGGCCTGGCCCACCTTTTGATTGTTCATAAGCAGTATCCTGAGGCCGAGACCCTCATCCGCGCGGCCCTTGAACAGTCCCCCAATGACACTACGCTGACCGCGCAACTGGCTACCGTGCTGGCGGCGCAGGACAAATCCGAGGCGCTGCCTTTATTTCAAAAACTGCACGCCGACCATCCGAAAGATACGGCGATTACGCGTATGTTGGCGCAAGTCCTGGCCGATGCTGGAGACGCTGCCGGGTCGGACCAGTTGTACGCTCTGTTGCTAGCCGCCACCCCCGAAGACCCCGAGTTGCTGGTGGCGCACGGGCAGAACCTGACCCGCCAGCTCAAGTACGCCGAAGCGTTTGCAGCCTTCGACAAGGCAACCCGTCTGGACCCGGCCAGCGCCGACGGCTGGAGCGGACTTGCCTTTGCCGCGTCAAAGACCGCGCAGCCCTCGATCACCCTCCACGCTCTCACCATGCGGTCAAAGTATCTTCCAGAGGTCCCGTCCACCTATTTTCTTTGGGCGACAGCCTACGATACGCTTCACGACAAGGCAGCCGCCGCCACTTACTACCAGCATTTTCTCGATTCCGCGGCAGGAAAGTATCCAAATCAGGAATGGCAAGCGCGACAACGTCTCATATTGCTCGGAAATAAGAAGCAGTCTGTGCAATGATGGCTATTGAAAGCGGTGCTTCCCCTGAACGGCGCCGCACCTTCGAGCCGGTGAGACCGCAAATCTTTCCGCTTGCATTTTCTCATCGAATGCTCTTATAGTCACGGCCTGGGGCAAGTCCGCAGCAGAGGAGGCTCTCTCATGCGGTTCGCGGTTCCGGCAGTCCTCGTCTTCCTCTCGATGACCGGGGTTCCAGTGTGCGCTTCCGGCCTGGACGACAAGATCTTCGATCAGCACAGTATCGACGCACTGGCAGCCAAGGCCAGTCAGGCGCAGCCTCGAGAACAATGCTTCATCTATGCCCAAATGGTGCACGAGATGACCGAGTTCAGCGTGCAGCAGTATGCTGCGGGCGACGTGGAAAAGGCCTCGCAGTTGCTACGGCAGGTTCAGGAGTTGACCCACAAAATACACCTCGCAGTGGCGGAGAACGACAAGCGGATGAGAAATACCGAGATTCTATTGCGCCACACTGCCTTCCGGCTGACCGGCTTGCTGCGCTCCAGCAGCTTTGAGGACCAATCGCTGGTGGCTGAGACTCTGGCTCAGGTGAGCCAGGTGCAGAACGAAGCCATGATGCAGGTCTTCCGCAAATGAACGTGTGCAAGTTGCGTTATCTTGCCATGATTCTGATCTGTTTGATCGTGGCAACCACTGCGCATCCACAAAAAGAAAAGCGCGAGCCCCTCACCGGACCTCAGATTGAGGAGATGCGCGAGGCGGGTATCGACCCTAACAAGCGAATCACCCGCTATACAAAATATTTGGACGAACATGCGGAGACGATCAAGGGCCTCACCAAACGCTCGCGCTCTGACGCGCGAGCTCGCCGGCTGGACAGCGAGTTGCAGGACTTTACCGCACTGATGGACGAGCTGGGCTCGAATCTGGACGTCTACTCCGAACGCAAGGCCGACATTCGCAAGGCCCTGAAGTCGCTCGACGAAGTCAGCCAGCGGTGGCTTGGTATGGTGCGAGCGCTGGCCGGGGAGCCGGGCTTCGACATCTCCCGCAAGGAGGCCATCGAGAGCGCCGAGGACTTGGCTGACCAGGCAAAACGTCTGGACAACGAACAGACCGAGTACTTCAATCTGCACAAGGACGAACGCGGACAAGAGCGCGCGGAGCCAAAGTGAAAAAGCAGGGGATAGAGACTAGGGAATAGGATCGCGCGAATCAGGCTCTATTTTCCCTGCTCGGCGAACTACTCACGTTTCCATCGCACCTGTAACTTGGAAAAGCATGAGCTGCGCGCGCACCTGTAGCGAGTCGCTTTCCCTGTTCCCTAGTCCCTGTTCTTGTAAGCTGTAGTGAGTGGCTGCCGATCTCGTTTCGATCTTTCAGGAAGAGTACCGGGCGCTGCGCCCCAGGGCGCCGATGCCTCCCATCGCGGTCCGTTTCCGGCGTTTTACCTCGCTGAATACCAGAATACGGTTGCGCGAGGGACAGATTCTGGTCAGTCTTTCCGATCTGCTGGAAGGTGCGCACGAGTCTGTGATCCGCGCCATCGCTCACATTCTGCTAGCCAAGCTCTACAAGAAGCCCATCGATGCCTCGCACAACCTGCGCTATAAGCGCTTTTCGTCGAGTGCCGCCGTCACCCGGCAGACAGAACTGATTCGCGGGGCGCGCGGCAACAAGCGCTTCTTCGGCCCTGAAGGCCGCTTCTACCATCTCGAAGAAGTCTTCGATTCGCTGAACGTGCGATTCTTCGGCGGCCTCCTGGGTCGGCCCGAGCTGACATGGAGCGAAGGAATGGCCAAGCGTTCGCTGGGCCACTACGATGCCGCGCACAACACCATTGTGGTGAGCCGCGTCTTTGACCGCCCATCGAGTCCCCGCTATGCCATTGAATACCTGCTCTACCACGAGATGCTGCACCTAAAGCACCCGGTAAAGATGCGCGGGCTGAGGCGGTGCGTGCATTCGCGGGAGTTCAAGGCCGAAGAAGCGCTCTTTCCGCAACTGAAAGAAGCGCTGGCATTTATCAAGCGGCTATGAACTTATCCGTAAATTGAGAAGGCAATCTAGCGCCGTGTCTCCAGACCGGCTCTGCTGGCTGCGTCCACGCCGCCAGCAGAGCCCGTGGGTCTGAGACCCACTGAACAGCTGACATGAAGGCGCTACCAATTTGCGGATAGGCTCTATAGCGAGCCATGAACCCCGGTGATTTCGCGACAATACTTCAATACACTCGTCAATCTGGCCGACAGCCAAAAGCGAGATTCAATGAAGCGAGCGGCACTGAACCTGTATCCTGATTGCGTTTGATCTTGCAGCCGGAAAGAGGTGCGAATTGGCGCAGGCGACGAGTAGGGCGATGATTGGAAGACAATTCTGGACGAGTTTCGCGCTTCACGGGGCATCAAAGCTTGGCCCGCTATTTCGTCGGCATTGGCGCATAGCCAGCCTCTTTTCAGTTCTTCTGGCCCTAGCGCCTATACTGTTCGTCGGATTCCACTCCAGCCGCCTCGCAGCGGTCGTCGTTCCTTATCCGCACGAACTGGCCCAGGTAAGCTTTGCCGTCTCCGGCGATGTGATTCCGCATGAGCCGGTGCGGGCCGCAGCCGCCGCAGCCGGGGACGGGGCGCTTGGGTGGGGCGCGCTCTTCGCCGATGTTGCCGATGTGTTTAAGGGCGTCGACTTTGGCTTTGTCAATCTTGAGACGCCGGTAGCTCCGGCGCATTCGCATGGGTCGAAGCCGTTTCTCTTCGACGCGCCCGTTGTCTTGATCGATGCGCTGAAGGCCAATGGTATCAAAATCGTCTCATCGGCCAACAACCACATGATGGATCAGGGGTGGCCGGGCTTCGCAGAGACCCGCGAGCATCTACGCACCGAAGGTCTGCTCTTCGTCGGCACAGGCGATACCAAGGATCAAAGCTGGCAACCGGTCGTTGTCGAGGCCAACGGCATCAAGGTCGGCTGGCTGGGTATGACCCGCTGGCTCAACGGTGGCCGCAATCCCGACAAAGACGATCAGCCGCATGTGAACTTCTTTCCTTATCCGGGTGAATCGGGCGGCGCGCCGGGAGAAGACGAGGCCGGAGTGCTTGAGGCGATCAAACAGGCGCGGCTGAAATGCGACCTACTGGTGGTTTCGATTCATTGGGGCATCGAGTATGCGCCCGCGCCGCGCCCCGAGGATGTGGAGACGGCCCACAAGATGCTGGAGGCCGGAGCGTCGGTGGTTGTCGGCCACCACCCGCACGTCTTGCAGCCAGTCGAGACCTACCGCACTCAAGACGGTCGCGACACGGTCATTTTCTATTCGCTGGGGAATTTCCTCTCAAATCAGTCGCGCACCTACGTGGACGGCCTGATGCCTGACAAGGACGGCGATCCGCGTGACGAAATGATCGGTCTGTTTTCAGCGGTGCGCAAAGACTACGGTCCAGCTGGAGTTCGAGTCGAAGTTGGCCACGTGGGCGTTCTGCCCGTTTGGGGCGAGAACAACCGCAATGAGCTGGCCAGCGGCCACGCAAAAGTCACGGTGATTCGCCCCGTGCTGATCGACCGCGAAATGCCGCCGCTTCAAGCTCGCTTGGATGAACTAACCAAGATGAATACGCCTGCGACTCCGCTGACAGCAGCGCAGAAGCAGGAGTTCATTGAGTTGACGAAGCGGCTAAAGCTGTTCGACGATCGCCGCAAGCAGATCGTAGCGCGAGTCGGAGATGAGTACATTACCGATCCGCCAAAGCTTGCGGCCAAGCCATAGAGGGAAGCGGACTCACAAGTAGATCGTGCCTACTGCACCGTCCCCTGCGGCCTTAGCCGGCGCAGGTCCAATGCGCAGTCAACGGCATTCTGCGCCTGAATGCGCAGGTTGTCCGAGGCGGCCCAAAGCCAGAAGCGGGAGACAAGAGTCGGGTTGCGGACGCCTGGAGACGGATCGAACTCCGGACGCAGCCGGACCAGCACGTCGTTCTGGCCGGTGGCGGCAAGGTTGGAAGGCGAATCGGTGTCTTCGAGCACCAAATCCACGTGGCCGCCGCTCAATGCATCTTCGAGAGCGGCAATCTCCGTTGGCCTCTCCAATTCGACGGCAATTGAGAAAGTATGCCCGTGGAAGACCGGTGCCTGAACCAGTTGAAGGGCCAGGGCAGGCCAGCGTCCTGCTGAGAGCGCATCGTAGTGGCGTCGAATCCGCGCCTCGGCCGAGCGCAGGCTAACCTTGGCTGCCTCTCCCAGGCCTGTGAGCAGGTTATAGGCCGCCTGTGCATCGTAGAGCTCACGCGGCAGTCCCTGAAAGCTGAGCAGGCTCACCGTCTGCTGGTGCAACTCGTCGAGCGCAGCCCGGCCAAACTCGCTGGCTGGCTCGAGTAGCGTAGCGGCAACGAAGCGTACCGGAGCAGCCTGCTGGAGCCGCTCGAGCAGCAGAGCCAGGGCCAGTGCGGCTGGGTGCGCCGGAACGACGGCTGGAGTAAACAGATCCACAGCCGCAGCCTCAAAGCCGAGCCAGGGTGCGCGCACCACGACGCCGGTCTCCAGATCGAGAGCACCGGAGAGGTCAAGCACGGTGGAACCGGCACGCAGCGCCTCACGCCAGTGCTTTCGGGTCAGATCCTGAGAGCCGCAAAAGAAGGTAAAATCGATGCGCTCGAAGGCGTCCTGTGCAATGGCCTGAACAAGGGCAATTTCATCGCCGACCTGGTCCAACTGACCCTGCACTTCATCCTCATCCAACAGCAGGAAGCTGGCCGCTGCTAGAGGCGACTCCGACAAAGCTTCTTTCATCTCACGGCCTACAAGGGTAGAGGCTCCGGCAATAGCAATCTTGTACACAGGCGTCCTTTGCTTGGATTGATTCGGTGATGGAAATTACACCGGTTCAGCGGACCCCGTCCAACGGCTCCGGTGCGGTGGCTGTTGGCTCCGAAACAGGAGTGTGCGTACCCGTCAACCGCCAGCGCCGGCGGCGCGACCACGAGTAGGCCGCCCGCGCCCAGATACCGGAGAACATGTAAGCCAGGGCCCAGGTAAATAGCACTACCTGGGAGAACCTGAGAATCACAAACAGTACAAACGCGATAAGAATCAGAACCTGGCGAGGATGCCGTCGGGAGAGGCTGAGTTCTTTTCCGGACCAGAAGCGCCACGTGCTGACCATGAGAAAGCCGCTCGTGCCCACCATAGCAATCCATAGGATGGCGACCCACCAGGCCTCGACCGGATATCCATAGCAAAGATGAACAGTGGCGGCCAGCATTCCCGCCGCGGCCGGAATGGGCATACCCACAAAATACTTGCGCCCTGGACGGCCCGGATTGCGCGGCTGTGCGTCATGGCTGATGTTGAAGCGCGCCAGCCGTGAGACACCGCCGATCAGATACAAAAAGCAGATGAAAGCCCCGCCGTGGACCAGGTTTTCGCGCAAAGCCGGAGCGATGGATTCGGGGAGGAAATGGAATCCCCAGATGAGCGCCAGCAGGCTGGGAGCCACTCCAAAGGTAATCGCGTCGGCCAGCGAATCCAGTTCTTTGCCAAAGTCGCTGCAAGTGTTGGTCATGCGAGCGATCCGCCCGTCGAGGGCATCGAAGGGAATCGCGAAGATAATAGCGATGGCCGCCCAGTCGAGGTGCGTGTGCGCGTCGCCTGGGCCGCTGATGGCTGCGATGGTCTGGATAATGGAAAAGAAGCCCGCAGCGATGTTGCCCACGGTAAAGAGAGACGGCAGCAGGAACATGCCGCGACGCAACTGAGCCCGCGCCCTGGCTCTTGCGAGTGCGGGGTCGACGTGATTCATGAGCGGTCTCCACCGGCTGATGCGTCTTTCATCGCCGCTAACACGCTCGAGCCGCCTTTGACTCGCTGGCCCACCTTCACGCGGATTTCAGCCTCTGCCGGCAGCAGCACGTTCACGCGGGAGCCGAACTTGATGAGGCCTACGCGCTGGCCACGCTCGACCTTGTCGCCCTCACTCAGGCTAAAGACGATGCGGCGCGCCAACAGGCCGGCAATCTGCTTGAAGGTGACTTCAACGCCTTCGCCTCGCACCGTCGCGATGTTCTGCTCGTTGCGGTCAGCCGAGTCCGGGTTCATGGCGTTCAAATACTTGCCCTTTTGGTAGCGGACACTGGTCAGCACGCCGGCAATCGGCGAGCGGTTCACGTGCACGTTAAAGACGCTGAGAAAAATGCTGATCCTCTGCCGCGGCCCCTCGGGGGTGGAGATAGTGGCTGTCTCGGTCACCAAGCCGTCGCCGGGCGAGACAATCAGGCCAAGCTCGGAAGGGATCGCCCGCTGAGGATCGCGGAAGAACCAGAGAAAGAATGCCGCCAGAAGCACAGGCGCGATGCCCCACGCCAAGTTGCCAGTGGCCCACGCCAGCACAACCGCCACTGCCAGCAAACTCAAACCGTAGATGTAGCCGTCACGAACCATAGTCCCAAACGATTATACGGTGATTCAGTGCGTGAGAGAATTTGCAGACAATCTCGTTCCAGAGACTTATTGATCTGAAGCAACGAGGATTGTAGGCAGCGACTTCGCTCTTGATTTTCCAGTGGCTGTCGGCGCAATGGCCTGAAAGAACCTTCAACCATTCCTTTCGTCATCTCTGTGACAGGAATTCAGCGCACGAATATTCGACACTGGAGGTACAATTTGGATAAGCTTTACCTATTTGCGCGCGGCAGACCACGAGCCGAGAGCATTTTTGCTTCACCTATTGCCTTGCAAACCGCAAAAAAGGGCTCATGTCTTTATTCCAGCAACCGAAAACTGTTGGTGGAATCAAATAAGAGTGAAAAAAGGGCCTCTTCGCCTCATATTTCTGTTCCAAGCGGGGTTAAAGACGCTATGTGAGCAAAAAAGGAGCGGGCATGGAAGGTTTAGCAGCAAGCTTTGCAAAGCTGAGATTTGCTAACGCGATCGAATCTTTCAGGACGATGGAAAGCCGGGCGGCGTGGAACGGGATGGAAGATGCCTTGTCCGGCGGTCTTGCCGATGCTGCGTGTGGCATGATGCTGCTCAAGACCTTTGCCGCTAAAAAAGATCAGTACGACGAGATCGTTCTAGAACTGGAAGCCAATTTAACGCGCCTGGCGGAAATGCCTACCACGCTTGAAGTCAGCACATATGGCTACTACTTGTTGGGCAGATGCTATGCATTTCTGGGAATCAAGAAAGAAAGTTACCTCTCCAACTTCCTGAGAACGACCTTCCGGGTGCCATTCAAGAACCCCCTGATGAACAGGGCCTCAACTCTTTACATGCAATGCGTCGCCAAAGACTCTAGTTTCGTCGACGCCGTCTTTGAACTGGGGCTGCTCCACGACATCGGATTGAACTCCAAAGCGATCGCTATCCAAGCCTACGAGATTGTCACCGAGTTGAACCCGGACCATGCACTCGCTCGGGAAAATCTCGCCAGCTTATACAGCGAAACCAAACAGCTCGAAGAAGCGCAGGAAGAGGCCGAACATCTCGTCCGTTTAAACCCAAATGCCATTTCGTATGGCACGCTCTCCGGCATCTATGCGCGCCAGAAGATGCCAAGAGAGGCGTGGCTGGCTGCCAAGGCCGCAATAGAATTCCCTGAGCATCTTGGCATCAGAGCACGATCCTCGAGCCAGACGTACCTGCTGTCGCCTGACACCGTTGCCCCGGTTCCAGGGTCCAGACTGTACCAGTCTCCAATTCAGCTCGAACCTGCCTCGGAGGCGCACTTCGCACGTTGAGGCCGTTCAACTCCGGCACTCGGGCAACCCGCCTGCATTCTCCGCAGCTTTAGGGCTCTAAGCCGGAACCGCCAACCTGCGCTCCAAATCGAAGATCAGGTCCTTGGCATGCAGCTTGAGCTTCTTGAGGCGCACTTCCTCGATCTGCTCCTCTGCGGAGAGATAAGGTTTTTGGAGCAGTTCTTCCAGCCGCTGAGCGTAGTTGTGATGTTCGGCATGCAGGCGATTGATTTCTTCGCCCAGCGTGGAATCCTTTATTTCGTCCATCCAGCACCTCCGAATTATTAACGATCTTTTACATATATCGCCGTCACGACACAAACCGCAAGTCCAAAATGAATCGCAGGTAACCTCGGACTGTGGAATTTGACACCAAAACCCGGCTATCGCGCTCACGGGTGCCCAATATCTCCAGGCGTTCTTTGCATGGAGATGTGGGATAACGGCCTCAAAGCGCAAGCCGCATCAGGACCGCATCTTCAACAGGATCATGGTAGTAGCGCGGCCGGCGTCCGGTTTCAGAGAAGCCGGCCCGCCAATAGAGTCCTCGTGCTGGGCGATTCGACGCGCGAACTTCAAGGATCAGGTCGGTAATCCGGGCCGTGCGAAGCTCGATGGCCAAGGCGGAAAAAATCTGACCAGCCAGGCCACGGCGATGGAATTGAGCCGCGATGGCGATGGTTTCCAGTTCCGCCTGGGGTGGCAGCAGGCTGGCCACTACAAAGCCCGCCACGACGCTCCGTCCCGGCCCATCGCCGGGCGCCTCGGCCACCAACGCGATGCGGCATGGCGTGGCCTGAGGGTCCAGAGCAGCCAGGTAGGCCGAGCGCGGCCAATGAGGCGCCTCCTTCAAGCTCTGCTCGATCTCAATGATACAGTCGAGATCCGCCTGTATCATGCGACGGAACTGCACCGCTGCGAAGGGCGGATTCATGGCCGCTGCGCCACAACGGCAGACGGTTCGCCAACGGTCTCAGTGCCAAAGATCTCGGCATCGGAGCGTCGCAGGTAGTGGCCATCGAGCAGGCCCAGGTCCACGAATTCCCCGGCTGCAACTCGCGGCCCACAAAGCGCGAGTGCATCCGCGGCAGTAGGCGGTGCTGTGCGGATCAATTCAGTGGCTGACCACGCCAACGCCAGCACTAGGGCGGCAGCCTCGTCGCAAAGGGCGATCTGCTTTGGAGCGGGCGAGATGCTGGTGAGTTCGTTTGCACCGGCGAGCAATTCCGTAGGACTACTGCCGTTTGAGGTTTGAGATTTCCCAGGTCCCAAACTCGGAACCTCCACCCCACGGACGAAAACCTGCCCGTGGGGACCCCGGACCTGGGGCACCCGGCCTTCTTCATCCACTCGCAGATAGACCTCGTGGCGATGCGCGTCGAGAGCAGCCGAGGTCACACCGGATTTCGCAGCCAGAACCTCAAGGCGCGAAACGGCGGCGACTGGAGTCTGCGCTGCCTCGGCGAGCCCCTTCACCGCGGCTAAGCCCACCCGCACACCTGTGAAGCTTCCCGGCCCATTCACGACCACGATAGCCCCCACCTCGCCCATATTGACGTGACTTTGAGCCAGCAGTTCAGCGACGGCCGCCACCAGTGTCGCGGAGTAGTTGCGCCCTTCGAGCTCGATCTGGCCGAGAATATC
>Ga0181535_10004231_pt1 | contig 16134 bp, 13 predicted proteins | sample PEATcosm2014_Bin_44_FD_119774 | JGI IMG/M metagenome (GOLD analysis project Ga0181535, IMG submission 119774) | Peatland microbial communities from MTU Mesocosm Facility, Houghton, MI, USA - PEATcosm2014_Bin17_30_metaG | ecosystem: Environmental > Terrestrial > Soil > Wetlands > Peat | place... | reverse complement strand
GGCGGCGAGCATCGCGTCCACCTGCTCGGCCGGCATCGTCAGGCGCAGCAGCAGCTCCTCGTCGCTGATCGCGGCGCCGAAGCGCTCGCGCGCGCCCTGCAGCGAGAGCGGCTCGACGTCGCGCAGCTCCGCCGCGCGCGGGTGCGCGAGGATCCGCTCGAGGATCTCCGGGTCGGGCGGCGCGGCGCCCTCGCCGAACTGGCCGAGCACCATCCGCACGACCTCGTCGGGGACGTTCGCGTAGCGCTCCGGGGCGACGAGGTTCATCACCGCCTGCGTGGCGACGAACTGCGACAGCGGCGTCACCATGATCGGGTAGCCCAGCTCGGCGCGGACGCGCTCGACCTCCTCCAGCGCGGCGTCGAAGAGGTCGCCGCGGCGCATCTCCTGCAGCTGGCGGCGCATCGTGGAGGCCATCCCGCCAGGCAGCTGGTGGCGCTGGTAGGCGGCGTCGTATTCGGGCATCACCGCGGTCGGGAGCCCCCGGCGCTCCGCGAGCGCCGCGAAGTACGCCGACGTGGCGGCCAGCGCCTGCTCGTCGATCGCGTGGCCGAAGCCCTCCTGCACGAGGTTGTGGAGCGTGTTCTCCGCCGACGGCTGCGAGGTCCCGCAGGCCAGCGGCCGCACCGCCGTGTGCAGCGTGCGCGCGCCGGCCCGTGCCGCCTCGAGGTAGACGAGCGGGGCGAGGCCGGTCGTGCAGTGCGAGTGGACCTCCACCGGGCGCTCGCCGGCGGCGGCCGTGAGCATCCCCACCACCGCCCGCGCGCGCTCGGGCACGAGCAGGCCGCCTGGGTCCTTCAGGTAGAAGCGCTCGGCCGTGTCGGTGGCGGTCAGCGCCGCGATCCGCGCGGCGAAGTACGCGTCATCGTGGACCGGGCTGACCGAGTAGGTCAGCGCCAGCACGACCTCCTGCGCGCCGGCGCGCCGCGCCATCCGCGCCAGCGAGTGCAGCGTCGCCACATCGTTGGAGGGGTGCATGATCTGGAAGCGGCGCACCCCGTTTCGCACGACCGCGGCGAAAGCCAGCTCGAGCACGTCGTCGCCCGCCGGGCGCCACGAGATGAAGCGGGTGCCGGTCGTCAGGAAGCTCAGCGGCGTCCGCGGCATCGCCGCCGCCGCGAGCCGCAGGCGCTGCCAGGGGTCCTCGCGGTGATAGCGCACCGACACCGCCAGGTGCGTGCTCGTGGTGAAGTCCAGCGCGTGGTATCCGACGCGGTCGATCTGTGGCGCGATCTCGAGGATGTCCGCGGTCGTCAGCCCGGTCGCGCCCCACAGGCTCTGGTTGCCGTCACGCACCGTCGTGTCGACCAGCTCGACGGTCGTCGCGCTCACGCGAGCGCCTCCGCCAGCCAGGTGGTGCTCACGTCGCCCGCGATGAAGCGCGGGTCGCCGACGATCCGCGCGAGCAGCTCGCGGTTGGTCGCCACGCCCTCCACCTCGAGCAGCGCGAGCGCCTGCCCCATCGTCGCGAGCGCGCCGCCGCGGTCGGGCGCGTGCGCGATCAGCTTCGCCATCAGCGAGTCGTAGAACGGCGGGATCAGCGTGCCGTCGCGGCAGTGCGTGTCGACTCGCAGCCCCGGCAGCTCGGGCGCGGCGAAGCGGGTGACGCGTCCCGGGCTCGGCGCGAAGTCGCGCGCCGGATCCTCGGCGACGAGCCGGCATTCGACCGCGTGCCCGTGCGGCGCAAGCTCCTCCTGGGTGAGGGCGAGCGGCTGCCCGTCCGCGATCGCGAGCTGCAGCGCGACGAGGTCGAGGCCGTAGACCGCCTCGGTGACGGGATGCTCGACCTGGATGCGGCAGTTGCATTCGAGGAAGTGGAAGCTGCCCGCCGCCACGTCCACGACGAACTCCACGGTGCCGAGGTTGCGGTAGCCGATCGCGCGCGCAAACGTCACGCCCGCCGCGAGCAGCGCTGCGCGCAGCTCCGGCGCGAGCCTCGGTGCCGGCGCCTCCTCGACCAGCTTCTGGTAGCGGCGCTGCGTCGAGCAGTCGCGCTCGCCGAACTGGATCACGCCGCCATGCTCGTCGGCCGCGATCTGGACCTCGATGTGGCGCGCCGTGGTGATCAGGCGCTCGATGTAGAGCCGCTCGTCGCCGAACGCCGCGCCGGCCTCGGCGCGCGCGAGCGCGTGACCGAGCCGCAGCTGCTCGAGGTCGCCGGCGAGCTTGATCCCCCGCCCGCCGCCGCCGGCAGCGGCCTTCAGCAGCACGGGGTAGCCGTGCTCGCCCGCGAACTCCTCGGCCTGCGCGAGCGTGGCGATCTCGCGCCCGGGCACGACCGGCAGCCCGGCGCCCTGCGCGCGCGCGCGCGCCTGCAGCTTGTCGCCGGCGGCGGCGATCACTTCCGCCGGCGGGCCGACGAAGCGCAGCCCCGCCGCGGTCGCCGCGCTCGCCAGCGCCGGGCTCTCCGCCAGGAAGCCGTAGCCGGGATGGATCGCGTCGCAGCCCGTGCCGAGCGCGGCCGCGACGTTCGTGTCCACGCGCAGGTAGCTCTCGGAAGCGTGCGCCGGGCCCAGGACGACGGCGCGGTCGGCCAGCTGCGCGGCGAGCGAGTCGCGGTCCACGGCGGAGACCCCGACGACGCTCTCGATCCCCAGCTCGCGGCAGGTGCGCACGATGCGCACGGCGATCTCGCCGCGGTTGGCGATGAACAGCCGCGCGATCGTCATGCGCCGTCGGGCGCCACGCGGAACAGTGGCTGGCCGAACTCGACCAGCTCGCCGCTCTGCGCCAGCACCTCGACGATCGTGCCGGCCACGCCCGCCTGGATGTGGTTCATCAGCTTCATCACCTCGATCAGGCATACGACGGTGTCGTCGCGGACGCCGTCACCGACCTCGACGAACGGCGGGTGCGACGGCGACTCGGTGCGGTAGAAGGTCCCGAGCATCGGCGCCACGATCTCGCGGGTGCCCGCGAGCGTGGATGGCGGCGTGGGCGCGGCCGCCGGCTCGGGTGTGGGCGCCGGCGCGGTCGTGGGCGCCGGCGCGGGGGGCGGGTTGGGGGACGCGCCGCCCGGGCCCGGCGCCGTGGCGCCCCGGCTGACGTGCAGCGAGAACGCGGGCGTCTCGATCGTCAGCTCATCGAGCTGCGAGGAGTCGATGATCCGCAGGATCTCGCGGACGTCGTCGTCGCTGAGGGCCAAGCTCAATCCTTCCGCGGCCTGACGCCGAAGGTGCCGAGCACGAGCGACATCGCGTCGAGGCCGCTGCGGTCGGCGACGGCCTCGGAGCCGGCCTTCGCGGTCGCGGTGACGGGCCGCGACTGCAGGACGAACAGGTTCTCGGGGAAGCTGCCGGTGCGCGCGATCGCCCATTCGACGTCCTGGCGGCTGCCGAAGTGGCGTTCGACCGCGCGCGCGGTCTCGACGAGGCCGCTCAGGCGCTCGTCGTCGAGGCAGGCGACCGTGCGCCTGGACTCGTCGACCGCCACGCGGTGGGTTCCGCGGCCGCCCGGGTCGGGCACGTACTCGACCTGCTTGTCCGCGATCGTGGCGCGCAGCACCTCGCGGCTGACCTTCGAGATCAGGAAGTCGTCCGGCGTCACCTCGCCGCCGACCACGCCGAGGCCGAGACCCCAGCTGGCGTTGATCGCGACGACGCTCGGGTCGCCGGTCAGCGGGCTGCAGGTGAACATCACGCCCGACACCTCGGCGTCCACCATCAGCTGCACCGCGACGCCCATCGCCGCCACCGCGCCGGCGGCCGCCATCCGGGCGCGGTAGGCGATCGCCTCCGGGCTGTAGAGCGAGATCCAGCAGCCGCGGATCGCCTCGCACACCCCTTCGCCGCCCCGCACCCACAGGTAGGTCTCCTGCTGTCCGGCGAAGGTCGCCTCGGCGGAGTCCTCGCCGCGCGCGGAGGAGCGCACGGCGACCGGTGGCTGGCCCTTCCGCGAGGCCCCGGCGAGCTCCGCGTAGTGACGCTCGACCTCCGCGGCGACGGTGTCGGGCACCGGCGTGCGGCGCATCTCGAGCGCGATCGCCGCGGCCGCGGCGGCGACCGCGGCCACGTCGTCCGGATCGAGGTCCGCCAGGATGGCCTCCACGCGAGCGCCCAGCCCGCCGGCGGCGAGGAAGGCCTCGAAGGCCGCGGTCGAGATCGCGAAACCGGGCGGCACCGGGATGCCGGCGGCGATCAGCTCGCCGAGGCTCGTGCTCTTGCCGCCGAAGCTCTCCTCGTCCTGCGCTCGCAACTGCGCCAACGTGCGCGCGCACCCGATCATTCAGGCTCGTCCTCGAGCAGCGTGACGACGCCGGTGGTTCCGTCCACGCGCAGCCGCTGGCCGGTGCGGATCTCCGCCGTGGCCCGGCCGGTTCCGACGACGGCCGGGAGCCCGTACTCGCGGCAGACGATCGCGGCGTGGGACATGATCCCGCCGATGTCGGTGACGGCGGCGCGGATCTTCGGGAAGATCGGCGCCCACGCCGGCGAGGTGACGGTCGAGACGAGGATCTCGCCGGGCTGCACGTCGGTGATCTCGTGCACGTCGCGCACAACCCGCGCGAGGCCCTCCGCCACGCCGGGCGAGGCGGCGGCGCCGCTGAGCGTCAGCGAGTCGCCGCCCATCGCGCTCGCCCAGCTGCGCAGCCGCTCGGGCGTGATGCCCCACAGCATCACGGAGATCGGATCGTTGATCGCCTCCGTCGGCATCGTTCCCATCGCCGGCGGCGGCGACCACTGCTTCAGCCGTTCGAGCAGCGCGCGGCGGCGCTCGACGATCGGCGGCCAGTGGTGCGGGCCGCGCGGCGGGCCGCCGTGCGCCCAGGTCAGGACGAGCTCCTCGAGCGCCTCGCCGACCTCGTGGCGCGAGAGCTGGAAGACGTCCTCGCCGTCGTGCAGGAAGCCGTGCTTCGCCAGCAGTCCGCCGAACTCGCGGATCTTGTTGAAGAATCGCGACTGGAACCAGTACTCGCAGAAGAACTTGTGCTCCTCGACGTAGGGGAAGACGGTCCGTGAGAGCCCGAGCAGCTCGTTGAAGGTTCCACGCGCCTGCTCGTCGAGCAGCGCTCCGTACTCCGCCGCGAGGCGGTTGCGCTCCGCAGCCAGATGCTCGGTCGGCCGCTCGGTGTCGCGGCCCTCGGCGAGCGCGTCGATGTGCCCGCGGATCGCCGAGAACGGGATCGAGGGGTCGTCGAGCCAGGAGCGGTGGTGGTGGTAGAAGCCGTCGCCGGAGCCCATGTTGAACCACGGGTCCTTGACGGCCTCTAGCGCCTCGAGCCAGCCGCGGCCGGCCTCGCTGCGGCCCAGCTCGGCGACGATCTCCTCGGGCGCGCGCCCGTTGGAGAAGCTGGCGTCGACGCCCGCGTCGCGCGCCAGGCGCGCCAGGTGTCGCAGCTCGGTGTCCGGGCGAAACAGCAGCACGTCGATGCCCGAGACCATCTGCGCGATGTGCTGGTCGGGGATCTCGGGCAGGGCGCTCTTGCAGAAGTCCGAGAAGGTCAGGTAGGCGCCGTAGCCGAGCAGCAGGAACTCGAAGTGGTGCTGCCACATCTGCTCGTGCATGCGCAGCGCACGGTTGTAGGCGTCGAGCACGCGGACGAAGCTCGTGTCGCGGTCCTCGAACGCCACCGAGTCCTCCTCGTAGGTGCGCAGCTCCGGCACCTCGAGCTCCGTGATCTCGGCGATCAGCTTCCCCATCTTCTCGCGCCAGCGGCCGTAGAGCTCGTCCCAGTTGGCGAAGTAGTGGCCGGCGCGCGCGCCGAAGAACGCCGCGCGCTCGGCGATCAGCTCGGGGTCGGTCACCGCGTTGGGGGTGATGAAGACGTAACCGTTGACGATCCGGTAGTCGATCCCCATCGCCGGCGGGATCGCGAAGACCCGGTTCTGCCAGTTGGCAAGCGCGTAGTAGGGGCCGTCGATCGCGACGACGTCGAACGCGGACATCGGCTCCGGGAAGTGCATCGAGTTCCAGAACCACAGGCGCTGCTCGTCGGCCTCGCGGCGGTCCTCCCCGAGCAGGGTGTAGTACGGGTACATCTCCTCCCAGCCCTCGCAGCCCTCGGGCGTGGCGATCGAAAGCGGATTGGGGAAGGCGGACGTCGACGTGGTGCTCACGACTCTCTCCTCGTTGAGTTCAGACGTAGTTGGCGACTGGCTCCGACTGTGGCGCCCGGTGGGCCGGCGGTCCAACCGTCTCCAGCAGGTCGCCGAGGTAGCGCAGGTGCACGCGCATCGCCCGCTCGGCGAGGACCGGCTTGCGCTGCTCGATCGCGGCGATGATCTCCCGGTGCTGGTCGCGTGCGACCGCCTCGACGATCGCGGGCGCGATCAGGTCCTTCAGCCGCGGCTGGAGCACCTCCGAGCACCATGCGCTCAACGCCGAGGCGACCCGGTTGCCGGCGGCCTCGGCGATCGCCTGGTGAAAGCGGATGTCGGTCTCGCGCTGCACGAGGTCGTCATCGGGCCGCGCGGTGGCGTCCTCGACCGCGCGCCACAGCTCGGCGATCGTCTCGGCCGTCGCGTGCTCCGCCGCCAACCCGGCCAGCGGCACCTCGAGCAGCATGCGCACCTCGGTCAGCTCCGACAGCGACGTGGTGGTGTTGGCGAGCATCCCGGCGATCGCATCGCTGACCGTCCGCGCCAGGCCGCGATCGGGGCTGCGGGCGACGAACACGCCGCCGCCGGGCCCGCGCGCGGCGCGCAGCAGGTTCGCCCGCACGAGCAGCCGCACGGCCTCACGGACCGCTGGGCGGCTCACGTTCAGCTCGCGCGCCAGCTCGGCTTCCGTGCCCACGCGGTCGCCCGGGACCAGCCCACGGGCGGCGATCGCCTGCTGCAGCAGCTGCGACACGCGGTCACTCGACGGGGCGACGGTCAAGGCGGCTCGGGAAAGATCGATCTTCTGGGTTTGAATCGGGCTATCCTAGCGCGAAGCCCGGCAGGTGTGCCAGTTATCAGTATTCATGACCAAATGCAGGGTAATTGACGGGCTCGGGGAGCAAAAGATCGCGCTTTCGGTTATGTCTTGACTTGCTCTGAGAGGCGGTCTAGCATCCGCATCCGGGCGCCTGAGGGGGCGCATGAACAAGAGGCGGAGGAGACCTGATGTCTGAGCAGAAGACGAAAGATTCGGGCGGCCTGAACCGCGCAGACTTCCTCAAGCGTGGTGGTGCGGCTGTCGGCGGCGTGGTTCTCGGCGGCGCCGCGGCGCAGCCTGCCTGGGGGTCGTCGCGCGGCCGGGTCGCCGGCGCGCACGAGGCGGCTTCCACGATCACGATCGGCTACGTCAGCCCGCTGACGGGTCCCGACGCCGGCTTCGGCGAGCCCGATCCGTACGTGATCAGCCTGGCGAAGGCGGCGTTCGCCAAGGGCCTGAAGATTGGCGGCAAGACCTACAGCGTCAACATCATCGCGAAGGATGCGCAGTCGGTTCCCGCGACCTCCGCGATGGTCACGCAGGAGCTGATCAGCAGCTCGAATGTCGACCTGCTGCTCGCGACCTCGACGCCCGAGGTCGTCGTCCCCGTCTCCAGCGCCGCCGAGGCGGCCGGCGTGCCGTGCGTCTCGACGGTGGTCCCGTGGGAGGCATGGTGGCTTTCGCTCGGCGGCTCGCTGACGGCGATGGGAGTGCCGAACTCGCCCGCGCTCAAGTGGGTGTACCACTTCAGCTTCGGCGTGCCGGACTTCGCCGCCTGCTACCTGGACCAGTGGACGCAGATCTCCACCAACAAGAAGGTCGCGGTGATGTGGCCGAACGACGCGGACGGCAACGCGATCCGCGGCGCGCTCGGCCCGGTCCTGGCGAGCAAGGGCTACACGATCGTCGATCCGGGCGCCTACCAGGACGGCACGCTCGACTACACGCCGCAGATCACGCAGTTCAAGTCGGAGGGGTGCGAGATCTTCAACACGTTCCCGATCCCGTCGGACTTCACCGTGTTCTGGCGTCAGGCGGCCCAGCAGGGTCTGACCAAGCAGATCAAGATCGCGCAGATCGCCAAGACCGGTCTCTTCGCGTCGCAGGTCCAGGCGGTCGGCTCGCTCGGCTACAACCTCGCCAGCGGCGAGTACTGGGGACCGACGTGGCCGTACAAGTCGTCGCTGACCGGGATCAGCAGCGCGGCGCTCGGTGCCGGCTACACCAAGGCAAAGGGCCGCTACGTCAACCAGCAGCTCGGCGCGAGCCTCGCCCTGTGGGACGTCGCCGCGGCCGCGCTGAAGGCGAGCGGCAACCCGAAGGACAAGGCCGCGGTTGCCAGCGCGCTGTCGAAGCTGAAGGTGCAGACGCCGGTCGGGACCGTTCACTGGGGCGCCACCGGCGCGCAGAACCCGTGCCCGAACATCGTCGCGACTCCGATCATCGGCAATCAGTGGCGCAAGGCCCCGAAGGGCAGCCGGTTCAACCTCGAGCTGGTCGTGACGGATCACGCCGACGACCCGGCCGTGCCGGTCGCCAGCAAGCTGATCGCCTACAGCTAGAGCGCCGGGCAGAATAGTCGAGCATGGGACCGCAGCCGATGCTCGCTGCCGTCGAGCTCCGCAAGCAGTTCGGTGCGCTTGCGGCGCTCGACGGCGTGGACTTCACGGTGGCGGCCGGCGAGGCCGTCGGCATCGTCGGGCCCAACGGGGCCGGCAAGACGACGCTGCTCAACGTCCTCGCCGGCACGGTCGCGCCGACGAGCGGCTCGGTCACCTTCCAGGGCGCCGTGGTGACCGCTTCCGGGGCGAGCAGGCGCTCGCGCCTGGGGATCGGTCGCGCGCATCAGGTGCCGCGTCCGTTCGGCGGCATGACGGTGTTCGAGAACTGCTTCGTCGGCGCGACCACCGGTGGCGGCCTACGGCGCCGAGCCGCCTACGAGCGCTGCCTCGAGGTCCTCGATCTGTGCGGCCTGACGGAGCTCGGCAACCGCCGCGCGGAGACGCTCGGCCTGCTCGGGCGCAAGCGTCTCGAGCTGGCGCGGGCGCTGGCGACGAACCCTGTCCTGCTGCTGCTTGACGAGATCGGCGCCGGCCTGACCGACGCCGAGGCGGACGAGCTGGTCGCGATGATCACGGCGCTGCACGCGTCGGGCATCGCGATCGTCTGGATCGAGCACATCGTTCACGTGCTCGTCCAGGTGATCGAGCGCCTGGTCTGCATGGATACCGGCCGCGTGATCGCCGACGGCGAGCCGGCCGCCGTGATGCGCGACGCGCGCGTCGTCGACGCCTACCTGGGAGGCGGCGCGGCATGAGCCTGCTGGAGATCGAGGGGCTCAACCTGCGCCACGGCCTGCTCGAGGCGGTACGCGACTTCACGCTCTCGGTCGACGAGGGCGAAACGGTCGCGCTGGTCGGCGCCAACGGCGCCGGCAAGACGACCCTGCTGCGGGCGATCGCGGGCGCCCACCGGCCGAGCGCGGGCACGATCGGCTTCGACGGCGCCGACGTGACGCGAATGCCCGCCTACCGGCGGGTGCAGCTGGGGATCGCGCTCGTGCCGGAGGGGCGGCGCCTGTTTCCCGCCCTGACGGTGGAGGAGAACCTGCTCGTCGCAGCGCAGCGCCGGCGACCCGGACGCTGGAACGTCGATACGGTGATCGAGGCCTTCCCGATGCTCGCTCGGCTGCGCGGGCGGCGGGCCGCGACGCTGTCGGGCGGCGAGCAGCAGGCCGCCGCGATCGGCCGGGCGCTGATCACCAATCCGCGCCTGCTGCTGCTCGACGAGGTCTCGCTCGGGCTCGCGCCGCTGGCCGTGGAGGACGTCTACCGCTCGCTCGCCACCGTGATCGCCGAGGGCGCCACGGTTCTGCTCGTCGAGCAGGACCTCACACGCGCCGCCGCCGTCGCCGACCGCGTGGTCTGCATGCTCGAGGGACGGATCGTGCTCGAGGGCCCCGCCGGCGAGCTCACGCGCGAGCGGATCACGGAGGCCTATTTCGGCCTGCGACGCAACCAGGCGGTCGACGCATGACCTGGGTCAACGACGTGATCCAGGGGATCATGCTGGGCGGCTTCTACGGGATGCTCGCCTGCGGGCTCGCATTGATGTTCGGCCTGATGCGGATCATCAACCTCGCCCACGGCGACATCGCGGTGCTCGGCGCGTACCTGATCTATGTCGTCCTGGAGCACTGGAACACATCGCCGTTCCTGGCGATCCTGCCGGTCCTGCCGGTGATGCTGCTGCTCGGCTACTTTCTCCAGCGGCTGCTGCTCGAGCGCAGCCTGCGATCGGGTCTGCTGGTGCCGCTGCTCACCACCTTCGGGCTGTCGATCGTGATCCAGAACCTGCTCGAGCAGGGCTTCTCGCCCGATGTCCGCTCGCTCGGCGCCCAGGCCGGATCGGTCGCGACGGCGAGCTGGCAGATCACCAGCCAGCTGTCGATCCCGGCGATCGGCGCGCTCACGCTCGGCGTCGCGATCGTGATCTTCGGCGGCCTGCAGCTGTTCTTGTCGAGGACTCAGTCGGGGCGCCAGATGCGGGCCACGGCGCAGGATCCCGACACCGCCGAGCTGGTCGGAATCAACTCGCGCGCCGTCTACGCGCGGGCCACCGCGATCGCCGTCGCGATCGCCGCGATCGGCGGCATGTTCCTGGCGATCCGCTCGGACTTCTATCCCTACTCCGGACCCACGTACCTGATCTTCGCGTTCGAAGCCGTCGTGATCGGCGGCCTCGGCGGCTCGCTTTGGGCCACGCTGCTCGGCGGGATCGTGCTCGGCGTCGCCCAGACGATCGGCGGTCAGATCAATCCCGAGTACCCGGTGCTCGCCGGTCACATCGTCTTCCTGCTCGTGCTGCTCTCACCGCGTGGCGGCCTGGTCAACCTGCGCCGGGTGACGGCATGAGCGCGCAGCCGCTCCCGGCCGCCCCCGGGCGGAGCACGATCAGGCGCTGGACGCGGCTGTCCAGCGGCTTCACGAGCGGCTTCGGCCTGCTGATCGTGGCGCTGATCTTCGTGCCCGTCGTGCTCGGGGCGAACACCGTTCAGGACCTGACGACGCTGCTGACCTACGTGCTGATGGGCGTGATGTGGAACGCGCTCGCGGGCTACGGCGGGCTCGTCTCGGTCGGCCAGCAGGCCTACATCGGCCTCGGCGCATACGCGACCGTCTGGCTCGCCGATCACAGCGTCAACCCCTACCTGGGCATGCTGCTCGCGACGCTGTTCTGCGGCGCTGTCGCGGTCCCGCTCTCGTTCGTGATGCTGCGCTTCCGCGGCGCGCAGTTCGCGATCGGAACCTGGGTCGTAGCCGAGGCGCTGGCGATCTGGGTCTCGCTCGACAACGCGCTCGGGGCCGGCACCGGCACATCCCTGTCGCAGCTCGACTCCTACGCTCCAACCTCGCGCGAGCACTACACCTTCTGGCTCACGCTCGGCTTCACGGCGTTCTTCACCGGCGCGTTGTTCGTGCTGCTGCGCAGCCGGCTCGGCTCGTCGCTGCAGGCGATCCGCGACGACGAGGACGCGGCCGCGTCCGTGGGGGTGCGCGTGGTCGCCGGCAAGCGCATCCTGTTCCTGCTGGCCGCCGCGGGCGCCGGTGCGGCCGGGGCGATGACGCTCGCCAACACCCTCTTCATCGAGCCGACCTCGGTCTTCAGCGTCAACTACACCGCGTTCATGATCTTCATCGTCCTGGTCGGCGGGCTCGGCACCTTCGAGGGCCCGATCATCGGCGCGATCGTGCTCTACGAGATGCAGAACCTGCTCGGCAACGACGGCGTCTGGTACCTGGTCGCGCTGGGCGGCGCGGCGATGGCCTTCGCGCTGTTCTTGCCGCGCGGGATCTGGGGCACGCTGGAGGAGCGCACCGGCCTGCGCCTCATGCCGCTCGGCTACCGCGTGGGCCGCGCCAAGAGCGCGGCGGCGCCCGAGGAGCCGTGATGCGGATCAGCGCCCCCGCGCGGTTCCCGACCACGATCGACCCATCGTGCGGATGCGGGCGTGAGAGGTCGGTCGGGCGTGAAGGCTCGAGATGACCGCCACCAGCATCCGCACGCAGGTCGCGATCGTCGGCGCCGGGCCGGCGGGGCTCACGCTGTCGTGCCTGCTGCACGCGGCGGGGATCGAGTCGGTGGTGCTCGAGAACCGAAGCCGCCACTACGTCGAGGAGCGAATCCGCGCCGGCGTGCTCGAGCAGGGCACGGCCGAGGTGCTGGATGCCGCCGGGGTCGGGGAGCGGATGCACCGCGAGGGGATCGTTCACCACGGCATCTACCTGCAGTTCGCCGGTGAGCGCCACCGCATCCCGCTCAGTGATCTGGCGGACGGCCGTAGCATCGTGATCTACGGCCAGACCGAGGTGGTCAAGGATCTGATCGAGGCGCGCATCGATGCCGGGCTGGACCTCCGCTTCGGCGTGCAGGACGTCAGCGTGCACGAGCTCGAGAGCGACCTGCCGAGCGTCCGCTTCACTCATGAGCAAGAGCAGATCGAGGTCCAGTGCGACGCGATCGTCGGCGCCGACGGCTTCCACGGGGTCTGCCGCCCCGCGATCGAGCACCACCTGCGCGTCTTCTCGCGCGAGTACCCCTTTGCCTGGCTGGGGATCCTCGCCGCGGCGCCGCCGTCGAGCGACGAGCTCGTCTACGCCCACCACGAGCGGGGATTCGCGCTGCTCAGCCTGCGCTCGCCCGAGCGCAGCCGCCTGTATCTGCAGTGCGCCGCCGACGAGCACCTCGACGAGTGGCCGGACACGCGGATCTGGGACGAGCTGCATCGCAGGGTCTCGCTCGACGGCTGGACGCTGGTCGAGGGCGAGGTGCTCGAGAAGGGGATCACGCCGATGCGGAGCTTCGTCACCGAGCCGATGCAGCACGGCCGCCTGTTCCTGGCCGGTGATTCGGCGCACATCGTGCCGCCGACCGGCGCCAAGGGCCTCAACCTGGCGGTCTCGGATGTGATGGTGCTCGCCGAGGCGCTGATCGACTTCTTCTGCAGCGGCAAGCGCTCCGGCCTCGCCGAGTACTCCAGCACCTGCCTGCGTCGCGTGTGGCGTGCCGAGCACTTCTCCTACTGGATGACCACGATGCTCCACCAGCTCGGCGACGACCCCTTCGACAATCAGCTGCAGCTCTCACAGCTGCGCTACATCGTCTCCTCCGAGGCCGCGGCGCGAACGCTGGCCGAGAACTACGTCGGGCTCCCGCTCGGCCACCGTGCCGTCGCGGCCGAATAACTAGTTTGCGGAAGGGGCGTGGCCGTCCGGCTCGGGGGTCCTCGGCATGTAGCGATGGTGGAGCATCAGCGCGTTGTCATCCGGGTCGGCGAAGAACGCCATGTGGCAGACGCCGGTGTCGAAGACCTCGCCGTGGAAGGCCACGCCACGCTCCTCGAGCGTCGCGCGGGCCGTGGCGACGTCGTCGACGTGCAGAGCGATCACGGCGTGGCTGACGTTGTGCGGTAGGCCCATCGCCTCCGCGTTCATCACGCCCAGCGTGAGGTTGCCGGTCTCGAATTCGGCGAAGTTGCGGTCAGGACGGTGCACGGAGCACGGCAAGCCGAGGGTCGTGCCGTAGAACTCGACCGCCGCCTCGAGGTCACGTGTCGGGAGCGACACGAAGTCAACGCGGCGTACGAGTTGGGTGCCGGTGGTCATCCTCGCGCTCCTTCGTTGGGGGAGCACCCAGACTAGCGCCGCTCGGGATCAGGTGATGGCCGGCCTCGCACGCAGCTCACGGCCGCGCTCGAGCAGCCAGCGGAGCGCCGTGATCAGTCCGACCGCGCCGAAGAGGAAGACGAACGGCATGAAGCGCACGTTGTCGCGTGGCGTGATCGCGAAGAAGGTGTTCAACAGCGCGGCTGCGAGCAGCCCGAGCACCGGCACCACATACGCCCAGCGGCGTCTCAGCAGCACGAGCCCCAGCAGCATGCCGAGCCAGGCAATCGCCGAGTAGAGCCGGTGCTGGAACAGGCTCGTCGTGCGGGACAGGCCGCCGCCGCCGGTCGAGTTGCCGCCGCTCCAGGGGTTCGACCACATATTCCATGCCTTGTTCCACAGCATGTGCGCGAACTTCAGCGGCTCGCCGAGCATGTACACGTCGAGGTTGTGGAGTGCAGCGGTCTGCGCCGCGGCGTTGTTCGATTCGCCGGGGTGCTGCGCCTGGATCATCGCGAAGAGGCCCTGCGCGTCGCCGGCAGGGAGGTTGCAGTAGTGGGCTGGGAGGGAAATCGCAGCCGCCTGCGCCGCCGTCAGGTGCCGCTTGTTGAAGTACGCGCAGACCGCCTTGGATTCCGCGGCGACGTCGAAGAACTGGTTGCCGCCGCCGGGCAGGTAGGTGCCGAGGTAGAGCGCGTGCGGCCCGGCGTCCACGATCGGCGTGAAGAAGTGCTCCTCGAGCGAGGCGTAGATGACGAACGGCGTCACCGTCGCCAATGCCGCGACGCCGTAGACGAGCGCGCGTCCGAGCGCCGCGCGCCGGCTGGGGTAGCCGGCGAGCGCCAGGGCGACCATGAACACCGCCACGACCACCGCGAAGTCCTCACGCACGAGCCCGGCGCAGCCCGCGATGATCCCGGCGAGGATCAGCGCATGCACGTCGCGCCTGCGGGCCCAGCAGATCGCGGCGACCATGAGGATCAGCGCCAGGGCGCCCAGCGGCTCGCTGAGATAGGTGCGCGTGACGTCAATCAGCGGCTCATAGGTCGCCATCAGCGCGACCGCCAGCAGCGCCGCCCAGGGGCCGGCGAGGATCCACGCGATCAGCGCGATGAGTGCGAGTGTCGCGATCTCGACCAGCAGCTGGGAGTACTGCGCCACGCCGTGCGCGTGCGTCGTCGCCGAGACCGACGAGTAGCCGCGCAGGATGGCGGCTGCGGCGAACATCAGCGAGGTTCCCGGCGCCCACTTGAAGGTCACGAACCGCTTGTCCGCAAGGATCGCGTCGGCGTTGTACACGTAGGCCTGCTCATCCGTGGAGATGCGGTCGTTGCCGCCGATCGCATCCACCCGCAGCACCGTGCCGGCGATGATCGCGACCGCGATCAGCGCGAGCAGGATCCGGTCGATCCGGCGGGGAAACGCGCGCGCCAGCAGCGCCGCGCGGTGTTCGCGACCTCCCAGCGTGCGCAGTCGTTGTCCGAGCGGTGGTTTCACGGAGCGTGGCCCAGGGTCGAAACGGCGTCGCGGCGCGCAGGCACCGCCGGGCTCAGCGGACGCGCGGATGCTAGTCGGTTGAGCGGCGTGCGCGCTGCGGCGAACGGCCGGGGCGGCCGGCTCGCCCGACCGTCAGCCGCGTGTTGTGCGCGTGACGACGAAGACCGCGGCGCGGGACGTCGCCCGCGGCGCGTTGCGAAGGCGGCCCGGCCGCCGTCGCGCGTTCGCCTGCGGTGCGCCCTGGGCGCGTGGTGATCGACCGTTCGTCGAGGGCGTGCGCGCGCCGCTGCGTGCCAGCCGATGGAGGGGTATGCGCCCGATCTTCAGAGTCGTGCTCGCCGTCGTCGTCGCCGTCGTGAGCGGCGGCGTCGGTCTGACCGCGGTCGCCGGCGCTGCGAGGGCGAAGCCGGCCGCCGTTCCGTCGAGCGCGCTGGCGCCGCCTGCGGGTTCGGTTTACACGGGTCTTTCGGTCGCCCCGGTGGGGCCGTTCGTGAGCGAGGTGGGAAAGCATCCCGCGGTCTTTGGCGAGTTCGTGGGTTGGGGTCAATCAATCCATTTCGCGTTCAACGCCGCGGCCGCTGTGGATGCGCGGCTGATGCTGCACATCGGCACGGGGCCCGCCGGGCATGGCGTGATCACGCCGCAGCAGATCGCGCAGGGCAACGGCGACGACTATCTGCTGACGCTCAGCCAGCTGATCGCGAGCCGTGGCAAGCCGGTCTACATCCGTCTGTTGCCGGAGATGAACAACGCCAACAACGCCTACTGCGCGGTCAACATGGACGGCAGCTCGCGCGGACCCGCGTATTCGCCAGCCGAGTTCATCGCCGCCTGGCGGCGCGTCGTGACGGTGCTGCGCGGTGGCCCGGTCGCGACGATCGACACCAAGCTCGCCGCGCTCGGCCAGCCGCCCCTGCACGGCGTCGCCGAAGGCGCCTCCGTCGCGCAGTCGCCGATCGCGTTCGTCTGGACACCGGAAACCGCCGGCACACCGAACATCCCGTCCAACAGCGCCGCCACCTACTACCCGGGCAACGCCTACGTCGACTGGGTCGGCACCGACTTCTACAGCAAGTTCCCCAACTTCACCGGGCTCGACGCCTTCTACAAGGAG
>Ga0181535_10004230_pt1 | contig 16136 bp, 16 predicted proteins | sample PEATcosm2014_Bin_44_FD_119774 | JGI IMG/M metagenome (GOLD analysis project Ga0181535, IMG submission 119774) | Peatland microbial communities from MTU Mesocosm Facility, Houghton, MI, USA - PEATcosm2014_Bin17_30_metaG | ecosystem: Environmental > Terrestrial > Soil > Wetlands > Peat | place... | reverse complement strand
TGACGGCACTTGATGACCAGACGAACTCGAAGAACGCTTTTAGTTGTTGCGGGGGTAGTGCTGCTGCTGGCAGTGGCGGTGTTCTTGCGCTCGAAGGCGCCACCGGAGGCTGCACGGCTGCTGCCTGAGTCGGACGGGATTCTCTACGTCAATCTGAGGCCGATTCATACCTTCTTTCGCAAGGATCTGAAGCCGCCGGAGCGGGTGCCCGATTATCAGGAGTTTGTGGACGCAACCGGAGTTGACTGGGAGCAGGACCTGGACGAAGTGGCGATTGCGCTGCACCGGATGCCGGACCCGAACGGACCCAACGGGCCGGTTGCCTACTCGATGGTGATGGTGGGCAAGCTGACGGGCAAGAAGCTGAACGACTGGCTGGACGCGCATGCCACTTCGCGCGAATCGTACGCCGGGCACACGATCTACAACATCAAGTCGCAGGACCGCACGGTGCGCGTGGTGCAGATCGGGTATGACATGATTGCGGTCTCAAACACGCCGACGGCGGAACAGATTCACTCAATCATCGACCGGCATCGCTCGGCCGCGCTGCCGTTTGCCGGGTCGTCGCTGCTGGCACGCCATTATCGCGACGTGCCTTTGCTTTCCCTGGTCTGGGGCATGGGGCAGATCGGTCTTCCGTTCTCAGAAAACGGCGCGATCAGCGTGTTCGGTTTTTCTCTGCCGATCGAGTCGGATTCGACGATTATTGCCAGTTTGCGCTGGACGGGGTCACTGCACCTGCGGGTGGAGGAGATAGCACCGAGCGAAGATAAAGCAGCCAGCCAGGCTGCGGCCATTGCCACGCTGGTGACGCTGGCGCGGGGGTTTAGCGTGCCGCTTGGCGACACTGCTGCCAACAACGGCCTGAAAGAGTTGTTGAAGACCGCCGAGGTGACGCAGAAGCGGGAACGCGTGGTGGTGACCGCCGCACTGCCAAACGCGTTTCTGACGACCCTGAGCCCGGAGGGCAAGCTGCCACCGGATGGGCAGGCACCGGCAAATTAGAAATCCTCCAGTCTCTGCAACGCGATTGACGCCTGGTGCGTCAAAATGAAGTGGGCGCACTTCCCTGTTTTGCGCGCAATCTTCCTGGCCCGCAATGAGCTGGCCGAATCGAAGTTTGATAATCCCCCGAGAATCCCCATGAGAGGTCAAATGAACCGTTCTATCTCTGCAGTTTGCCTGAAAATGTATGCCTTCACCGGCGCGCTTACCGTCGGCCTCACCCTGTTGCCCAGCGCGGCTGCGGCGCAAGCGGTACTCACGGGCCAGGATGCTTTTACCGACGCTGCCCATGAGGCGCCCGGCACGCGCCGCCGCCTGACCCTGGCCGATTTGCCTGGGCCGGCGGAAGATCAGTCCGTGGACAACGGTCCAAAAATAGTTGCCCGGCCGGCAGATGCGTGGCCGATTGCGCCGAAGGGCTTCAAGGTGGAGCTGTATGCGACGGGGCTGGACAATCCGCGGCTGCTGCGCACGGCGCCCAATGGCGACATCTTTTTAGCAGAGAGCGAGACGGGCAAGATCAAGGTCTTCCGCGGCGTGGGACCGGATGGCAAGCCAAAAGAAACGTCGGTCTTTGCCACAGGACTGCATCAGCCGTTTGGAATCGCTTTCTATCCGAGCGGGCCGAATCCGCTGTGGGTCTACATTGGCGACACGGACGAGATTGTGCGTTTCGACTATCGCAACGGGGACCTGGTGGCGCGCGGCCCCATGGTGAATCTGACCGAGCTGCCGGGCGGCGGGCGGCTGCGCGGCGGCGGGCACTGGACACGCGACCTGATTTTCTCAAAGGACGGGCTGCACCTGTTTGCTTCTGTCGGCTCGCACTCGAATGTGGACGACGCGGATACGCACCCTGAGGAGTTTCATCGCGCGGATGTGCTGGAGTTCAATCCCGAGGGGAAGTTCATTGAGGTTTATGCGTCGGGGATTCGCAACTGCGTAGGCGAGGCGATCAACCCGATTACGGGGGAACTATGGTGCTCGACGAACGAGCGCGATGGGCTGGGCAATAACCTGGTGCCGGACTACGTGACGCATGTGAAGGAAGGCGGCTTCTACGGCTGGCCGTGGTACTACATGGGGAACCATCAGGACCCGCGGCATGTGGGCAAGCATCCTGAGCTGATGGGCAAAGTGATTACGCCGGACATTTTGCTGAACCCGCACTTTGCGTCGCTGGAGATGCTGTTCTACGAGGGGTCGCAATTGCCGGCGGAGTATAAGGGCGACGGATTCGCGTGTGAACACGGATCGTGGAATCGGGCGCAGCGGGGCGGATACGAAGTGATTCGGCTGCCGATGAAGAACGGCCACGCGACCGGCGAGTACGAGGATTTTTTGACTGGCTTTACGATGGGCGACGGCGATGTGTGGGGCAGGCCGGTGGGCATTACCCAGGCGAAGGATGGGTCGCTGTTTGTGTCGGACGACGGGTCGAGGTCGATTTGGCATGTGATCTATACAGGGAAATAGGGGGGTGGCGGAGAAAGGAGAACAGTGGATTCACGAGTCTGGCGCTCGGAATCCTGCGAATGCTTCTTTTTCCACACAACTCCTGGCCTTCTTTTCAACTCAAAGTAAATCAAGGAGAAACTATGTCGCACCTCAAAGTATTTGCTTTCTCTGTTCTTGCACTCGCATTGTTCGCCGGCGCTGCCCCCCGCGCCTCTGCCCAGATCTCCGTTGGCGTCAACCTTGGCGTCGCGCCAGTATGCCCCTACGGCTACTTTGACTATGCGCCTTACGACTGCGCACCCTATGGCTACTACGGTCCCGACTGGTTTGATGGCGGAATCTTCATCGGAGCCGGCCCCTGGTTCCACGGACCGCATGGCTTCTATGGACACGTCGATAGCCGTTACGATCCACGCCACGGGTATCGGGGACCGCTGCCGGGGCGCGGCGCTGAGCCGTTCAATCACTTCCAGGGCAATGAAGCTCGGGATGGGCGCGGCCATGTGGGCAACGCCGGTCACGATGCGGGCAGCGAACACGCGCTGCCGGGCTATCGCGGCGGTGGTGCGCACGGCGGGGGACGCCGGTAAAGCGTAACCGCAGGACGACATAAACTGAATGCCCCATCTTGGCCGCTCGCATGCGGTCCAGATGGGGCATTCTCAGTTGGTAGTTGTCAGATTTCAGTTATCAGTTGTCAGCCCTCTGGTTTGGTTGACTAGTCCCGGGCTTTGAGTCCGAGGGCGCCGACGACTGCGCCATCGACCTGCGCCGGTTGGCCATCCTGCTTGGTGACAACGCCGAAGCTGCCGCGATAATCCCACATAGCCCAGCCAATGCCGTCGGCTTCAAACGCGGTGCGCACATCGTGAATCCAGTTGGCGCGCGACACTGGGTCTGCGCCATTGCGGTAGGCTCCGAACTCGTTGCAGGTGAGCGGAACGTTATTTTCATGAGCCCAGGCAGCGGCCGCATCGATCATCATGCGGATGCGGTGGGCGTCCCAGCGGTCGAGCCAATAACTCTCGAGAGCAAACCGGTCGGCGGCGTCGGGAACCTCAGGCAGGAGCGCCTGCATGGAGCTGTCGCTGGGAGGATAAGGGATGCCGTGGGTGTAGCTCCACCAGGTGAGGCCCCACGTGGCGCCCTGGTGCGTGAATTCGTGCGGCTCGTAGAAGTGGAAGTTGTAGATGACGTTGCCGTCGGCGAGGGGATGGAGCGCGAGCAGGTCCTGGAGGTTGGAGTAGTTTGCGCCGGTGGCGATGATGGTATTGCGCGGCGCGGATTGGCGAATGGCCGCAGCAAGGCGTGCCTGGATGCCGGCCCAGCGATAGGGGTCATTCACTTCCGGTTCGTTGAGAATTTCAAAGAACACGCGCTCGGGATCGCGGCCGGCATAGTGCGCGGCCAGTTTGCGCCAGAGCATGGTGAGCTCGTCCACGGCGTAGTCGCCGGAGCATAATTGCTGCTTGTAGCTGTCTTCGGGTTGGAGGTCGATTTCGACAGCCATGCCATTGGCCAGGATGGCGTCGACTGCGTGATCGACGCGACTGACAAAGTCGGCATTCAAGCCATCGGCGGCGCGCGGATACTGTTCGAGCGGAACCGGATCGATGCTGAGGCGGACGTGGTCAAAGCCGAGGTGCGCCATGAGCGCCAAGTCGCGCGCATCCGTGTATCGGTTCGTGCGGGCGGCGGAGTAGTCGTTTGGCGATTGCGCAAACCACTCCGAGGCGTTGATGCCGTGCTCGAGATGGCGCGCGCGGGCAGAGGCAGTATCCCGCCCCGGCAAGCTTGCGGAACGATCCTGCGCGACGACTGGAATTGCAAACGTAAGCATGACGGCGAGAAGGCGTAAACGGCGATGCACGGGGAATCCTCCTGGAAAAATCGACCCGAGCCCACCATACCATGGGGCGTGGAAAAATACTGCCAATGCAATGCACCAGCCTTGCCGAACGATCGGGAAAAGACGGACAATACGGAAACCCGATGGAGAGCAGGCTCCTTGATGAACCGATTCCCCTCTGATTCCCTGGCGCGGCTGCTGCTGTTGATGGCGGCGATCTGTCTGTTGGCATCCGTGCTTTTGGCGCAGGAGCAAGGCGCAGCCGCGGGCGCAGGCGATGCCGCAGGCCAGATCCCAGGTGGGCAGTTGGCCAAGCCGGACGCGGTTGGCAACAAGCCAAGCCAGGATGGCAACAAGGCCAACCCCGAAAACGAGTGGCTGGCGAAGACTGCCAAGCTCTACTATTCGAGCGCAAAAGCCGGACTCGCGGGGTTCGACTGCCAAATCCATCCCGACTGGCATACGCTTTTTGCGAGCGCCGGCAACGTGCAGGCGGTGGCGGACGACGACCCACGGATTGCTTTGCTGAAGAGCGTGAAGATCACGATGCACGCGCGCATGAAGGGCGGCTCAACGATTGAGTGGGTGGCCGATTCGGACCCCGACAAACCACTCGATCAGAGTTCAACGGAGATGCTGGATGCGATGCACCGCAGCATTGAGGAAACGCTGGAAGGCTTTCTGCAGTTCTGGAGCCCGTTTATGGAAGTCTCGGTGGTTCCGGAATCGGGTGAGGGCCTGGAGATAACGCACACGCCCACCGTGCATACGATTCGCGCCAGTCAAAGCGGCACGGAACTGACCGAGGTGTTTTCAAGCAAGCTGGTGCTGGAGCAGTTCAACGTAAACATGAATGGGACATCGATAAAATTTTTACCGGTCTACACGGCCACACCGCAAGGGCTGCTTGTGAATGCATTCGAGGCGCATATACTGCCGGCCGGGGCGACCGCGGGGCAGGAGCAGGCGATGAAGATCGATATAGAGTACCAGCCGGTCGACGGGCTCACGATTCCAGCGAGGCTGAAGATGAATGTAGTGGGCACCGGCCAATTCGACTATGCGTTCGATGGGTGCACGACAAATCCAAAGTAGGTCCATCCCTAGATGAGAGTTACTAAATAACCCGATTTGGTATATCCCAATAAGGGTTATATTGTTCTCCCACGGGTTAATGACAGTGGGAATCGACCAACAAGCCAAGCTTCGTGAACAGTTTATTCAGGCGAGGAAGCGCGCAGGCCTGACTCAAGTTGAATTGGCTGAGCGTCTCGGTCGTCCCCAATCCTTTGTTTCGAAGTATGAGCGGGGCGAAAGGAAGCTGGATGTAATCGAGTTCTGTGAAGTTTCCCGCGCACTCAGAATTGATCCCGTTGTATTCCTGCGACGTTTTTGCAGCGAGGGATCATGAAAATCGTCAATGTCTTTACCCTGAAGAGTCGCGGTCCATATGCTACCTCGGAGCATTGGAAGACCACGCGAAAACAGATTCACGATGCGATCCGGGGATGCGAATGGCCGGTGGGCAGCGGTTCATTCACGATTTACCCAGAGAGCGGCAAAGCGCGGGGAAAAGGGAACGGAGTCAAGCCGATTCGCGACAGGTTTGTTCATTCGTTGAAAGAAAATGGATGGGCAATTGAGGGGAAGGCAAAGAATTCGTTGGATGAACGTCTAGGCGACTTCGATGCAGTACTTCAAGGTCCGAGTAGGCCAGTCGTCGTGGAATGGGAGACCGGCAACATCTCCTCATCGCATCGGTCGATGAACAAGTTGACGCTGCTTCTAAAGACCCAAATAATTGCTGCCGGGGTTCTGGTTGTGCCCTCGCGCAAGCTTTATGTTTACTTGACTGATCGAATTGGCAATATCCAAGAGATAAAGCCATACTTCGCACTTTGGAAGTCTGTGCCATGCCGCGAGGGCGTTCTCGAAATCGTGGTGATCGAGCAGGATGGCGTCAGCAAAGACGTACCAAGGATACCGAAGGGAACGGACGGCAGGGCATTGGCTTAAAGCTCCACGAAATCGTCGTTCTTGTGCGATTGAATCTGACCGGATTCGATCCGGTCAATGATTTCATCCGCAAAATCGATTTCGGTCCCGAGCCAATGACGATGTTTCCTCTCACAGACTGCGAAGGTTGTTCCACTTCCCCCGAATGGATCAAGCACTAAATCGCCAGGAACTGTTGACATCTCTATGACACGGTCGAGAATCTTCGTAGAGAGCGCGTTGGCAGGTCGGTCTTTCGACTTGTATTTCCAATGGCGGACCGGTGGAATATCTGTCCAGACATCCTTTAGCGTCACACCTCTTGGGTTCATTGCGTCGCGGTGTCCGCCGTAATCCTTAACCTCGCCCCCGCAATGCCGGCATATCAGAATCGGAGTGCGGATTCTATGGAAAGTCTTAGGCTTCCCTTTTGTGTAGTAGAGGAGGCTGTAATGGGAAGGATGCAGGCGCCCTGGAATCGGCAAACAGGCAGATATCTCAACGGCGATCCAGTGCCGGAATTCCATCCCGAGACTTGTGAGAAACGCGCCCAAAAGCACATTCCATTTGGGAAGATTATAGAGAAAGAAAGAACCGCCAGGCCGGAGGGTGCGGACACACTCAGCTACCCATTGATGACACCAATCCAAATAGGCCTTCTCCGAGAGAGAGTCATTGGATCGGTTACCGTATTCTTTGCCAAGATTGAACGGCGGGTCCGCGAAGACTGTGTCGACAACTTCATCCTTCACCGAAGGTAGAATCGCCATGCAGTCGTCGGAATACAAGGCACCTAAACTTGATGCATAAGTCGGGCTTACCGTCGCGTTGTCCTTGATAAATGGGCTTGGGTCAAACGGTAGATCGTCCCATTTGAGGGGAGACTGATGGGTCACGTCTTTATGGCTCCGATGGCTAACAATAACCCAAAATAGGTTAGAGATTCAATCTGGAAATCTTGAAAAACCGTGCCCATTCCGGAATTGGGAAGGCTGTTCCCATTGAGAATTACATACTCTACGCGCAAAACAAAAGCGGCTCCGGGTGGGGAGCCGCTTTTTGAAAGCCTGATTGGCTGCTTAGTTTCCTGCTGGAGCGGCACTGCCGGTTGTGAGGTTCGCGACCTGCTCGTAGGTGACGCGGAGATATTTGTGCGGATTGACGGGCACATTATGCACACGGACTTCATAGTGAAGATGGGGCCCGGTGGCGCGGCCTGACTGGCCGACATAGCCAATGACCTGTCCGCGGTCAACATGCTGCCCTGGCACTACGGCAACCGAAGAGAGATGCCCGTAAACGGTCTCGACCTCGTGGCCGTGATTGAGGACCACTTCGCGACCGTAGCCTGCGCCCATGGAGGCATCGGAGACAGAGCCATCGGCGGCGGCGCGGACCGGCGTCCCCCAGGGAGCGTCGATATCGAGGCCGGAGTGGAAGGCGCCTTCACCATTGATAGGATCTTCGCGTTCGCCGAAGCTGGATGCGACGCGGCCTTCAATCGGCCACATGGACGGAGCATCTGCCAGCTCGGTCCAGTCGCCGGAGAAGCTGGGCGAAAGGCCGCTTTCAAGGGCGCGCGAGATGCGGCCGGAGAGGGCTTCAGTGCGCAACACATTAAATTGGTCGATGGAACTCTTGATCTGCTGCTGGCTGGGCTGGTCGGTCTGGGCCATGGTGACGGGGGTGGGAGCCGCCGCCGCGGCGCTTGCCGTGACTTGCGGCTTGGCAGAGCTGACCCGGTTGGGACGGAGGCCGTAGAGGGCGGTGACTTCGTTGGCCAGGGCGCCGAGCGACGCTACCTGCACATCGCGATCGTGGGCGATCTGCGCCATCTGCTTATAGTCTTTGCGGAGCGTTTCCCGCTCCTGGCGCATCTGGTTGTAGCTTTCGGTCTTGAGCAGCATGCGGGTGTAGGAGCCTGCAAGGCCGACGATGGTAAATGCGCCAATCAGCGCGGCGGCGACAAATCCATAGGCATAGTGCAGGGGCAGCGGGATCCTGCGGATCCGGCCGTCCTCATCGCGCGCAACAAAGAGAATGTAATAGCGCTTGCGCAGCATATTCCGCCTTCATCCCTGCGACCCGCAGGACCGCAATTCGCCGAGAACCGAAAATGGCGTAGAAGCCCCAGAGCCAATTCGGTCTCTGTCAATAACACACTCACCCTTGGGGAGAGATGATGCGTGAATGTGTTCCAAGGTTAGCAAAGGGGCCTTAGGCGGGTCAATGGGATAGATACAAAAGTGCGAACTTTGGTTACCGTGTCCAGTTCAGATTTGGCACATGCTCAAGGATCCCCATTTTGGGACCAGAAGGGGGGTCCATTTACCCTATCCTCAAGATAGGAAGGGGGAAGCCATGGCCAAGGCGCGAGGCGGGCGGACGAAACGGCTGGATTTGTCGCAAGCCGCGAGGCCGGGCGAGCTTGGTCTTCTCGAGCAGATTCGCTACGGGGTCCTCCAGGGAGCCGCCCGGAGCCTGACGCTGGGAATCGGGGACGACTGCGCGCTGCTGAAGGTGCGAAGCGGCGAGGAGCTGGCTGTGACGACGGATTTGTCGATTGCGGGCCGGCACTTTCGGCTGGATTGGCATCCGGCTGAATCCATTGGACATAGGGCGCTGGCGCGGGGCCTGAGCGACCTGGCAGCGATGGGAGCGCGTCCGGTGGCCGCCTTTCTTTCGCTGGGTTTGCCGCGTACGCTGACCAAGTCGCGGGGACGGGAACGGAGCTGGATCTCTTGTTTTTACGAGGGTTTACTGGCGCTTGCCGAGGCCCACAAGACACCCCTGGCCGGCGGGGATCTGGCCGAATCGCCGGTGGCCCTCGCAGACATTGTGCTGGTGGGGGCTGTGCCGCGCGGGAAGGCGCTGCTGCGCTCTGGGGCGCGGGCGGGGGACCTGCTCTATGTGACCGGCAGCCTGGGCGGCGCTGCCCTGGGACTGGCGCGTCTGGCGGCGGGTTCCAGGCGGCTTGGCGGAAGGAGTGCGCGAACTGCCGCTGAAGGCTTCGAGGAGGTTTTGGCCCCCCATCTCTACCCGCAGCCGCGCATTGCGCAGGGCTTGTGGCTGCGCCGGCACGGGCTGGCTTCCGCGGCAATTGACTTGAGCGACGGGCTTTCGACGGACCTGGCTCACCTTTGCACCGAGTCGGGCGTGGCGGCGGAGGTTGAGGCTTCGCTGGTGCCGATCGGCCCGGGCGCCAGGCTCGAACAGGCTCTGCATGGAGGCGAAGACTACGAGTTGCTGTTCACGGCCCGGCCCTCGGCGCATTTGCCGCAATCGATTGGCGGCGTGCCCGTTACGCGGATCGGCAAAATGGTGCGGGCCGCCAAGGGCCGGCCGCTGGTGACGCTGGTGAATCAATCGGGCAAGACGGGCAGCAAGCAGGCTCTGGAGCCGAGCGGGTGGGAGCATTTTTCCTAGAGCGAGCAAGTTTCGCACGGGAGAGCTTAGACGAGCCGCACTTCAGGAAAATCCTGGCTGTAGCGATGTGGGTCGAGTGTGAGCAGACGGTCCGCCTGCACCAGCGCATGTGAGCCGATCAGGAAATCGGCGAGCAGCCTCTTGGCGCCGGTTTTCGAGGACTGCCGGCGGCGGGCTGCGTAGAGCGCAAAGCGCCTTGCCGTTTCAGTCCAGACCCGTTCCTCAAGCCGAAGATCGACATAAACACCGGTGGCCTCGAGAAACCTGCCGATAAAGGCCTCGGTTGCGCCGGGATAGGCGTGCAATTCCGCAAAGACGAAGGGCGAGATCACAAGCGCGCCCTCCACCCTTGCCTCCCCTAGCTGCCGAACGAGTTTGCCGGCAGATGGCTCCGCGGACCAAATTGCAGAAAAGACGTTTGAATCAATCGCCGTTCTCACTTGCCGGCCTTTTCGCCGAAGTTGACGCCGTCTCGATCGTCATCGCGAAGATCGCGGATCCACGCGTTGATTTCTTTGCGCGAGTTGAACGCCGGGAGAGCTCCGAGGTATGCGTCAAACGGGTTGGATTCCTGACGCCCGGGCCGAAGAACAGTGCGGCCATCCTCGAAGACAAACTCGACGCGATCCCCTTCCCTGAGTCCCAGGCGGTGGCGAACTTCGATGGGGACGGTCACCTGGCCTTTACTGCTGATGGTGCTGGACGGCGGCATCTTTACTTTACCTCTTTAAGTAAAGATTCTATTCTTTACTTGATGTCTTTGCAAGGACGGGAAACCGGAATCGTGAGCAAGAGGCAAGCTTCAAGGCGCAGGTGTGAGGACGCTGCCGCAGGATTTCCCCCCAGGCTTTTTTACCGTCTATGATCAGAGTTGTCGGGACTGGCCGGAAGGTCTGAATCCGCATTACAATTGCCAACACACAATGCCGGCGGCCGGCGCGCAGAAAGCTTTGCAGGAGTCTGAGAGCCTTGAGCAGCATCTTCTGGATCGATTGCGAACCGCGCGTCCCGCTGGCGATTGTCTTGTGCCCGCGCGGAGACCTCCTGCTTCGCGATGAGCTGAACAGCCTGAAACAGGGTGGGATTCAGACGGTGGTTTCGCTGCTGGAAAAAGATGAGGCTGCATGGCTGGGGCTCAAGGATGAGGCGAGACTGGCTGCCGAGGCGGGATTGCAGTTCGTCTCTTATCCGTTTCCCGATGCTAATGTTCCGCTGGACGCGCTCGCGTTCCGGGTTTTTGCGACGGGCCTTGCGAGCCGCCTCAAGGCAGGAGAGCGGATTGGCATTCACTGCCGGGGAAGCATCGGGCGCTCGACGATTGTTGCGGCGTGTGCGCTGATCCATCTTGGCTGGTCGGCGCGCAACGCGCTGGCCATCGTCGAAGCAGCGCGCGGCTGCCCGGTTCCCAATACGCTTGCGCAGGAACGCTGGATTCTGCAATACAAGGTTGCGCCGTGAGCTCTCCCGCAGGTGCATCCGCCGTTGACCTGAGCTTTGCTCATCGGTGGCAGGCAGAAGTTTTAGCCGCACGGCCTGCGATTCTGCCCGCGCGGCATTTCACTTATCCGCGGGATGCTGAAGATGTGGAACGCGGCGCGCTGGAAGTGATGGTGAGGCCGGGGCAGGACGCGCAGGCTTTTCTGGCTACCTGTGCGCTGGGTTTTCGCGATCCGGCGGCGCCGACGGGGCTGTGGTCTGCGCCCAATCCAGATGAACTGTGCGCCGTCTCCGGCGGCTATGCGTACCTGATCGACACTCGGGCACCGGAGGGGTTCACGATGATTGCTTATCGGCCGGTACTTAAAGTGCAGGCGGTTGTTGAGGCGGGGCTGCTGCTGTTTGTTGGCCATCGCACGATCCTGGCGTGGGGCGCAAATGGGCAGGCGTGGGAGTCGGAACGGCTGTCGGATGAGGGCGTCGCGATTTCCGCAATCGAAGGCGGCGTACTGCGCGGAGTGGGTTGGGAGATGCGGACGGATAAGGAGACGCCGTTCACGCTGGATGTGCGGAGCGGGGTTCGAAGAGTGGAGTAGATCATTTCGCGCTCAGAACTCGTGGTGGTCGTCGACGAGGCCGGCGATGGTGGGGGATGGATCGGCGATTGGCTTGGGACTGTCGGAGGCTGGGTTGGCTGCTTCGGTTCTGGCGCGGAGTTTGGCGACGGCGAGCCAGTTGTCCTTGTGGGGACGGTCGCTGATCCAGGGCGGCAGGGGCATGCGGAGATAGTCGCCGAGCGCGAGGGCGTATCCCTCGTAGAGCGCGCGCATTTCGCGCAGCCTCTCACTGGAGTGGTCGTCAAAGCAGACCTGGACGCCGCTCGCGCGGAGAAGTTCGTAGAGCTGCTGATAGCGTTCTTGAGGAAGACGGTCGGGTGCGTCGTTGATGGGATCGAGCGAGAAGATTTGCGCGAGATCGACCATGGCGTGCCGCGCCATGGCAAAGGTGAGCTGGGCCTGGCGTGCTTCGCTTCCGCGGACACCGGCGATGAGGAGCGCGGATGCATCGAGAACCGCGGTGAGCGCACTGATCCAGCTTTGGTTGTTGTGTTGGGAGCGGAAGTAGCAAAGCAGCGGGTAAGAGATGTGGCTTTCGAGAAGTTCGGCAGACCAGCGTTCCCACTCCACGAGCAAGAGAGCGAGGGCGCTTTCACCGCCATCATACGCGTGGCGGCGCATGAGCTCGGCGGCTGTGGGCGGCGAGCCGGCGCGGGCATCGAGCAGCGAGATGCTGACTTCGCGGCGCGAAAAGGCGCCGTAGAGCACAGGAAAATATCCCATGACGACGGCGAGGAAGCCGAGCCCTGTGCCGGCCTCGAGAATGAGAAGCTCGCGGGCCCACGGACTTTGCGGCGTGACGTCTCCAAGTCCCAATGTGAAGAGGGTGGTACCGCTGACGTAGAGGTCGGAGCGAAATCCAGCGCCTTGCGTGGCATCGTGGAACGGGCTGCCGAGGCCGTAGAAGATGAGTGCGAAGCCCACGACCATGAAGGCGGCCCAGAGTACGAGCAGAAAGATCAGCGACATGGGACCGTAGTAGCTGTAGCAGAATTCGCGCTTGCGGTGGTCGTGAAGCCATGTGGTCAAGAAGACCCAGGGCCGCCAGGTGACGATGAAGAAGAGGCGGGTGAGGCGAAGGCGGCCGGAAGCGCGGCGGGGCAGAATGATGGTCTGGAAGGCATCAAGCAGCACGGAAAGCAGACAGACAACGCCGAGCAATAAACTGACAATCCGCATCATCCCACCTCCGCTCCGACAGAAACCCACGGACGATTGCCGTTGAGCCGCATGGAGCGCCGCTTGAATGTATGGTAGCCGATGAAGATAGAAGGGCCGTGAAGATTGGCTGTGCAGGTTTTTATTTAATGAGAGCCATCTCGACAGGGGCAACGCCCGCTTCGTGCATGCCGAGTCTTGCGGCAGCGGCTTCGGAGAGGTCGAAGTCGCGGCCCTTGAGCCAGGGGCCGCGGTCGTTAATGCGTACAACTACCGACCGGCCTGTGATAGGGGAAGTGAGTTTGACCAGGCTGCCGAGAGGCAATGTTTTATGGGCCGCGGTCATTTTGCGCAGATCGAATCGCTCGCCTGAAGAAGTACGCCGGCCTTGAAACTTTTGTCCATACCATGAAGCGATCGCAAATGTCTTTTGAGCGGCATGCGCGAGGGGACCAGATCGCAGCGGGGCGGTTGAAGTGAGGAAGGCAGAGACGCCGGCTCTGTTTGCCGACCTTGCCTCGACGGAGGTTCGCGCGCAGGTGACAAAAAAGACCGCCAGAAAGGCGGAGATACAAAACAACTTTTGACCGGTCGTGGTTTGCATATCTTCTGGCTCCTGAGAATCGTCCTGTTGCCGAGAAAATCGCCGCGAGTAGAATTGGCTGTCGAATGTCGGGCGCTTGCGCGCTTGCTTAGGTTTTGTTGAATGCAACGCACCGCGGAGAAGCGACGGAACGTTGGAGTAGTTTTTCTGAGGCGAAGGCCCATGCCTTCGAACGTGGCCCGTTTGACTAACTCCGACTGTAGGGCTGGGAATCATGATGAGCAATGCGGCTTTGGCAGCACAGGGCACCGCCCACTAAGTCCTCAACCCTGGTGGAACCGGTAACGGGCAAATGATTACTTCAATCACGTGCGCAGCGGGGCGCGCGAATTGGGGTGTTGATTTGGCAGACTTTATTGGATGGGCGCGCGGGGCGGAAATTTGGGGCCTTTGTCGCGGCTCTTCTCCACAAAGGGCGACCAGCTTCGATCGAGTGTGGAAAAGGGTGGCAGGATTTTTGCGAACAGCTTTTTTTGCGGATTCTAGCGCGCCGATTGTGAGGGCACGGGAAGGATGGCTTTGTATGCTTTGTAGACGCCTTCGAAAACTGAATCCCAACTGGCAGTGAGGGCGTGGGCGCGGGCGGCGCGGCGCATCTCGGCGTGCTGGATGGGATCGGCGAGGACCGAGGCGACGGCGGCGGCGAAATCTTCGTCGGGCACAATGCGGCCGGATTCGCCATCGCGAACAATCGTGCAGGGCCCGCCGTGGGGCGTGACGATAGCGGGAACGCTGCTGGCCAGGGCCTCAAGCACGACGTTGCCGAAGGTATCAGTGTGCGAGGGGAAGACGAAGAGATCCATGTTGGCGTAGGCGGCGGAAAGCGCTTCGCCCTTGAGCACACCGGTGAATTCGGCACGAGGCAAACGCTCGCGGAGCCAGCCTTCTTCGGCTCCATGACCAACGATCATGAAATGGAAGTTTGTCAAGCCGATCTTCTCCAATTGCTGTTGCACCTCGGCGAGCAGGGCGACATTCTTCTCGACGGAAAGGCGGCCCACAAAGCCGAGCACTTGTTCGCGGTCTTCAGGAGGACGGGTGCGCTTACCGGGGTGGAAGAGCTCGGCGTCTACGCCGCGCGGCATGAGGTGACAGGGGAGTCCGATCTTGCACTCGAGCAGCTGACAGAGCTCGGGATTGGGCGCAAACATGACGCGCGCGCGGGCATAGAGGATGGAGGCTGCGTTCAGGGTGAGGTCCTGAATGGTGCGCCCGGTGGCGTGGGACTGGCGTTGCGGCAGCAGGCGCAGAAACCAGTGGGAGCGGCGGGCAAGGTACTCATGCACGTTGGTGTGCCAACTGGCGGCGAGAGGCAGCTTAAGATGATGGGCCAGTCCGGCGCCGAACATGCCGAGCTCGCTGGGCCCGGTGATGTGGATGAGATCGGGCTGAAAGCGCTCCAGCACTTCGCCCATGAGGGGAATGTGACGAAGGAATGCGGGATCGTAGCGAAGGTCTTTTTCGAGAGCGAAGGAAAGAAATCCGCGCGGCAGCTCCAGGGTCCAGACGTTGCCATCCTTCGTGACGGCCTGGCTGCGGTTTCCGGCGCGCACGCAGAGAAAGGGTAAGTTGCGGCGGCGCGCGAAAGCCTCAAAGTGGCGGCTGGTGTGGGCCACGCCGTTGACTTCGTGGAAGGAGTCAGGGAAGTAGGCTACGCGGGGCGGAGAAGCGGAGTTAGCGGAGTTGGCGGGGCTGGCGGAGTTTGCGGCGTCGGCAAAGCTCGTGGTCCCTTCGAGTGGCATTGCTAGCTCCGCGAACATGCAGGCACCATGGTTGACGCTGCTTTACTCAATTGGGTATCTCACCGCGTGAACTTGCACGCTGAAGTTTGTGCGACTCGACTCTTTCGGCCGGAGACTCAGCTTTCGGTTTCGCCGAGTTCAAGGCGCAACTGGTGCGATTCGCTCCATGCCAGGCGCAGACCGCCTGCGACCGGACCCTTGCCAAGCAGTTGAACCGCCGCGATGAGGATACGCATCGCGATGGGCGCGGATTGCTTGGGCCACAGCTCGCTCAAGGGGCGGACCACGCCGTTGGCGTCGGGATGATAGGCACGCTCGTCCCAGTTGCGCGAGCCCTGCGGAAACTCGGGATAGTTGCGAATGGCGTCGATGGTGGACTGCAGGAGGCGGTGCTTCCAGGGCTGAGCATATTGGGGCATGAAGAGCACGCTGCTTTTGCGCTGGCGGCGAATCTCGTGGACAAACTCAGTAAAGCTGGTGGCGTTGGTCAGGTTGATATTGGCGTTGGGTTCGACACCGTGCCGGTCGCCGCCGGAGATGAGGAGCATGTTCCACTTTTCCGCCAGACGGCGAACGGAGCGGTTCTCGTCCCAGTTGCGCAAGCCGTTCAGCTCAAGCGCATGGAGGTAGGCGCCGTTTTTCTGAAGGAACTCGTTGACGAGGAACTGGTGCTTCTCCTTGCCAATCATGTAGAGATCCCAGAGGGGATGGTTGAAAATGACCAGGACGTTGGGCTGGTCGTGGAGTGCCCTCAGAATTTCGGTAAGATGCGTGTCGGTGGGGTGAGCCGTGAACTCCTTCAGTGTGGCCATCCACTGCTGCGCGTGCGCGCTGGGCAGGTT
>Ga0181535_10004229_pt1 | contig 16142 bp, 10 predicted proteins | sample PEATcosm2014_Bin_44_FD_119774 | JGI IMG/M metagenome (GOLD analysis project Ga0181535, IMG submission 119774) | Peatland microbial communities from MTU Mesocosm Facility, Houghton, MI, USA - PEATcosm2014_Bin17_30_metaG | ecosystem: Environmental > Terrestrial > Soil > Wetlands > Peat | place... | reverse complement strand
CGTTGCGGGGAACTGGGGTTGGAAAACACGAAAGTCGAGCAGGACGACAAAGAATTCATCAAAGTCAACGACAAGCAGGCGACGTCCGACCCGTTTATTTATGCCATTGGCGACATAGCGGGGGGAGTGTTGCTGGCGCACAAAGCCTCCAAGGAAGCGCGGGTGGCGGTGGAAACGATCACGGGAGAAGACAGCACGACCAGCGGGGTGATCATCCCGGCGGTGGTATTCACCGAACCGGAAGTGGCCTGGTGCGGAGTGACCGAGGCCGAGGCAAAAAACAAGGGAATGACTGTGGAAGTGGCGAAATTCCCGTGGGGCGCATCGGGGCGCGCCCTCACCTGCGATCATTCGGAAGGATTGACAAAACTGATCATCGATCCGGCGACGGAACGACTTTTGGGGGCGGGCATGGTGGGGTATGGGGCGGGGGAATTGATAGCGGAGGCGGTGGTGGCCATAGAAATGGGGGCGACAGTGCGGGATTTGGCGGAATCAGTGCATCCGCACCCGACCCTGTCCGAAACCCTGATGGAAGCGGCGGAAGTTTTCTATGGGTATGCGACACACACGTATGCGCCCAAGAAGCGGGAGGGCTGAAAAAGGAAAGCAAATGAGGAAAAGAGCAAAAAACTCAAAAAAACCTCAAAAAGCCGTTGACATGTAATCGTTGGGAACCTATTTTCAACAAAGTTATCGGGCTTGACACAGCAATCGACCATTATGCCCCGAGGCCCTTTTGGCAAAAAAGCAGAAGGGACAGGGGCAGTGGTTTTTTGTCGTTTTGCACGGTCAGGAATGCAAGCGATTTTGGCTTTTGCCCATGTAGCTCAGTTGGCAGAGCACGTCCTTGGTAAGGACGAGGTCATCAGTTCGATCCTGATCATGGGCTCCAGATAACAGAGTAAAAGTAGGATAAAAGAAGCAAAGCCTGAAAATTTTGCGCGAGATTGTAAACATAAACATAAACACGTAGAGATTATGGCAAAAGAAGCCTTCCAAAGAACTAAACCGCACGTCAACATTGGCACCATTGGTCACGTCGATCATGGCAAATCAACCTTGACCGCAGCCATTGTGGAAGTCCAAAGCAAAAAAGGCATGGCCTCGCCTATCAGTTATGCCGATATTACCAAAGGCGGCACGGTGCGCGATGCGACCAAGACGGTGACGATTGCCGTGTCGCACGTTGAGTACCAATCTCCGGCCCGGCACTATGCCCACGTTGACTGTCCCGGACATGCCGACTACGTGAAGAACATGATTACCGGCGCGGCCCAAATGGACGGCGCGATACTGGTGGTCAGCGCGGCGGACGGCCCGATGCCTCAGACCCGCGAGCACATCTTGCTGGCCCGCCAGGTCGGCGTTCCGGCCATCGTTGTTTTCCTGAACAAGGTGGACTTGGTCGATGATCCTGAATTGCTGGATTTGGTTGAAATGGAAATCCGCGATTTGCTGAACAAGTATCAATTTCCCGGCGACACGACCCCGATTATTCGCGGCAGCGCCACAGCGGCCTTGCAGCACACGCCCGAGGGTCTCAAAGCCATCGAAGAATTGCTGGCGGCGGTAGACAGCTTCATTCCGCTGCCCATGCGTGAAATCGACAAGCCGTTCCTGATGAGCATTGAAGACGTGTTCACCATTGAAGGTCGCGGCACGGTGGTCACGGGCCGCGTTGAACGCGGTGAGTTGAACAAGATGTCCGACGTTGAGATCGTCGGGTTGAAAGACACGCGCAAGACGGTGGCGACGGACATTGAAATGTTCCGCAAACTTTTGGACAAGGCGAGCGCGGGCGACAACGTGGGCGTGCTTCTGCGCGGTGTGACCAAGGACGACGTGGAGCGCGGGATGGTGCTGGCCAAGCCCGGCAGCATTACGCCGCACATGAAGTTCAAGGCGGAAGTCTATGTGCTTTCCAAAGATGAAGGTGGCCGGCACACGCCGTTCTTCACCAATTATCGTCCGCAATTTTATTTTCGGACCACCGATGTGACTGGCAATGTCCACCTCCCTGCAGGCGTGGAGATGGTCATGCCGGGTGACAATGTTTCCGTGGAAATCGATTTGATCGCGCCGGTTGCGATGGAAAAAGGGCAGAGGTTCGCCATTCGCGAAGGCGGTCGGACCATCGGCGCAGGCCGGGTGTCGGAAATCTTGGCGGCTTAACTGACTTGCGACAGGAGTCCTGAGCGGCTTCTGTTGAAGAGGGCGAGGACCACTCGACGGCATAGGGCGGTAGCTCAATTGGTAGAGTAGCGGTCTCCAAAACCGTCGGTTGGGGGTTCGAGTCCCTCCCGCCCTGCCACCTGTGGGGGTATGCAAGCCCGGGGATGAGTGGTTTGCCGGAGGGGTGGCAGAGTGGTCTATTGCGACGGTCTTGAAAACCGTTGTGCGGGAAACCGCACCGGGGGTTCGAATCCCTCCCCCTCCGCCATAAAGTTGAGGAATTATAAATGAGAGAAATATTGCCATACTCTGTTGGTTTCGTAATCGCCTTGGTGATATTCACCATACTGTGGCGCCGGGGTGCGTTTTTGCGCATGTCCGCCTACTGGCACGAGACACAGGAAGAGCTTAAGAAATGCACCTGGCCCACCTGGGAGGAATTGACGGGGTCCACGGCAGTGGTCATTGTTTCTGTTGCGGCCTTGGGAGGTTTCACCTTCGGGGTGGATTACACGGTCACGCTTCTCATTCGGTTTATTATTTAAGGATATTCCAATGTCAAAAAGCCAATGGTTTGTCATCCATACCTTGTCCGGCCAGGAGCAGAAGGTCAAAGAGAGCATCGAAAAGCGGATCAAGCCCGAAGAGATGGGCGAGTACATAAAAGAGGTTCTGGTTCCGGTCGAGAAAGTGGTTGATGTCCGGGGCGGCAAGAAGACCGTCACCAATCGCAAGCTGCATCCGGGCTATGTCTATGTGGACATGGTGCTGCTGGACGACGAGGACCGGATTTTGGAGAAACCCTGGTATTTCATACAGGACACGCCGGGGAAAATCGGGATAGTGGGAGGAGATCGCCCCCTGCCGGTGACGCCGGAGGAGATGGCGGTGATCAAGGCGACGATTTCTGAATCGGAGGACACGGAGAAGCCCAAGGTTCATTTTGAGGCAGGCGAGACAGTCAAGATCAACGATGGTCCGTTCCTGAATTTCAGCGGTGTCATTGAGGAGATTGAACCGGAGCGCGGCAAGCTCAAGGTGACAGTCAATATTTTTGGACGCAATACGCCGGTTGAACTCGAATACTGGCAGGTAGAAAAAGCATAGGAAAAAGATTTATGGCAAAGAAGATCACAGGACAAATCAAGCTGCAAATTCCGGCCGGTCAGGCCAACCCCGCTCCGCCCGTGGGCCCGGCGCTCGGCCAGCAGGGGGTCAACATCATGGCTTTCTGCAAGGAATTCAACGCCGCCACCAAAGAGCAGGCCGGGATGATTATTCCGGTCGTCATCACTGTTTTTGCGGACAAGTCCTTCAAATTTATCACCAAGTCGCCGCCCGCCTCCATTCTGCTCAAGAAGGCCGCCGGGATTGCCTCCGGCTCGAAGGTGCCGAACAAGGACAAGGTGGGCAAGGTGACCCGCAAGCAGGTGTTGGACATTGTCAAGATGAAAATGAAGGATTTGAACGCCACTTCCGAAGAGGCGGCGTTCCGGGTGATTGCGGGCACGGCTCGCAGCATGGGAATCGAAGTGCAGGAATAATCAACCGCGGGAGAACGCCGTCAGAAGCGGCGCTCGTTTGTACCGCTTTATAAAATGCCAAGCAAAAGATACAAAAAAGGGGCGGAACAAGTGGATGCGTCGAAGGTTTATCCATTGAAAGCCGCCGTCGAAATCTTGGGAAAATTTCCCAAGGCCAAATTCAACGAAACGGTCGATCTGGCTTTCAAATTGGGAGTCGATCCCAAGCAGTCCGACCAGATGGTGCGCGGCACGGTTCCCCTGCCTCACGGCAGCGGCAAGACCGTTCGTGTGCTGGTTTTTGCCCGGCCTGGCGCGTCAGCGGATGCCGCCCGGGCCGCCGGCGCCGAATTTGTCGGCTATGAAGATTTAATCAAGCAATGCACCGAAGGCTGGACGGATTTCGATGTGGCCATTGCCACGCCGGATGCGATGTCTGAAGTGCGCAAGCTGGGCAAGGCCCTTGGGCCGCGCGGCTTGATGCCCAATCCCAAGACCGGCACGGTGACTGAGGACACAGCCAAGGCTGTGAAGGAAGTCAAGGCCGGACGGGTTGAATTCAAGATTGACAAGGGCGGCAACGTCCATGTTCCGGTTGGCAAGGTTTCTTTTGCCGCCAATCAAATCTTTGAGAATGCCCAAGCCGTGATTCTGGCATTGGTCAAATCCAAGCCAAGCAGCGCGAAGGGTGTTTTTGTGCGGAGCTGCACCATTTCCGCCACCATGAGTCCGCCGGTGCGGGTGGATGTGCGTGAATTCCTGGAAGCCGTATAACCGAGGAGAAAATACTATGCGCGTAGAGAAAAAATTTATCAGCAGCGAATATGTCACCCGGCTTAACGCTTCGCCTTATTTCATCGTGGTGGATTATCGCGGATTGAAAGTGGGTCCGATCACCGAATTGCGCCGCCGTCTGCAACGGGCGGGCGCGGAGTTGCATGTGGTCAAGAACTCTCTTTTCCGTCTTGCGGCCAAGGAAGCCGGGTTGGCTGATTTGGGCGCGGGACTGACCGGACAACTGGCGGTGGTCACCGGACAGAAGGACATTTCTTCCGCAGCCAAAGTGGTCAAGACGTTCAGCTCCGAGTTTGAGAAGCCGAAGATACGCTTTGGCTACCTGAAGGATCAGCGCTTGGAAATGGCTGACATCCTCGTTTTGGCCGATCTGCCGTCCATTGAGGCGCTCCGGTCCAAGCTGTTGGGAGTTGTCATGGCCCCGGCGACCAAGCTGGCGACGGTCATCAACACGCCTGCCACGCAATTGGCGCGGGTGTTGGCCGCCCGCGCGGCCCAGGACAAGTGATTCCCGGCTTCGCTGGATTTTAGGAATTTCATTTCCGGCAATGTGCGGAAATGGAGCAAACAACAAGAACAAGAGTAAATCGTCGGCTTGCGGGCTCGCGAGCAGAATACGTCTGCGGCTGCAGATGGCGACGAGACTGAAAGGAAATATATGGCTGATATAGCTGCGTTAGTAGAACAATTAGGCAAATTGACGGTGATTGAAGCCGCTGATTTGGTCAAACAACTTGAGAAGACCTGGGGAGTCACCGCTGCCGCGCCTGCCGCTGCCGCCGCTCCTGCCGGGGCCGCTGCCGCTCCGGCTGCCGAAGCGAAGACAACATTCGACGTCATTTTGGTCTCAGCGCCTGCTGAGAAGAAAATTGCCGCGATCAAGGCCGTGCGCGAAGTCAAAGCCGGCTTGGGATTGGCTGATGCCAAAGCCCTGGTTGAAGGCGCTCCGAAGACGGTGTTGGAAGGAGCCAATAAGGCTGACGCCGATGCCGCCAAGAAGAAACTTGAGGATGCTGGCGCGAAAGTTGAAATTAAATAAAGATGGTGTACTGTAGGGTGGCGGGGTTTTTCATCCCGCCGCCCAATTTAATCATTGAGGAGAGCGATTTCCAAACGAATTCCATCGTTGCAAAGAGGTATTTTTAAAACGGCGCGTTTTCTGGACACCCAGAGGACGGGCCTTTCGTTGTTTGAAACAAATATAAATCCGGCCGGCGCCGGGAATTGATCAGAGGTTACCAATGCCATCGAAACTAACTGAACGCGTCCACTTTGGAAAAATCAAAGAGGTCATCGCCCCGCCCAATTTGATTGAGTTGCAGACCAATTCCTACCGGGAATTCCTGCAAACCGATATCGCCCCGTCCAAGCGCAAGAACATGGGACTGCAGGCGGTTTTTACCGAGGTGTTTCCCATTGAGAGTTATGATGGCAAATGCGTGCTGGATTTTCACAGCTACGACATTGGCGAACCCAAGCATGACTGGCTGGAATGCCTGCGCGAAGGAATCACTTTTGGCGCTCCTCTCCATGTGACTTTTCTGCTCAAGGAAGAGAAGAACACCAAGGAAGAAAAGGTTTTCATGGGCGAACTGCCCTTGATGACGCCGCAAGGAACATTTGTCATTAATGGCGCTGAACGCGTCATCGTCAGCCAATTGCACCGGTCGCCGGGTCTCGCCTTTGAAGCATCCCAGCATCCCAACGGCAAGACGCTCCATTCATTCCGCATCATTCCCGACCGGGGTTCATGGTATGAGGCCCAGTTCGACACCAGCGATTTACTTTACGTCTATCTTGACCGCAAAAAACGCCGCCGCAAATTCCTGACCACCACTTTTTTCCGCGCCTTGGGTTATGGCACGGACGCGGACATCCTGAAGCTGTTTTATGACATTGAAGAGTTGAGCATCAAAGAGGCCGAAAAACTGGAAGACATCCAGAACAAGGTGCTGATCGAGGACGCGGTGGACAACGACAAGGGCATTGTCGTGGCGCGCGCTTTCGAGCCGCTTTCCAAAGCCGTGGTCAAGCAGATTGCCGAGTTGGGAATCAGCAAAATCCACGTGGTGGATACGACGGTGGATGACGGCATTGTCATCAAGTGTCTCAAGAAGGATCCGAGCAAGAACGAAGAGGAAGCGCTCAAGGATATTTACCGCCGGTTGCGCCCTGGCGATCCGCCCACAGCGGCGAACGCCCGCGCTTTGATCAAGCGTCTTTTCTTTGACGCCAAGCGTTACGACCTCGGCCGCGTGGGCCGTTATAAGATCAACCAGAAATTGGGCATCAAGGGGGGCGACTCCCGCATCCTGACCAAGGAAGACTTGGTGGCCGCGACCAAATATTTGCTTCGCCTCAAAAAGGGCGAGGGATCGTTGGACGACATCGATCACTTGGGCAGCCGCCGCATCCGCACAGTCGGTGAATTGCTGGCCAACCAGTGCCGCGTGGGTTTGGCCCGCACGGAGCGTCTGGTCAAGGAGCGCATGACCCTGTTCGATCAAAGTCTGGAGAGCATGTCTCCGCAAAAATTGATCAATCCGAAGGCGCTTTCCGCCGTGATCCGGGATTTCTTTGGCCGCAGCCAGCTTTCCCAGTTCATGGATCAAATTAATCCCCTGGCAGAATTGACCCACAAACGACGTTTGTCGGCCCTCGGGCCTGGCGGTTTGTCACGTGATCGCGCGGGATTTGAAGTGCGCGATGTGCATCCGTCTCACTACGGACGCATTTGCCCGGTGGAAACGCCTGAAGGCCCCAACATCGGTCTGATCGCGTCTCTGGCCACATTTGCCCAGGTCAATGACTTTGGCTTTTTGGAAACGCCTTATCGGCGCGTGGAAAAAGGACGGGTCTCCACTCATCTGGATTACCTGACTGCTGATCGCGAGGAAAACTATATCGTCGCGCAGGCCAATTCGGTGATTGACGACAAGGGCAATTTCCTTGGCGAACACGTCACCTGCCGTTCCAAGGGCGACTTTATCGACGTCGAACCTGCCCGGGTGGATTACATGGACGTTTCGCCCAAGCAATTGGTGTCCGTTGCCGCCAGCTTGATTCCATTTTTGGAGCATGATGACGCCAACCGCGCCTTGATGGGATCAAACATGCAACGCCAGGCCGTGCCGCTGCTCATCACTGAAGCCCCTTACGTGGCCACCGGTTTGGAAGAGCGCGTGGCGCGCGATTCCCGGGCCGTGCTTGTGGCTGAGGAAGCCGGCAAGGTTGCTTCGGTCACCGGCACTTCTGTCGTCATCACTACGGACGGCAAACTGCCTGACACAAAAAAGAAGCTGAAGACAGACGCGGGCGCCGGCGTTTGGGTTTATCCCATCCGCAAATTCATGCGGTCCAATGCCGCGACCTGTATCAATCAAAAAATTCTGGTGGCCAAGGGCGATGTCATCAAAAAAGGCCAGGTTATAGCCGACGGTCCCTGCACTCAGGGAGGCGAGCTGGCTTTGGGCCGCAACGTGCTGTGCGCGTTCATGCCTTGGAACGGGTATAACTTCGAGGACGCCATCCTGATCAGTGAACGCATTGTCAAGGACGACGTGTTCACCTCCATTCACATTGATGAATTTGAAGTCGGTGCCCGCGACACCAAGCTGGGACCGGAAGAAATCACCCGCGATATTCCCAATCTCGGCGACGAGGCGTTGAAGAATCTCGGACCCGACGGCGTGATTCGCATCGGGGCTGAAGTCAAGCCCGGCGACATTCTGGTCGGCAAGATCACGCCCAAGAGCGAGACGGAACTGGCGCCCGAGGAACGGTTGTTGCGTGCCATTTTTGGTGAAAAAGCGGCCGATGTCAAAGACACGTCGCTCAAAGTGCCCTCCGGCACTTACGGCATCGTAATGGATGTGAAAGTCTCCTCCAAGAAGGAGCGCGAGGCTGAAATGAAAGTGGTGGCGGAACCGAAGCGCCACTCCAAGGAAGTCCAGGATGAGCACAAGGTTAAAACGGATGAATTGCGCGAGCAATTGACCGAAGCCTTGAGCAATATTTTGCTGGGCGAAAAAATCCCGCTCGATGTCGTCAATTCCGAGACGGGCGAAATCATCATTCCGGCCAATCGCAAGATCACCAAGACCCTGCTGCGCAAACTGGCGCAGGTGTATGATCGCATCGAGATCGATCCTTCCCCCATCCGGAACAAGATCAACGAAATCATCGGCACCTTCAAAAAGAAGTTCGACGATCTGCAAATGCAGCACGACGAAGAAATTGAACGGGCCGAGGCCGGCGAGGAAGTGGACAGCGGAGTGATCAAATCGGTCAAGGTTTACATCGCTTCCAAACGCAAACTGTCAGTGGGTGACAAAATGGCCGGACGTCACGGTAACAAGGGTGTTGTGGCCAAGATCGTGCCTGAAGAAGACATGCCATTCCTGCCCGACGGAACGCCGATGGATATTGTGTTGAACCCGCTGGGCGTGCCTTCGCGCATGAACGTGGGACAGGTTTTGGAAACCCACTTGGGTTGGGCCGCCAAACTCCTCGGACTCAAATTTGCCACGCCTGTTTTCGACGGCATCAAGGAAAAGGAAATCCGGGCCTATCTGAAGGAGGCGAAGTTGCCCGAACACGGCAAGACGCTTCTGACCGACGGACGGACCGGCCAGTTGTTCGACCAGGAAATCGTGGTGGGCAACATTTACATGATGAAACTCGGCCACTTGGTGGCGGACAAAATTCACGCCCGCGCGGTGGGACCGTATTCTCTGGTCACGCAGCAACCCCTGGGCGGCAAGGCGCAATACGGCGGCCAACGCTTCGGCGAAATGGAAGTCTGGGCCATGGAGGCCTACGGCGCCGCTTACAGTTTGCAGGAATTGCTCACGGTCAAATCGGATGACGTGCAGGGCCGCACCCGGATTTACGAGAGCATCGTCAAGGGCGACAACTGTCTCGAAGCCGGTGTGCCGGAATCATTCAACGTGCTGGTCAAGGAAATGCAATCCTTGGCCATGGACGTAAAGGTCGGTTATTCAAACCCGGTGGAGCAGGCCGCGAACGAGCAGGCCGCCTCTCTCAGCAGCCTAAAGTAACTTCCAGTCAAATTTGCCAACGAAATGAGTACAATGAACACTAAAGAAACCGCTCGCGAGTTGCTCGGCTTGGACAAGGTCAATCGAGTCGATTACGTCGCCATTTCTGTCGCATCCCCCGAGTCCATCCGGGCTTGGTCCAAGGGCGAGGTGAAAAACCCAGAAACGATCAATTACCGGACGTTCAAGCCGGAAAAGGGAGGCTTGTTTTGCGAGCGTATTTTCGGGCCGGTCAAGGATTGGGAATGTTCCTGCGGCAAGTATAAGCGCATCAAACATCGCGGTGTGGTCTGCGATCGTTGCGGCGTGGAAGTCACACTGGCGCGCGTGCGCCGGGAACGCATGGGCCATATTGAATTGGCTGTGCCGGTTTCCCACATTTGGTTTTTCAAATGCATGCCTTCCCGCCTCGGATTGGTGCTGGACATGACGGCCCGCAATCTGGAACGCGTCATCTATTACGAAGATTACATGGTGATTGATCCGGGGTCCACCCCGCTCAAATTGCATCAGTTGCTGAGCGAACACGAATATCGCGAGGCGCGCGAAACCTACGGAGCCGACGGCTTCGTGGCCAAGATGGGAGCCGAGGCGGTGCGCATGGCCTTGGGCAACGTCGATCTGCAAAAGCAGGTGGATTATTTGGCCATTGCCATGACCGAGACCAAGAGCAAACAGATTCGCAAGAAGATCGCCAAGCGCATCAAATTGCTTTCCGCTTTCCGTGATTCCAAGGCCCGCCCGGAATGGATGATTCTCACTGTGTTGCCGGTTATTCCGCCGGACTTGCGTCCGTTGGTTCCGTTGGAAGGCGGCCGTTTTGCCACCTCTGATCTGAATGATCTTTATCGCCGGGTCATCAACCGCAACAACCGGTTGAAAAACCTGCTGCAACTCAAGACGCCTGAAGTCATCATCCGCAACGAAAAACGCATGTTGCAGGAGGCGGTGGATGCTCTATTTGACAATGGCCGCCATGGTCGCGCTGTCACCGGCGCCGGCAATCGCGCCTTGAAATCCCTGAGCGACATGCTCAAGGGCAAGAGCGGGCGTTTTCGTCAAAATCTGCTCGGCAAACGCGTCGATTATTCCGGCCGTTCCGTCATTGTCATCGGCCCTGAATTGAAGCTGCACCAGTGCGGTCTGCCCAAGAAAATGGCCCTGGTCCTTTTCGAGCCGTTCATTATCCGCCGTTTGAAGGAACTGGGTTACGTCCACACTGTCCGTTCCGCCAAGAAAATGATCGAACGCCAGTCGCCCGAGGTCTGGGATATTCTGGAAGAGGTCACGCGCGGGCATCCAGTCCTGCTCAACCGCGCTCCGACGCTGCACCGCCTTTCCATCCAGGCTTTCGAGCCGATCTTGATCGAGGGCGAGGCCATTCGTATTCATCCGCTGGTCTGCACCGCTTACAACGCCGACTTCGATGGCGACCAAATGGCCGTGCATGTTCCGCTTTCAGTTGAAGCGCAAATGGAGGCGCGTCTGTTGATGATGGCGCCCAACAACATCTTCAGCCCTTCCAGCGGACGGCCTATCATGACGCCGACGCAGGACATCACGCTGGGTTGCTATTACATCACAGCCGAGCCTCGGGCCAAGAAGGAAGCAAAGCCCTCGATGCTGTTCGGCAATAAATCCGAAGTCATCTTTTCCTACACGGACGGCGGGCTTAAGATTCACGACCGCATCCGTCTGGCCAATCCGGATCGGGGCAGAAAGACCCAATACGGCGACAGCGCCAGCGTTGCGATTGAGACCACGGTCGGCCGGGTTATTTTCAGCGAAATCTGGCCGGAGGAGTTGGGTTTCTTCAATAAGATGGCGGGCAAATCCACCTTGGGCGAACTCATTTGGACTTGCTACAAGATATGTGGCCACGAAAAAACGGTCATCATGCTTGACCGGCTCAAGGAATTGGGCTTCAGTTCCGCCACCCGCTCGGGTTGCTCCATCGGTATTGACGACATGATCATTCCTAAGGAGAAGGATCAGGAAATCGCCACCGCCCAGAAGCAGATATCCGAAGTTGAAAAGCAGTATCGCAAGGGTGTTATCACTCCGGGCGAACGCTACAACAAGATCATCGACATTTGGACGCATTGCACCGACCAAATTTCCAACGTCATGTTGCGCACCCTCGAATTCAACCAGGGCAAGAAAGAATATAACCCTGTTTCGCTCATGGTCGATTCCGGCGCGCGCGGCAACCGTCAGCAGGTTCGTCAACTCGCGGGTTTGCGCGGTTTGATGGCCAAACCCAGCGGCGACATCATCGAAAAACCGATCTTGTCCAACTTCCGCGAGGGACTGACCGTGCTCGAATACTTCATCTCCACTCACGGCGCCCGCAAGGGTTTGGCCGATACGGCTCTCAAGACCGCCGATTCCGGGTACATGACCCGCAAGTTGGTCGACGTTGCCCAGGACGTGATCATCCGCATGGAAGACTGCGGCACCTCCAACGGCATCTGGGTCCAGGCCATTTACGAGGGAGACGACGAAGTGGTCAAGGTGGGCGACCGCGTCATTGGTCGTATTTCCTGCGACGATGTCAATGATCCCCGCAACGTCAAGATCAACCTGGTCAAGGCCGGCGATATGATCGACGAAGTCAAGGCGCGCGCCATTGAGGCCGCCGGCGTTGAACGTCTCCGCATCCGTTCCGTGCTGACCTGCGAGAGCAAACACGGCATTTGCGCCTGTTGCTATGGCCGCAATCTCGCCACCGGCGGGATGATCAAACGCGGTGAAGCGGTCGGCATCATTGCCGCCCAATCCATCGGCGAACCCGGCACCCAGTTGACCATGCGCACATTCCACATCGGCGGAACGGCGTCCCAGGTCTTTAAACAGCCGCAAATCAAATCCAAATTTGACGGTGTTGTCCGTTACAACGAGGTTCGCTCGGTTGAGTTGGAAGACGGCAATTGCATCGTCCTGAACAAAAACAGTTCCATTTCAATCCTGGCCGAAGAAGGCGGGCGTGAATTGGAAGTTCACAACCTCGTCATCGGCTCGGTTATTTCCACCAAAAACGGCGGCAAGGTCAAAAAAGGCGACTCATTTGTGCAGTGGGATCCATACAACGTCCCCATCCTTTCCGACAAGTCGGGACGGGTGAAGTTCGTGGACATCATTGAAGGGGTCACCATGAAGCAGGAGACCGATGAAACGACCAACCAAGAGGCAATGGTTGTCATCGAGCACAAAGAGGATCTCCGTCCTTCCATCGTTATTGTCAGTGACAAACCCGGCGAGGCGCCGGCCAGTTATCCTATTCCTTCCGGCGCTCACATCGTCGTGGCCGAAGGCAGCAGGATTGTCGCTGGCGCGCTGATGGCCAAGACGCCGCGCAAGACGTCCAAGACCAAGGACATCACCGGCGGTCTGCCTCGTGTGGCGGAATTGTTCGAGGCGCGCCGTCCCAAGGACGCCGCCGAAATATCCAAGATCGACGGTGTGGTTGACTTCGGACCCAGCGTCCGCGGCAAACGCACCATTCTGATCAAGGAACCGCAAACGCAAACGGAAGAGGAACATCTCATCCCTATTGGCAAACATGTCATTGTGTTCAAAGGCGACTTTGTCAAGAAGGGCCAGCAATTGACCGAAGGCCCCATCGATCCGCACGAAATTCTGGATATTTGCGGGCCGCAGGAATTGCAGGAGCACTTGGTCAACGAAGTCCAGGAGGTCTATCGTCTGCAAGGTGTGACCATCAACGACAAACATATTGAAATCATCGTCCGCCAGATGTTGCGCAAAGTTCGCGTCACTGAACCGGGCGACACTCAATTCCTCTGGGGCGAACAGATCGACAAGATCGAATTCGAGAAGGAAAATATGCGGGTGGACAAAGTCGGCGGCAAGCCGGCCGAGGCGCAACCCGTCTTGTTGGGCATCACCAAGGCCTCGTTGGAAACGGAGAGTTTCCTCAGCGCCGCGTCATTCCAGGACACCACCCGTGTTCTGACCGAGGCGGCTACGATGGGCAAGGTGGATTACCTGCGCGGTTTCAAGGAAAACGTCATCATGGGCCACATTATTCCTGCCGGCACGGGGTATCAACTCCACCGCCGCATCGAATTGAAGCCCTTGGTTGAGTTGCCGCCGGTTGAAGAAACCGAAGTGGTTCCTCCTCCTGCTGTTCCCGCGGCGGAGCAACCCCTGGTGATCTAAAGGATCGACCGTTTGGAAGTTATTTGACGATGGCCGGCGTTCGCGCCGGCCATTTCATTGTACGTGAATCGCACGGAAGGCCACCCGCGCCGCGGTCGCGCTTACTTGGAATCCAGTTCCTGCCAAGATTTGATTCCTATGACGGGCAGGGCAAATTCAAACGCCTGTTTCCACTGCGGCGTGTCGGCCAGCCGGAATACCTCATACATGGGGCGTTTGACCGGAGGACCGGGGGTGGAATCCGGGGCGCGCCGCCATAATCCGAGGTTCAGCCCGCCTTCCCCCGCGTTGTCCACATGACGGTGCAGAATGAAGGCGTCAATGCCCTTCAAATTGACAATTTTGCGCCACGCATAGCAATAGGCCGCCGCCTGTTCCTTTTCGCCCTCCGGCGTCGGCTTGGCGTGAAATCCCTGCTCGGATAAAATGATGTGACGGGGACTGCCCCGGAAGAGCAATTCCTTCTTTTGGAAGTAGCGGGTAAGCACTTCAATGTTCTTGAACGTGATGCGGGGCGTGTTCTCGTCCGGCTTGGCTGATTTGTCTTCCCAGGTCCGGCAATTGAACAAATCTTCCGGGTAGGGATGATAGGCCAGGTTCCAGTCGAAGTTGCCGCCGGCTTTGATTGATTGGTTGAAATAATCAAGGAAGAGATGCCCCGGAAATCCCTGCCGGTTGGTTGATTCCGCGTAGAGCGTGTTCCAATCGTGTTCGAGGGAGATGAAGACCCGGTCGTTGGCCGAGGATTTCTTCGCGGCCATGGCGCAAATGCGGACGGCCCGCTCGTAATCGCGCGCAAACTGTTCCATCGACACATATCCCATATTGGCCCAGTCCCAATGGGCGTTGACTTCGTTGCCAACAATATAATTGACGACGCGTCCGTGGGGGAATCCCGTCGCGGCGTAGCGGTCGGTCAGAAATTCCACCCAGGCTTTGAACCAGGCCAATCCCTCCGCCGTGCCGGTGTTGAACTCGCTGATGTGACCGGGACAATTGGTGTCGTAGCCGGGATGTTGCAGAATCGCGCCGGCTTCCGTTCCCGGGTGGGAATAGTTGAGCAAAATCAGGGTGACCGTCGCGCCCTGGTCTGACATGGTTTTGATCGAGCGGTCCATCGCCTCGATGTAGCCGCGACCGAATGAAAAAGTCCGTCCATCCATCTGCCATGTAAAATCATCCGGTCCCGGGGTCATGTTGACCGACATGCCGATGTCGATGTTGAAAGCGGCGTGCTGCACCCCGAGGGCGACGGCGTCCTCCACCCATTGCACTTGAAGCCCTTTTTTGCTTTTGATCCGGGGATAGGCGTCGCAATGCCGGGAGATGTTTTTTCGAATTTCGACAAAGCGCATCGGCCCCTCGGCCACCCCGCTGTCCAGTGCCACGAACCCGGAATAAATGCGGTCCCGCCCGTCGTCAAATCGCGGCACGGAAACCACCGTCCGCCGAAAATCAGCAGGGAGGGACGCTTGGGAGACGGCGTTGGACGGGTCCTGAAAAGGCGCCAGCTCGACCACGCGGCGGCCGGCGTTCTTTTGATCAAAATTGAAGATTAATTCGTCCGGCGTGGCCGTGACGGAAAAGCCGGCGAAGGCGTGATTGCCCGCCGCCAGCAACAGTATCCCCAGAAAACATCCGATGCTACGCACTTGGGATCAGACGTTTGCTGTCCCGAAATATTCATTTGTCTCAGCGTTGGTGCGCCGGCTGGGGGGCAGGGGAGGGTTGTTTCTTCTCCGGCGGCTTGGGTTTAAAGGCGGAGCGCAGCAACCAATGCCGTTTCAAACCTTGAATCAAATCGTCGGTGTGAACAATGGTGCTGGAAATTTCCGTGACCAAATTGGTGTTGGCCTGCACTTGCGTGTTCAGGCTGCCGGTCAAATCCGCCAAGTGTTGCAGGGTCTTGTCCAAATCGACGGCCAGCATGGTGACGTTGGTGTCGGTGTCATCCAAAGTGGCATGGACGGACTTGAGCGCGACGGTGGCGGATTGCAGGGTGTTGCGCAATTGCGCGGCGAGGTTGGTGGGGATGAGCCAGTTTCCGAGCGAACCGTTTGGATCGCGCAGGTTGCCGGTCAGAACCGCGATGTTGGTCAGGATGGGGTCGGTTTTGGCCACGGCGGAGTTAACCGAGATGAGGGCGTTATTGGCATTGCTTAACACTGCGGCCAGTTGGTTGGTCAGATTTAAGATATTGGGCAGGGCTTTTTCGACCTGATCGGCCACGGCGTTAAGACGGTCGCCCAAGGCGGGCGTGTCAAGGGGCGGCATCCAATAGCAGTTTCTCGTTTCCGGGGGAAGGCTCATATCCACCGGGCGATTATATTTTGCGGCAAAGGCATTTGTGTAATAGACATTGGTTTCGGTTTTGAGAATTTTCATCAACTGATTGGTCGCCTCGAGG
>Ga0181535_10004226_pt1 | contig 16144 bp, 10 predicted proteins | sample PEATcosm2014_Bin_44_FD_119774 | JGI IMG/M metagenome (GOLD analysis project Ga0181535, IMG submission 119774) | Peatland microbial communities from MTU Mesocosm Facility, Houghton, MI, USA - PEATcosm2014_Bin17_30_metaG | ecosystem: Environmental > Terrestrial > Soil > Wetlands > Peat | place... | reverse complement strand
ATCGCCCTGGCTGGGAAACCGCCCCCGCCACGATGAGCCTGCATGCTCACATTCGAGTCCGGATTCGGACGGTTCGCCCCCTCGGCGTCCGCCCGCGGGAATTCTTTTTCTTAACCACAGATGAACACAGATGGACACAGATTTTAAGAGGCGTTGCCAGTGGTACCCGTCCCGGCGTGGTGAAAACCATTTGGCCTGGCACTTCGTTGGTCGCCCAAAAGGTCTTATTATCTGTGTTAATCTGTGTGCATCTGTGGTTTAAAGCATTTCCGCTGCACCCCCAAAAAGCCCTCAATTTCGATCGCAAAAATCTGCGAAAACCCCAGCAAAACCCTGCATCGTCAAGCCTCGTCAACCCCAAAAACCTTTGGGGCCCGCCCGCCCGTCCCGGGCACGCCGCCAAACGATCCCGGCAACGGGGAACAACTGCTGTGGATTCGGGTTGCCAGCGCATTCCAAGACGCGAACGAAATTGCCGGGGTTGCCGGAACTGCGCGGAGCGTCATGGACTGCGGCGGGAAGCGGAGCGCCACGCCGCTTTCGCTCGGACACCGGTCCACAAAAGCTCGCGGCTCGTGCGTGCGAAAGCGCCGTCGCCGCTACGCTTTGCCGGCGCAGTCCATGACGCGAACGGACTTGCCGGGCGCGTTGCAATTGCGAGGGACGTCATGAACTGCCGCGAGAAGCGAAGCGCCATGCCGCTCGCGAGCGGGCAACGGTGCTCAAGCGCTCGCGGCCGGCAGCCCGCCAAATTCATTTGCCCCCGGCCCGTTTCCGGTTACCTTTTCTCTCAATAATTTTAAATGTCCAAAGAAATTTCCAACGCCATCCCCGCCATCCCCGCCGGTGTCACCCTCACGACGCTCGATAACGGCCTGACCATCATCGTGCGCGAAGACCATTGCGCGCCCGTCGTCTCCGCCCAGGCCTGGTGCGCCACCGGCAGCATTCATGAGGGCAAATGGCTCGGCGCCGGCCTCTCCCACGTCCTCGAACACATGCTCTTCAAGGGCACCACCACCCGCCCCGGCAGCCGCATTGACCAGGAAGTCCAGGAGGCGGGCGGTTACATGAACGCCTACACCAGCTTCGACCGCACCGTCTTTCACATTGACGTGCCCAACACCGGCACCGCCAAGGCCATCGACATCCTGTGCGACATCATGCAGCACGCCACCCTGCCGCCGGATGAACTCGCCAAGGAAATGGACGTCATCCGCCGCGAAATGGACATGTGCCAGGATGACCCCGGCCGGCGCGCCAGCCGCCGCCTCTTTGAAGTGGCCTACACCAAGAGCCCCTACCGCTTCACCATCATCGGTTATCCGGACATTTTCAACGAGGTGAAGCCCGACGACATCCGCGGCTATTATTCGGAAAAATACGCGCCCAACAACGTCTTCTTCGTCATCGCCGGCGACGTCAAGAACCAGGACGTCGTCTCCCAGATCAAAACCGCCTACGCCGCCAGCAAGTCCCGCGCAATGCCGCCGGTCGTCCTGCCCTTGGAACCCAGACAAACCGCCTTCCGCGAAATCATCGAGGAATCGCCCGTCGAGCTCGGCCACGTCCATTTTGCCTGGCATATTCCCGAACTCCGCCACGCCGATATTCCCGTCCTGGATGTGATTTCCGTCTTGCTCGGCAGCGGGCGCAGCTCCCGCCTCTTCCAGCAGGTCCGTGAAAAGCAGGGGCTCGTGCACCATGTGGATGCCTGGACCTACAGCCCTGGCTTGCCCGGCCTCTTTGGCGTCAGCGCCATGGTGGACGGCAGTCAATTTGAGCCCGCGCGCGACGCCATCCTGGCTGAAATCGAAAAGGTCAAATCCCTGTCCATCTCGGCCAACGAATTGCAAAAGGCGGTGAAGCAATTCATCGCCGCCACCCTCTCCGCCCGCAAAACCATGGAGGGCCAGGCCCAAAACCTCGGCTCCAACTGGCTCTCCGCCAACGATCTCAATTTCTCCGAGCGTTACCTCGCCGCCGTCAAGCAGGTCACCATCGCCGATGTCCAGCGCGTCACCCGCCATTACCTCACGCCCGAGAACTGCACCCTTTACGCCCTCCTGCCTCCCGGCTGCGCCCCCAAGGCCAAGGCCGATGTCGAGAGCGAGGTGGATCATCCCATCCAGAAGATCGAGTTGTCCAACGGCTTGAAACTCCTCGTGAAGGAGGATCACCGTCTGCCGTTCGTCGAGTTCCGCGCCTTGTTCCAAGGCGGGGTCCTGGCCGAGACCTCGGCCAGCAACGGCACCACCATGCTGCTGGCCAAGATGCTCCTCAAGGGCACCGCCACCCGCTCCGCCGAAAAAATCGCGACCGAAATCGAATCCGTCGGCGGCCAGATTGACAGCTACGGCGGCAACAACAGCTTTGGCGTCAATGCCGAGGTTCTTACTTCGGATTTCAACCTCGGCCTCGAATTGCTCGCCGATGTTGTCCTCCATCCCATATTCCCCGCCGAAGAGCTGGAGCGCGAAAAGGAGATCCAAGCCGCCGGCATTCGCTCCCGCAAGGATGATTTGCTCAAAAGTGCCAGCCTGGCCATGCGCCGCACCCTCTTTGGCAGCGCCGGCTATGGTCTCGATTCCCTCGGCACCGAGGAAACCGTCGCCACCATCTCGGTCGCCGGCATCAAATCCTTCCACCAACGGCTCGCCGTCCCCAATAACTGCGTGCTCGCCATCTTCGGCGACGTCAAAACGGCCGAGGCAAAAGCGGCAGTCGAAAAATTCTTTGGCAAGTGGAAACCTGGTGCGGGCATGCGGATTTCCGCCGCCGGCTCCCCGCCCGCGACGCCCCGGCGCGTCACCGAAACCCGCGACAAAAAACAGGCCGTCCTGGTCCTGGGCTACCCCGGCACCACCTTGGCCAGCGATGACCGCTTCGCCCTTGATCTCGTCCAGGAATGTTGCAGCGACCTTGGCTCGCGCCTCTTTTTGCGCATTCGCGAAGAGCTGGGGCTCGCATACTATGTTGGTGCCCAGAGCTTTACAGGATTGATTCCGGGCTACTTCGCATTTTACACCGGCACCGAGCCCGCCAAGGCCGAGCTCGTTGAAAAGGAATTGCTCAAAGAAGCCGAACTCCTCCGCACCGAAGGCCTCACCGCCGAAGAATTGCAGCGCGCCAAAGCCAAGATCATCGGCCAGAAGAAGATCGCCCGCGCCGACCTCGGCAGCCTCGCCCTCACCACGGCGCTGGATGAGCTGTACGGCCTCGGCTTCCAATCCTCGGAACTCGATGACGCCAAATACGAAGCGGTGACCTTGGAACAAACGCGCGCCGTGGCACAGAAGTATTTGAAGCCGGAGGCGCTGGTCGTGGCCGTTGTCAAGCCGGCGGACTGAGGAGCCTGCTACGCGTTGGCGCTCAACTTGTAAGCCAGCCCGCCGCCGAAAACCAGCGAAGCCACTCCGTACATGTTGAAGGCAATCATGACAAATAAGCCCTTGAACGTGTCCCCCTCGTGGTTCTCAAATTTCTTGGCCTTTTCAGGATCGTTCCCAGCCATGTACTGGTCCCGCGTGATCTTGCCGCTTGCAAGATCTTGATACTGAGGCAGTTCTCGTTCGCGGAAATGCTTTACGTCATCATCGCTTACCGAACCAGGTTTCACCACATCGCTGTCCTCGGCCGTTTGGTCGGCCAGATACTTCCGAATCTCCGCGTCGGAGCCGGTGGGTATCGCTTTGACGACCTGCTTGGCTTCGGCCACGCTCTCGGTGTATACCCCGTAAAGCGCCGTGTTCCAAATTCCCAGCAAAACGAAGTATTGCGCCGCCAACACGCCCACCACCGTGAACACGACCGCCAGTCCGCCCAGTTCCTTGCTGCCCTCGCCTTTGCCCAATAAGTTCGCGCCCCAACCCGCCAATCCGCCCACTCCCAGCGCCAGAAGACTGCGGAACCCCGATCCATGGAGCGCCGTTTCACGAAAGATCAGAAAGTAGAGGATCGAGCCAACCAGCGCGCCAATGGCGGCCCCCAGTATGCCCATGCCAAAACTCGATTGCGTCTTGGCTTCCACCGCGTTCCCCAGCGCGGCCCGCGGCCGGCCGCTGGTCGGCGGCAAAGTCACCGCCATCGCCGTGGCCAGCGGGGGCGATGCGGGGGCGGACCGGGGGGCGACGGCCGCAGATACGTCCAGTCGCAATCGCCCGGTCGCCGCCCGAGTCGGCAGCGGGGCTGCGGGCAATACGGGGATGGGCGGCGGAACGGCCGGTGCCGGCCCCGCCGCAGGCGCGTCCGCCACCGGCCGGAACACGGACATCTGTTGCAGCATTTCGTTCGCCTTGGCGGTCCCATCCCGCTGACAGATGGGACAAGCCACCGTGAAGGGCATCCGGCCGTTGACCGGCTCCACGTCGAACTTGTACTTCTGACCGCAATCGCAGTGGACTTTGAGTTCGATCATGAGAATCAGGGGTTGACTGATTCTGCGTTTTTCCCCGCCTAAATTCAAACCTTCATTGCTTCAGGCTCAAAAAAAATCACTGCTTCCGCCGCCAGCCGGCAATAAACATCCCGTTGCCTCCCAAATCCTGCGGCCAGATAGTCATGGCTGGAGTTGGCAGCAACGGTCCCTGGCCCGGCAATTCCATCGGCTCAAAATCCGCCGCGAACTTCAAATTAAAATCCGCCACCACCGCCTGGGTCTCCGAACGCGTGAGGGTGCAGACCGAGTAGATCAATTTGCCGCCGGGTTTCACGGCCGAAGCGACCTTGGCGAGCAAGTCCTTTTGGAGGGCGGCGAGCTCCTGCACGTCCTGCGGCGTCACGGTCCAACGCGCATGCGGATTGCGCTGCCACGTCCCCACGCCGCTGCAGGGCGCGTCCAGCAGCACGCCGTCGAATTTGGTTTTCGTCGGCAGCTTGGCGCCGCCAGCCCACGGCACGGCCCGAAAGTTGAACGCCCGGGCGCGCGCCGCGCGTCGCTTCAGGTTCTTCAACCGCCATTCCGCGCGATCGCTCGCCCAGATGAGCCCCTTGTTGGCCATCAACGCCGACAGATGCAGCAGCTTGCCGCCTTCCCCCGCGCACGCGTCCCACCACGTCTGGCCCGCTTCCGGCGCACACAGCCAGCCGACCGCCTGCGACGCGATATCCTGAATCTCAAATTCGCCCGCATGAAATTCATCGCGCTTGAACAAATCCTCCTCGCCCTTGTAATGCACGGCGTCCGGCAGCAGGGTCTTCTCCAGCTTCGCCGCGCCCAGCTTCTCCACCAGGGCCATCCCCTGCCCCGGGTTCGCGCGCAGCCACAGCTTCGGTTCGGCTTGGATCGCCCGCGCCCAAGCGGCCGTGATCTCCATTTCGCCGCCCAGCCACTCTGGCGCCACGCGCTGGATGAGGCTGGCGTCCGAAAACGACTCCGGAGTCTCGCGGAAATTCTGGGCCAGTTCCCGCGCCTTGCGGATTTGCAAGGTTAACGGCGTCGCCAAATCCAGCCACCCCCGCCAGCGGAAATAGCTGAAAACGGTCTGTGAGACCGCCCGGGCATCGCCCGGCAAAATATTGCGTTCGGCCTTGATCTGCTCGCGCAGCACCTTGTCCGCCGGTTCTTCCCGGCTGCACGCCGTGATGACCCGCTCCGGCAGCCCGACCTTCGGCAGACGACTGCGGGGCGCCGGCCGCGCAGCCGGCACATTGAAATTTGCTTTGTTCACGTTGAATGGAATCCCGGCGCCGCGCTCAGGCCTTCGCCACCAATTGACGCAACACGAAGGGGAGAATGCCGCCGTGCTGATAATAATCAATTTCGATGGGCGTATCAATGCGGCAGCGCACCGGCACATTTTCCACCGTGCCGTCCTTGCGCGTGATTTTAAGCGTCAGATCCTGTTGCGGGCGGAGGTTCTCGTCCAAGCCCACGATGTCGAAGGTCTCCGTGCCATCCAGCTTGAGGCTGAACGCCGACGTACCCTCCTTGAACTGCAACGGCAACACCCCCATGCCGACCAGATTGCTGCGATGAATCCGCTCGAAGCTCTGCGCCACCACCGCCTTGACGCCCAGCAGGTTCGTGCCCTTGGCCGCCCAGTCGCGCGATGAGCCCGTGCCATATTCCTGTCCCGCCAGCACAATCAACGGCGTGCCGCGCTTCTGGTATTCCAGGGAAGCGTCGTAAATGGACAGCTTCCGTCCCTCCGGCTGCAAGATCGTGTCGCCGCCCTCCTGGCCCGCCAGCATCAGGTTCTTGATCCGCACATTCGCAAAGGTTCCGCGCGTCATCACCCGGTCGTTCCCCCGGCGCGAACCGTAACTGTTGAAGTTCTCCGGCGTCACTCCGTTTGCAATCAGGTACTTCCCCGCCGGCGAAGTCTTCTTGATGGAGCCGGCGGGCGAAATGTGATCGGTCGTCACGCTGTCGCCAAAAATCGCCAGCGCCCGGGCCCCGTTGATGGGTTTGATCCCGTCCGCCTTCAAGGAGAAGTTCTCAAAGAACGGTGGCTCCTGAATGTAGGTGGACTGGCGGTCCCATTCGTACACGTCCCCCGTGCTCGACGGAATCTCGTTCCATTTCGGATTCTGTGCCGCAAAATCCTTGTAAAGCTTCCGGAAGACTTCCGGCTGCAACGCCACCTCCATCAGTTCGCGCACCTCGCGCAGGCTCGGCCAGATGTCGCGCAAATGCACCGGCTTGCCGTCCTTGCCCGTCCCCAGCGCGTCGTTGGCCAGGTCAATGTCCACCCGCCCGGCCAGCGCGAAGGCCACCACCAGCGGCGGCGACATCAAAAAGTTCGCCTTGATGTTCTGATGCACGCGCGCCTCGAAATTACGGTTGCCCGAAAGCACGGCCGCGGCCACGAGATTGTTCTTCACCACCGCATCCTCGATCGGCGCCGCCAGCGGCCCCGAATTGCCGATGCACGTCGTGCATCCGTAACCCACCAGGTTGAAACCCAGCTTGTCCAAATAGGGTTGCAGCCCGGTCTTGTCCAGATAATCACTCACCACCCGCGAACCGGGCGCCAGCGATGCCTTGACGGAGGCATTGACCCTGAGCCCTCGTTCCACGGCTTTTTTCGCCAGCAGGCCGGCGGCCAACATCACGCTCGGATTGCTCGTGTTGGTGCAGCTCGTGATGGCCGCGATCAATACCGACCCATGGCCGATGGAGATCTTGCCCCGGCCATTCATCACCACGTCCGCCCGGGTGCGGCCCAAGTCCTCGGCCTTCATGCCAAACCCGTTTTCGGTGACGGGCTTTGAAAATGCCGCCGTGAATTCATTCTTCAGCTTGGGCAATTCAATACGGTCCTGGGGACGTTTTGGGCCGGCCACGCTCGGCAGCACGGTGCCCAAATCCAGCTCCAATTCCTGCGAATAGGCAATGTCCCCCTTCTTCGGAATGCCCCACAATCCCTGCGCCTGGTAATAGTTCTGGTACGCGATCACCGCTTCGTCGGTGCGGCCGGTGGCGCGAAGATACTTCACGCACTCGGCGTCAATCGGGAAGAAGCCCATCGTCGCACCATACTCCGGCGCCATATTGGCGATGGTCGCCCGATCCACAATCGGCAGCGCCGCCGCGCCCGGGCCGAAAAACTCCACGAACTTGCCCACCACCTTCGCCTTGCGCAGCAGTTGCGTCACCGTCAGCGCCACATCCGTGGCCGTGACACCTTCGCGGATGGAGCCGGTCAGATACACGCCGACGACATCGGGGGTCAAAAAATAAACCGGCTGGCCGAGCATGCCGGCCTCGGCCTCGATGCCGCCAACACCCCATCCCACGATGCCCAGGCCGTTGATCATGGTGGTATGCGAATCCGTTCCCACCAGCGTGTCGGGATAATAAATCCCATCGGCTTCCAACACGCCCTTGGCCAGATACTCAAGATTCACCTGGTGAACGATGCCGATTCCCGGCGGCACCACCTTGAAGGTGTCGAATGCCTGCATGCCCCATTTCAAAAACTGGTAACGCTCGCGGTTCCGGGTGAATTCCAAGTCCAGATTCCGCGCCAGGGAGTCGGGCGTGCCCGCGAAATCCACCTGGACCGAGTGGTCCACCACCAAATCCACCGGCACCAAGGGTTCGATGAGCTTCGGGTTCTTCCCGAGCTTGGCCACCGCGCTGCGCATTGCCGCCAAATCCACCAGCAACGGCACCCCCGTAAAGTCCTGCAAGACGATGCGGGCCACCACGAAGGGGATTTCCGCCGTGCGCGTTTCCGTGGGCTGCCAATTCGCCAGCTCGCGCACGTTGGCCTCCGTCACCTTCTTCCCGTCGCAGTTGCGCAGCACGGACTCCAAGACCAGCCGGATGGAGACCGGCAGCCGGGAAACCGGGCCCACGCCGGCCTTTTCCAAGGCGGGCAGGGAGTGGAATTTTCCACGTTTCCCGTTGCCCAGGTCAAACGTCTGCAACGCGGCGAATAAATTGTGTGATGCGCTCATTTAATGATGTCATTAACAACCATCACAAGAAAATGAGGCTTGCGTGTGGCGGTGTCAAGCGAAGCCCGAAGCGTTCGGCCCGGAAAAAGCGCAGTGCCTTGGGATTCAGGCATGGCCCGCCATCGCCCCGAGATACCGTTCACTCCAGCGGTCCGGTCCGCCGTATATGGTTTCCCTCAAGGAAGTTTGGTGAACAAAAAAATAATCCAAGTTCATCCCGCCCGCCTTTTCAATCTTCACCGTCATGACATGGTCCGCCGCCAGCAGGTGGATCTCCGCCAGATGATCCAGCGTCTCCCAGACATGATAGACCTCCACTCCCGGTTGGTAACCGGCCGTCGTTGGCAGTGTGAGTGGCCCGGTCTTGAGCTTCCCCGTGACACGGCTTGCCGGCGTAAACCGGATTGGTCTGGGCTCCGGCATGGGCCGAAAAGAAACAGGCCGGTCTTGCGACCGGCCTGCAAAAAGAAGAATTGAACGTTACGAATTATACCGTGCGATCCTTACGCAGTGAACGCATGGCACCGATACCGAGCGGCAGCAGCATCAGAGCTCCAGCCAAGATCGTCGTCGGTTCAGGAATGGGCGCCAACGTGGCGCCTAGCGCCTGGAAGTTATCCTGCTCCAAGCCCGTGCCAGCGCCGATAGTGGTTACATCGGTCTGGATATACAGCAAATAACTTGCATCACCTTTCCCCAAGAACTGGCCCGTGGGCGTGGTAAACGTCGCTGCCCCGCCGGGTGTATCTCCAGTATAATTGAAATTCTGGACGCCCGCCACACCAAAGGCCGGGCCACCAAAGAAGGCGGAAGTGGCCGCTGTGCCCGTGCTCACAATTACCGCGCTCGGAAACGTCGTAAATGTGCCAATTGAAATCGAATCCGGCGCTCCCACCGCATTCACGATTTGAAAAACAAAGGTTAATCCAGCCGCATTGAAGCCGCTGAGCACCCAAGTTGACACCGTTCCATCTATGGCCCCTCCCGGCAGCGGTGCCGTCTGAATCAAATTCTGGCCCGTCAGAGATTGCGCAATGGTCACTGCCCCTTGGCTTACTGGTGCCGACACGGCGATCGCGGCCACCGCTGCTGCGATTGTAAGTTGTTTTGTATATTTTTTCATAATTTGGTCCTTGGTTTATTTCTTCTTTTTTCTTTCAAGCCGGCGGTATTCGCCCAGCCCCTTTCATGTTTACTTTCTCACAGGCGAGTTTCAGATACTATCGCCTAAGGAGACATGTTTACTCGCTTTTGGGACGTCACGTGGTAATTGCGAGTTTGAATATTTCACCCCGCCGCCTCACGGCCATCCCCCTTTTCCAGTTTGAGAGTTTGCCATCAACCGGCCTGCCGCATCTAGGCCAGAATGGGACATCTTTTTACGCTTTTGGGACGCGGGTGGCATTTCCGGCAAGCGCCAAAGAAACCATTCACCTGCCAGAGACCGGAACCGCACTAGGTCGCCCGCCTGGAGATGACTCTGCTTTCTCTTTCGGCTGCGGTCCCAAAAGTGAAGTAACATGTCCCCTTTATTGGCTTGAAAACATACACCGTTTTAACTTATGGTAGACACATTGAAAGGCAGGGTTGTGGATCAAACTACTAAAGACACGGTATGAAAACTGGAGCAATTGGATTTTCGGCGCTGGCGCTGATGACCGGCTGGGGACTGACGGCGAACGCCTCCGTATATTATACGGTCGGGGGAACCCAGGATTTGCAGATGTTCAATGTCAGCTTCAATGGCGCGGGCAGCAGCGTTTACGCGGGCGGCATTCAGATTTCGCAACCCAACAATGCGAGTTACCCGGATAATAGCGGCATGCCCCAGACTTATCTGACCGTGTGCACTGATTTTGAGGGCAGCCTGTACGAGGGCAGAACGTACGAATATAACTCGCCCGCGAGCTACTTTGCCGGCCTGACCGGGATTGATCCCCTATGGAACAACGGGAGTCTGGCGATTCAGAATGCGGCTTACCTCTTTTACCATTACGGCAATGCGTCCGCGAGCAGCGGAATCAGCGGGTCGGTCCAAAACCTGGCCGCGCTGCAACTGGCCGTGTGGATGGCCCTGTATGATACGACCGCAAGCGGAAACATAGTGGTGAACGGTGCGTCCGAGTTTTATGTGAAGGATGCGAACAATGTGGGAAACGACACGGGGGCGATTGATCTGGCCCTGAGCTGGATCACCGGACTGACAGGAGACACGAGTTATTCAGGTTCGCTGCTCACCCCGATTTCTTCCTTGGGCGACCAGGGGAATCCCAACTGCCAACTGCCCCAGGAACTGCTCATGGCTTCAGGGCCCCAACCAAATGGCAGCGGGAGTACAGTGCCCGAACCGTCCACCATCATGGCTGGGGCCTTATTGCTCGTTCCGTTGAGCGCCAGTCTGATCCGTTGGGGACGCAAGGTTTCGCGCAAAGAAGACGCGGCGTGAGATTTTCTAGGACGCTCCTTTGTTGCCTGCAAATTCGCCGCCCGGCGCGCAGCGTGAACGCTACGCGTTTCCAAACAAAAATTGGTTTTCTTCCCAAGCACTTGCTCCCAGAGCGCCAAGGCAGGCGGCAACTGCGCCCAAGGGAAACCGGCGCTCCGGTCACCAGGAGCAGAGTCGGTTTACGAAGTCGGCTGAACCATCGCGCAACCAGCCGTCGAGCTGGGCTTGATCCTTGAGCTGTTGCCCGCGAAGACGGGGCACCACCACGAACCGCGTCTTGAGCTCCGGCAGGGCCGTCATATCCACCCACAATTTCTCGAACTGGCTGACGGGGAAAACGTCCTCCTGGCCGTGGCCCCAGCGCTTTTTCACGTCCTTGATGGTGATGTAAGTGGGCATCCGGCCGGCGACCCGGCGGATGGCCGCGGCCACGCGTTCGGGATCAGACAAATCGGCGCGGCTCAAGCCAAACACCGACAGCAAGCGGTCAATGTGGATCCAACAAGTGTTGGAATTATAGAAGCGCAAGTGGAATTCGTCTTCCTCCCGCGGCATGGCGAGGCCTTCGACGAGGCGGACCTGGCCGTTGACACGCGCGAGGCCGCCGCCGCGGTCTTCCAGGCGGCGGGTGATGACTTCAAACGTGAGGCAATCGTCCTGCGCGAGATGCAAACCGAACATCGCCGGGTCGGGATCCGCGCCGAGGGTGTCAATGTTGTGCAGCATGAGGTGCTGCAACTGTGGGCGTTCGGCGAGCAGGGCCGCCAGCACGCCGTTGCGCAACAGGTTGGGCACCTCGAACCAATGGCCCACCGGGTGGAGGCATTGGGCGGGGACGTTGTCCGTGTAATCACCGCCCTCGCCGGCCGTGCTGGCCCAGTTGAGCAACGCGGCGCGCAAGCTGTCGCGCACCTTTTGCTGCTGCTGATCGAGCCGTTGCTGGGGCATCTCCTCCCACAGGAAGCGGAGGTCCCGCACCATGGGAATCAGGCGCAGGCCGATGGAGCGGCCAGGCGAAAGGAACAGGGGCCCGGGATAGCGGTAATTATTTTTCCGGCGCAAAAACTCCTCGGTGGCGCCGTGGGTGAGGTAACTAGTGGTGAAGACGTGGGGCAATGATTGGCCGGCGAGCTGGCCGATCCGCCGGCTTTTGGCCAAGTGCGTTTCGATGAAGGTGCGGTGGGTGCCGTTGAATTTGCAGAACGGATGGAGCGCCTTGACCACCCCGGCGCCCTGGGTCCAGCGGCTGCCCACGCCAGCGGCCAGCGTCACCACGGCAAGTTCCCCGCGGGCGAGCGCGGCCAGACCGGCTTGGCGGCAGGCTTCACCCAGCGGCCCCGTGGCATCGAGCACGTCCGCATCGGTTGCGTCCTGGATATCGGCGCTGGCGGGCAGGCGGTTTTGCGCCAGGCCGATGCGGCCGTTTTTCAAATCCTCCCGGATCTGCTCATGCTGCGCGCGGTCAAATCCATTTTGCTCCAGCAACTCGGCGAGGCTCTGCTGCTTGCCATGATCGGCCCGGGCGCGGGGCAGCAGGCGGTCAAAGAGGGATTGGATCATGCCGGAGAATTCCGTATTGGCATGGCAGGCGGCGCTGAATTTGTCCAATTCGGCGCGCTGCGGCTTGGGCAGGGCGTGGGGATCGGTGCGGAGCCAGCGCGGCACGTGCAGCGAGTAATACGCCCGCGGCAGGAGGGCCTCATCGCCGTGCAGCAAGTCCGCCCAGGTGCCGCGCTCGTTGATGGCGAAGTCATAGACGACGGGCTCCATCGCGAACGGCAGGGCGGATTCCAGCTCGCGTTTGGTTTGGGACATGATTTCCAGCAGGCGCCGTTGGGCGTGGGCCTTGCGCCGGGGATCAAAAATAAAGCCCATGCCGCCGCCGGACATGCCGCCGAGCATCCAGAAGCCCCAGAAGTCGCCGCCGAATTCCGTGCGCACGGTGTCAATGAGCTGTTCCGTAAAGGCGTTGCTGGCCCAGGGAATGATCGTCTGGAGCGGTTCGCGAAAATTGCGCGTGGTGAGTTCGCCCACGCGGTGAATATCGCCGCTGTGGAGCGCGGCCAGGATATCATCCAGCACGCCCATGGCCTGCTGGCGGCCGGCCCACTCGGCGGCGGAGCGGAGCAAGTATTTTTCAGTGACCATTTCCAGAATGGGGCCGACGTTCTGGGCCATGCCGCCGTGGACGAGCACGAGGCTTTGCTGCAGGCGCTCATGAGTTTCGGGTGAAACATCCTGATGGTTCAAGATGCGATGCGCCGGCATGAGCCGGCCCCGGCTGACGCCGAATTCGGAATCGCCCTCCATCGCCGCCACGCCGCAGATCAATTTCATTCCCGGCCAGACGCCGCCGGAATCCTGCCAGCCGCCGCCGGAACCGCCCAGCCATTCCCCCAACAGTGAGCGCGCCAGAACCAGCCGCCGTTCCTCTTCATCGAGCGCGCCGGTGAGTGATCGGGCCTGGCTGGTGGCCCGCATGCACACGGAGATCAACGCGGCCAGCAGGTTGGTGGAAACCGCCAGCCGCGAGCCTTTGGGGATATCGTTGACGTGGCTGACCAGTTCCAACCCGCGGCCGGCGCCGGCGATGCGCGCCAGGAGATCGGCCAGATCCTGGCCGGAGCCCTCGATGCCCGGGGGCACGATGCCCGCGGCAATCACGGCGGCCTTGAGCAGTCCCAGATAGTCGCGGGCGAAATCAAACACTTCGGCCAGGTTGGTGATGTCGGCGGTGGCGCCCAGATCCACGCTGGTGAGCCGCAGGACGGGTTCGTCAATGACGCGCAGGCAGGCCACCACGGGGGGTTGCGGGGTCTGATCCCGTCCATGAACCCCCAGATCAATGGAGACATTCAACACGCGCGCGCCTTCGGGAAAATCCATGCCCAGGAAGAAGATGTCGCTCCAGCCCGAATGGCTCAGATCCATGCGCACGGGCGTGCGCTCCCGCAGGATGGGATAGGTGCCGTCCTCGTGGCGTTTCAGGAGCTCGGGGCGGATGCGCAGGGGATGATCGGCTGGATGGCCCATGCGGAACATCCACTGGTTGCCGCGCACGGAACGCACGCTGCGCCGCACCTGGTCGGCGAGGGTTTGGAAACCAATGCGCTGGTAAACGGCGGCCAACGCGCTGGAAATGGCGTCGCCCGGCCCGGCGTCCCGCTGGACGGACAGGAATTGTTCGAGCGCCTCTTCAAACCGGCGTTGCAGGAGATGCTCGAAGCCCTTGTACGGAATGAGGCTGTTGCCGCCGGGGGGCAGTTTGGCCGGGAGATGAAACCGGTGAATGGCGTAGAGAAAGAAGAGGGCGCGGACGCGTTCGTAGAGGTTGTCGCGGTTCCGGCGGAAGTCGTCCAGCTCGGCGCAGGCGGCCAGGAGCTCGCGGGCGGACGCGCCGCGGCAAGCGGCATCAAGCGGTTGGTTGCGGACTGCTGGATCCGCCGAGGTGATGATTTCAATGAGCGGGCTGGCCATGGCTGGAAGGGGTGGGTCCGCGGGATCAAGGCGTTTCCTGCGCCAGCAATTCAACGATCCCACCGAGGACCTCGGAGCGGGCGGGACTGCTGAAGGCCAGGGCCAACTGGGCGGTGAGCAGGCCATATTTCAGGCCGATGTCGAAGCGGCGGCCCTGTAATTCGCAGGCCAGGTAACGCTCGCGGGTGGCCAGACGGGCCAGGATATGGCTGAGATCGGTGGCCTGGCCGGCGGCCACATCCGCGCCCAGAAGGTTCATCACCGCCGGCGTCAGGACGTGCATGCCAAAGAAACAGAGATAATGCCCGGCGCGCAGGCCGGGAACGATGAGGCGCTGCTCGGCCACGGTCGGGGTGGGCTTTTCCATGACTTCGGAGACCAAGTAGAGGCCCTTGCGATTCTCGGCCAGATGGCCGCCGACGGCGCCGTAATAGGGCAGCTTGTTTTCAAGGGTGGCTTGCACGGCGGAAACGGCGCAAGCCTCGGCGGCGGCGATTTCGACCAGTTGGCGGGCACAACCACGGGGCCCGCGGCTCAGGTAAAGATGGTCGCCCACCAGGAGCAGGAACGGCTCGGAACCGGTGAATTCACGGGCGCTCCAGACGGCGTGCCCATAGCCGCTGGGCTTGGCTTGTTCGACAAAGTGCAACCGCTTGCCATGCGGACCGGCGGCGGCCCGGTACGCGTCGGCATCGCCCGGACAGACCACCACGCAGATGTCCGCGGCGCCGGAATCCAGGGCTTCCTCGACGATGATGGCCAGGGCGGTCTTCGTTTTGCCGTCACGGTCCACGAGGGTTTGCAAGGGCAAGGTTCGCTGACTGGGTCCCGCCGCAGTAATGACAGCTTTTCGAATTTCCATGGTAGTGGTCTGAATCAAATCTGAGTGTGCCCGCGGCCGGCGGGTTTGGCGACAAAATTCCCCATTTTGGACGATCACAGGCGTGGCAATGAAAAACCCCTATGTGCGTGCTTGTTTGGGACACGCCCCGGGCATTCGTGGGAAGCCTTGCCCGGTAAAACAAAAGCCCCCGCAAACGAATGCGGGGGCGGCAGTTGAATCTGATTTGATGTTCGAGAAAGGCTCTACTGGCGCGGCTTTCGCAACGCCCTCACGGCCGTGGCTGCCAGCGGCAAGAGCAACAGGGCACCGGCCACAATGGTGCTTGGCTCCGGAAGCGGCGGCGGATCATCACCATTACCATCCGCCCGCACTTGAAGGGCCGGCAGCACGAGAATCGCTGCGGCTAGGATTAGGAAATAACTGCTCTTTTTCATCATTGCCTCCGGTTTCTTTGGATTCACTCCCCGTTTTGTGCGTTGTATTAATCCCCGTTGACTGTTGAAAAAATGTAACTCCAATCCGGAATTATATCTATTCGAATAGCGGACATGATTATGCTCTTTTAGGACATTATCCCTGGATTTCAGACTTATCGTATCCCTTTGACACCAAGTGCCCGCCGCAGGGAACCATTAGAGCCCAACCTGCGCCTGTTGGAAGAGGGTCTGCTCTTCCGGCAGCAATTGGGCGGTGGCAATCCGATCAAAATAGGCCTTGGCTTCGGTCTTGTTTCCGTTGGCCTTGAGAATAAGTCCATAGTAACCCGCGATGGAAGGAAGTTGCAGGTCCTTGGTGGAGAGCTGCTGCATCACTTTGAGTGCCCCGGCGTTGTCATGCTGCAAGTACAAGGAATAGGCATAAGTGGAGGCGTAATATGGATTGCCGGGGGCTTTGCGATAGACTTCCAGAGCCAGGTCATTCGGTTTGATTTCCTGGGCGCCCAGCAGCAAGGCGGTGGCCGCCAGATCATT